>Ga0307488_10005163_pt1 | contig 10806 bp, 19 predicted proteins | sample SB02metaG_FD_202248 | JGI IMG/M metagenome (GOLD analysis project Ga0307488, IMG submission 202248) | Sea-ice brine microbial communities from Beaufort Sea near Barrow, Alaska, United States - SB 0.2 | ecosystem: Environmental > Aquatic > Marine > Coastal | place: USA: Alaska | collected...
TTTCGTTAGCCATGTTCGGTCTTGATAGAGAGGTTTGTTTGGAATCTTAGCAACATTGATTTCAACAAAGTACCTGCCTCCATCTTCATCTCTTACTTCTACCTTTTTCTTGCCCAGTCCTACTTCTTTCAGATTACTCTGAAATACAAATGTTAAATCGAATGTTCTTTCGCTCATGTTATCACCATACATTAAAGGATTATAAAGGCAAGCATTAGAATATATAAACTCAAATCCATTCGACCTTCGTTTTATCTATTCCAACCTCCCGCCTAAAGGCTTCTATTCTCTCTTTTGCTATCTCAACATACTCTTCCTTGAGTTCTGCGATGATAGCGTTACGACCATTCTTGAGAGCCGTTACAACCGTTGTACCCGACCCACCAAACGGGTCAAAGACGACAGAAGGAACTACATCGGCATCACACTCGCAAGTAGGTTCCCAACCTATCGTCGAAGTCTTGATTGGGTCGTCGAATCTCTCCTTGCCAAACGAACCGTGTTTACTTTGTCCAGGTACATCTCTCGCTTTGACGCTACGAGTAGGGGGTCGTTCTGTCTCCACCACTCTCTTCCACGCCTTACCGCATTGGGAACAACAGCCATATGCACTCGTTCCCGCCAACACCATAGGCTCAATCAATTCGATTGGGAATACGGCGAAGTGTGCCTGTTTGAATGGTTTAGGACTGACCCACCAAACGCTACGCTTGTTGCGCTTTTGGTAGTCCTTAGTACGAGCATGGGCTATACCAGTAGCCTTCATGATTCTACTTCTGTCTCCATCGACAGCCCATGAATCATCATCTCCGTATCTGAACGTCTGCTCCTTAGCGGGTTTCTTCGATGATGCGCCACCCTTAGTAGGCTCTTTGATAGCCTCGTGGTCAAAGTAATACTTAGCAGACTTAGTGAGCATGAAAACGTATTCGTGATTTTTAGTGCATCTATCAGTAACAGATTCGGGCATACAGTTAGGTTTAGCCCAAACGACATCTTGACGTAGCCACCACCCATCTTCTTGAAGTGCAAAGGCAACCCTCCAGGGAATACCAACCAAGTCCTTATTCTTCAAGTAACCGCTTGCCTCATTCCTTCGGTTCAAGGGAACGTCTCTTGCATCCCCGTTGTGCATAGTTTGTGGTGTTGTACTCTTACGAGTACCAGCACAATACGAATCACCGAGATTGAGCCACAACGTACCTTCGGGCTTGAGAATGCGACGTGCTTCACGGAATATCTGTACCATGTTCTTGACGTATTGTTGAGGTGTCGGTTCAAGACCTAACTGACCAAACCACGCATCACAATGCTTACAGAAAGCCTGCTCTTGAGGCTCCCAATATGCGGATTTAAGTTGAAGTGAATTGTCGTTCTTACGACTGTTCTCGGAAGGTCTTTCGTACACATCCCATTCGTGATTGACATAAGTATCGTCATCACGAGTACAAAGATGACTCCCCCACACTTGACCATCTCCACCGTAGTCCCTAAGACCCCAGTAGGGAGGAGAAGTAATGATTGTGTCTACTGAATCAGCATCCATGCCACGCATGACATCGACACAGTTTCCAGTCTTGATTTCATATTCCACCTTCAACCCTCCTGTATCTTCTGCCCTTGCCAGTTGTGCGCTCGGAGAGTAAACCCATACGAACCAAAAGCATTAGTGTAGCACCCGCCTCAAAACCGTTTATACCACAGTTCTTCTTGACATAATACTCTGCTCTTGTAGCAATATCGCCTGCCGTGTATTCTTCTCCCCTCTCAATATCGTTTCTCAAAGCCAACATAACTGCAATCTTAACATACTGTTTACGCTTTGAAATTTTATCTTCTATCAAGGCCATCATCTCATTCGCCTGTTGGCGATTGACATTGCCATTTAATGCCCCGTTCATACCTCTACTTCCTTGCCACGCCATTATATCATCTCACTTGAGGGAGGGAACAATCATGAGGGAGGGTTGAAACCATGACCCCATATACCGTACTAATCGGAGAACTCGATTGTTTTTAACCGTAGGAAACCCCCCTATGTGAATCTATTGTAGAATCCCCGCTTGGAAAGCCCACACATTACAGTCAAGGAACTTGATGAGAACTCGCATTCCCTGTCCTTGTTCTGTGAAGTCAAAGAAGTCCATAGTGAATCTTCCGCCCAACCCCTTGAACAGTTCGTCAAGACCACCATCGAAGTCCCATTGGAACCCTTCGGTATTGTCGGAAATGTATTCTTCACCGAACGTAGTAGTCGTCATACCCTTCGCAGGGTCGCCAACAGTTATCTGAATGTCCGAATCGGCACATGAGAAGTGAAATCGGTTCAGTCTTTGACCGTTCACCGTATCGCATCGTAGTGCTTCAAACATATCGTTAGCGTCATCGCCTTCGATTGTGTAGCATGGACTGAAAATAGCACTATCATTTGTTTTGTAGATGCTGTTTTCGATGTCGATTCTTGACTTGAGACTCCATGATTTCCCTGTAAATTCCTTCAAGGAATCAAGAGAATGTCCGAATGCTTTAGCATCGGGGGAAGCGTGAACCTTTGTGGATTTGCGACCACTTTCCACATAAAGCATACTATCTTTGTATCGGATGCGTATGGTCTTTTGGTGCATGGATAGAATACCGAGCATTTGCTCGATGTTCGGAATTGGAATCTCATGACCATGCCGCACATCGCCACCAACAGATGTCAAACCTGTCAAGTCTCTCGTTAGAGAGAGAGCAGAACAATGTCCAGTTTTATCAATAGTGAGCATGATGCCCTCAACCTGTACCTGCCCCTTACCATCAACAGTTTGCTTACGTTGCATGGTCTTGAGAAGGAATTGTAGACTGTCGGTGGAGATGTCCTCAAAACATAATTCATCACCCATCAGACTCCACTCCTTGCTGGTAGTTGTCCGTTGAGATAGTTTCCGAGTAGTGAAGCGGGAGCGTCGTGTAGGTCTTGAAGTTCTGCTACTGCGTTCCATAGTTTGTGCATCTGTGGAATGTCGTCGTAGATAGCCTCAAGGTCGAGAATGTGTTGCTCGATAGTATCGAACCTCTCTTGGACTTCTCCTAATGTGTTCATGAATGTACTTAGCAATTCTTCCAATTCCTTCATCATTCATCACTCCATGTTAGCATAGGAAGTCCAGTCCATTCGACCTTTCCTTTGATGACAGATAGGATAGTGTTGGTTTCACCAATGTGTTCCATGTGCTGTCCCTTGATTTCTTCGATGGTTGCCTTGACAACCCAATCGTCGTCATTCTTGAGAGTAGGGTCGGCCTTGACACCTGCGGCGGAGTCGGCTTTCTTCATGTATCGCGATAGGAAGATTTGCTGTGAGAAGAGACGCATTGTTCCCTTTTCCCATTCGGGTCGCTCTCCGACCTTCATCAGAACCTTACCACCGTTGCCGTTATCGACATAGTTTGAGATGTCCTTGAGATGGAATGTAAAGAATACCGAAGGTACTGGTAATCCGTGTAGACGGGTCATGACTTCTCGGAACAATTGGTTACGAGTACGCCATTCCTTCTGATTGAATGAATCACCTTCTTCCTTGATAACACCACGTCGTAGTAGAACATCAGTCATAGCGTGTTCACACCACTTGAGGAATGAAGAACCACCATCAAAGATGATAGCGGATAGTTCTTCCTCCTTGCTCTGTTCGGCAACGAGATTGACGTACATCGAAACTTTGTCGATGAGGTTAGCGTAGTTCACGGTACTGTCATCGTTGAAGATTGACTCGTCTCGTTCATCGAGAAGAGGCAAAACCACGATTTCTTTGTCCGTTGGGTAAGCCGCATCAATTGTTGCTTTGGCTGAGTTATCGACATCGAAGATGACAATTTTACCCTTTGGTTTTACCTGTCGTGCAAGACTGACACCTAAGCCAGTCTTAGCGCAATTCTCCTTACCAATCAAGGCCATACGAACGGGAACTGACTGTGCGGTATTGTTCGTAAACAAGTCCCGATAGTATTCCTTTCCGTACTTCCCGCTTGGTGCGGCTTCTGTTTTCTGTTGTGTATTTCCCCATGACATATTTCTCACTTATCCTAACATTGGTGTGGAGGTATATAAACTCATTCGCTGTCCTCCACCAGTACAGCGACTTCGATACGAGCGAACTGTTGCGCTATTGACACAGCAGAACGTAGTGAATTTAGAACGACTTGAATAGGGTCGTATATCCTTACGTGGATAGGGTTATTCATTGTAATTTGACCTTCTGTATAACCCATGTTGTAACAGATATGTTTGCGAATCTGTTGCATAGCATTAGCAATCTTAGCACCACTTTGATTATGAGGTGTCGCTGATGTAGATAAACTCCACAAAGCAATTCCTCCACCGATAACACATCCGTCAAGAGCGTGTCCACAGGCATTGATAGCATCGTGAATCTTCTCACGCTTATCTGTAATCTCAATGTCGCTATGACCGCCGACAAAGACAGTAACGACACCGTTGGAAAGACGAGAGATACGGTTATTGTACTTCTCTTTCTCCCATTCGCTTTCGGTATTCATAGACCCCAAACGGAGGGTGTCGATGTATTCACCGATTTCCATACCATTCCATTGTTCACCCGAAAACACAACGTAGTCCTCAGTAGCCTCGACCTTAGAACAAGAGCCGAAGTGGTCTTGTCCCTTAGCGATTGAGCGCATTTCTTCGGGCATGGTGAAAGTCTTGCCGCCTGTGATAGCCTGTATATCTGCCATCCAATTGAGCATATCTTGACCTTGACCGCCACACTTGACGACACAAGCATCAACGACACCTGCCGCCTTGTTCACGAGAAGGTTGGACAAAGCCGTACCTTTCATACCTGCGGTAAGGAATAAGATGGGTCGGTTCTCACCAACAGCAATCTCAAGTGCGGGAGTAATATCTTCAAAGTCCTGTATAGTGTAGGAAGAGAATACGATAACGGGGTCTGTCTTTTCATACTTACCACCGTCTTTGTTAGCGAACAACGGATTCATCAAACCGCTATCCATGCGGAAACCATCAACAGTATTCCAGTAGGTTTTACCACCGAGAGAAGGTCTGAATGATATGTTACCATCCTTGCCTGTCTCTTCGATAATCTCAGAAACCATTTTAGCCAAATCCAAATCCCTCGTAGCCGTCAAAGCGACATCTTCAAGATTAAAAGTTTCTGCTATGATGTTTGTTTTTTGTGTCCCATCTCTACCACCTTCAAGTATCTTTTCTGATTTTGAAAGTAAATGGTCAAGAGCGAGACTCCACTCCACCCAGTTCAAATCGTTTTCAAAGAATGTTCTGCACAATTCACCTGCGAGAACAGTAGCCGTAGTAGTCCCATCACCCGATGCACTCTGCGTTCGATTGGCGACCTGTTGCATAAGTCTGATACCCATGCGCTCAAAGCGGTCATCGCTGTCGATAGCATTGACAACTGTTACGCCGTCATTAACGATTAGGGGATAACCCTTCTGTTCGATAACGACCCCCTTAGAGCCACCACCGAGAGTTGGAATAACTGCATCCAATACCTTAGTGATACCTTTCAGTATCGCTTCTCTTGCGTCATTGCTTGTTAGTATCTCGCTCATCGTTCTCTCTCCAGGATATGATATTCTTGCGTTCTATGTACCAGTAATCGTCGTGTCCAACCATTCGGATAGGGGATTCATGACAGATGACTTCACAGCCAACCTTTTCAGAATCCATACCCGATACCACAAACCATCGAGGGCTTGCGAATTGAGACACTTTGAATTCTTCTACTAAGACCCAATCACCGTAGGCAATCATTCTGCGCCCCATCCGTCTTCGTCTGTTACTGGGCGGATAGCGTTCATGCACCACCAAGCGTTTACTGAGAAGCGAGCCTCGCCTTCACGAGTCATCCAGGGTGAGCCGAGAATAACCAGTTCAGAACCGACTGAGAAATCTACTTCTGCTTCATGTGTAGCATGAACATAGATGTCTACGACAGGAGCAGAACTCATGATGTCCGAGTCTGCAACGCTTACAACGAATCCACCGTTTTCACGAGGGTCGATGTGAACGACTTCTGCAACAGTACCGAAGATAGCATCCCACTTCTCCTTTTGGTCAAGTTTTTCATAATCTTCAACACACTTCTCGATGGAAGGGAGGAAGGTTGCGAAGCCTGCATCCATAAGGAAACCACTAACTTCTCCGCCGTCAATAGAGAGAGGGGGAGATGGGAAGATTTCAGAAACAGATTCATCAGCAACGAAACTCGTAACCTTTGTACCGTAAGCAGTATCAGCCTTCATAGCGGCTTTGAGTGCAATCTTACCTGTAACGAATGTAGGGAATTCGGTCTTAGCCAATTCACCCTGCAATCGAACGGAGACGATAGACATACCGTTGTCTCCTTCTTTGCGACCTGCAAACAAACAGGTACGGTCAAATTCATTGAGAGGTCGAGCCTCACCGTATTTGAAATTGTCATTACCGTTAGCGAATGTCATGTTAGCCTTATCCCAAACGAGACAGAAGTGAGTGTTACCATCCAATTCGTAAACACGATTAGGGAGAGAGTCTACGTCGATAGACGTGAACCCTTCTTCAAAGGTACGCTTGCCGAGAAGTGAATCGTTAGCATGACGAGTGTATGTTCCGTCGTGGTTGTTCTCATAGAGGTACAATGCACCTTGAGATACGAGAGCGATGCGACCTTCTTGCTCCATAGTAGAGAGTGTGTTCTTCATCTTTTTGTATGCCATGTCTGCCCAGTCTTTGTAACGTGGGGTGTAGACGAACATACCTTCGTAGATGGTTGCTCCTGAACGTGTTAGTTTTGCCTTCTCACTTGTCAATTGACGTGCGGCCACTCTTAGAGCGAGAACCTTACATTCTTCTTCGGTCTTGCCAACGACTGTCCAACCTGCACCTTCGGAAGCAAGAACTTGTTCTGCTCTTGCTGACAGGGCTGATTCGTCAATCTTGACTTGGTTTGCTACTTTACTTAACATTTCTTCGTATGATACCATATTGATGTCTCCTTTTGTTGTATTTTGTCCTATGCTTTGGAGGTATATAAACTAAACCTTCACCAACATTCTTAGGAAGTTCATGCGTACTATGTCCTCATCGACTCCGAGCATTAAATCGCGCTCGGAAACGACGCAGGCATTGATAGCATTACCCTTCATTTCATCGGTGTAACCACCTTCTATGTAGTGGTCAAACATGGACTTGATTTGTGTTCGTACTTCCCCTCCGAACATCTCGTGTGCTTGTGTCAATAGACCCTTGTGCAAGAGTCCGACAATGGTATTGTGATTTAGAACTGGTGATGTGAGAGATTCGATAAACTTCTCACGAGTACGACCCTCAAGACCACTAAGAACCTGCAACGCACCAATAGCGTTACGCAAGTCTCCCTTGTGTCGTCGTGCGATGACCCGTAACTCTCCGACCACTACATCAACGCTTTCGGCAATAGCGATATGACCCAATCTATTAACCATATCTTCTGTTCCTATTCCTTTGAATGTGCGTACTTGGCATCGCGATTGTAGCCATCGGCTAACCTTTGGTAGTCTATTACAGGTCAAGATGAAATATCCGTGAGCGTTCTCAATCACACCTTTCAATGCTGACTGAGCCGCATCTGTCAATTGGTCTGCTTCGTCGAGGAAAAAGATTCTCTCCTTCATACCACTACGAGTAGCGGGGATGATGGTTTCTTCGATGAACTCGATACCACGTTGCTTCTTACTTGAAGCGTTGAACATGACGACTTGATAGCCCAATTCCTTAGCCATAGCGAGAGCCATAGAGGTCTTGCCAGTTCCAGGTTCGGGGGAATAGTAAAGATAGTGTTGCATCGGCATTTCACCGAGAACAATAGCCTGCATCTCCGCAACCAATTCTTGCTGTCCAACAATATCGGTCAATAACTTTGGTCGGTACTTAGTAGCCCACAGTTCACTCATTCTCTCACCTGCCGTACTGAGTATGTATGTATAACTTGGAAGTACCCATCCCACTCTTTAAACAATATCTCCAATTCTCCATCGGTCAAGTCGTAAATCCATTTTATTTTGTGCATCATTCAATCATCCCTCCGTCGAGCGTATTCTTCGGCCATCATCTCATCAAATTCATCGTTACACGACAAACACATACCATGTATCTGCGCTTCCGCTTCTTGACACATCTTGCATTCGTTGTCGCATGACCCGTCTCCGTAGTAAATCTTCATTCCTTCACCTCTCTTCCGTAAGCGTCGTAACAGGTTGCTTTACATGATGAGTTTTCTGCAATCAGTTTCAAAAGCCTGTGGACATAGATGTTAGCAATATTGTTGGTATCAATCACAACAGTCGCTATGTTACTCATACCTTCACCTCCACGCATGGACAACAACTATGACAGTATTCGTAATTGTAATCTCCGCCACAATCAATACATTGTGATTCACTAACGCCTTCACTAACGCCTTCACAATCTTCGCACCAACCATCAACACAATCCACATTATTACAATCATCCACATAGAATTTGCTATTACATTCCCTACATTTGAAAATAATTTCACTCATACCTTCACCTCCATGCAGTTGAAACATTGTACTTCTTTAGAAGCAGAACGTAGAATCATTTCAGCAAGTTCGTAGATAGCAACCTTAGCAGTTAGTATCTCGGAGTTTGTTTCCGCCCACCCAAACGTCTTTTCGTTGAGCAACCACTCTAACTGTCGCATCTCGGTCATGACGACTTCCGTAAAGAATCTCTTCGGCATGATGACACGCGTTCCTTCATTTATCGCCTTATCGCTCTTGACAAAATTATCAGTATTCATTCAATCGCCCCCAAGTAATCACGGAGAAACATCTTGCCACGTTGTCCCGCAGGCACAATCTTATTGACCAAAGATATGTCCATCTCATCGAGAGTAGGAACCTTATCGACAGAAGCAGGTTTAGTTGCTTCGGGATTGTACCATCTGAACGATGTGAAGTAAGGTTTGTTGCCGTTGGTCTTGCGACCAAAGCGAGGGAACATAACACTAAACGAGATTTCTGTCGAGGGACTCGTAGCGTAGATGTAATAGGAACCCGACTTGTTGCTCATCTTGACAACCTCTTGAACCGTGAAGGTGTCAAGTGTCGATGGGAATGTGGCACGAGAGCCGCCCAATGAACGAGCCTCTTCTGCGGTGAATGTATCACCGACGCTGTATGGTGAACGGTGGACAGTCATTCTTCCTCACCTCGTTCCGCTTCGTCGGTAATAATATCGACGACGACATAGTGGTTCCGTGTTCCGTGATGAACCATATCCCACCCGTAAGCCTCTGCTTCTGCTTCGTTCTCAAATTCCATATCTTCTACTTCAAATCTTACTACTACTTGTATATCGTATTTTGGCATATTTATTCCTCCTTTAGTTTGTAATCGGGGTGGTCGAACGGTAAGCGATGCTTGCGTCGTTCTGCAAGATTGTTGATTAGAGTGGCTACGTTGTTAGCCGCCTTCTCAAATCTTGTTGCCGATGCCGAATCTCTAACCATGAAGTGATGTACTTCATCCAACGGTACTCGGTCAATGACCGCCTTTAGAATCTCGTACTCTGCGTGTATAACCGTCTTTGCCTTACTTCTCTCTTTGTCCATGTCCTTCTTCTCCCACTACATATATACATTATATGCGAGGTATATAAAGGTTATTGTTCGGTAGTCCGTAGACAATGTAAGCATTCATCGCTATCGGGTGGAAAGATTCTCGTTCGTGAGCATGAGGGACATTTTGCCGAACGAGCCTTTTCCTTTGGTCGCATTGTCGATGGTTCACGAATATATTCAATCTCCGATTTGTGTTTGACAATCTCCCTGTCAATATCATACAGTAGATGTTTAGACTTCGCACCCACGAGATTCTCAACTGTTTTCTTACCAACGCTGATGATACTGTGGGACTTGCATAGTAGAGCAGACAAACTGTGCGGGGAAGGTACAGTACCAACCCCTTTCGTTTCACCGAGACAGTTAGCAACCTCTTCCTTTGTCATAGCACCATGTTCCCAAAGTAAATCGAGAATAGCCCTACGGACTCGGCGGTTTGTTGCGCTCATGTATTATGGTAGTCCACAACCGTTATTAAACACCACGATTCCTCAATCCGAATCCGACCACATGATACCATTCCAAAATGAATTATCAACACTCGGTACTGATTGTGTTGTAATCGTTGTCGATTCACGAGTAATCATATCGTGTGGAGTGTTCGATTGTTCTTCATAATTATCCACATACTCTTGACCGATTACTCTATACATTTCAGTACGTGTTTTGTAATACTCGATGTTCTCTAAATGAGATGTCATAGCACCAAAGAACCACACCAAAACGAGTGATAGTAGACAACAAAAGAAATTCAAAGCCATCGTACCTTGTCCTCCTTCTCCTTACGTTTGTTCATGTTGCTCGGTATCTGTTCGGGTGTTTCAGTCCTAATCTGATTCCTCACCTTCTTACTTACTTCGACAATCTGTTCCCAGTACATATCACTCTCTCGGAACTGTTCGGGTCGCTCGGGAGGATTTGCCTTGCGCTTAGGCCACACTACTTGAGAGCGTGAAGGTTTGATACCGTAAACCAAAATAGCACGTAGGTACTTATCGGGAAGTTTGTATTTCACTTCTGCGATTCTGCGATACAATTCAATGCCATAGCGATTTACTTTGAGGAAGGAAAGAGCGAGGGGGAGGGGAAGGTTCTCGACCATCTTCATTACTCGACCTCGACCATCCCATCTGAACAGAGCATCAATCTCCCGTTTGTAG
>Ga0307488_10005164_pt1 | contig 10805 bp, 11 predicted proteins | sample SB02metaG_FD_202248 | JGI IMG/M metagenome (GOLD analysis project Ga0307488, IMG submission 202248) | Sea-ice brine microbial communities from Beaufort Sea near Barrow, Alaska, United States - SB 0.2 | ecosystem: Environmental > Aquatic > Marine > Coastal | place: USA: Alaska | collected...
CGGCAGGCGATCGAATTGGGCCCGGAACACGTGTCTTGGTATCAACTCACCATCGAGCCCAACACAAGCTTCTACAACAAACCGCCAGTACTTCCCGACGACGACCAGCTCTGGGAGATCTACAGTAACGGCTTGACACGACTGGCCGACGCGGGATATTCACGCTATGAAGTGTCCGCCTTTAGTCAGCCCGGGAAGCCTAGCGCGCATAACCTAAACTACTGGCAATTTGGTGACTACCTTGGGGTCGGCGCCGGTGCCCATGGCAAGTTATCGACCGAGAATCTTCGCCAACGAACGACCAAGACCCGAGTACCGAAGGACTATCTGAACGCTCCTAACCGTCGCCTGCTACCCATCAAAGCCGATAGCCTGCAACTGGAGTTTCTTATGAACGGGTTGCGGCTAAATGAGGGCTTTAGTTGGCAAACCTATGAGCAACGCACGGGTCTGCCTAGGGCAAGCCTTGATAGGTTTATTGCTAAAGGGGAACCCAAGGGACTGCTGATATCGAGCACTGAGGGGCTGCGCGCCACAGACATGGGCATCCAGTTTCTCAATGATGTGTTGTTATTAGTCGATTAATATTGAGACAGTGATGCTTGTCGACACAGGCGGTCGACACAGGCGCGGCGACGGATCAACCTCTTACCGCTCTTCTGAACGCACCCAGGCACGATCAAACACCTCGTGACCGAGACGCAAACCGCGCCGCTCATATTTGGTAACAGGTCGCGCCGGAGGGGGCGTCGAGGCAAACCCATGATCGCGACCAACGGTTTCCTCAATTGCCTCTGCATAGGGTGCCCAATCGGTCGCTACATGTAAAACGCCGCCTGGCGCCAGACAACTGAAGATTAAGGTCAGAAATTCAGAACTGATTAGGCGCCGTTTATGGTGCTTCTTCTTATGCCATGGGTCGGGGAAAAAAATCTGAACCGTCGATAAAGCGCCTTCGGGTATGCAGTGCGCCAGAATACCAACAGAGTCCTCAGACATCACCCGCAGGTTTGTCAATTTCGCTGCCGCTGCCCGATGCAACAGGTGACCCACACCCGGACGATGGACCTCAACCCCAATATAGTTGCGCTCGGAATCTGACTCGGCCATCTCGAACAGCGAATCACCCATCCCGAAACCGATCTCGAGCACAATCGGTGCGGCGCGGGGGAACAAAGCGTCCATCACCAGCGGCTCGTCTGTCGATTCGATACCGTACTCAGCCCACTGGGTTTCGAGAGCATAAATCTGTCCTGGCGTCATACGTCCTGCACGAATGACATAACTGCGAATCTGTCGGCGATCGAATTCCAATGACATCAGGGTGCCTTCTGCCAGATACCCACTGCCAGCAGCGCCCAGCCAACCATAAAGAACAGCCCACCCACGGGGGTGACGGGGCCGGGCCATTTCATATGAGTGAGAGCGAGCAGGTACAGGCTGCCAGAAAACAAGACAATACCCACCATAAAGGCGTAACCGGCATAGACCAAAGACCAATGACGCTCCCATAGCGTCATCAAGATGCAGACACCCAGCAACGCCAACGTATGGGTGAACTGATAGCTGACGCCTGTTTCAAAGGCACTCATCAAGCGCGCATCAAGACGACCACGCAAGCCATGAGCGGCAAAAGCGCCTAATCCGACGCTGAGCAAGCCGCTGATCGCGGCAAACAGGAAGGCCCATTTAGGCATGATGACACCATATTAAAGGGGGGAAAGCCGGCATAACGACGCCAGCAAGGTGATTAGAGATCAAACTCGAGCCGCAGCTTCTTAATGGCGTTTTTCTCTAGCTGCCGTACTCGCTCAGCAGAAATACCGAAATATTCCGCCAACTCATGTAGCGTTGCCTTGTTATCCTGCAGCCAACGCTGCTGGATAATGTGGCGGGCACGATCGTCAAGGTGAGTAAACGCCTCCGCCAACTGACGTTGACGGCCCTTAGAGCTGTTCAGCCGCTCAACAATGTGTGCAGGGTCGCCCTCGACATCTTCAAGATAGCGTGACGGGGAGAGAAATTCGTCATCCTCATCAGGCCCACCATCAAAGGCCTCGTCGTGTGCAGACAAGCGACCTTCCATCTGCCGAACTTGATGGGGCTCAACACCGAGTTCACCAGCAACAAAGTGAACCTCTTTGTCATTCATCCAACCCAGGCGCTTTTTGCTACTGCGCAGGTTGAAAAACAATTTACGCTGCGCCTTGGTGGTCGCAACCTTGACAATGCGCCAATTTTTGAGGATGAATTCGTGCATCTCAGCCTTGATCCAATGCACCGCAAAGGACACTAGGCGCACGCCGAACTCTGGATTAAATCGTCGTACAGCTTTCATCAGACCGACATTGCCTTCTTGAATCAGGTCAGCTTCTGACAGCCCATAGCCCGAGTAAGATTTGGCGATATACACAACAAACCGCAGATGCGCCATGACCATACGCCGCGCGGCCTCAAGATCACCGTCCTCAAAGAGGCGCAAGGCAAGCTCACGCTCTTCCTCCACTGACAGCAAAGGAATCGTGTTCACCACCTGAATGTAGGCTTCAAGGTTGGCGCCTGGCGACACCAGGTTAAGTGGCTGGATACTGGTACTCATAAACATCTCTTGATTCGAGAGGGCGAATTCTAGCATTCTAGTGACAAGACTGCGAGTCTGGGCGAGCTCAGGCCTTGCGGGTTGCCTTTGAACAATCACCGTTAAACCGTTGCCTGAACCCAACTATAGTCGAATACGGCGCCTGCGGCTGAGTGGATTGCTCCAGCAAAGCAGGGCACCTCCGACGCGGGTCACATAATCTAACCTGGCTCGATCTTACTCAGGTGCCGGCCTACCGCCAGAGCTGCACCGACAACGCCCAAACTACCACCCAACATGAGCAGCATCACACTTTGCCAAAACCCTAGGCCCACCACGACGAAGTCACCCTGATACGCTGCCAACAGGTTTTCCACGGGGCCAGCCAAGAATATCATGCTCACGACCACCAGCAACCACGCACTCACCGCGCCACCGACCCCATACCAGAAGCCCAGATAGAGAAAAGGCCGGCGCACGAAACTGTCGGTGCCACCCACTAGTTTTACCACCTCAATCTCTGCCCGACGATTTTCAATCGCCAACCGAATTGTATTGCCGATCGCCAGCAGGACACCCAAACCCAAAAAACTTCCTAGTGCTGTGACAAAGCGCTCAGCTAGTGCAAGAATCGCGAATAGGCGCTCGATCCATGCCAGGTCAAAAGAGACCGACTCAACAAGCGGCTCTGACGCTAATTGCGCGACCAACAACTTCAACTGCACTGCCTGCCGCGCGACAGGCTCTAGGGCAATGACCGCCGGCAACGGATTGCGATCGAGTGTTGCGAGAATATCGCCGAACCCCGATCGCTCGGTAAATTCGGTCAGAGCATCTGTGGGACTGATATACACCAGGCTGGCTATCTGTTCGTCCTGCTCTAAACGGCGAGCAAAGGCCTGCCCATCGTCATCACTAACCCTAGTGGTTAAGTAGACACTGATACGCGGTCGACCATCCCAGTCACCACTGAGGTTGGTGATATTGCTCAAAATTAGATACAAAATAGTGGGCAAAGCCATGGCGATGCCTATCACCAGCCAGGTCATCAGGCTCGACAGCCAGACATCCAGCAAACCCTGCAAACTTTCCCAGGCCACACGCCGGTGATGCGCCAGATAACCCTGCCACCGGTCACCTAGACTGCGGGCTGAGACACTCGCTCCGGGACGCACGTTACCCGTCTGCATTACGACACCCCCTCATTCATATCCGCAGGTGTTTCTTCCAGCAGTCGTCCATCGCCGAGTTTCAACTGTCGACAATTCATACGCGAGATTAAGGCCAGGTCATGAGACGCGACAAGGACCGTGACACCCACCTGATTGAACTGCACAAAGAGATTCATGATTTCCTCAGACAACCCCGGATCCAGGTTTCCCGTGGGTTCATCGGCCAGCAACAGGCTCGGTTTGTTGACGACAGCCCGGGCGATGCCAACCCGCTGCTGCTCACCTCCTGACAGGGCGATAGGTAACTGCTTTTCCTTATCGCTCAAACCCACCTTCGCCAGCGCGGCCCTGACGCGTCGTCCAACTTCCCTCGGTTGGTAGCCGGCGATGGTCAGTGGCAACGCGACATTATGAAACACAGTCCGGTCAAACAGTAGCTGGTGATTTTGGAATACCACACCGATATCCCGCCGAATAGCCGGGATTTGGCGTCGCGGCACGCGATTGAGGTTGGTACCCTGAACAAACACTTGTCCCTGACTGGCTCGCTCCATAACAATAATAAGTTTCAGCAGTGTACTTTTACCGGCACCAGAGTGCCCTGTAAGAAACACCATCTCAGCATCCGGTATCTCAAAATTAACCCGGCTCAAGGCTTCCCGGCCGCCATCGTAGCGTTTACTGACTTGATCAAATCTAATCATGCAAGACCCATTACGGTAGTCATCACAGCGGTGTAAGTCGCCGCTTTTTTATTTCAAGAAGGCGATTGAGTATCAAAAATCGCTTTAGCAAAATTCCGTGCATCAAACGGCCTGAGATCGTCTACCTTCTCACCAACACCGATAAAACGGATAGGAATACGCAATTCACTGGCTATCGCAAAAACAACACCACCGCGGGCGGTGCCATCGAGCTTGGTAATAGCAATGCCCGATACATTCACAGACTTCTGAAATTCACGGGCCTGGGAGATAGCATTTTGCCCTGTCGTCGCATCTAGCACGAGCATAACCTCGTGGGGTGCAGCGGGGTCCAGACGACCCATCACCCGGCGAATCTTCACGAGCTCTTCCATCAAATTCTTCTTACTCTGAAGGCGCCCGGCCGTGTCGGCAATCAACACATCAATACCCCGTGAGCGCGCGGCCTCTAGGGCATCAAAAATCACCGAGGCGCTGTCAGCGCCCGTTGCCTGGGAAATAACGGGCACATTATTTCTATCACCCCAGACCTTGAGCTGTTCAACAGCTGCCGCTCGATAGGTATCCCCTGCCGCCAGCATGACGCTTTTACCCTGCTCCTGAAAGCGCTTTGCCAGTTTGCCCACGGTGGTCGTCTTACCCGCACCATTGACCCCAACCATGAGAATCACGAAGGGTGTATTTTCAGCAGGCACAACCAAAGGCGCATCAACCGTTTGTAACAGGCTGGTCAACTCATCCTGCAAGGTTTCCATCAAAGCACTGGCATCGCTTAACTCATTCCGGGCAATCTGCTGAGTCAGTGTTTCAATAATCCCTCGGGTCGCCTCGACCCCGACGTCAGCTGATAACAGAATGGTTTCCATTTCTTCAAGCAAGTCGTCATCAATTGCCTTGTCACCCAACAAGACGCGTCCCATACCTTCGGACAGCCGCGTACGCGTCTTTGATAGACCAGCCCTGATACGCGAAAAGAACCCTGATTTGCCTTCCGCATTTTCTTCTGCAACGTTGTCGTTCATTGTGATCCTATTATTGGATTGGCCATCGGTTGAACTCATCGCTCGGCAATTGCCTATGGCCGCAGGCTCCGTCTAAACTTGCTTGATGAAATACGAGGGAAGCCCGTGCCCTTTGCCGACAATCCCCTCTCACGACAAATCCATTTGCCGACAAAAAGGTCAACACGACATGCAGAAACATGATGCCTGAACAAGCGCAGGATCGCAGTGTGCGAATTATCGGGGGAAAATGGCGTAGTCGCAAAGTTTCTTTTGCCGATTACGAACAAATTCGTCCCAGTCCCTCGCGAATTCGAGAAACGTTATTCAACTGGCTACAATATCATGTCAGCGGCACCCGTTGTCTGGAACTCTATGGGGGTAGTGGTATTCTTAGTCTTGAGGCCTTATCACGCGGCGCGAGTCACGTCACGCTGATTGAGCGCTCGCGCCAAGTATGCACCCACATTCAGCAAGAATTTGAACGCCTAGTAGACGGCCCACAGAGTTTTGACTGCCTCAACTTGCAAGCCGAGGACTACTTGCAAAACGACAGGCAGGGCGCTTTGTTCGACCTTGCCTTCCTCGACCCACCCTTCGCCGGCGATGAGTTGCGCACGGTCCTACCCTTAGTGGGCCATTGCATGACGTCCGACGGACTGATCTATATCGAAACTGGTGATCAGCTAGATCCAGGCATGCTGCCTTCTGGCTGGGAAATTAGCCGGCATAAAAAAGCGGGCAGCGTGCACTATGGCTTGTGTCGGCGCGTGCAAGCGCCATAGAAATGACAAGCAGCACGGGTCTTTTCACCAAGAACTTTTCACAAGGCGCACCGCAAAGGTGCCACATTCGTCAGCGTCATGTATCATCAAGCTTTTTGTACACGAGCATGCTATGACAACCGTCCTGTATCCCGGCACATTCAATCCCATCCACAATGGCCACGCTGATCTCGTCGAAAGAGCAGCGGAGATATTTGACCGTGTCATTTTGGGTATCGCTACCAGTCCGCACAAAAGTCCCAGCATACTGGAAGTGCGCGTCAATTTAGCGCGAGAAGCGCTGGCGCATGTGAAAAATGTCGAAGTCATTGGCTTCAACACATTGACGGTAGAGTTCGCGAGGGAGGTGGGAGCCGAAGTCATTTTGAAAGGCATCCGAACAGTCACGGATTTTGAGTACGAGTTCCAGATGCTGAGTATGAACCGCATTCTGCAGCCCGGCCTAGAAACTGTCTTTCTCGCCCCATCAGAGGAGTTTTCTTATATCTCTTCGACGTTAGTTCGACAAATCGCCAGCTATGGAGGCGATATCAGCCGCTTTGTTCACCCCTCAGTGGCACGCGCGCTGAGCAACGGCGAAGTGGGGTAATCAACACTACCCCCAAAACATCAACACTTGAGACTCGTTACCCAGAGACTCATTATAACCCGCATTAGCACAACCCAGACTACGAACGAAAACCTCTTTCGCCGGTTCCAAGACTAGGCGCTCTCGCGATCAGCACATCACCCACCATCGCTACTCACGTGGGATTCTCCTCAACAGGCGCTGCCTGGGCTGTCATCGGCACAACGCCAGCCAACCACACCAGGCCCGCGGCAAGGCGAATGCGTCTTATCATTATTTTGATCGTGGGCATAAGCTCTACCTCTGCTTTTGATGCCATCACTGATCTAACATTCCGTATGACTATTCGTAGCGGGGCTCATTGTAGCGGAGCCAAATTCCAGTGCAGCTAATGGCCTCGACAGCATAGTGAGTTGTGCTGCTAAGTGGCTAATGAATATGGGTTGAACCATAAATTCCAGTGCAAAAAACCATCTTGAATGTGAGGCCGATTTTCTTTAAATGACAACGGCTTTTTCCCAGGGCGTGACTATTGTGGCCCTGAGAAAGCCGCACCTCGGCCCTTTGCAGTACGGGCTTAGCGCTGACAAGCGCGACAAAAAACCGTCGTTCGTTGCCCCAAACGTATCTCCGTTAGGGGGCGCTGACATCCAGTGCATGGCTCTCCACCCCGACCATAGACATGCAAAGATTGCTTAAAATAACCTGGCGAACCATCCTCCCTAATAAAGTCTCGTAGAGTAGTACCGCCAGCTTTGATGGCATCATTAAGCACCTGTTTAACCCTCTCAACCAGACGTCCATAACGGGCAAGACTGATCTTGCCTGCCGGCGTATCAGGTCGAATACCTGCCAGATACAGGCTCTCATTCGCATAGATATTGCCCACGCCCACCACCACATGGCTATTCATCAAAAAATTTTTAACCGCCACAGACTTACCGCGAGATTTCTGAAATAAGTGAGCGGCGGAAAAATCAATCGCCAACGGTTCCGGCCCTAGACTTTCAATTAACGCGTGCTCACTATCTCCATTGAGCCAAAATATCGAGCCAAAGCGTCGAGGATCGTGATAACGAAGGATTCTCTCACTGGACAATACAAAGTCGACATGGTCATGAGTCTTCACCAAGGTATCACGCTCAACGAGCCGCAGACTGCCCGACATACCCAGATGAATCATCACCCGCCCCACACCTGTCGCCAGCAGCAGATATTTACCTCGACGGTTAACGGCCTCAAAGACCTGGCCAGTGAGTGCTTGCCCCAGTTCTGAGCTGACAGGCCAGCGCAGCTTATCCTGTCGAACGAGCACGGCTTTTACTCGCTGCCCGATAACATGGGGCTCAATGCCTCGTCGGGTCGTCTCTACTTCAGGTAATTCTGGCATCTCTGATTTCTCAATAACATGGGGGCAAACATTTGCTAAGCATACCGCCACTGGGATACGGTTCACATCTGTATGACACATCAACAAAAGGCACGACACATGGCCACGGGTTTTCTTGGCATTGATACCGGCGGCACCTTTACGGATTTTGTTTTCCTGAGAGGTAACAAACTCCGCGTTCACAAAGTATTATCGACTCCCAAGGCGCCAGAGGTCGCCATTTTAGCGGGTATTTCTGAGATGGGATTGGCGGCTCAATTGACAGCCGGCGAACTCATTATTATTCATGGCACCACGGTGGCGACCAATGCCACCTTGGAAGGCAAGGGTGTACGTACGGTCTACATCACGAACAAGGGGTTCGGTGATGTCTTGATGATCGGCCGCCAGACCCGGCAGCAACTTTATAACCTGACACCCATGCCCGTGTCACAACCCATCGATCCTGGGCTGACGCTAGAAGTTGATGCTCGCCTTGACGCCCAGGGCCAGGAAATCAAATCACTGAGCGCTGATGCGCTCGCTGATTTGGCCAGCCAAATAGCAGCGCTTCAACCCACTTCTGTGGCTATTAACCTGCTATTTTCCTTCCTTAATCCTGACCAGGAACTCGCCATCGCAGCCCAGCTTGGTGACCAATATTTTGTCTCACGCTCGTCATTGGTGTTACCTGAGCAGCGAGAATATGAACGCGGCATCACCACCTGGCTGAATGCCTGGATCGGTCCACTTATCAAGGCTTACCTGCTATCCCTAGGAGATCGACTGGCGCCTTCAAAGCTCGCAATCATGCAGTCGTCGGGGCTCACCATTGGCGCACCGCTGGCCGCCGACAGAGCAGTGAATCTGTTGTTATCTGGCCCTGCAGGCGGATTGGCAGCGGCCCTGTACCTAGGTGAACAAACGCGACAGTCATGCATCATGACGTTTGACATGGGTGGCACATCCACCGACGTCGCACTGCTGGAAGGTGCAATCCGCCTGACCAATCAGGGAAAAATCGGCCCCTATCCCGTCGCCGTTCCCATGGCCGACATTCACACTATTGGCGCGGGTGGTGGCTCTATTGCCTATGTTGACGCCGGCGGTTTACTGCAGGTTGGCCCCAGGTCAGCCGGCGCAAGCCCTGGACCCGCCTGCTACGGTCATGGGGGACAGGCGCCGACGGTGACTGACGCTAATTTGGTCATCGGCCGCTTGCGACCCGATGCTTTTCTCGGTGGCCGCATGGCCCTTGATCTGAGCGCCGCTGAAGCTGCTCTTCAGCCTCTGGCAACTCAGCTGGCGCTACCCATCATCGACGTCGCCTTCGGCATTATTCGTATCGCCAACGAGCACATGATTCAGGCGCTACGCGTAATTTCTATACAACAGGGACATGACCCAAGAGACTTTGCGCTAATGTGCTTTGGTGGTGCCGGCGGTTTGCACGTCTGTGATATGGCAGATGCGCTACAAATGCAGCGCGCCATCGTACCGGTCAACAGTGGCGTTCTGTCAGCTCTGGGCATGCTCACGGCACAACCCGGGAGAGACCTCGTCAAGACTCACAATTATTTACTCGAGCATGTTGTCGAGTCGCAGCTGCAGGCGGTGTTAGCGGAGTTACTCACCGAGGCCCAACAAGAGCTGCAACATGAGGGCGTGCTCGAAACTCGACATCAGTACGCCATGGACCTACGCTACCAGGGCCAGACCTACTCGATTGCGGTTGATTTTGATGGGACCGGCTTTGGCAAGGCCGATATTGATGAGGCTGAAATTAGCGAGGCTGGCAAAAAAGAGGTCGGCGAGAACAAGAAAGCCGCAGCCCTAAAGGCCTTTCAAGACGCTCACCAACAACGCTATGGCCACTTGCTATCACGGCCGGTGGAATTAGTGAACCTCAGGGTTCACGTTGAGGCTGTAAGACCACCGCTAACACTACCAACATTCCACCGCCAGCACGCTCCAGTGCCACCCAAGGCTATCCGGCTTGCGGATCAAAGCACGGAGGTGCTTGTCTACGAGCGACGGTATCTGCCGCAGCAGCCTGTGATGGGACCAGCATTGATCACAGAAGATCACACAACTGTATTTATTCAAGCAGGCTGGCAAGGGCGGCTGGACGACATTGGCAACCTCTTGTTAACACGTAAAATGGGCAGCAAACACAATAGTTTGCGAGAGGCTTATTAGCACCAACAACAAAATCACCACAATGGATAAGTCGCTATAGGGAGGTGACTAAGAACGAGAGATGCATGCGTATGGCAGGGTGCCGATACGGGATTTTTTAGCACAGAAGGCGAGCCAAAAAACGAGGCAATAGATAGTGCAAACAAACCAGGCAGCTAACGCATAGCTGCCTGACTAATTTTATCTATTCGATCGTAATTGATAGAATCTAATTACTTGATTTTGGCTTCTTTATACATCACATGCTGACGAACCACAGGATCAAACTTCTTGATCTCCATCTTGTCAGGCATCGTTTTCTTGTTCTTACTGGTGGTGTAGTAGTGACCTGTTCCCGCAGAGGAAACCAGTTTGATTTTATCTCTCATGATCGAACCTTTAACAATGTGTTAACTAAACTTGTTGACCTTCGGCACGCATGGTCGCAAT
>Ga0307488_10005165_pt1 | contig 10803 bp, 8 predicted proteins | sample SB02metaG_FD_202248 | JGI IMG/M metagenome (GOLD analysis project Ga0307488, IMG submission 202248) | Sea-ice brine microbial communities from Beaufort Sea near Barrow, Alaska, United States - SB 0.2 | ecosystem: Environmental > Aquatic > Marine > Coastal | place: USA: Alaska | collected 2017-05-06
CCCGACCATCGGCTCGTCAATAATAATGACCTCCGGCTCATGAAGTAGCGCTGACGCAATCGCCAACCGTTGCCGGGTGCCGTGACTCAGGTTTTCAATCCGCTGCCGCGAGTAATTATTCAACGCAAAGCGCTCGAACAATTCAGGCGTTCGTTTTTTCGTGTCGGACGCATTAACCTCAAACAAATCCGCGATGAATCCCATAAATTCCAACGGCGTCAGCTTGTCATAGAACTCAGCAACATCGGGAATATAACCAATGCGACGCTTCACTTCCAACGGATTTTCCTGAATATCGAAACCGCAGATTTTAGCGAACCCACTGGTCGGACGAAGCAGGCCGGTTAACAATTTAATCGTCGTGGTTTTCCCTGCTGCGTTCGGCCCTAGAAACGCGAAGAACTCGCCCTTTTCGATCTTTAAATCGAGCCCATTGAGAGCTTCGAGTTCGCCGTAGCGCATGGAGAGATTCGATGTTTCAATCATTCAACAATCGGAAAAGCCGCAGTCTAAACCGAATTGGAGCGCCGGTCACTGTCTGAATTTTTTGAAGTGCCGTTTTCTCGAACAACAGATTTCACGATCCAACAGTGTCGGTTCATCAAACCAACCCTGTTCGATCAAACATGCCCGAGCGAATCAACCACCGGTTGGCGCGCAGCACGACGGGCCGGAGCAATCGCGGCGATAAACGTAAACAAAACCAGCAACACAAAGCTGACGACCAAATACTCGGGGACAAGTTTGATCTCCCACACCACTGAGCGAGACGAAACGGGAGGATCCCACATGGGTTTGATCGCCCGGACTGTCAGCGAAAACGTAACCGTGATCAACAGTCCTAACAAAGCGCCAATCAAGCCGAGCAATCCGCTTTCAATTCCAAATAGCCGAACGACCCCCGGACGCTTCAAGCCGATCGCCCGGAGTGTCCCGATTTCTTTGGTCCTCTCGACCACGGCCATTCCGATCGTATTCAACACCGACATCGTCGAAATCGTGATGATGATCACAAAAACGAGCCCGAAAATGATGTCGAACATTCGCTTAGTTCGCCCGTAAAGATCGGAGATCTCATACCACGTAAAAATTTCCCAATCGCGATCCGCGAACGTCTTTTTCAAATCAGCCGTCACGAAATCGGTATCGGCTTCGTTTTTTAAAAGCAAACGAACGCAAGACACATCTGCGGTGGTGTAAAAGGCCTGAGCCAATTCGAGAGGCAGATACACAAAGCGCTTGTTGAGCTTTTCGGACGCAAGTTCAAGAATCTGTGTCACCTGAGCATTGACGCCGTTGAGCTGGCCCGTTACATCCGGCCCCATCAGCGTGACGTCGGCCCCGAGTTTCAAACCGAAATTTTTCTGCATTCCAGTCGTGATTCCAATCGATTCCGGCGTGGCACTCGTGATCGCTGTCCCTTCGAAACGCTTATCCTTCCGCCCACGCAATGCCGTGGCTTTTTCCTGAATTTGATCCTGCTCTTCCGGCACCATCGCCCGCCCTAGAAAGAAACTCTGGTTCCCATCATAATCTACATTCCCCCTCACCTCCAGCATCCCTGCCGCCAGCTCGATCCGATCGTCTTTTTCCGCAGCCGCCTTGATCTCAGCAAAATCTTCAGCCGAAAGCAGGAACGCGCCTGGATCGGCCCCGCCGTAGTCGCGGGCGTCGCGTTTCCAAATCTGAACATGACCATTCGCTTGATCATAAATATAAGCCTCGCGAATGCTGGTAAACATATACGTCGCGAATCCACCAAAGACATTCACAGCCGCATAGCCTAAAGCGACCGCCGCAATCGTCGTGATCGAACGACGGGCATTGCGAAGCAGATTTCTAAATGCAAGAGAAAGCCAAGTCATGAAATGCTGGTTACAAGTTCGTCTTCCAAAATTTCGCCGTCCTGCAAGTGCACCTTGCGATCCACGCGATCAAGCAACCGATCGTCATGCGTCGAGAAAATGAAAGCTGCTCCGCGCGATTGATTCACCTTTCGCATGAGATCAATTATGAGATTTGCATTTTCAGTGTCCAAATTCGCTGTCGGTTCGTCAGCAATGACCAGCACCGGCTCCGTCACCAACGCCCGCGCAATTGCGACCCGCTGTTGCTGACCACCACTCATTTTCTGAGGCCGGTGCCCACTGCGATCACTGAGATCAACCTCGTCCAAAAGCGACAAGGCACGCTCGCGAGCTTCAGCATTCCCCACCCCTTGAATTTGTATGGGAAGCATCACATTTTCCAATGCTGAGAGGACCGGTATTAGATTAAAATTCTGAAACACAAACCCAATCGTCGAATTGCGAAGATCACTCTTCTGAGCATCGGAAAGATGGGCGGCTGATTTATCACCCAACGTGATTTCTCCACTCGTCGGATCATCAAGAAGCCCGATCAAATTACAAAGCGTCGATTTCCCGGAACCTGAAGGTCCCCAAATGGCGACAAATTCACTTTCCGAGATGGTTAAATCAACATTTCGGAGAGCCTGAACCTCAGTATCTCCGAAATGATATGATTTCTGTAATTTCTGGGTTTCGACAACAGTCATTTTCACATTTTCGCAGGATAAATGCTTGCGGTTTATGGAGCCGCGAACAGTATCTTGCAACTGTAAATGATCCAACTGCAACCGTATTTATGGATCCTGTGGGGCTTGTGGATTGCTCAGGCGCTGTTTTCAGCGTTGAACCTTATGCGGTTCGAGCGATCACGGCGCAAACAGGACCGCCAATTTATCGATGTAGGCCCTCAAGATGAGCGGTCGACCGCCTTAATCGTGTCCATCAAAGGGTTCGATGAAAACCAAACGCCACGGTTTTTCGAGTCCATTCTGACCCAGGATTACGCGAAATACCGCGCCATTATTACAATGGAGTCTGAAGACGAACCGATCGTTGCCTGGCTGCGGGAACAACTGGAATTAGGAGAAAAGGATACCGTTTGGCGACCCGAAAACCCAACCCATGGAATCCACGAGGTCGTGATGGTCTTCGCGGGAGAATCGACGGATTGCGGTCAAAAAGTTCACAACCAAATCGAGGTGTTCAAACACCTCATCGACGAAGACGAGATCATCGCTTTTGCCGATGCTGATATCCGTTGCAACAAAACGTGGCTTTCAATGCTGCTCGCCCCGATTAACAAAGGGACACACCAGCTTTCCACTGCCTATCGCTGGCTCGTTCCGAAAAAACACACCTTAGCCAATCTGTTTGCCAGCGTGATCAATTCCTCCGTGGCAACTTTGTCTGGTCGTGAAGGCTACAACATGATGTGGGGCGGCTCGATGGCGCTGTCACGAGAAGCGTTCAAAGATCTCGATGTTCCCGTCCTGTTTTCTGGAAGTTTAAATGACGACCTTCGGCTTGCCAAAGCCGGCCGCCGCCGCGGTTACAAGATTTGCCTGCGCCGATCGCTCATCATGCCGAGCCCGATCAATCACTCCTGGGGAAGCCTGATCGAGTTCGGCCGCCGCCAATACTATCAGGTCAAACACTTCACTCCCACGCTTTTCATCATTGGATTGATCCTGACCTGGCTTTACGTTCTCGGCGTCGTGAGCGCCTTCGGAGCGGTATTCTTCTTGGGTAATTTTCACGCATGGATTCCCATTGGGGTCGTCACGCTTTTCGATCAAATTCGCGCACTCTATCGCGCACGCGTCATCCGCAATTTATACGGCACCACCACCGCAAAAATTCTCGATGATACCGCTGCCGTAGAGCATTTATTCACCCCAATCTGGATGAGCCTGCACTGCCTCATCGTGACATTGGCGCTGTTCGCCCGAAAAATCACCTGGGCGGGCATCACCTACCGCGTGCTTTCACCAAGTCGAACGATCGTTGTAAAAAGAAAGGGATCCAAACCAGCGAAGAAATCTGCCGCAGCTCCAAAACTGGGACCTGAAGACAAAGTTGAGCCTGATAAAAAATCGGAGGACAACTCCGACTCAACAACAGGCGACTCGAAAGAAGTCGAGAAGTCTAAGGAAAAACTCGAATCAGAGGACAAATCGGAGGACAAATCGGAGGACTCTGCCCCGAAAACAGACGATTCTAAAAAGGACGAGAAGCCTGAGGAGAAATCTGATTCCGACAAAAAAGAAGAGAAATCCAGTAAGGAAAACGGAGGCGCTGACACTAAAGAAGCGACTCCAGCCAAGAAGTTTTACAAAAAGAAGGTAAAGAAGAAAAAAAAGAAAAAAAAGAAAAAGAAATTCAAGGGCAAGAGAGGCAAAGGATCAAAATCCTGAATCATTGCTCCCAACTCCTGGCATCTTTTCCCACTTTCCCTGACCCCAAATAGAGTTTACAACTAAAATTATGCAGACAGCAACTTTGCCACTCAACTCCTCCATCGTCGAAAAGACCCGCGAACTCTGCGGTTCCCTTCTCGAGCTGCCGGAATACAAAGATAACATGGCCCACATCGAAGCGTTCCTCGCTGACGATTCAGCCAAGGCACAATATGGCGCCTTCGCCCAACTCGGTGACCAACTTCACGAAAAGCAGCAGGCCGGAACAATCACCGATACTGACATCGAAGGATTCGACACCATGAAAGCCGATCTCAACAACAATCCAAAGATCGACAAATTTCTCGGCGCTCAGGACAGCCTCAACGGAATTGCCCAGATGGTTTCCAAGCACGTCGCCAAGACGCTCGAGCTCGGTCGCGTTCCAACTCCGGAAGAAATGGAAGACAGCGGTTGCTGCAGCAGCGGTGGTTGCGGATGCTAATTACGAACGATCCGACAAGGACAAAAGCTGGCTTGCCCAGCGGTCTGAGCATGGCTGGAATCGGCCAGCGCAACATGTCCTTGTCGAACTGATAGGGCACGTTCGTTGAACAAACCCTATTGCTTCGAAAAAATTTCAAAAAGCGGGAATTCGAAAGAGTCCCGCTTTTTTGTGTACTACAATCCAAAACAGAAGCCGGATTGTAATTGGAATCTTTCCAAATTCCCTTATTCTTGCGACCTATATGAGTGATTCAGCTAAACCAAAACCTTTATTTTTTATTGTCGTCGGTCTCGTGATCGCCGGCCTTTTGTTATACGCCTTTCGCGGAACGATTTTTCCTGAAGGTGGCGCCGACTCAACGGATCCAGCACCGATTGCGGCAACGCCGATTGATCCCGCTGATCTCCCCGCAGCAGCTCCTGCGACGGTAGCTCAGGGTGATTCCGTTGAAGCACCAGATTCCGATGCTCCAACAACGGTCAAAGAATACAATTATGTAGCTCAGGAAAAATTGCCGCCGGTAAAAGCGAAGTCCGACTACAAGCCGCTGCAAGCGCGCACCGTGAAATTTGCTCTGAACGTGTGGGCCGGTTGGGCCCCGATTATTTTGAAAAACATGGGCGGCGATGCCGGGATCGAGTGGACGACCCCTGACGGCGAGCCCTTCAAAGTCGAGTTGGTTCTCATCGACGATCCTGTTTCAATGCGCGACGCCTATGCTTCGGGTGAGGTTCACATCGGTTGGGCAACGCTCGACATGGTTCCGCTTTTCATGGAGGAACTGAAGAAAGACAGCCGGATGCAGCCTCGAATTTTCCAGCAAGTGGACTGGTCAAACGGTGGCGACGGCATTGTGATTCGCCGGAACGCTGCCAAAGATCCTCAGCACCCAACGGTGGCTGATTTGAAGGGGAAGAAAATCGTGCTCGCCCAGAATTCCCCGAGTGAATATTTCGTGCTCAACGCACTGGTGAACGGAGGTTTGCAGCCAGGTGATGTTGAGTTCGTTTACACTCAGGATGCTTTCCAGGCAGCGGCCGCGTTCAACTCAGACAAGTCCATCGCGGCTTGTGTTAGCTGGGCTCCGGATATTTACAATCTCAGCGAAGTTGAGGGCAATCACCTCCTAGTCAGCACCGCTACCGCGAACAAATTGATCGCTGATGTGTGGTTTGCACGAGCTGACTTTGCTCGCGATCATGCTGACATTTGCGAAGGCCTCGTGCGCGGAATTTTCGACGGAATGGAAAAACTCAAAACTGATGCAGGCAAGCGGGACGCTGCCGAGTTGATGTCCAAGCTTTACGGGATTCCTGCCGATGAAACGCTCGCAATGCTGGGTGATGCGCACTCGACGAATTACGCCGAGAACCGCGACTTTTTCATGAACCAAAACAATCCGGCGAACTTCGAGCGGACGTGGAATACTTCATATCTGTTGTATCGCAAAATGGGCCGCGTCGGCGCTCCAGTCGCCTTCGACAAGGTCATGGATTTCTCCATCATCCAGAAGCTCGGTGAAGAAGAAAAATACAAGAGCAGCATCAACGAATACAAGGTTCGGTTTGCGCCGAAGAGTGTCGCAATGATCAAAGCCGAGGGTGAAGAAATCCTGACGAAGGTCATCACGATCCACTTTTATCCAAACAGCTGGGATTTGAACAAAAAGATCATAAAGCGGGAAAACGGCAACGATGTTGAGGTTCCCTACGATCCGAATGTGCAATTTGTTCTCGAAGAAGTCGCCAAAGTCTCCAGCCAATACGGAGCGGCGAACATCATTATTGAAGGCCACTCTGACTCCAGCATGCGTGGAAAAGTAAGCGCGCAGATGGTGAAACAGCTGGCTGGAAACCGCGCCAACTCGGTGAAAGAGGCGCTAGTGAATAAGTTCACCACGCTCGATCCGAATCAATTTACGGTTGATGGCGTCGGCTGGGACCGTCCTGCGAATTCCGAAGCCCCCAATGATCATGCGAAAAATCGTCGGGTGGAAATTAAAGTAATCGCTCTGGAAAATCCTGAGTAATCGAGTGAACCATTCGAAGCCATACTAAAAAGTAGATGCCTGAAAACGAAGACCAGAAAAGCGAAGGCCCAACCGCTCAGGCATCTCGCTGTTCGGAATGGCTCAAGCGCTGCCTGACGATTCGTGATCAACCATCGCAGTTCGAGCGATTTTCAGCTGGGGGGTTCTGCATTGTACTGATCGTTCTCGTGTGGGGGTTTGTGACAGCGGGGCCCAACGAAGAAAGAATCGTTGGGTCTTACACGCTACCCAGCATCAAAGAAGCGGTGGATTCATTTCCCAGATTGTGGTTCGAACGCGCCCTGGCCCGGAGCACAGTCGCCAGCCTAATGCGGGTCCTTGGCGGCTTTATTTTGGCTGCGGCAATCGCAGTTCCCATGGGAGTTGTGGCGGCGTGTTTTCCTCGAGTGAATGCTTTTTTTCAACCACTCAGCGTATTCTCCAGAAACATCCCTGTCGCAGCCCTGATCCCACTCACACTGATTTGGTTCGGACTGGGAGAAACCCAGAAAGTGATGTTCATCTTCATTGCCGCTATCGGATTTATTTTCTTTGATACGGTGAATTCGGTGAATGGAGTTTCCAGTCGGTTTCTGGACACGTCCTACACGCTCGGGGCCAAATCCGTTCCAAAAAAAGGGGCGATTCGCGCTGGATTCATCGGGCTGATCTACGGCGTGATTCTCGCTGTGATTGTCGGTGTGATTTCGTCATTGGATAATCCGAGCCTGACAACCGCTGAGGTGATCCAAAGCCCGGGCGTTTGGGGAGCCTTTGCTGCCGGGCTGATCGGCGGTTTCATCATTTGGTTTCCGATTCAAAGCCATCAATCAATTCAGAAAGTAATGTTCCCTCTGGCGCTCCCGAATGTGGTGAATTCGCTTCGGCTGCTTTTCGGATTGGCCTTTGGCTATATCATGTTGGCTGAGGTGCTCAACGCCAACCACGGCCTTGGCCACATCATTAATATGTCCCAACGCAATGGACCACGGGAGCACATTTATTTAATTCTCATCATTATTTCGCTGCTCGCTTTCACAATCGACCGCGTTGTTTTCTGGCTTCAAAAACGTTGGTTTCCTTATGTCCAATCCTAACTCATCCCTCAACGAACCGGCTCCGCCCATCGTTCAGTTTGCGGGTGTCACCAAAACCTATGATGCAGGCACCAGCAAGGCGTTCACCGCGATTCGTGACGTCAATTTCGTGGTCGAAGACCGTCCAGAGCACGGTGAATTCATTGGGATTCTGGGACCCAGCGGTTGTGGAAAAAGCACGATTCTACGACTCATTGCCGGGCTCAGCCCCCAGCACCCGCCAACGGAAGGCTCCGTGAAAGTATGGGGTGAAGACGTAACGGGCCCGGGAGCTGATCGAGGAATGGTTTTTCAGGATTATACCAGTTTTTCAAATCGGACGGTTTTGGACAACGTCGCGTTCGGCCTCGAATGTCAGGGCGTATCAAAATCAGATCGTTATGAGCAAGCCATCGATTGGATTGCCAAAGTTGGCCTGGACCCGGATCACGATCCGCAAAAATACCCGCACCAGCTTTCCGGCGGCATGAAGCAGCGTGTCGCAATCGCCCGGACTCTCATTTTGCACCCTAAAATCATCCTGATGGACGAACCCTTTGGAGCGCTCGATCCGGTGACTCGACACAACATGCAGGACCTGCTTGTTGGCTTGTGGCGCGACCTCGAGGCAACCGTATTCTTCATCACCCATGACGTTCGTGAAGCCGTTTACCTGGGGGATCGAGTTTTCATTCTGAGCAATTCTCCCGGAACCATTTTGGAAGAGGCCGTTGTTCCTACCCCCGACCGGCTGGCACGGGATATGCAGCGCGAGCCGGATTTTCTCGCGCATGTGGACCGGATTTCGACAAGAATCGAAAGTCTCGAAGAAGGCAAAGACTAAGCGACGATGGAAAAATTCGGCACTCACCTGACCCGCGCCTTCAAATGGCATTGGAACCTGCTCGCGCTCGGAGCGGGAGTTGCCGTCGCATTCCTGTCCGGTCATCCTGACATCTTTCTCCCTGTCATATTGGCGGTCGAAATGGGCTATCTGGGCTTCCTCGGCACAAATCAACGTTTCCAAAATGTCCTGCGCGGCAATGAAATCATTGAAGAACAAAAGGAGGCACAAGCCTCTGCCGTCACAGAAAAACAGCGTCAGCTTGCCGAATACTTGAAATTTCTTAGCCCCGAAGACCGCGCGCGTTTTGATGCCATTCGTGAACGGAGCCGCGCGATGACCGAACTTCAAAAAACGATGCGGACCGATACTTCCGATGTAGGAGACGCGGGGTTTAAAACCCAATCGCTCGACAAGATGATCTGGCTGTTTTTGAAATTACTTCACCACAAGGAAGGTCTTGGTAAATTCCTCGATAACACTTCGGAATCTGGTTTGGAGCTGAAAATTAACGATACCACCCAGGCAATTTCTGAAGGCCGGGAATCAGGATCTTCCGATCGACTCATCGATTCGCTCACAGACAAGTTAGCGACCCTTGAATCGCGCCTGACCAACTATCGAGAGGCCGACGAGAACTTCAAGATCCTCGAAGCTGAACTCGACAAGACCGAGCAAAAGATCAACCACATCTGCGAAGTTGGCATGACCAGTCGTGACAGCTCAAACTTGAGTTCTCAAATCGATGGTGTCGCGGACAGCGTAAGGCTCAGCGAGCAAGCGCTGCATGGATTAGATTTGGGAAATATATTCGAAGACACCAGCGCGCCGCCTCCCCTCATCTCCGAAGATTTCATGGAAATGGAGTGAATCGAGATGGCTCGACGGGACGCCCAACCCACAAAAAACGGGAGCCTCCAAAGAGAACTCCCGTTTTCGAAATTCGAAAGTGCCAGGCACTTTCGTAAGAGAATCGAAAGGTTACACCTTTAATTCCCAGCCTTTGCGATACTCACGCTTGATCAGCGCATCCGCTTCGGGGCAATTTGGTGATTTAAGATTCGCTGAATCCCACTCAACCTTCTTATTGAGACGAACCGCGAGGTTTCCGAGAAGCACCACCTCAGTGAACGAGCCACTGTGCCACACGCCTGAAAGCGCTGCCTTGGGATCATTCGCTGCCACCGCATCGTAGAATTCGTTGTGTGGATTCTGACCACGTGCACGAGGAATAGTCTGCTCAGGATAATCAAATCCATCCATCCGATTACCCGGCTTGATAACCCAGTTGTCCTTGCTGCGGTTGAACCACATCTTGCCTTCGGTTCCGATGATGACGGTTCCATAGCCTTTACTTTCGCTCGAACCAAGTCCCTCAAGAACGTCTTCAGGAGGTAGGTTACGCTCGCGGATTTTCCCACCGTCAATATTGCTTTCCAAAGCCCACTTGTCTGGATTGAAAACAGCATCCTTATAACCGTCATACCACATGTATTTCACCGGTGGTTTTCCATTCCGTTCAGGGAACTGATACTCGATCGTCGCCCACGTCGGAGGCGAAATGTCGGACATCGCTCCGCGTCCATCCGCGCTAACAGCAGAAACGCTCGTAGGCGAACCGAGATCAGCTGCCCAGTAGCTCATGTCCATGATGTGACACGCCATATCGCCGAGCGCACCCGTTCCAAAATTCCAGTAGCCGCGCCAGTTAAACGGCGTGATTTTCGGGCTGTAGCCCATGTCCTCAGCAGGTCCAAGCCAGAGGTCCCAGTTGATGTGTTTTGGTGCTTCCTCTGCTTTAGGTGCCTTAGGAATCGCCTGCGGCCAAATCGGACGATTCGTCCAGCAGTGAACTTCTTTCACATCACCGATGATGCCTGCACGAATTAGCTCAACGCAGCGACGCATATGATCCTGAGCGTGAGCTTGGTTTCCCATCTGCGTAACAACGCCGGTCTCTTCAGAAACCTTAGCCATCATCCGCGCTTCCCAAATTCCATGGGTCAGCGGCTTCTGACAATATACATTTTTACCCGCCTTCATCGCAGCGATCGCCGCGTGTGCGTGAACGTGGTCTGGTGTTGAAACAGTCACACAATC
>Ga0307488_10005169_pt1 | contig 10798 bp, 11 predicted proteins | sample SB02metaG_FD_202248 | JGI IMG/M metagenome (GOLD analysis project Ga0307488, IMG submission 202248) | Sea-ice brine microbial communities from Beaufort Sea near Barrow, Alaska, United States - SB 0.2 | ecosystem: Environmental > Aquatic > Marine > Coastal | place: USA: Alaska | collected...
ACTCGGCACAGTAGTGCAGACTAATCCTCCGCATGCTTTCTTTACCCTTCCTTGCGGTGTAATAGACCAAACGCAAGGAGACAAAATTCTGCACCCACATCCATCCTTTGAGCGAATGGATCAGCCCGTTAAAATCACCGTTTTCGTTGGCAAAGAGGCGAGCACGACCGTACTTGCGATCTGCCTGTTTCTTAATTGTCGCCACCCACGAGCCTACCTTTCTCTCATCCCAATCCTCCCGGTCATATTGTAGTTCCACTTCGCTGAGCCCACCGTTGGTGAAGTAGAAGAGGGAATGCTTAAGCCCCTCTTGGACAATACCGTCGACCACGAAAACCTCGCGTTTTCCGACGGTGCGCTTCTCCATAATTTTGGCTTTGGCCTTGGTTACCACATTTTCAATCCGGCCTGGAGATTCTCCCCACTGCATCCCGAACGGGGCCTTAATCTCCTGCTGGGCAAGCAGAGGAAGGATCAGAAAAGACTGCAGCAAAATCCCTAAGGAGATTATCCGCATAGCCGTGGGTAGCGCGCTGAGCCCGATCATGTCTTCCTATCTTGCGGATTAGGCAGCCCCTATGCAACTGCGGCCATCAGCTCTCCTCGGTGGAGAAAGTAAGCTTTTCATAAAAACGCAAAGCTTCGATCGAGCTACCAAACTCAGAGAGATAGTAGAGGCCCTTGCCATAGCCATGACCAGGATCACGCACGAGATACTCGTACCCAGTTTTACCCACAATAACAACGAAGTGAGTGATGCCAGTGGAGGAGCGTAAACGCACGATCACCGGATTTCCCCAGAGCAAGTTCCAGTCGATGAGAAAGTGCGAAGCATCATCCTCATAAATATGCTGAGCCACCACCGGCGGATAGGCCGATGCTTTTTCCCAATAAATCCAGCCTTGTTCGGTGTAACCTTGGTGAGTTCGGAGAAACTGATTGAGGCGCCCTGGGTCAAGATCGACTCCGTAGGAGGCCAGCACCATGGCCGCCGAGGTCACCGCGCAACCCTCAGCCCGGAGCGTCCCGCGCGTATTTCCCAATGGGTCGGCTGCCCACTCTTGATCGGCTTGGGCAAAGTGGGGGACATCATGCAGCACCGTCTTGGGAAACCACATCCCTCCCTGAGGTTCGACCATGGGAGAGGTCTGGATCCAGCCCAAGCACCACCAAACAGCCAGACCCATTCCAGCAATGAGGGTGAGCAAGCTAAAAGCCTTGGCCAAAGGAGAGGAAGACATCAGAGGGAGCAATGGCGGGGAAGAAGGATGAGAGCCCGAGCAAGAGGGCCCTAATCTACGCCCTCCAACATGCGAGGCCCAGTCTGGTCAGCCAAAAACAAATTCCATCACCAGCCGACGGGGTGCCAGGCGGTTTTAAATTCCACGGTGTCGAGAATCCACTGGGGACGATCCATCTGGTGCCAACTGTTGGCGGCAGGGCGGTGACGAGCGTAACGCTTTAGGTTGGTTGCCATACCTCCGTGGAGGGTTCGATCGAGTTCCTCATCTTCGCAGCCATTGACGATGGCATTGACATCTAGGTGCGAGGCGGCGGGGGGAGCCAGATCCGCTCGGCGGCCTGAAAGAATATTGACCACCCCGCCCGGCAAGTCACTCGTCGCCAGAATTTCGCCAAAGGTTAGAGCCGGGAGCGGGGCCGTCTCGGACGGAACCACCACCGAGGTATTGCCCGTCAGAATCGTTGCGGCAACCAAGTGGACTAGGGAAATAAAAGAAGGCCGATCCGGGCAGAAAATAACAACCACACCCGTACCTTCGGGGTAGGTAAAATTAAAATGGGGTGAGGAGACAGGGTTGACCGATCCAAAGACGGCGGTGAATTTGTCCGTCCAACCAGCGTAGTGCACCAGCAACTCGACGGCACCAGCCACTTCGCGGCGTGCTGCGGGCGCGCTGGCTCCCGTCCCACGCATGATTTCCTGTTCCATCTCCCCCGCGCGCATTTCCAACATTTCTGCGGCACGGTAAAGGATCTGGCCTCTGAGATAGGCTGAGGCACTGCTCCATCGGGGGAAAACCTTGCGAGCAGCTCCCACCGCGTCGCGCAAATCTTTGCGGGATGCGCGGGCCACTTGGGCTAAGGTTTGTCGGCCGTCAACAGTCAGGGCGGGAAGGACCTTGCCACTTTCCGACCGAATGAAAGCACCACCAACGTAGAGTTTATAGGTCTTGAGGACGTGCAAGCGACTGATTCTTGCCGTCACAGGGGGCTTTGCCATAACGTACCTAACTTACAAAATGAAACTGAAAAAGGACGAGACAATATTTGTAGCGGGTCACCGCGGAATGGTTGGAAGCGCAATTTATGAGAAACTGAAAAAGGACGGTTTCGAAAAAGTCATAGGTCGTACTCGCAGCGAACTTGATTTGCTCAACCGAGACAGCGTTCGATCCTTTTTCGAGCAGGAAAAACCCTCTGTTGTCGTTGTTGCCGCCGCCAAAGTGGGTGGAATCTTGGCTAACTCCGAGCAACCAGTGGAGTTTCTCCTGCAGAACCTGGCCATCCAAAACAATTTGATCGAGGCTGCGGCCGACTTCGGTAGTGGCAAACTTCTCTTCCTCGGCAGTTCCTGCATTTATCCAAAAATGGCGCCTCAACCACTTAACGAAGATGCCCTGCTCACCGGACCACTCGAACCAACCAATGACGCCTACGCCATCGCCAAGATTGCCGGGATCAAACTTTGCCAGTCCTACAACCGAGAATACGCCAAGAACTTCATCTCAGCCATGCCGACCAACCTCTATGGCCCGCGAGATAACTACGACCTCCACAACTCACACGTTCTCCCCGCTCTGATCCGCAAGGTCCATGATGCCAAGAAATCTGGGGCAGGCAGTATCATGGTTTGGGGCAGTGGCCAACCCCGCCGCGAATTTCTTCACACCACCGACCTAGCTGAGGCGTGTGTCTTTCTTCTGGAGAACTATGACCAGCCCGAATTGGTCAACGTCGGCTGCGGCGAAGATGTCACCATCCGCAACCTAGCCGAAACCGTCTGTGATATTATCGGTTTTGACGGAAAACTTGAATTCGACACCTCCAAGCCCGACGGCACCCCCCGCAAGTTGCTTGATATCTCAAAAATCAAAAAACTCGGCTGGAGTCCGAAAATCTCTCTTCGCGAGGGGATAGCCGACGCCTACGCGTGGTTCCAAAAACACTATGGCGAAGCTCGACTTTGAGGATGAGAGATGGCGGCAAGAGAGAGCTCTTCCGCGAAAAAATATCTTGAGCCAAGACAACTAACTCACTCATCCCCGATCAAAGACTCTTCCCAGCTTACCCAAATAAACGACTTAAATTAAGCGAGCGAGCAATCCACTCCGCAGATTGAGGCTAACTTTTTAGTCGGGATTACTGCCGGGGAAAAAGGACGGAGGATTAGTCGATGTCCCTAGGGGCTGGCTTTCAACCTGATCCTCTTTATCTATTTTCTCCTCGTAACCAGGAATACTGACAGAGGGAGGAATGCGCTGGCAGGCAGCAGCAAGCGAGAGAATGGGGATGAGGACGAGAAGCGGAAGTCGGAAATTCATGAAATCAATCCGGCACGACTAGCCTTGCCTTACCTCCATGCTTGGTCGCCGCCGCGGAGAGCAAACTACGAACAGCATGGATTGTCTGGCCACGCTTGCCAATGAGACGTGGCATGTCAGCCTTGTTGGCCCGGGCGGTGAAGATATCCTCCCCTTTGACCGAGTCGTGAATAATGAAGACCTCGTCCGGATGGCCGGCGAGGCGACGGAGGGTGAAATTAAGGAATTCCTCCATGAACCAAGAAACGAGCGTTAAGCCGCCTCGGTTACCGCCCCACGTGCCTTCTTGACGATGCTGCGCACCGTGTCGGACATTTGGGCGCCGTTTTTTACCCAGTGATCGATCCGATCGAGTTTCACGTTGTAGTTGGTACCGGTTTTCTTCGGGTCGTAATTGCCGATTATTTCGATGAATTTTCCGTCGCGGGGACTGCGTTTGTCAGCCACTACCACTTTGTAGTAGGGACTGTTACGTGTGCCTTCACGGCGAAGTCTGATTGCCACTGCCATAAGTTATCCTTTTTTAGTTCCGACCTAGCATGCCCATACCGCCTGCTCTTGCCATCATTTTTTTCAATTTGCCGGGTTTTTTCATGAGTTTTTTCATATCTGAGAACCGCAGCAAGAGGCTATTTACCTCGGTGACTGTCGTCCCACTACCCCGAGCGATGCGTTGGCGACGTCGAGCATTCAGAACATCGGGTCGCGCCCGCTCACCGGGAGTCATGGAAAGGACGATAGCCTCCACCCGGCGCATCTGCTTTTCGTCAACGCCAGGACTTTTTACTTTATCCATGCCGGGCATAAGTCCAAGGAGATTCTCCAATGGCCCCATCTTCTTCAGCATTTTGAACTGCTCAAGGAAGTCGTTCAGGTCGAACTGAGCACTGCGCAAACGCCGCTCGAGCCGGGCGGCATCCTCCACCTCGAAGTTCTCCGCCGCCTTCTCAACTAGGCTGACCACATCCCCCATCCCTAAAATGCGGCTAGCCATCCTATCGGGGTGGAAAACTTCAAAGGCGTCGGTCTTTTCACCGGTACCAGAAAACTTGACCGGCTGGCCAGTGACCTCCCGCAAGGAAAGGGCCGCGCCACCACGGGCATCACCATCCAGCTTAGTCAGAATGAGCCCTGTCACCCCGACCGCGCTGTGAAATTTTTCCGCAACCCCGACGGCCTGTTGTCCGGTGGCGGCATCGCAGACCAGCAGGCTTTCCTTAGGCTGGAGGAGCTCTTTCACCTTGCTCAGTTCGTCGATCAGATCGCTGTCAAGGTCCTGCCGACCGGCGGTGTCGTAAATCTCAACATTGCAATCCTGCGTCTTCGCCCAGGCCATGCCGTCGCGAACAACGCGAAGAACATCCTTTTCTCCGGATGGCGGGCGGTAGATGGGGACATCGATCTGTGCTGCCAAAGTCGCCAGTTGTTCGACCGCCGCTGGGCGCTGCAAGTCGCACGCTATCAGGACAGGTTGCCGGCCCTGCTTCTTCAAAAAACTGGCCAATTTGGCACAAGTGGTAGTTTTCCCCGCACCATTGAGCCCAACAATAAGAAGGCGAGCCTGGGGGCCCAGATTGAGTGGAGAGGCTTCGCCACCAAGCAGGGCCCCTAGTTCATCTTGAAAAATTTTGACGATTTGCTGGCCGGGGGTAACGCTACGCAGAACCTCTTGACCCAGGGATTTTTCCTTTACCCGCGCGACAAAATCCTTGGCCACCTTGAAATGGACGTCGGCTTCGAGGAGGGCAAGCCGCACCTCGCGAAGGGCATCGTTAATATTGCTCTCGCCGATACGTCCATGGCCGCGGAGATCTTTGAAGACATCCTGTAACTTGTCTGAGAGTCGAGAAAACATAGAGGGGAGAGATAGGCAGTGTTATTTACTTTTCTAGTCCGAGTGACTGAAAGACTCGGTCGACATGACGAAAATGCCGATCCAATCCACAGGCATCCTGCAATTCCGCCTGATCAAGGACGGAGCCAATTCCCGAATCAGCCGCCAGGTTAGCCAGAAATTCACCATCCCCCGCCCATGTCTTAAGGGCAGCGCGCTGGACAGCTTCGTAAGCCTGCTGCCGCTCAAAACCTTTCTCAGTGAGCTTAAGCAAGACCGACTGGCTGGCAAAAAGGCCACGCGATTTTTCCATATTGGCCTTCATATTCTCTGGATAAACCTGCAAGCCACGGACCAGCTTGGTCAGGAGAGAGAGCATGTAGTCAAGAAGGGTGCAGCCGTCGGGCAGGATGATCCTCTCGGCGCTGCTATGGCTGATGTCACGTTCGTGCCAGAGGGCGACATTCTCCAAGGAGGTAAGGGCAAACCCACGGATCACCCTGGCGAGGCCACTCAATCGTTCACCCGTAATCGGATTGCGCTTGTGCGGCATGGCTGAACTCCCTTTTTGGCCTTTGGCAAAAAATTCCTCAACCTCCAAGACCTCGGTGCGCTGCAGGTGGCGGAACTCCGTCGCCCAGCGATCGATCGAGCTAGCAGCCAGAGCCAAAACAGTCATGAACTCCGCATGACGGTCACGTTGTACAATCTGGGTTGAAAGCGTCGCTGGTTTGAGCCCTAGCTTGGCACAAACCTCATCTTCGACTTGGGGATCAAGGTGGGCCCGGGTGCCGACAGCCCCGCTCAATTTGCCAACCGCGACCCGCTCGCGCATTTGGACCAAACGCTCACGGACACGGCCAAACTCGTCATACATCAGGGCCATTTTAAGACCGAAGGTGAGTGGCTCGGCGTGGATGCCGTGGCTCCGGCCCATCATGGGGGTAAACTTGTGCTCACGGGCCTGCTCCGCCGCTGCATCCCGGACCTCATCCACTCCCTTGATCAAAAGATCACAAGCCGAAGCCATCTGCACCGCGATGGTAGTATCAAGGACATCGGAGGAGGTCAGTCCTTGGTGCATCCACCGCGCGGCTGGGCCAACCGAAGCGGCCACATTTTCAAGGAAGGCAATGACGTCGTGATTGGTCCGCTTCTCAATTTCGAGAATATCCGGAATGGAAAACTGGGCTTTTTTGCGGATAGCCCGGGCATCTTCTTCCGGAATCTGCCCAAGTCTCGCCATGGCCTCACAAGCCAACGTCTCGATCTCTAGCCAGATTTCGTATTTGCGCTGGTCTGACCAGAGCGCACGCATTTCGGGGCGGGAATATCGGGCAATCACAGCGAAACATTAGCTGGAGAGATGGGGTGAACCAACCCGTAAAAAAAGAAGGGCCGACAGCCCCCCCGGCTGCGGCCCCTCTCACCATGAAAAAATGATTTTAAGCGGAAAGCCTTACCTTTTTCAGGTGGCCTTGGTCGCGAACTTGGACCCGCCCTGTCTGAAATAGATCGACCAAAGCGGCCATTGCCTCGCGGCTGTCCTCGGTAGCCGAACCCACCGCACTAACCAGTTCGCCCAAGGAGTGACGGGCTCGATTGAATTTCCGATAAGGATTGAAGGTTTTGTTTTTCATACCAGCTTTGACCCTTAAGGCAGCCACTCGTTCAAAAAAAAAATCAAACGACCGTTTATCTCAGAAGCTAACCCACCGGAGCACCAAATCTAAGCAGTTCCTCATTAAAAGGTTACCGTAGAACGGCGGGGAAAAACTTCCGCACCCGCAATGGCCACCGCGCCAAGGTGCGGGCGGCTCGACTCTGATGGAGCCCTCCTTCGTCGCGTCCACCAAGACCGGATCTCCCATCCGGACGGCTTAGCGCAAAAACTTCAGGGCAACAAAGCCTCCGATGGCAAGAATGAGTAAAAGGGTCACCGCAATTTCGAAATTTTTCTCAAGAAATGGGCGAATACGCGGCCCCATCCACCGGATTAATCCAGCAACGAGAAAGAACCGAAAGCCGCGCCCAATGATCGAGGCGACCACGAGAAGTCCGAGATTGAACTCAAATACACCGGAAGAAATGGTAAACACTTTGTAGGGAATCGGCGTAATCGCTGCGATGAGGATACCCCAAAAGCCGTATTGCTCATACCAGACTTTGACCGACTGCATCACCGATTCCCCATGGTAAAATTGGACAATCGGTTGTCCCACGGTTTCATAAAGGCCCCAGCCGATATAGTATCCAAAAACCCCCCCTGCCACGGAGGCCACGGTGCAACAGAGGGCAGCCCAAAACCACTTGCGCGGCGCGGAAAAACAGATGGCCATGAGGAGGACATCCGGAGGAATGGGGAAAAAAGACGACTCGGCAAAGGAGACTACCGCGAGGGCTGGCAAGGCATACTTGGTATCGGCCCAATGGAGGGTCCAAAAGTAAAGTTTGCGCAGGGGGTTTCTCGTCGCTCTAGCCTGTTCCATGGCCGGAGCCGTCGGGTCGATATGCATGATGATGGGTCTGATACCAGAAGCCCGACTTGACGGCAAACGCCTTCCTTGTCGGCCAACCCTCCGCTCTGCTAGTTTAAAGGTTCTTTGGCCCGCCGAATAAAAGAAGAAAGCAGCAGCAAGCCGTGGGGTGAAGTCCTTGGACTCATCCTCCTCGGCCTTGGTACTTTATTGTTTCTCGCTCTGGTCTCCTACTCCCCTGCCGATGTGCCATCGTGGCTCTTTTTCAGTAAGCAGGGAGCCAACGCAGCAGCCTCGGAAAACTTTATCGGTCCGGTCGGTGCGGTGGTGGCCGGCCTTAGTTATTTTCTCCTCGGGGCGGCATCTTATTTGTTGGCCGTGCTCCTCATTGGCTTCGGAGGAGCCAAATTTCTCTCTGGCGGATTACCATTGAAAAAGCGGGCTGGATGGATGGCCATCTTTGTTCTCAGTGGAGCATGTCTTGCCGGCATCCAACCGTGGCTCCTCACCTCCTGGGAAGAACACTTCAACATCCTTGGTCCAGGTGGATGGTTCGGGCTGGCTCTGGGCCGCACCTTGCTCGCTGGACTTCTCGGAGTTGTTGGAGCGTCTATCCTCCTGACGGTGCTCTACCTAGCCAGTCTCATCCTCATGACTGGCATGCACCCAGTCAAATTTTGTAAAATGGTCATAGGGTTCCTCATTACCTGGATAGGCCAACGCCGCCAAGCCGCCCTCGAGAAAAAGCGCCGCGAAGAAGAAGCTTCCGTGGAGGCAAGGCAGGCTAACCACCTTCGTCCGACCAAACGGACGCCCCGCGGGCGCAGGGGAAACGAAACTGACCAAGACGAGCTCGGAAGCAGCGCCTTAGGACCTGCTCAAGTCATTCCAGAACCTAAAATTATCGATACTGGCGCGGTGCAACCAGCTGCTCGGAAACCGGCCGCCCCACTGAGCAAAAAGAAAAACTCCGACACCCTCGGGGCTCCCCCCGACATCCACATTGAGAATTACCAGATGCCGCCACTCGAGCTGTTCGATGCCGCCGATATCGAATCACGGCAGACGGCCGATCCAGCGGAACTTCTGGCCACCCAAAGCAGTATCCTCGATACCCTGAAACAATTCGGATTGGAGGCCAGCGCCGGCGACATCACCCGTGGTCCGACGGTCACTCGTTTCGAGATCTACCCGGCCCGAGGCGTGCGGGTTGACCGCATCGCCAACCTAGAAAAAGACATCGCCCGCGCCACCCGCGCTGAAAAGATTAATATCCTGGCTCCTATTCCGGGTAAGGACACCGTTGGCATCGAAATCGCCAACAGCAAAAAAATCAAAGTCGTCTTCCGAGAACTCCTCGAGAGTGAAGAGTGGGTCAACAGTAAAGCCAAAATTCCCTTGGCCCTCGGCAAAGATGTCTACGGACGCACCATTATTGCCGACTTAGCCCAGATGCCCCATCTCCTCATTGCCGGCACCACCGGAAGCGGCAAGAGCGTTTGCGTCAACGCCATCATCGCCAGCATTCTTTACAAGTTCTCTCCAGAAGAGCTCCGCTTCATCATGATCGATCCCAAGGTTGTCGAGATGCAGCACTACGGAAAGTTGCCCCACCTCGCCGCCAATGTGGTGACCGAACCGAAAAAAGTCCTCCTTGCCCTGCGCTACGTCATCAATGAAATGGAGCGGCGCTATCGCATCTTCGCCAAGTGCAAGCACCGCAATATCCACGGATTCAACGAGAGGCCGCTGGAGAAAAAAGAAGAAAAGCCGCCTCAACCGGATGAAAAAAAGCCTGGGGAAGAAGATGATCAAAAGATCAAAGATGCCGTGCTTGAACCACCACCGCAGGCAGCCAAAGAAGAGGACGAGCTTATCATCCCCGACCGCCTGCCCTTCATTGTGGTCATTATCGACGAATTAGCAGACCTGATGCAGACGGCCCCAGCTGACGTGGAAAACTCCATTGCCCGGATCACCCAGATGGCCCGAGCTGCAGGCATCCACATGATTGTAGCCACCCAAACCCCGCGAGCTGATGTGGTTACCGGCGTGATCAAAGCCAACATTCCTAGTCGCATCGCTTTTCAGGTGGCGTCGAAGCTAGACAGTCGGGTCATTCTTGACGCCAACGGAGCGGACAAACTTCTGGGGCAGGGCGATATGCTTTATCTCCCACCAGGCACTTCGACCCTCGTGAGGGCCCAAGGTGTCCTCGTTACCGACGAAGAAATTCATCGCGTAGTTGACTACGTTTCTGCCCAAGCAGAGCCCACTTTCGACCCCGGCTTCCACGAGGCTCTCAACTCAAAAGGAGGCGGTGACGAAGACGTTACCGACGAGGACGAGGAGCTAGTGACCAAGTGTCTCGGAATTATCAAACAGGAGCGCAAAGCCTCCACCTCGATGCTCCAACGCCGCCTTCGTCTTGGCTACACCCGAGCTGCCCGCGTCGTCGATATTCTTGAACAAAGAGGCATCGTCGGCCCGAAGGATGGAGCCAAGGAGAGGGAAATCCTTGTCGACTTAGATTCATTGGCCGATTAATTTATAAAGTAAGCAAGCATGAGCACGCATCCTGGACACGAATTAAAAAAAGTCCGTGAGGCCAAAGGCATCGCCTTAGAGCTAGCGGCGAAGGAGACTTGCTTGCGGGCGGGTGTTCTGCGGGCCTTAGAAGAAAGCAGAGAGGTGGACGGGATGACCCCTGTTTACGAAAGGCTCTCACTCCGCATGTATGCTCGTTATCTAGGCGTTCCTGTCTCGGTGGGGCGCACCGGCAAACGCTCGGAGAATAGCGTCTCTTTTTCACCCGTGGATGGATGCATTGAGCTGGCATACAGTGAAGACCGACGCATTAAAGAAGCACCAAAAAAGCGGCGGCGGCTCAAAATCAACAGCATTTTCCCTGTTATTCTTGTAGT
>Ga0307488_10005171_pt1 | contig 10797 bp, 4 predicted proteins | sample SB02metaG_FD_202248 | JGI IMG/M metagenome (GOLD analysis project Ga0307488, IMG submission 202248) | Sea-ice brine microbial communities from Beaufort Sea near Barrow, Alaska, United States - SB 0.2 | ecosystem: Environmental > Aquatic > Marine > Coastal | place: USA: Alaska | collected 2017-05-06
GTGGCGTTTTGCCGTGGTCTTCATAATCGTCATCATTAACTGCTGGTGATCAGCGGCGACATTGGCCGCTTCGTAGTAGGGGGCAATTTCGAACTGGCCGGGCGCCACTTCATTATGATGCGTTTTAGCAGGAATACCGAGTCGGTACAACTGGTCTTCAAAGTCCTGCATAAAGACCTGAACACGCTCGGGAATAGCGCCGAAATAATGGTCGTCGAACTGCTGGCCTTTGGCGGGGGCCGCGCCGAAGAGCGTGCGTCCGGTCAACAGCAGGTCGGGCCTGGCATTAGCGAAGTTCAGGTCCACCAAGAAGTACTCCTGCTCTGCGCCACAGCTGGAGTTTAGGGTGGATATGTCAGTTTCGCCCATCAACCGCAGGACTTTCTGGGCGGCGTCATTCATGGCTGAATTAGAGCGCAGCAAGGGGATTTTTTTGTCCAGCGACTCGCCGGTCCAAGCCATAAAAACACTGGGAATCATCAGCGTTGAACCGTTCGCGGTTTGCATAATATAGGCAGGACTGGTGGGGTCCCAGGCGGTGTAACCGCGCGCCGCATTGGTCGTACGCAGGCTGCCATTCGGGAAGGATGAGCCGTCGGGCTCGCCCTTGATCAGCAAACTACCGGTAAATGTGCTGATGGCCCCGCCGTCGGAATTGGTGATGATGAATGCATCATGTTTCTCGGCGGTGGCATTGGTCATGGGGTAGAAAATGTGCGAGAAGAACTTGACGCCCTTCGACATAGCCCAGGCTTTCATGGCGGCTGCGACCATATCCGCGGTGACGGCATCCAATAGCGAGCCTGTATGCATGGTCTTTTTGAGTTCTTTGAAAGCCGATTTGGCGAGGGATTCCTCCATCTTCGCCAGGTTAAACACGTCGCACGCCCAGAGATCACTCAACTGCTCTGGGGATAGGAGCTCCATGGGTGCTCGATTGGTAATTTGATAGATCGCCTGCATGCGTGCTTCGTTTCCACTCACGGTCATTTCCTTCTGGTAGCGTTTAGGGTCTGGTTACGATTTTAACGTCGTAAAACTAACCGCAAAAATCAGACCATATTGGAACGATTTTTGGGGTCAGAGCGATTTTCGAAAATTCTGAGGAAATTCTGAGGAAATTCTGGGGTATTTTTGAGGAGGGGATTTTGGCGTCAGAGTGAAGCGGCACTTTCTTATGCCTTCCTCCTCTCGCTTTGATTTCTAGCAAGCCCTTGGTGTAACTGGACTCATGCTGCTCTGATGACCACAGCCTCTGACGCCCATCGTTTAGTCCCATGCTGACAGCAGAAGGAGCCTTACGAGTACTACTCTAAGTGCAGCTCAACCCGACGGTTCATAGATTGACCTTCCGCCGTGTCATTGCCTGCCACAGGCTTGGCTTCACCCACACCCACACTGGTGATCTGTTCTGGATCAACGCCGTATTTGTCTATCACCAACTGACGTACTGCAGCCGCTCGACGTTCAGAGAGTTCTCGATTGTATTCATCAGGACCGAAGCTGTCCGTGTGCCCTTGTACTATCGCTTTGATAGTTTTTTCACCATTAAGCATAGCAGCAGCGCGACCAATTTCCACGTCATTGTCTGCACTAATACGCGCCGAATCAAATTCGAATGTCACATTCAATTCGATAGAGATACCCTCAGGCTTCTGAACATAACGGGGGTTGTCTTGCATCAGACTAGAGAACAGCGCTTCCTTGTCGATCACATACACCTTGGGCGGCTCAGCAGAACAGTAGCGTTTAGCACCCTCCTCGTTCGAAATTTTGTTGTCTTTCTTCGCAGCACTGTCCAAGTCAGCATCATTGAATGAATCAATAAACCGACCCATCGAAGCCAGCGTTCGCGCCTCAGTAACACGCAGATCAATTTCTCCATTAATCACACTCCGGCGAGTCTCAAAATACTCGTTCTCAGTATCCAATAGATCCAGCAATGTTCGCTGGCCGATGTCAAACTGATTACGATAGGCGACACGGGCCTTGCTGATAGCCAATTCATTATCGTCCAGATAAATCAGCTGCTCGGTAAGACTCTCGATATTGTTATAGGCTATCATCGACTCCTGACGCACGTTCCGGCATATCACCAGCATCTGTTCGCGGGTCTGATCCTGCAGGTGCGCAAACTGGCGTTTAGCCGCACTGTCAGATCCACCGTTAAACAGATTGTAAGAAAGAACCAGCTCAACAGCACGGTCTTCATAGTCACCAATAACAGCCTGACGGTTCTTCTCTCGCTCGGCGCGCACGCGCAGGTCGAGCGTTGGTAACATCGGCGCATTACGCTGTTTCAGGCCGGCCTTGGCCGACTCAAGCTGCTCAATCGCCGCCAGCAGTTGCGGGTTATTCGAATAGGCCGCTTCTAACACCAACTGCCTGTTCGCCGGCACAGTCGTGACATCGATGCTTACCGTCGGCAAGTCCTCAGCCGGCAGTAGACCGATAACACGCTGAAAGCGACTGGTGACATCATGCAGGTTAGTCACCTCAGTCAACAAGTTTGATTCAGCGAGCGATAAACGGCCATTAGCTTGCTCAAGATCCACGCCTCGGCTGACGCCTCCTTCAGCACGCTCCAGAATTTGGTCATATATTTTGCGGTGTTCAACGTAGTTTTCTTTGGCGAGCTCTACTAAACGTTGCCGCCGATTCAGGTCAAGGTAGGCACGCGCCGCCTCAAATGCTGTTTCTTCCGCGGCCTGCTTAAACTCAAAGTAGCGCGCGCGTTTTTCACGATCAAGCCGTTTCACCAGATTGCTAGTGGCGAAACCATCAAACAACATTTGCGTCAGGGTCAGACCATAAGACTCACCGCGATAGCTGCTCTGAGACAATCCAGGCCGCTCTGCCCAGTTTTTGCCCGTATTTGCCAAAAGGTCAACCTGTGGACCAAAGCCACCCTGAGCAACGCGCTTTTCATCTGTAGATGCCTCGAATGCGTACCAGGCAGCCTTAACAACTGGGCTCGTCTTTACCGCCTCGGTGACAGCACGACGGAAGTCAGAGACCAATATGCTCACCGAACGGGTGGGCAGAGCCCTTTCCGTAATTTCCGCAGAGGGCAGGACAACTTCAGTGAGGGACGCCGCTATGTCATCCATGCTGTCCATGCTGTCCATGCTGTCAGCACTTTCATCCGTGGTGAACTCAGTGTCAGCGACTACGGCTTCTTGCGTTTCTAACTGAGTACTTGTAGCAGACAATGCAGCAAAAGGGAGAAAACCCCCTATGAACACAACAAAAAACAGTGGGGATCTGATATTTTTATAAAACGTCATACAGCCATTTCCAAACATTCTTCCTTAGTTTCTCAACGCATTTACTCAGCGCACGGGTTACATTGAGCATGCTATAACCGAACAACTCTAATCCATTTTCAACACCAAAAGTACCACTTTCATAGCTAATAACGATACATACCTGCCGATTGCCTATTGCTCGACGAGGAGATGACAACAAATATAAGGTCGGTCTAAATCGAGAATTTAGTCGGGCAAATGGATGATAAGCGCTACCTAAACATGAATTACATCTGGTAAATCACCTAAATACAGAGCAATATCACATTGGCATGCGTCAACCGGTGCGACCCACGGTCAGATCGCTGTATGTTTGCGACACATTCACAATTCGTCACAGCGGTTTCCCCATGCTTCGCTCATCTCCCTACAAGCAATTATTTGGCTCGATCAGCGCGCGCGTTGCGCTCGGCATCGCGATGCTTGTACTGTCGTTGGCCCTGGTCCTAGCATCAACCAATTTCGCCAAACTGCAACAACTTGCTCAATCCCGCTACGGCGATCAAGGTGCCGCCACGATGCAAGACTGGCGAGACTTGGTGCGGCGAATCACACCTATGCCGGATGGTAAAAAAATCGAAGAGGTCAATGACTTCTTTAATGAGCGCGTCGCCTTTGTTGATGATATTAAGGTCTGGAAGCAAAAAGACTACTGGGCCACCCCACTGGAAACCATAGGCATACGCCGGGGCGATTGCGAAGACTTCAGCATCGCGAAGTATATGACCCTGCAGACCGCCGGCACAGAAATAGAAAAGCTGCGCATCACCTACGTTAAGGCTAAGATCGGTGGCCGCCGCAGCACGATTACCCAAGCCCATATGATCGTTGCCTACTACCCAACACCCAATGGCGAGCCCTTGCTGCTCGACAACCTCATTCCCGATATCCGGCCAGCCTCACGGCGCGCAGATCTGGAGCCGGTATTCGGCTTCAACTCTGCCGGCCTGTGGGTCGGTGGCGCCGCCAAACCGCAGGTTACCAATCCCGGCTCGAAACTGTCTCGCTGGCGCGACTTGGTCGCACGTATGCAGAGCGATGGCTTTGAATAATGATGCATCAATCAAAAACAGCTCAACAACAGTTCAGCAACAGCGTGCCATCCCAGGCGTCACCCCATGAATTTAGTGGAGTCTAACTATGTCCCTGCATAAACAGCTATGGCTTGCCATAAGTCTCTTGATGCTGATCGCCTTCGGCGTCAGTTTTATCGTCAGTAGCCTTTCGGCCAAAACTTATCTAGAGGAACAGCTCTACATCAAAAACTCTGACAATGCCAATGCCTTGGCGTTGTCACTCGCGTCCGCGGGTAACGACCCGGTGATGTTGGAAATCACCCTGGCATCCCAGTTCGACACAGGGTTCTATCGGTACATACGTCTGACCGCACCTGACGGCAGCATCACGACGGAACGCGAGGACGATTCAGCCATCACCGAGGCACCGATCTGGTTCACAAAACTGTTCCCCATCAGTGTCGAGCCCGGCATTGCACAAGTCCAAAGTGGCTGGATTAAACTTGGCACCTTGACTCTCGCGAGTCATTCCCGCTTTGTCTATCGCTCCCTGTGGGAAAGCACTCTGCGCCTGCTAATGTACTTTATGGGCGCAGCAGTCGTCGCCGGCCTGCTCGGTAACTACCTGCTAAATTTGATCACCCGCCCCTTAGACGCTGTGGTTGAACAGGCACAGGCCATTGGCGAGCGCCGCTTTGTCACCAACCCTGAGCCCAGCACGCTGGAATTCAAAGCCGTGGTGAGCTCAATGAATACGCTCTCTAGCCGCATCAAAGACATGCTCAAGCAGGAAGCCGCCCGCTTGGATCAATGGCGCAAAGATGCCCAGTTAGACAGCACCACTAAACTGCTGAATCGCGGCCCCTTTATCGGCAATCTAGCGGCTGCATTAGAGCGCGAGGATGGCGCCTCTAGTGGTGTCATGCTGATGATTCGTGTACCCGGCCTGATCGAGCTAAACCGCTCCGAAGGTCGGGTCACCATCGACACCCTGCTCAAGCGCTTTGGTGAAACCCTCAATGAGTATGTTAAGAACAACACCCAGTGGGCAGCCGGACGCCTGAACGGCTCGGATTTTGCCTTATTGGCAACCGGCGCCGACGATGCCGAGGTACTGGGTCGAGAGGTTCAAAAAGCGCTGCTGTCAATTCGCCAAGAGCTGGGCCTTAAGGCCATGAACAATCTCCCCGTGTCGGCCAGTGCCTTCAGCTCGGGCGAAGGCATGCCCGCCCTGCTGACGCGACTGGATAACACGTTACTCTCTGCCGAGCAAGCCGGCGATTCAGCCCTAATAGTTGCGAGCACGGGCGCGCCCGAATCAGACGCGCCAAAGGCCGATCAAACAGGCCACTGGCGCGGACTGCTAAAGAAGGCCTTTGCCAGCGATGAATTCGAGCTGGCATATTTCCCGGTCTCAGACATGCAGGGCCAATTGCTGCATGAAGAGTGCCTAGCTCGCTTGCTGCTGGATGGTGAGTTAATCCCCGCAGGCCAGTTCCTGCCCTGGATTAACCGCCTGGACATGGCTACCGAATTGGACAAGCAAGCCATTAAGCTGGCCCTGGCCAAGCTGCCTAAGCATCCCAACACCCTGTGTATCAATATCTCTGCCGCGGCGCTGGAAGATGAGCACTTTGTTCAATGGCTGTACGATGCCCTCAAAGCACAACCTGCAGAAGCCGCACGCCTTTGGCTGGAGATTCCGGAATACAGCGTGTATCAGCATTTGCCTGCGTTCAGGCGCATGTGCAATCTATTAAAGCCACTTAACTGTCGCATTGGTATTGAGCACATCGGCCATGAAATCGCCAAGATCGGTGAGTTGCATGACTTGGGTATCGACTATGTGAAAATTGATGCCTCACTGGTGCGGGACATTCACAACAATACCGCGAACCAGACACTGCTACGCGCCCTGTGCATGATTGTTCACTCTATCGGCCTGATTGCTATTAGTGAAATGGTGCAGAATGCAGATGAGTGGAAGGTGCTGGAAGGGTTGGGGATGGATGGAGCGACTGGGCCGGAGGTCGGGCGGCAGTTGGTTGGTTGAAGGTTGAATCCAAGGTTATAAAAAAAAGCCCTCTCAGGCGTGGCTTGAAAGGGCTTTTTATGGGCTGAACATAGGCTGTTGAGCCTAGGTCTCTGGACAGAACATCACGGGCTAGGTGGTAACCCGGGATCGGTGCTAGAGGAAGATTTTCTCTTCATCAAGTAGTTCCAGATGTGATTTCATGCTTTTCCGCAACTTCTGGCGGGCCAGCATCTTGGCCTGTGAAGCCGGCGGTAACTCGGTGAACTGGATGATATTTTTATCCATCATGAGCTCGATCAGATCTTCTATCACCCGGACAAAGTTTAGGTCGGTCTGGGAGATTGACTCCTCAGCAGTGCCCACAGTATCAGCAGCAAAGCGTGCAGCCTCGTCTGCCTCGGCTTCGATGATTTCAGTGAAGCCATCCATCACCTCATCGGAGATAGCGACGATAGTGCCTTCGGTATTGCGCTTGAGGTAAGGCATGGGGTAACTCCGCGTTGTGGCAGTGGTCAATCAAGTACGCGTGGACGAGGCCAAATGACACCTGCTGAGAACTGCACAGCATACCTCAGCATCGCAGAAAATAGTTGATTGGCTTAACAAAAATGATCCTTTGTTTGTCACACAATCAATGTCGACAGATTATAAAACCAGAAGGCAGACTGAGGTGAATATTCCACCTCAGTCACCCGGCCTTAGACATCGACGTGCAGTTTGCCAGCATCCAATAAGTCTTGAATCATGCTCGCCTGGTCGCCAGAGGCTCCCAAATCGGCAATGCTAACGTTCTCTAGCGTAATCACCTGGTCAACCTGTGAGTCTGCACCCCCAGATGCAATACTGATCAGCGTACTCCCCCCATCATCAGTGATCGCCATGAAGTCGGCCAACGCAACAGAGAGCGATGCACTATCACCGAAACTTGCAGGATCCAACAGATCATTCAATAAAATTGAGTCATTACCATTGCCAAAGTCAGAGATATGATCATCTGCGGGAACACCTGACGTGCCTGCATCCTCCGACAGATTCCAGACAAATATGTCGTCACCCGCACCACCGATCAGCGTGTCGTTTCCCACACCACCGATGATAGACTCATCATTGTCTGTCCCTTGAACAGTTTCATCCGCAGCGCTAGTTCCTTTCACCTCAAGAACCGGCGTTGGTGCTTCGTCAACTCCAGTAATAATCACAGTCACTGTTGCCGTCGTTCCACCTTCAGACATTACAGTGATTGTGTCATTCATGGTTTCCCCTGCTTCCAAGGCCTGAACATCGACATGCTCGTTCGACAGCACATAAGTCCAAACACCTGCGGTGCTCATCGTATAAGTGCCATAACCATTGTCTGAAAGCGTTGCCGAAGCAACTTCCTGAAAGACATTATCCGTGTTATCGACATCCGTCGCCGTGACCGTGCCAGTGAAAGTGGTTGACCCATCTTCTGTTACGGCGCCGTCAGTAACGGTAATGATTGCTGCTTCGTTCCTGCCCAAAATCGTCACTGTCACCATCTCACTGCCACCGTCAGTGGTTGTTACCGAAAACTGCTCGGTCGCTACCTCGCCTGTATCCAACTGGGCGGCTGCATTGTTGTCCATCGTATAGGTCCAGACGCCCGCTGCATCGATCGCGAACACACCCAGTGCGCCTGCGACACCCGTTTGTGCAACAATCGTTGCATCCGTAGCATCAGCGTCAGCCAGGACCAGCGTGCCACCGGTGGACTGTGTTGCATCGGGATCCTCGACCACGCACATGTCGGGATCAGGTTCTCGGAGTGTGATCGTAGGATCTTTTGGTGCCTCAAACACAATGTTTTCGATATTTGTGAATGATAGGGTCGAGCCATCGGAAAATGTCACGGAACCACTCAGATTTAGCGGGTCACTGGGGTCAGTCGTATAGGTGATTACGGTATTTTCTTCGTTGCCCAAGCCGAGATTGAGCGTGTCACTGTCGGTCGGGCCACCTTCGCCACCGTCAATCGTGTCGCCACCATTACCGTAAATATAGTCAGAGCCACCGCCTGCGAAGACGACATCGTCACCTGTACCGGTGTCGATAGTATCATCGCCATCGCCGCCTGTAATGTTGTCGTTGCCGGTCCCCGATGTGATGTCAAAGGTTTCCACGCCAGCAAAAGTCGCCGTACCGTTGCCAGCCAAGGTTCCGGCGTATCCGGCAGCGAGGGTGCCGCCGGCGGTGATTGCGGTGGTAATGTCTGTTGTTGCGTCAGAATAATCGACGACCAGCGTATCGCTGCCCGTGCCGGCTGCAATGACGTCAGAACCGCCTTTGACCAAGATCAGGTCATCACCGCCGGCCGTCACGATGGTGTCTATACCCTCGCCTGAAATGACCGTGTCGTTACCGGCGCCAGATGTCAGCGTGTTGCCGCCATCGCCACCATCGATGTAGTTGCCGCCACCGCCACCTGTGATGGTATCAATGCCATCACCGCCCCAGACAACGTTTTCGCCATGACCCACCACGATTGTGTTGGCACCGTCGCCAGCAGCAACAATGTTGTTGCCGTCACCAAGAGTGACTGTATCAACATCGGATCCGCCGCAGACGACGTTGTTACCGTGCGTAGCCACAATTGTGCTGGCGGCTTCGCCAGTAACAATCAGGTTATTACCGTCCGTCACCGTGATCGTATCAACGCCGTCGCCCGTAAGAATTTTTTTGTCGCCACCCGTGCCAGTGACCGTGCTCGCACCATCACCCGTAAGGATAGTATCTGCCCCATCGCCCACAACAATGGTATCAACGCCGAGACCTGAAATGATGACGTTGTCACCGCCCGTGGTCGTGACCGTGCTCGCACCATCGCTCGACAGAATTCTATCATTGCCGGATCCGGTGTTGATGGTATCAACACCAACACCCGTCTGGATTACATTGTTGCCTTCGCCTGCAACGATCGTGCTGGCGGCAGCGGTATCGCTCTTGATAAAATCATCGCCAGCGCCGGTGGTTATGGTGCTTGCACCAGTCCCCGTAAAGACCTCGCGTTGATCGAAGGCACCCCCTTCTACTCCCACTGTTCGGGCTGATTCAGCACCACCAATCTCGGCAATGTCGTTCGTGCCCGTAATGGTGATCGTAACCGTCGAACTAGCACCGTCCGTCGTCGCTACAACGTAGCTGTCCGTCACAACCTCGCCTTCATCCAACTGATCGTTGGCCGCCATGTTGTAAGTCCACGCACCATCACTACCAACACTGAACGTCCCGTAAGTACCCGCACTATTGTCTTGCACAACAACCGTTGCATCCGTGGTATCAAGATCGGTCAACGTCAACATACCTGAAGTACTTTGCGCGGCATCGGTTTCAGTGAAGCTTCCTGTATCTGAAGTCAACTCGGCCATGTCGTTCGTGCCCGTAATGGTGATCGTAGCCGTCGAACTACCACCGTCAGTGGTCGCTACAACAAAGCTGTCCGTCACAACCTCGCCTTCATCCAACTGATCGTTGGCCCCCATGTTGTATGTCCACGCACCATCACTGCCAACACTGAACGTACCGTAAGTACCTGCACTATTGTCTTGCGCAACAACCGTCGTATCCGCGGCATCAAGGTCAGCCAGGACCATCGTGCCGCCTGTGGACTGGGCTCCATCGGTCTCGACCAGAGCTTTCGTATCACTGCTCAGTGTAGCGATATCGTTCGTACCCGTAACACGAATGGTCAGCGTCATGGTATCCGTCGCGCCCTGATCGTCAGTCACAATAACCGGCACGTCAATCACCTGTACCGCGCCTAACGCCAGGCTGTCATACGAGCTGGCATCAAAACTGTACGAGCCATTCGCATTCAGGGTCAGGCCTGTCGCCGTAGATGTCGTGGTGTACGTCAGTACAGCGGCTGCTGGAAGATCGACATCGGTGGCGCTTAACTGGCCACTGATGCTCGCGTCTTCAACAACATCCACTACGGCATCTGCTTGAGCGACCGGTGCATCATTAGTCCCTGTGATCGTCACGTTAACCGTGCTCGCGGTGCCATCAACAGACGTCACATTGAAGGTCTCGACGATGCTCTCACCAACACTCAACGCATCAAACGCATTGCTCGCAACAAAGCTCCAAGCACCACCGATACCAATATTGAAGGTGCCGTTATCGACGGTCGTCGTGCTTGCCGTAAACGTGTTGTCCGCATTATCAACATCACTGCTGGTCAGCGTGCCGCTGAAGGTCAGTGCAGCATCGGTCTCAGCGAGCGTCTCGTTACCGGCAGAAACCGTAGCACCCCCGTTCGCACCCGTAACACGAATAGTCAGCGTCATGGTATCCGTCGCGCCCTGATCGTCAGTCACAATAACCGGCACGTCAATCACCTGTACCGCGCCTAACGCCAGGCTGTCATACGAGCTGGCATCAAAACTGTACGAGCCATTAGCATTCAGGGTCAGGCCTG
>Ga0307488_10005172_pt1 | contig 10794 bp, 13 predicted proteins | sample SB02metaG_FD_202248 | JGI IMG/M metagenome (GOLD analysis project Ga0307488, IMG submission 202248) | Sea-ice brine microbial communities from Beaufort Sea near Barrow, Alaska, United States - SB 0.2 | ecosystem: Environmental > Aquatic > Marine > Coastal | place: USA: Alaska | collected...
CGCTTACTTCCAGCCGCAAACAGCGTGGGTTTGATAGGGTCAACCTGCCCCGCCCTACCTTGGCGGCGCGCGCCGCCGCCACCACCGCACGCTCCGCCTCCTGCTCGGCCGCCGCCGCGCCGCGCGCCGCCGCCGCCTCGCGCGTGCCGGCGGACTCGGCAGCGGCGCGGTGCTGCTCCGCCTGCCGTTAGGGCCAGCCTGAATCTGCTTTTCTTTTTGCCCAAATTCCCCAAATTCAGCCTGTTATGCTCGGATTATGCCGACTATATTCTCAAGGACGCACAGTTGACATGCCGAAAAAATGCCAAAAAGAATCAGCCTGTGCCCAGAAAACGGACAAACTTCTGGAAAACGCCCCAAATCGCCCAATAATGACTGAAATTCCCGAAAGTGCCTAACATTCTGTCGGTTTGCCTATAATCCAAAATTAATGCCTGCATATTCCGGATGGCCCTACCTGCTGCGCGTGGTACTCTACCTGCTTCTCCGCGCCCTCGCCCTCCAGCGCCATGAGCGACTGGCGCCGGCGCTCCTCCGCCAGCTCCGCGCCCGCCGCCGCCAGCCGCGCCGTCAGATCCGCTGCCTCAGCACGCGCGGCAGCGAGGGACTCCATCATTGCCCGCTCGGAATTAAGTGTGTCGTCCGATGCGACAAAAGATAGATCTGTCCTGTCCATTCTGTCATCTTTCATGACGAGCCCCCCAGTGTACTGATTACTCTTGAGAAACACGGGCGCTATTTTCCCGTGGCATACATCCTGCGCTTTTGAGTTGACTGATGGTAGATGGTAGATGACATGACAAAGTGCGCCAAACCTCTTTTGCACTTAGCAACACGTAGTACAGGTCGTCACGCTCGACCAATCAGAACGCTCCATTTGGACGACTTAGCAATAAATCTCACTAAGTGTCTAAGTAGTTTGGCGCACTTTGTCATGTGTATGTGGGTCTTACCTGCGGTGGCGTCATCGGCGGCGTTGTCGGCGGCCGCGGCGGCGGCGGCACGCTCCGTGGCGGCGGTGGCCAGGCGCGCGTTGAGCGCCGCCACCTCGGCTTCCGCGGTGGTGGCGGCGGCGGTGGCGGCGGCGGCGGCGGCCTCGGCGGCGGCAGTCGCCGCCTGCGCGTCACTTACCTCCTTCGCGGCGGCCGTCAGGGCGTCGGCGGTGGCCGCGGCGGCACCTGGGCTCGGGGGAGCAACGGGAGCGGGAGCCTTCAATTTCTCCTCCGCCGCCGCCGCCGCCGCATCTGCTGCCGCCGCTGCCGCATCCTCCGCTGCCGCCGCCGCCGCCGCCCCCGCCGCCTCAAGAGATGTCTTGAGCTCGGACACCTCCGCCCGCGCACCCGCCAGCGTCGCCGCTGCCGCCGCCGCATCAGCCGCTGCCGCAGCTTCCAGGGACTTCACCTCCGCCCGAGCGGCGGCCACAGCCGCGTCATCCCCTCCACCTCCACCGCCGCCCCCGCCGCCGCCGCCGCCGTTGCCACCCTTGCCTTTCTTTCCCTTGCCGCCCTTCCCCCCACCGCCCAGGCCACCGCCGGGGCTGTCGCTCCTCGCCGCGGCCCTGAGTGCCGCTACCTCACTCTGCAGCGCCGCCACCGAAGCCTTCGCTGCTGTCAGCTCCGCGTCATCGACCACCGCCGCCACCGCCGCCGGGGCCGGGGTGTAGCGGCGCCAGTTGAAATTGAAAGCAAAGTTTGAAAGCAGTTTCTCATCTTCTGGTTTCAGGCGCTTAGATCCAGGCGCTTCCAATGTTGGTTTCAAAGGGGCAACCTGCAGCGCCCTACCGGGGCCGCGGGAGGCAGCGCCCTGGCCGCGGCGAGCTCCGTGCGCAGCGCCGCCACGGTGGCCTCGGCGGCGGAGGCGGCGGCGGTGGTAGCTTGCCTGGCGTCCTCGTGTAAATCTTGCGCGAGGCTGGTGGCGACGGCGGCCGCGGCGGCGGCGTCGCGTCTGGCGTCGTAAAGTTCCTGGGAGAGGCCCGTGAGGCTCGCTTCGGTGGCTGCGGCCGCGGTGTCTACAGCTGCGGCGGCTGCGGCGGCAGCGGCTGTAGCCGCCTGGGTAGCCGCCGTTGTCTCCGCCCGTGCAGCTTCCTCGGCGTCCTCGGCAGTGGCGGTGCGCGCCTCGGCGGCCGCCGCAGCACCGGACGCCGCCGCAGCTTCCGCCCGGGCCTCAGCCGTGGCGGCGGCGGCAGCGGTGGCGGCAGCGGCGGCGGCAGCATTCGCGCCCTCGTCCACCACAGGGGGCGCGGAGACGGCGACGGCGCTCTTCTGCCTCGCCTCCTCCAGCTGTTTCTTGAGATCCGCAAGTTCTCTCTCGAGCTCGAGCTTCGCTCCGGCGGCGCCCTTCTTCTCGGCCTCCGCCAGCTGTGCCTGGACCTCCGCAGCGCTCTTGACCAGGTCCCGCTCCGCCTCCTGACAGGGGCTTACACTCGCTCACTTCAGAGCTCAGCTTGAGGACCTTCGGAACACATCGATGACGATAGACCTCAACTCGAGCACCTTCGGGCCACATCCATGGGTAAATTTGGCTTAAATGGAGTACAAAGTGAGCTTAAGTTGAGCGGAAAGGGGCACAGTAAGCTCAAGTTGGGTGGAATTGGGAACGAGTGTAAGCCCCTGCCTCCTGCGCCCCTGCCAGCTGCCGCCTCACCTGCGCCAGCTCTCCTTCCGCCTCCTGCGCCACCCACAGCCAGGGGCTTACACTAGTCCACATCTGTCCTAAACCTGAGCCGTTTTCGTCACGAAACCAGCAAAGCACCCCACCACATGGGACAAAAAGTGCTCACGTTGAGCTGAAAACTGGACGAGTGTTAACCCCTGCCTCCAGCCGCCGTGTGACACCGGCGAGGTCTGTCTGCAGCTGCTCGCCGTTCGCCGTAAGGACCTGGACGCGCGCGCGCTCCCCCGCCAGTTCCTCGACCAGCGGGCTCTTGCGCTGCTTCATGGCGTCCAGCTCGCGGCGCGCCTCCGTCAGCTCCGCGGCGCGCGCGCGGCTCTTGTCGTTGCACGCCTCCGCGCGCGCCTCCGCCGCCGCCACCGCCGAGGTCAGCGCCGCCACCTCCGCCCGCAAGCCCACCGCCGCGTCACCACCACCGCCCTCGTCGGCACCTGTGGCACCGGATGCCAGGGGCTTACGCTCGTTCACGTCACAGCTCAACTTGAGCAACTCCAGGACACGTTCATGAGCCAAGTCGAGTGATACGGTGGACAGAAGAGCTCAAGTTGAGCTGAATTGGGAACGAGTGTAAGCCCCTGCCGGATGCCCCCGGCTTCGCTGCCGCCGCCGCCGCCGCCATCGCCCGCGCCGTGGCATCCTTGTCGTCTTCCTGCGCTGCCGCTACCGCCTCGCGCGCCTCGGCGAGCTCCGCGGCGAGCGCCTCCTTGTCCGCCGCGATGCAGGGGCTTACACTCTTTCACTTTTCAGCTCAACATGAGCCGTTTCTGACTCAAAATACACCCTAAACATCCTCTAATACCCCCCGACACCTCTCAAACAACCTTTGACAACCCCTAAATATACCCCCTTATCCGACAGAAAGCGCGCAAGTTGAGCCGAGTGGACGAGTGTAAGCCCCTGCCGCGATGCCCTTGCCCTTCTTGACCGCCTTGGCCAGCTTCTCCCGCACGCCCACCACCAGGGGCTTACACTCGTCCACTCTTCGGCTCAACGTAAGCGCTTTATGTGGTATAGGGGGTGCGTGGAGGTATTTTCCAAGGGGTATTAGGGAGTGTTAGGGGGTATTCAGGGTGTGTATTTTTTCGGAAGCGGCTCAGGTTGAGCTGAAAAGTGGACGAGTGTAAGCCCCTGCCCAGCACTTCCGCGCGCGCCTCCCCTGCCTCCCTCTTGAGAGTCTCCAGCTCGTCGGCCAGCGCCGCCGCTTCGCGCGCACCCGTCGTCCCGGCGGCGGAGGGGGAGGATGACGCGTCGGCGGCGGCAGCGGCGGGTTGGCGCGCGGGCGACTGCGAGGCCTTGATGGAGCGGCGCAAACTGAATTTGAAAGTAAATTTTGAAAGCGATTCTTCGTGTTTCACCCTCAGGCGCTTATTTCCAAGCGGTGTCACCGTGGGTCTGACAGGGTCAACCTCCACCGCCCTACCTTGACGGCTTGCATGGCGAAGCGCGTGGCGTCGTGGCGGGCCTCCTCCGCCTCCGTCTTAGCCCCCGTCACCCAGGGTCGCACCCTCATATCGCTCGCCGCGTCTTCGGCCGCAATACGGACCCTGGATCATTGGGTGAAACGCCATCCTATGATGGGGTGAGCAATATCTGCCGGCCCATTGCCCGCTGCGTCATCGACACGCATGTCAACCCTCGTTTCTTGAGAGGAGGAGGAGGAGGAGATGGCGGCGGAGGATGAGGAGGAGGGCCGCACCATCTGTACGACTCAACCTGCCTCTCAAGCGTCTATGAGGCAATGTGTGGCACAACTCAAGCCATTTGAGGTGCAAACAGTCTGAAGTTAAGCTTGGAAAGATAGGTAGGTGAAGGCCCTGCCGTGAGCTCGCCGTCCAGTCGGGCGATCTCGCGCCGCGCATGGGTAAGCGATGCCCGCAGAGCCTCCACCTGCTCATCCGCGTCCGCGTCGCCCCCGACCGCGCCCCCGCCCGCGCCCCCGCCGGAACCGGAGCCCGAAGCGGCGGAGCCCGCGACTGTTTGCCCGCGGTGTGCTGGCAACGTGCCCGCCCCGCCCGCCGCAGCCCCCGCGTAGGGCCTGGCGGATTATGCTCGCCACGTCATATAATGCGGTTTCAATCAAGAGCCGAGGGTCTAAATTGTGGATGATGACGTGGCGAGCATGATCCGCCAGGCCCTACCCCTGCGCTCGCCCCGCCCTCGCCGGCCCCCGCGCCATCCACCTCTGCCTTCACTGAGCTGTACATGGTCTCCATCCCCGCGCCCAGCTGGTCGTCCAACTTGTCCAAATCCCCCGCCAGCTTCGACGCGCCCTGCGCCAACGGCCGCCGCCCCACACACCTCATCACACCATTTAGCAACGTTGGCTCCTTCCATGAGATGGTGCACAGCGCGCAACGAGTATGCGCGTATATGAGGTGGCATGAGTGCAAAACAGTAGGCGCCTCGCCGGGGTTGTCGTCGAAAGGTGACCGCCCCAAACAAGACACGACGAACGACGCGCATCACGTCGGCACAGAGAGGTCACCACGCGGGGCTTGCGTGTAAGATGTGCGGGCGTGACGTGAAGTGCGGGGTGAAGGAGGGCACGTAGCGATCAAGCTGGCCGCGGACGCACGTGCTCGAGCTACGAGTTCAGTTTGCCCACTGGATGTCGTGAGTTTTATGAACACCACCTAGACAAAACAACAAGCACTTCGGCACAATGAGGTTATGCCAAGGGGCGCCATCAGAAGCTCGCTCCGGGAGCAACAACGGGGGGGCTGGGGGTTTGGTCGACGATCAAGCAGGCCGCGCGGGGCACTTGCGGGGTTCAGGGTGGGGTGGGTGGGGGCTCTCGTGAAGAGAGTGCCCATGAATTGCCCGGCCATTTGGAGGCGGGAGCGAAGGAGGAGCAGGAGGTGGTGTAAGAGCAGGAGGACAATCGAAGGATTTAGATATGACGCGCGGGAGCGGAGGACCAGGACGAGTAGGGGAATGAGCAGCTGGAGATGGAGGAGATGGAGGCGGAGGCGGGATGGAGGTGGTCAGTGGAGGGGGAGGGGGCTGGCCCGGTCGAGATTGAGAGATACGCCCCCGCCTCCTGGAGCTGCTTGCTGAGGTCGGTGAAGCCCGCCCACATGGTCCGCAGCGCTGTCCTGTCGTACCTCGCTCGTCGCGGTCCGTTAGGGCGGTAAGCGCGACAGCGCTTACTTATGGCGCCCTATCAAGGACCTGGCGTCCCGAACACGCGCGCGCAGCAGCAGCATCGTGCAGCAAACGGCAAACCCTAAACCCTAGACCCTATAAAACCTAAACTAGCAGATGACACGGATACGGATACGGACACGGATATGAGGATACGGATACGGATGTCGAAGATTCGTCGGATATTTATACATTTTCATCTCGGCGCTGCGCTGAGGAGCGTTCCAACCCGTGGCCGCCGTCACCGCCCCCAGCAACACTCCATAACCGACCGCTCGGTGCCTGCACCCGCGCGCGACATGGCCGCCCCGATGCGCCACACGGCCAAGACCCTGCTCTCTCGCGCCACCGCTTCGGTGCGTGCTGGGATGTTAGCGCATCCATCACCCGTTTCACCCAGCTGTTCAGCGCCACCGCCTCACACCCGTACGTGCGCCGCTTCGCCGTCACGACGCCGCGGGCGTCTATGGAGCGGCGTCGCACCAGGTGTCAAAATTCACCACGCGCGATCCAAGGGAGCGCCAGCTAGCTGGTCTGCCTGAGTCGCGCGTCCCTGCATCCCACAAAGATCTCGCCAAAAGTGGTTTGCCTGAAAAACAGACGCTCAGGATCTGCCAAGGGCAAAGGGCAGCGGCAGCGGCAATGCTTCTTCACCGCGCGAGGTTGCGATGCTGCGGTCGCTCGCGTCGCCGCATCTAGACGCAGTGCCGATGTTTGTCGACGCCTCCCGCCTGGGGCACCCTGCGGGCGCGGTCTCCACGGGGAGGCGCTCACAACGCTCGCCTCAAACAGACGACGCTTCGTGACCACTCGACACAAGAAATATCTCGATCTCCCCACACAATGTTTCCTCGGCCTCTCTGGATGACGTGCGGCCCATCCCCTTGCGCCCCCGCAGGTGAGCGCGTGGAGCGGCGCGGCGCGGAGCATGAGCACCCACCCGCCCCCCGCGGTGTTCGTGGACAAGAACACCAAGGTGATCTGCCAGGCGGGGCCTTACAGCCGCGTCCCCACTTCAGCTCAACGCGTTACGCACCTACCTTGACGTTTCGTGGCAGGAGGTGTTTTTGCGTGTGTAGGGTGAGCGAGTGGGGGAGTGATTTTACATGTCCGTCTTATGTTAGCGTACCAGGGAAACGAGGAGAGCTCTTACAAGCTGAGAGAAAGCCAGGGCATCGACAAGGGGGATATTCTGCGGAAGCAATGCGGGTCGCTCAGCTCAAAGGAGAAGCTCGCGTACGCGACCGTGCCGAGGCCAGCAGTGGCGTACTTCCCGGATCCCGATATAATCTTCATCAAGAGAAGACGAAGGCGCAGGATGAAGTTGAGCACCTGGAGCACACGAGGGCTGGGCCCTGGCGCGAGGGGTTCACTGGCAAGAACGGGTCGTTCCACAGCGAGCAGGCCATCGCGTACGGCACGCAGATGGTGGGCGGCGTCACCCCCAAGAAGGGCGGCACCACGCACCTCGACCTGCCTGTCTTCAACACCGTGGTGGGGACCAGGGGCTTACACTCGTCCACTTCTTGACTCCACCTGAGCCGTTCTTGTCATTGAAATACGCTGAAACCACCCAACGTGTCCCTCAAATGGTTCTCACGTCAAGCAAAAAGTGGACGAGTGTAAGCCCCTGGTGGGGACTGCCGCCGCCGCCCGCTGCGTGGGGGGGAGCGCCACCTTGCCTGCCCGCCACCTCGTCCACACGCATTTTGAGCGCTCCTTTGATGAGCTGCACGGCATCTTATGACGTGTCAAGCACCATATAAGGGGGTATCAAGGGGGTTGCAAGGGGGTACAACACGCCGTACAAGGGGGTAACAGGTGGGTGTCAAGGGGTGTCAAGAGTTAAAACCACGCTTGTTAACGTTCGGCCGTAACGCGCGGCGGAGGCCAAGGGCGCGACGGGCGCCAACGCGTCGGTCATCTACGTGCCGCCGCCGTTCGCCGCCAAGGCCATCTTGGAGGCCGTGGAGGCGGAGATGGACCTCGTGGTGTGCATCACCGAGGGCATCCCGCAGCACGACATGGCAGGGACCGAATTTACCGGCATAGTGTACCGGTGCTCTGCCCATCATTCGCCACCGGTGCTCGCCACACCTACCACGTTCTCGGTGCGTTGGACTTGACGCCCATGTGACATGTTCGATCAGGTGGTGTTTACCCGTTGCGAGTGGAGTGATGGAGTGGTGCGGTGCGTGCGGACCCTGGAGGCGGGTGAAGGTGAAGCAGGCGATGATGAGCCAGAGCCACACGCGCCTCATCGGGCCCAACTGCCCCGGTAGGGCAGTGCAGGTTGAACCAATGCAACGCATGCTGAAAGCGCCTGGAAGTAAGCGCTGGAAAGAAAAATGCGTTTAAACTGCATTTAAGCTTTGCTTTCAATTTCAACTTGCGCCGCTACACCCCGGGATCATCAAGCCCGGCGAGTGCAAGATTGGCATCATGCCGGGGTACATCCACACGGTGGGTCGCATCGGCGTGGTGAGCCGCAGCGGCACGCTCACCTACGAGGCCGTCTACCAGACCACGGCAGGGGGAGGGGGGGGGCACGCCGCCGCCGTCATCGCCGTGCCCGCCACGTCATCCGCAGCACTGCCATCCCTCGTTTACGATGATGCCATGCCTACCACGTCATCCACCGCACTTTCAACCCTCGTTTGTTTTGAGCTATACCAGAAACTATCTACGCTGTTCAGCACCCGGCCTTAACTGCAATTAGTCCGCCCGACCGGACCGCACATATTGAGGTTCCATGTGGTATCGACACCATTCTGATTTGTATTTGTCTTTTCGGGAGGCCGGTCGAGCCTAATTATGATTTTGACTGTATCCGGCCTAGTCGCAGTCAAGTCCGGGTGCTGTACAGCGTAGACGAAATGGCAAGCGTCATGTAGTTGGCCTTACGGCACGGAGGCGGGGCTGGGGCAGTCCACCGTGGTGGGCATCGGCGGCGACCCCTTCAACGGCACCAACTTCGTGGACTGCCTGGAGAAGTTCGTGCTGGACCCGCAGACGGCAGGGCCACGGGGAGGGGAGATCGGGGGGGGGGCAGGGAGCGATCGAGGGGGCGGCTATGGCCGGTACGAGTGCACTCTTTGAATAACGTTCCGAGACAGGAACGCACCCTAATTGTTCCGGAGCTTCCGGGATCTGTACGAGACGGATTTGGGCGGTTTTGGGCGGTTTTGCTCAATTTTGGGCGATGTTGGGGTAGCTACGCTCCCAAAAGACACCTAGTTTCCAGGTTCCTGGGTTGGTACGGAACATTATTTGAAGAGTGCACTGTTCGCGATGCGGGACCCTGGGCGACGGAGGGCATCATCATGATTGGCGAGATCGGGGGCACCGCGGAGGAGGAGGCGGCGGACTTCATCATCCGCAGCGGCACCACGAAACCCGTGGTGTCCTTCATCGCCGGGCTCACGGCGCCGCCCGGCCGCCGCATGGGCAGGGGCTTGCTCTCGGTCCACTTTTCGGCGTATCGTGGGCACTTTTGCGGAATATGCTGGGGGGTTTCATTGACTTTCCATGACGAAAGCAGCTCAGGTTGAGCTGTGAAGTAGACGAGTGTAAGCCCCTGCGCATGGGCCACGCCGGCGCCATCATCGCGGGCGGCAAGGGCGGCGCGGGCGACAAAATCGCTGCGCTGAAGGCCGCCGGGGTCACCGTGGTGCCGTCGCCCGCCGGCATGGGCAAAGCCATGTACGACATCTTCAAGGAACGCAACATGTTGTAGACCACAACCATGCTCGCGATTCTCATGATCATAGACCTATTCGGCTACATGCCTCCCGCGCGAGCTCCAATGACTTCGGTCGCCAGGCTTCAGGACCCAAAAAACAACGCTTTGCCTTCTCTGACTCGAAATGACAGCACCATTCACGGCTCAGTGCGCGGTGACGCCGCAGCCAATGTTAGAGCTAATTGTATCAGTAGTTATTTTTTTTAAGACCTGATTTTCCCGCGACTCATAAGAGATTCATGTTTCCTCACGCGCCGACGAAACTCGTGCCTTCGCGCTGGACGTGTTCGGAACGTACGGGCGACGGGCGATATCAGAGAGACACGTCGAGAGAGTAACTCGTGTTTCGGCGACGAAATAAATTGGGATGCGCTGCAGCGGGAGCGTGTTTGGACCATAGCCTGCTGCGGAACCGTGTTGTGGCCATGGCCTGCAGCGGACGCGTGTTGGGGCCACAGCCTGCAGCGAATGCGCTGGTGCGCTGCTCACCGAAGGCGCCGCCGTGTTCCTTTGTGGTATTGGGGGAGATTTGTAGGGTGATATACCCTTTTCATTACAAAAACTTGTTCAAGAATGTATGAATGCCGCGTTTAGAGATTTCCACTCGAATTTGAGGGCACACGGTCAATTGTCCCTGTTTAGGCCCCCGGTGGAGGCACACTTACTCCCAATGGGGAGATCCCTGAGAGAGCGAAATATGGTACGCAGGGACACACCTTTGGCTCCGCTATTCAACTCGTGTTACTAGTACGGGCTCGACCCGGGGAACAAGATGAGAGCTAGTCCACTACATGAGAGCAAGCCCACTACATGGAATCTCCACGGACGTTTGGCGGCATTCACCATAGGAAGCCCTTGCGCGGCGGCGGCGGGAGCCCGTTACCGTTGTGCGCGGCGCGGGCCGCGTCCGCCGCCGCGTCCGCCGCGCGCTCCTCGTGTCCGGCCAACCGCTGCTGCACCTCCGCGCACTCCGCCTCCAGCCGCAGCGTCTTGGCCTGCTCCGTACTCAGCGCTGCCCGCGCCGCCGCCGACTCCTTCTCCGCCTCTGCCAGCGCCTTCTGCACCCCCGCCAGCTGCCGCCGCATGAGCATGATCTCATGCGCGGAGGACTCCTGCGCCGCGGCGGTGTGCATGTTGAACGGCTCGCCGTTGGGGTCCACCCACACCCAGGGGCTTACACTCGTCAACGTTTCAGCTCAACTTGAGCGCTGTGTATGGGATGGGGGGGGGCTTAGGGG
>Ga0307488_10005174_pt1 | contig 10793 bp, 9 predicted proteins | sample SB02metaG_FD_202248 | JGI IMG/M metagenome (GOLD analysis project Ga0307488, IMG submission 202248) | Sea-ice brine microbial communities from Beaufort Sea near Barrow, Alaska, United States - SB 0.2 | ecosystem: Environmental > Aquatic > Marine > Coastal | place: USA: Alaska | collected 2017-05-06
GATGTAAATGGTCTCGGTCGGCAGACAAAGGCGATTTACCTTTTTTTACTCTACGATGCATCACTGCAAACATATCCATCAAAGGTATGGCAATAATCCATAATGCCGTGACGGGCCTGAAACTGGCTTCACCGTTTTGTGTCCCTAACACTAACAACCAGATTACACTTAGGCCAATCATCATACTGCCAGCATCACCCATGAATATTTTTCCAAATACTCGCCGCAGGCCACCTACGTTAAACAATAAAAACGCGGCTAAGGCGGCAACAAAAATCGCTGAGATAGTAAACAAATTCACGTTGTTAGACCAATAAAAAAGCACACATAAACTTGAAAATGTGACGACACCTAACACGCCAACTAAGCCATCTATACCATCTGTCATGTTAAAGGCATTAATCGCAGTAGCGACTGCCAGTAATGTCACAGGTAAGGCAAATACGCCTAAATGTACATTGCCAAGTCCTAACAGATCCCCCATATCGTATAAGGCATGTCCTGCCCCTAATACAAGGATCGACGCGATTAGCAATTGTGCTACCAAGCGTACTTTGGCACTCACATCATAAAAATCATCCAACCCACCAATCAACACCATGAACGAACAAGAAATCAGGTAAAGGTTAATCAATTGAGATTTTGGCAAAAATAGTTGTGATGCAATTAAAAGAGTAAAATAAATGGCTATGCCGCCAATAAGAGGAACGTGACCGAGATGCCGCTTACGAGTGTTTGGTTTATCTACTAAACCTATAATTGCTGCAATAGGCCTAAGGCCAACAATGGCCAAACATGCAATCGTAAATGCCCCAGCAAATACAGTGTTAGATATTACTTCCATTAAATATACCAGTTGTGTCTAAAAATCTTAAATATAGATTTGTAGATTTGTAGATTTATATATTTATATATTTATATATTGATTTATATATTTATATATTTATAAATTTATATACTTTTGATTATCAAGTATGTCGATATGAATTATTATAGCAACTTCTTAAAAGCAAAACTGCAACAAATTTCGCCTCTTTGATATTTTGATATGTTTCTTTCTAAATGTCTCATAATAACGAGTGACAACGTCAGTAATGAAAATGCATCAATAAAAAATTAAACGTTAATCTGCCTATAAATGGAGGTTGTCTTCCTAATGTTGATTATAATTTACGCTATACGATTAAAAGTTTTGTGTCAGAATAGATTAACCAAGTGTTTATGCAAATGATGATGGTATAATTCTAAGCTATTGATTATTAATCGTGAAAGTATTTAGGTGTTATTAATGTCGACAAAACATGCTGATGAAATATCTCTGACACAGGTTTGGGATGAAGTATATAAGAAGAAATTTTTAATTATTATAATTAGTGCATTTTTTTGCATTTTGTCAATAATTATCGCGATTACATTGCCAAATCTATACAAAGCCAAAGTATTAACCGTCGCAAGTCAAGATGAGGAAGGCGGCCTAGGAGCTTTAGCTAAAAATCTAGGAGGGTTAGCTAGTATTGCAGGTATTAACGTAGGGAAATCACAAGGACCAGACAAATCTGCCATCGCACTTGAAGTAATCAAATCACAACGGTTCATAAACGATTTTATTTCTAATCATGATCTAGTGGTACCATTAATGGCTGCGAAGGGAAGCGAATCTGTAACATATAAACTAATTATTGACGAAGATATATATGACGTAACGAACCAAAAGTGGTTGCGAGATCCGAAACCACCGAAAACAAACGCACCAACACCTCAAGAAATATATGAGGCTTTTTTAGATGTGATGGAAGTTAACCAAGACCCAAAAAGTGGTTTTATAACCATTTCTATTGAGTTTTATTCACCACATATTTCCGCGAAATGGGTCAAGTTGTTGTTGATGGATATAAACGAAGAGTTCAGAAATGCAGATAAGGGCGAAGCGCAAGCAAGCATCGATTATTTAAAAAAAATTATAAATGAAACAAAAAACAGAAGTATGCAAGAGACGTTTTATCAATTGATTGAAGAACAAACCAAAGTACTTATGTTAGCTGAATCCAGAGAAGAATATGTATTTAAAACTATTGCTCCAGCGGTAGTGCCTGAAAAACCATCAAAACCCAAAAGAATCCTAATTGTACTCGCTGGTGGAATAGTAGGAGGCTTCTTGTCCTTTTGCTGGGTATTGTTCAGGTTTTTCACAACAAAACTGGATACATAATACGTGTTTTTTTCTAGAGACCGATTATTAATGGTCTGGGTCGGGTTTCTACTGTTTTCATCCCTCTATGCGTTTAAATTACCAATTTTAGGAAATTCATCTTATTGGTGTTTAGTACTAATTTTTGGCTCTTTATTATTTGTAAATAACTCATTTAAACAAGTTCAATTTTTACTGAGACAAAAAGTTTTCTATTTCCCGATCATTATATTAATATTTTCAGCCTTATCGTCATTTCTAATACCTATTATTTATCAAACGTATGATATCTCTATGTTTAAGACTTGGGTAAACAATATCTTGGCTTATATGGGCATATCTGTTCTCGCATGCATTTTATTAACTACAACCGCTAAGTATCAAACTATTTTTTCGATTGTTTTTAAAATGTTAATTATACAGGCTGTTATTATTTGGTTAATGATGGCAGTTCCACCATTGCGTGACCTAATTCAATATCTAACTAAAGATGCGGCAAACTTAGAAAGAATGGGAGTTTATGGTGGTGCACGTGGTCTGGGGTTTACCGGTTTTGCTGCGTTTAGTTTTAGTGTTTTAATGGGATTACTGGGACTTTACATGAGTTTTTATTTTGCTGAATTTAAACAAAATAAATCTTTAATGTTTAAAGTCATTTTGTTTTTTATCGCTATCATAGCTGGGATATCTGCTGGTAGAGCAAGTATTGCAGGGTTTGCCTTAGGACTCGCTTTTTATTATTTTACTTTAGGCTTTCGTCATTATTTGACGGGAATGGCAAAGGTCCTTTTATATTGTATAATTATTATTGTACCCATTATATTTTACATAATGTCTATTCCTTCTTTGGTTGACATAGTGACTAGTTATTATAAATATGCCTTTCAATTTTTGCATCACTATTTTTATGCTGGGTATGTAGGGAATTCATCATTAGATACTCTTTCAAGCATGTATTTCCCACTCACAGAGCAACAAATATTATTAGGCGATGGGCGATATACAGGTTCTGACAACAGGTATTATCTCCATACTGATCCTGGATTTATGAGATTTACTTTAATATTTGGTTTTCTTCCAAGCATGATTACATATGTGGGATTTTTGTGGGTAATGTTCAATTATTACTTAATTAACAAACCTTATATCAATAACATTGGTGTACTTGTTTTAGCTATTATCGGATTGTCGTTTATTTATCACTATAAAGGAGAATTGATTATGTACAACATTTCATATATGAAGCTTATTTATTTTGTTTTTATCAGTTGTTCTATATTAAGTATTAGAGAAAAACGCAAAATAAAAAACAAATTAGAGCTTGAGGGTAATAACTAAATGGCATTCATTACTGTAAACGAACGATAAAGGTAAACTCTCTCTTTCCTGTTTCCTGTGTGAGTATAAATAAAGGCCATATTTTCAGGGGTTGTACATACCCTGTGGAATTTTAAACAGTCAAACACATAGTGATGCTAAGTGACAACTATCCTGATACAGGGGGTATAATGAAGAGCCACATGATCTAATTTTTCATATTTTTGTTATTAAAGTTAGTTGAAGTCTACCCGATGGGCATTTTTACCAGTGGGTTATTAGACTGCATTGGTGTACTATTTATAGTAGTAGCTCATAACACTTAAGGTATAGTTAAAAAAAGATGAATTACTGGTACAAGGTATAAAATTAATTACATAGGTTCTATTCAAGCAACTACTCCTTTTTCCTTTTTAAAAAATCATATTTGAGTTTACATGAAATCAATTTTATTGAAGCTTCTGCCCCGTTCTGCTAAAGAGTTCGCAAAAAAGTGTTTGAACACTTTTAATATATTATTAGTTAAACAATTTAGCGCTACTGGATTTACTGCATCCATATATTATCTAGTTTTGGATAGAAGTTTCTACAGAGAGCATAAAGCTTCTCTTTTAGGCCGCTTATCATTTCAAAAAAAACTAAAACAGTTGGATAATAGTTCTGCCCTATTGCGTCGCAATATTCATAGATTGGAGAAAGGTTTGATTATGCGCCCAAGGCGAGCAAGTTTTGCAGAAGCGTATGTTCTGGAGACGGTAGAGGTTTTTAAAATTGCCATTAAAACTAAAGCGTTTTGTGAAAAAGAATTGCAATGGGCCTATGATGTCTTGCAAAAATATTTTGAAGTGGTTCAAGATCGTGGACGGATATCAGTTGCTCGTGAAAATTTTTCTTCTATCAATAAATTACTTAGTTTTAACCAAAGCAAAACTAAGTCAATTCCCTATTCACATGCTTCGCTCCCCCCGCCCTCAGTAAAATTTGAAGACCTTTTTCAACTCTACACCAGAAGAAGGTCTGTAAGATGGTATCAAGAAATGGACGTGGCAAAAAGTTTGCTAGAAAAAGCGGTGAATAGCGCATCTTTAGCCCCATCAGCCTGTAATAGACAACCATTTTTTTTCAACTATACAAGGGATAGTGTGCAAGCCACAGACATTGCAGAATTAGCCATGGGTACTGTTGGTTTTGCTGGAAATATTCCAGCTTTGATAGTTGTTGTCGGCGATCTTTCAAATTACCCGTCAGAAAGAGACAGGCATGTAATCTATATAGATGCATCTTTGGCTGCTATGCAATTAATGCTGGCACTAGAGACTTTAGGACTATCTAGTTGCCCAATTAATTGGCCGGATGTGGAAAGTAGAGAGCGACTTATGCAACAAAAATTGGGCTTAGAATATTTTGAGCGACCAATAATGTTAATTGCAGTCGGTTATGCGATGGCGGAAGGCGAAATACCGTTCTCTCAAAAAAAGCCAGCCGATATGTTACTTAAGGAGATTTTGTAGGTGTTTATTGAAGTTAAAGGTGTTCAATTTGTAAATAAAGGGGCGGAGCTAATGTTGTACGCCATTATCCAGCAGCTTCAGCTCCTCATACCCAATGCTAGATTGATACTAGAGCCTGGGCCTAACTCTCCATATGATAAGCGTGCGAAAGTTGGAGCACTTCAAAAGTTTTCGATGAAAAAAGGACGGTTTGATCTCAATAAGCTTAGCTATTTTATTCCTAGAAAAATTCGAAATTGGCTAATCAGCAGTTTTGGTATTGTATTAGAGTCTGACGTCGATATCATTTTAGATGCGTCTGGATTTGCTTATGGCGACCAATGGGGAAGTACTAAAATCAAGCATCTATGCAATGAAATATTGCGTATGAACAAAAGCGATAAAAAGTACATTTTTCTACCTCAGGCACTAGGCCCATTTACTAGAGATGCTGATGTTACCAAACTGGCCAAAGCATTGCCCAAAGCAACTCTAATTTGTGCCCGGGAAAAGTCGAGTTATGACAATGTGACTAAGATTATAGGTGAGCATTCTCATATTGTGCAGTTTGGTGATTTCACCAATTTAGTTAGCCCTATCGTTGACAAACATTGGTTAGAGTATCCCAACCTTATGTTAATCATACCCAACTACAACATGATGAGTAACAGAAATGTTGATACCAAATGGAAAGAAAATTACTTATCACTGCTGACTGAATGTATTGCGATTGGAAATATGAAAGGCATGACCCCTGTTATATTAAACCATGAGGGTAATGAAGACGAAAAAATATGTACACTCATTCGCGACATGTCTGAAAAAGATATAGAAATTTTCCATGAACAAGATTCAAGGAAAGTGAAAGGCATAATATCAGTTGCTAAACTAATCGTTTGCTCCAGATTTCACGGATGCGTCAGTGCATTGAGTCAGGGTGTACCATGTTTGGGAACTAGTTGGAGCCATAAGTATGAACATTTGTTTGAGGAATACGGACTGAATGAGTGTTTACTACTTCCAACAAATACTGGAGAAGAATTGGAATCGAAAATGAGCTATGCACTTGAACATTCATCACTATTATCAGATACACCGCGAACCCTCTTTAAAAAAGAGTCTGCTGCTATGTGGGATAAGGTAGTAGCAGAACTTAAATAAAGCGTTATAAAATGGCCAATGAACTGTAATAATTTAAGATAGATATGTTAATTCATAACTTTTGGAAGGCTGCATTTACAGGAAGTGTTGCTGCTATTATAATTCGTTGGATGTTTTTTAGGGAAGGTATAAAAGAATCCAGTAATAAAGAGTGCCCCCTTGCTATGAAGTTTATTACCTTTAACTCAATTTTCTAATTATATGAGTATCCATATACTTTTATTGGGGGCTGTATTGTATTTTGGGCTTCTCAATATGAAAATTTTGATTCATCACCAAGTTAAAAAATTAAATATATAAGTAAGAGTCCAACCTAAATGTTACCTAAAATATCGGTATATATGCCCACTCATAATCGTGCAAGCTTGCTACCAAGAGCGATTATGTCTGTTGTTAATCAGAACTATACAAATATTGAACTGATCATTGTTGATGACGGTTCAAGTGATGGGACAGAGGAGGTATTACGTCATTATGCAAGCCAATACCCAATGATCAGGTATCTTTGCCATGACGCGCCTAAAGGAGCATGCGCTGCAAGAAATACAGCGATTAACATTGCTTCAGGTATTTATATTACGGGCCTAGATGATGACGATGAGTTTTTACCTGATCATCTTGTCAAACTCTTCAATCATTGGGACAGTCAATATGCCGCTATTGCTGCTAGTCTTATTAATGACAAAGGCAAAACCCGTATCAAGCAAGGGCGTGAATATGGTGTGATTTGCCTGCACTCATTAATGCACTACAACAGAGTTGGAAATCAAGTATTTACTTTGACGTCTAGGATGAAAGCAATAGAAGGCTTTGATGAATCTTTACCTGCATTTCAAGATTACGATTGCTGGGTACGGTTATCTCAACGGTATGGGGGGATTTTTAAAACAAAAGATCACAGTTATGTCCTACACACCTCCCATGAGCAAAATCGAATATCATCAAATACATCAAATAGATTGACGGCATTAAAACTGTTTGAGCAAAAACATGAAAAACTACTTTTTGAAAAGCATAAAAAGAGTATTCGCCTTGTTAAAGCTAAAATACAAGGCGTGTCTCTGCCTGTGACTGTAATATTGTCATTACTGAATGTCGGAAATTGGCGATTGGTGATTTTTGCGATAATTAACTCGGTTCGGTCGAAATAGAGGAATTTGAATTTTATATGCAGAGTCAAAGCAACAAACAAATATTAATTTCTACTGTATTAAGTAGGTTGAGCAATGCAATAAGGCATGCAGAGCACGCTTTTTCTAATACTGGTATCACTTCATTGATCAGTTGCCAGACATTTGAAAATATTAAGAAACCGGATATCCAAGAGCGCACGTCCTCTTATGAAATCGTATATACCGACAGCAAAGGCCTATCGAACAATCGGAATAACGCATTAAAAGCATCTACAGCAAAATATATATGGATGTTTGATGATGATGTAGAAGTACTTGCTGATGGCTGCTTACAAGCTTTTGAAGTCCTTGAGCACGGCAATAGTGCAGTAATAAGCACCTGTTACGCAATTGAAGGTGGGGGTACAAGAAAAGGTTACAAAAACGCGCCTTTTTTACACAATAAATTATCTATCATGAATGTTAGTTCAATCGAAATTATGTGTAATCGTGAAACATTGGTTAAACACTCAATTACGTTTGATATTGAATTTGGTTTAGGAGCCGAATTTAAGTCTGGAGAGGAAAACATATTTTTGGCGGATTGCCTCAACCAAAAGCTTAATATAATGTACCATCCCATTTGCACCTCATTACATCCAGACGAAACAAGTGGTGGTAATTATCAAGACAAATTACAACTTATATCTAAAGGGGCAATTATTAGACGTGTGTATGGTATTTGGGGATGGCCTTTTGTAGTCGCTTTTTTTATGAAAAGGCTCGTAAAAAAACAATTGTCACCTGCTAAAGCTGTCGTCGCGATTTATTATGGAATGAAAGGATTCGTCAAAGTTACTTCACGTTAAAAATGGGAAGTAGACATTACAATTAATTAAAATGAATATGTTAGGTTTATGGAAAAAAAATTTGTTTCAATAGTCACCCCCTCTTTCAACTGTGCTAAATATATTGAAAAGACGGTTCAGTCGGTATTAGCGCAAACACATGAAAACTGGGAACTGATAATCGTTGATGATTACTCAACTGATAACTCAGTTGAGATCATCAAACACTTGATAGAAAAGAACAACAGAGTCAAATTAATTCAATTTTGTTCTAACAAAGGCGCTGCTAAAGCTAGAAATGCCGCAATCAATAACGCCAATGGAGAGTTTATTGCATTTTTAGATAGTGATGATATCTGGCATCCAGATAAATTAGAGCGTCAACTGGATTTTATGGGAAGCGGTCTGGATTTTTCTTTCACAGCATACGAACTCATTGATGAATCTGGTGGATTACTGGGCAAAAAAGTGGATACTGAGCAAGTTGGGAGTTTTAACTACAAGGACATGCTCAAAAAAGAAGCAACACTCGGTTGCTCTACTGTGATGTTGCGACGCTCAGGTTTCCAAGATATATCGATGCCTCTTTTAAGAACGGGTCAAGATTATGCGTTATGGTTAAAGTTGCTGAAAACTGGCAAACAAGCATATGTGTTAAATCAGGTCATGGGCCAATATCGTATATTGCCCAACTCCATCTCAAGAAATAAATTTAAAAAAGCACTCAGACAATGGCAAATTTATCGTGAAATTGAAAAGCTTCCAATTTTTCAAGCCAGTACTTGTTTTTTCTTTTATGCCTTACGTGCAGTTTTTCGAAAATAATCACGGAGTGAATTTTGCAATCAGCCCCCGTTAGCACAAGGAGTGCGATTCATAATACAGCATGGCTGTATATGGAAAAAATGGTCACAATGACTGTATTGCTGTTAGTGAACATTGTTATGGCCCGTGAATTAGGGCCTAAATATTTTGGCACCTATAGTTTGTTACTGTCTTATATTGCACTGTTTACACCGCTTATAGCCTTGGGGCTTAATGCTATTGTCATACGAGAGTTATGCAATGATAAGGATAATGAAGGGAAAATCATAGGGACAGTGTTAACCCTAAGGCTGCTGGGCGTATTATTAGGAACCATATGCATATTAGTATTGGCCAGTCATGTCATTGAAGTCCTATCACCTTATTACGTACTAGTCGTAATATTAGTGATTGGTAATAGCTTCAGCATATTTAACCTATTCGAACACTGGTTTCAGTCCAGAATGCAATCTAAGTCAATCGCTGTTATTAGAACGTCAGTATTGCTTATTTTCAGTGTAATTAAGTTGTTAGTCGCTTTTACAGCCCCATCTTTATCGAATTTTATTATCGTGCAATCTGTGGAATGGGCTGTTGTAGGTTGTGTTTTTGGATTGACCTATTACAAAAAAAGAAATAAATCACACAAAATTGAAATTGATTTTCGTTATGGTATTAAACTTCTCCGGGAATCAATCTGGTTGATATTTTCTGGGATAGCCGCCGTTATTTATTTGAAAATAGATCAGTTAATGTTGGGTATAATGGTTGATGAAACCGCAGTAGGTATTTATGCCATTGCGGTTAAATTTTCTGAAATTTGGTATTTTTTCCCAACCGCATTAGCCGCTGCTTTTTTCCCGAAGTTACTCAGCGACAAAATTGTCAGTGTTGAATTGTATAACGATTCATTGCAGTTACTGTTGGACTGTATGTTTGCATTTTCACTGTTAGTCATCACATTCACCGTTATTTTCTCACCTACCTTTATTCCATTTTTATACGGATCTGACTACGAGCAATCCGCATCACTATTAAATATTCAAATTTGGGCGTGTTGTTTTGTCTTTATGCGTGCCATTACGAGTAAATGGTTAATAGCAGAGTCATTAGTTCGATTTTCATTAGTGTCCCAAGGTTCAGGGGCAGTAATTAATGTCATAATGAATTACTATTTTATACCTGTCTGGCAAGCAGAAGGTGCAGCATGGGCGACCCTGGTGTCCTATTGTTTTGCGAGCTATTTTTGCTTCTGGATTTTTAAAGATACTCGTCCCATGGCACGGAAGATGACATCCGCATTATTCTTTCCAATTAGGCTGAAATCAAACTTACAGAAAATAAAACAATTGTCTCAGAAAAGCGTTAGCACTGCATCAATCGACGTAATTACCAAGTAAAAACACCCGAGTCAGCACATTCTCTAACAATGTTTAATTATACGTAAGTGCTTAATAAACCTACGTCCTTATTCCGACGGGCAATCTGCTGCATAATTTCCTCATTACAGGTCATGGGTCTTTGATTTTGGATCAATTCTCGCCTAACCTTTCTAAAAAGGATTTTTGGAGAGACTGACCATGTCTAGACCATTACGTTTGGAATTTGCGGGGGCTCTGTATCACGTTACCTCAAGGGGAGACCGCCGCGAAGATATCTTTGAGGACGATGCAGATCGCATGTCGTTTTTATCTATTTTAGACAAGACCAGTGATATTTGTAATTGGGCATGTCACGCTTATTGCCTCATGGACAACCACTATCATCTTCTTATTGAAACCCCAAAAGCTAATCTTTCAAGAGGCATGCGCCAACTGAACGGCGTTTACACACAAACGTTTAACCGTGCCCATAATCGAGTGGGCCATGTCTT
>Ga0307488_10005175_pt1 | contig 10792 bp, 6 predicted proteins | sample SB02metaG_FD_202248 | JGI IMG/M metagenome (GOLD analysis project Ga0307488, IMG submission 202248) | Sea-ice brine microbial communities from Beaufort Sea near Barrow, Alaska, United States - SB 0.2 | ecosystem: Environmental > Aquatic > Marine > Coastal | place: USA: Alaska | collected 2017-05-06
GGGCCAAACCTGGTGCCTCCTTATACACGCGGAAGCGACTGTCTTTCTCTCTCCAACACGGTGGGCAAGGCGAAAGCCTGGAGCCTCCTTAATAAACATGCGGAAGCGTCTCTCTCTTTTCAGGACAACTTGAGCCGTTGTGTTCCTGACCTTACTTAAAGTATCCCTCCAAAGGTGCTGTGAGGTTGAGCAGAAAATCGAACCATCGTGCGACCCTGGCTCCCGGACCAAGCCCCCAACCCACTTTCTACATAAGAAGGCCCCGCAGAATATGCTCGCCACGTCAATGGATACCATGTAACGCAATAAACGAGGGCTCAAAATGCGGTGTATGAGACATGGCGAGCGATGTCTGCCAGGCCCTAGCCACAGAGAACCCAACCCGTTCCTGCCCGTGCAAGTTGCGTGCATGGCAGAGCCCGGCAGATACTGCCCGCCACGTCATAGGATACCGCTTAACTCAAGAAACGAGGGTTCAAAACGCGTTGGATGATGTTGCGGGATTTAACAGCCAGGCCCTCGGGCCTGGCGTGGGAGGCCCGCAACAGCAGCCCCATTATATTGGTAGGGCCTGGTAGATGGTGCATGCCACGTCATCCAACGCATTGTGAACCCTCGCGTCTTGAGTGAAATGGTATTCTATGATGGGGCAAACAATATATGCTGGGCACCAAGTCATTGGTGAACGCATTGTGAGCCTTGGCTCCTTGAGTTAAGCGGCATCCCATGAATCACATGATGGGGCGAGCAACATCTGCCAGGCACTTGCCCGCCACGTCACACGTCACACGTCATCCGAAACAATTTGCAACCTTGCTTCTTGAGTTAGATGGCATCCTATGACGTGGCGAGCAATATCTGCAAGGCCCTAAATACTGGTACAGATTTCTACGAGTCTCGCGGCAATGATCTTCTGCCTGCCGCGCAGCCATTGGGACATCGAAGGTCGGGCCCGGCAGATATCGCTCGCCATCGAATGATGCAACTTAAAAGACTCAAGAAACACGGTTTCACATTGAGTTGGATCACCTGGTATGGCACTCGGAGAGATTGCTCACTATCATACGTCCTAGAATATCATTCATCTCAATACTCGAAGGTATAAACATGCGCAAATGACGTGGCGGGCAATGATCTGGCAGGCCTTCGTGGAAGGCTCAAGCTTCGAAGTGTTCCCTTCAGGTACGACCCGGCAGAAACTCATCAGAACATCGCAAGGTGGCATTCAGCTCAAGAAACGAGACAGTTTCTATCATAATGTGTTGCAGGACGTTTCTTGGTGCATTTCCTGCCTGCCGCCACCGAGCTGTCGTACTCGCTATCCTAGAACCACGAGCCCGACAGCGGCCACAGAGTGGCAGTTAGCTCAAGAAACGGGGGTTTGAAACGTGTTGATGGATATTTGGAGATATTTTTGCCGGGCGCTACCCTCAGATTACGTGAGGATTCCTCCTTTGGACAAGGACTTCCTGAGGCTGCTGTTTGACAAGCCCGGTAGTGACGAGAACATATGCTACCAGCCACCTCATCAAACGTATTCTGAACTCTCGTTTCTGGAGTTGAATGGCATCCTATGACGGCCGCCCAGGTCTAAGGGCAAGCTAATGTTGCTCGCCATGTCACCAAACGCATTGTGAACCCTCGATATTTGAGTTGAAGGAACATCTTATGACGTGGCGTGTGGTAGCTGCCATGCCCTGATTCCTGGCTTCAATCCAGAGCAGCAGTATTTAGTGGCATGGACCAGCCAATATAGCCTGACACGTCTTCAATGGCATTTGTAACCCTCGACTCTTGAGTATTATGCCATCCTGTGACGTGGTGAGCAATATCTGCCAGGCCCTATGTCGTGTTGATCGACGTACACCACCCGGGGACAGAAACCTGGCTGGGACTTGCTGATATGCAGTGCTCGTCACGTCACTCAACACATTTTCAACCCTCCTTTATTGAGTAAAACGGCATCCTGTGATGTGGAAGGGCAATATTTGCCAGACCCTGCAACCTGGCCGATCCCTCTGCGCGCGTTCAGTTTTCAGAGCTACGCGGATGCGCATCCCATCGCCAACTGCCCCGCAGACGCGACGTCGAGTGAACGAATGGATTTCATCGCATTCTCGAGGGCGCACGAAGTTGGCGAGCAAGTACAGTGAGCGCATGGCAGCCGCAGCTCGGGCCAACACCTTCCTGTCCACGCATAGCTCGTGGTAGGGCCGGCCAGAAAGTGGGTTCAAAACGCCAGGCGGGTGTCGTTTAGACCCAGTCTCCGCTTTGAAAATCTGTCGTTGAAGGCCCTCATATGATTGGCCGAAAGGATACCGAAACGCTCTCGACCAATCATATGAGGGTCTTCAGCGACTGATTTTTAAAAGCGGAGACTGGGTTTAACTCAAGAATCGAGAGTTGGCAAATGCGTGGCAGGACATTTTCAGAAATTTTCGCCAGGCCCTAGCTCATGGGCCGCTAGACACCGAGCCATGTCAGCCGCGGACGCCACAACAGGGACCGACCGAAGCGCTCACGACTGGCGCTGGGACCCCCGCGTTCGCCTCGCCCGACTCCGAAACGCGGCATGGACAAATAGATGTCGCCCTCCACGCCATCCGACGCATGTGTTACCCTCGTGTGTTGAAGGCAACCTCTGAATGTCAATGACGGGTCGCGAGGAATATCTGCCGGGCCCTAAATCGCGGGGCACCTCAACGACCGCGAGGGATTCGTGATGGGACCGGACCCGGCAGGGCACGGTATGTAGTACTCGACACGTCATAAGATGCCTTTCAACTCAAGAGACGAGGGTCCAAATGCGTTGCATGACGTGGCGAGCAACATCTGCCAGGCCCAAAGACGCGGCGAACTCAACGCGGCACATTGTGCAGATCTCCGACGGCTTAGAAGTCGCCGTGAAGCTGGCAGGGCCTGGCAGACATTGACCGCCTCGTCACCCAACGCATTATCAGCCCTGGTCTACCATGGCATCCTATGATGTGGCGAGTTACGCACTAGGGACAAGCAAAATTCGCCACATCGTCGGCGCGCATTATGAAATATCGTTTATTGTGTTGAATGGCATCCTATTATGACGTGCTGGTGAGCAATACTTCCAGGCCCATTTCCCGCCACGTCATCGACTCGTATTTTGCAGCCTCGTTTATTGAGCTAAATGGTACCCTATGAAGTGGGGACTGGCGACGTGCCGAGCAATATCTGCCGGGCCCTAGAAACGGGAGAACTGCGATGGCATCGACGACTATGTCGCAGCTGGGGCTGCGCCGGCTCTCGACGTTCCAACAGAAGAAGTGTTTGTAGTCGTGCGTCTGAAGGTGTCTGGGTTTTATCCGCGCCTCAACGGCCGCAAGTGCTGGCTCCGGAGGGACCCGGACAACCTTGGAAAGGTCATTGTTCGCCTGATGGACGACAACCGATGGGTGGATATCCAAACGGACAGAGAGAAGTGCGAGAGTGCATGACATTGTCGACTGATCGCGCTCGACTGACTGATGCGCTGTTTTGCCTAGCATTATCATTTATTTGTAATGATTTGATGACACGTCTCATTGACGGTTCTAGTATCAATGTTTAAAGAATATGTCCAGAATGGCAAGTCTGTGTCTACGAGATGCGCTCAACGAACGTTTCGGGTTTCAGCTTCACGCTTGAACGAATGTATCAAATACATGTCGGTGTCTGACACGCGACACGCATAACAACTATGACTATGAGGTGGGCTGAGTGAACGATGCTAGCAACATCCTCACAACAGAACGAGTTAATAAACGAGGCCTACATACATTTGTGTGCGGGGCAGCGGCCGCAGACGCCGGACAGTACAGGTTGACAGCCAACGATGAAAGGATTGCAACGTTTATTCTAGGTCATGACTGTCGTGGGAATTCATCGTAGTTCTTCCTAGTTTCGATGCGGCCGGCGGGTGCGTGTCGGTCAGAGTGCGGGTTGAGCCCATACCCACTGCTCCATCTCATAGTGCCCATTTTCATATGCAACGGTGGCGCACCAGATGGCGTCCCACGGGCAGCCGTGCTCCCGCGCCCACTTCAACACCTCCAGGTGCCCTTCCGAAGCGGCGACGCGGCAGGTCGTCTTGCTCCACGGACAGTCGTGCTCACGCGCCCACTTCAACACCTCCAGGTGCCCGCCCCTAGCGGCGACGCGACAAATCCTATCATCCCACTCGCAGCCGTGCTCCCATAACCACCGCAGCACCTCCAAGTGCCCGCCCGCAGCGGCATTTTCACACGTCCTGTAGTCCCACGGGCAGCCGTGCTCCCACGCCCACTGCAGCACCTCCAGGGGCCCTCCCCGAGCGGCGAGTGCGCGCGTCACCCCAGTCCACGGGCAGCCGAGCTCCCGCGCCCACTGCAACGCCGCCAGGTGCCCGCCATCAGCGGCGTGTGCACACAAAATCAACTCGTTCAACGGACAGTCATGCTCCCACGCCCACCTCAGCACCTCCAGGTGCCCGCCCCTAGCGGCGAGTGCACAAGCCTCGTCCCACCGGCAGCCGTGCTCCCGAAGCCACTTCAGCACCTCCAGGTGCCCGCCCTGAGCGGCGGCTGCACAACAGTCTCTGTCCGAGTCCCCTTCCTCCACCCACGGGCAGCCGTGCTCCCGCGTCCACTTCAGCACCTCCAGGTGGCCGCCCTGAGCGGCGGCTTCACAAGTCATCTCGTTCCACATGCAACCGTGCTCCCGCGCCCACTGCAACACATCCAGTCGCCCGGTCCCGGCGGCGTGTGCACACGTATGCTCCTCCCACGGACACCCATTCTCCTTGGCCCAAGCCAGGCGCTCGACGGAGCCGAGAAAGTCCACCAGCTTGAGCTTTACCGCCCCTTCCTTTCCCGCGCGCGGCAGGTTGTTGGCCAACACCACCGCCAACCACGGCTTCCCCACCTGCGCGAGCACGGCGCAGTCGGTGGGCTCCAGTCGCTCCAACACGTGCTTCACCAGCACTTCGCGCCACTCCTCCAGCAGGGGGCCGAGCAACTCGCTGGGGGCGGCGTCGGCATCGTCCTCATTCTTCTCGGACGGCCCCTCCAGGGGATGCCCACCCACCGCCATCGCCCCACTGCTTCCGCCCGCCCGCGCCGCTTCCCCGCCACCGCCGCCTCTCGCGCCGCCGCCCGCGCCGCCGCCGCGCTTATTCTTCCTGGCTCTAGTCTCCACAGTCATCCACGCTTTAGATGTCAGGCAGGCGCCGGGAAAGGTAAATTAGGTTTAGTCCCCAGGTGCTGGTCCTGGTCTTGTCTTGCCAGCTCTTGTAAGGCAGGGGCTGCCCCGGCCCGTCCTCGAGTCGCCCCACGGGGACAGACAGCGACGGAGAGGGAGGCGATGGAGGAAGAGACGGCAGAGGGGGCGACAGGGGATGCGATGGAGGAGGTGAGACAGCAGGTTCAGTCTTCAAGTTGTCCACTGGTCGTGGTCGTCTTGGTCCTGTGTCTTTTACCAGCTCTCGTGCGGCAGCCGCGGCCCGTCCTCGCCCCACGGCACGCCGCCGCGCCGCGGATCGGTCGTGAAGATTATACCTCCCGAGGATGCGGCGCCGTCGGGTAGTGCTGGTCCGCCGTGAACGTCTGCGTGGACACCTGTGAGGATCTGAAAGTGTCTGTTGGTTTGCACTTCCGCGTTCTGGGGTTTGGACGAGATTCTGGAGCGAATATTTCCTGAATGTGCACCGCGTGCGCGTGGTGTGCCATAGTCGAGAGCCACGCGGCGCTCATGGCGGGAGATGACGAGGAGGTGGGGAGGAGCCTCCCTCCGCCGCATGATGCCGCGGCGCAGCCTCCCCCCCCGCTCCCCCCGCCGGGGGCGGAGCAGGTTGCAGCGGCGCGGGCCATCTCCGCCCGCGCCCATCTGGCGGTGCGTAGCGGTAGTGGGCACCCCCCGCACCCGGGCCCGCACCCCCAAGATGGAGGAGGAGGAGGAGGAATAGGAGGAAGTCGCCCTCCTGGCCAGGCGCCGCCGGGCGCACAGGCCGCCGCGGCGTCGCGCGTGGCAGACGCGGCGCGGCGCGCGGAGCCCCTGCTCGACATGAAGCAGCGCACCACGCACGACGACCCCGACTTCATGGGCACCTTCTTCAAAGCCTCGCGGTACGGCTGCACCAGATGTTGCTCGCCACGTCAATGGAGTCACAGGATGCCACGCCCTTGCTCCTCGCCGCCGCCTGCGACCTGCCAGATATTGCCCGCGACGTCATCGAATGCCGTTTGTCTCAAGAAACGAGGGTGCAAAACGTGTTGGATGACGTGGCGAGCAACATCCGGCAGGCCCTAACTCGCGCCTGCACTACATCGGAAGCTGGAAGCTGCGGTACGAGGAATTCTTGGACGCCGAGGTGCAGCCCGCGCCGGCGCTGCCGCCCACGCCCAGCGGCGGCGACCGCCTCCTCATGCACATCGGTTGGGCGGTGCAGGTTGACCCTATGAAACCCGTGTTGGAACCGCCTGGAACTAAGCACTCGAAACTAAAATGTGATATACTGCTTTCAACTTTTGCTTTCAAATTCAACTTGCGCCGCCACACATCGACATGGACTGCTTCTTCGCGGCAGTGGCAGGGGCTTACACTCGTTGCCTTTTCAGCTCAACTTGAGCCGTGTCTGGCACATAAAAACACCCTACACACCCTAAACACCCCCTAACACCCCCTTAGCATGGGCTACACAACCCCTACGCGCACCCCCTATCCCATCAAAAGCGCTCAAGTTGAGCTGGAAAGTGAACGAGTGTAAGCCCCTGGGCGGTGGCGGCGCTGGGGCGCCCCGAGCTCGCCGGCCTCCCCGTCGCCGTGTCGTGGTAGGGCGGTGCAGGTTGACCCTATCAAATTCATGTTGAAAGTGCCTGGAACTAAGCGCTTGAGACTGAAATATGATGAACCGGTTTCAAGTTTTGTTTTCAGATTGAACTTGCGCCGCTGCATCGTGGTCCTCGGCGGGCGCGGGCGAGGTCAGCAGCTGCAACTACCTGGCTCGCGCTGCGGGGTGCCGCGCGGGGTAGGGCCTGCCAAATATTCCTCGCCACGTCTTAGGATGCCATCTGACGCAAGACACGAGGGTTCACTTGCATGTTGATGACGTGGCGTGGCGGGCAACATCAGTCCTTAGCGTGGGTATGCGCATCGCGGGCGCCAAGGAGCGGTGCCCCGACCTCGTCGTCATGCCCTACGAGTTCGAGCGGTAAGTGCCAGTACTACTGTACTGATACTCGCTACGTCGCCACGTCATGCCGTAAGCTCATGGCGTACCGGTGCTTGCCACGTCATTATTGTGACGTGGCAAGCGGTCTTGGCATGGCCCTGTCGAGCGGTACTCCGCCATTGCGCTGGACGTGTACCGCGTCCTACACGAGGTGACGCCGCACGTCATGGTACGGCGGTGCAGGTTGATGGTATCAAAGCCGTGCTGAGAGCGCCTATAGTTACAGCGCTTGAAACTATAACATCGTGTTGAACTGCTTTCAGCGTTTGCCTTCAGTTTCCACTTGCGCCGCTACATCATGGGTGTGTCGGTGGACGAGGCGTACATCGACGCCACGGGGTGCGGGGCGCCGGCGGAGGTGGCGGCGCTGATCCGTTCACGGGTGTTGGAACGCACGGTGGGGCCTGGCATATACATTACTCGCCGTGTCACAGGATGCCAACACAAGAGACGTGCATTCAAAATGCGTTGGATGATGTGGCGGGCAATACCTGCTAGGCCCATATTGCTCGCCGCGTCACAGGATGCCAACTCAAGAAATTAGCATTCACAATGCGATGGATTACGCGGCGGGCGATACCTGCCTGGCCCTAACTCACGGGGTGCATCGCGTCGGTCGGCTCCGGCCCCAACCGCCTCATCGCACGCCTCGCGACCAAGAAAGCGAAGCCTGACGGAGCCTACCACGTCCCCGCCGCCGCCGCCTCCGCGTTCGTCGCGATGCTTCCCGCCGCGGACCTTCCGGGCGTGGGCCGCGGGGCTTTGGAGAAACTTGCAGCCGCCGCGGGCGCAGGCGCGGGCGCAGGCGCGGGCGCGGACGCCGGGGCAGGGGCGGGGGGTAATCGTCTAGGCACGGATTGCACGTGTGCGGACATCACCGCGGCGCCCCTGGCGATGCTGCAGCGCGCGCTGGGGCCGCGGTCCGGCGCCGCCCTGCGCGACGCCGCGCGCGGGGTAGGGCCTGGCAGATATCGCTCGTCACGTCATCCAACGCATTGTCATCCCTCGTATATTGAACTGGATGGCATCCTCTGACGTGGCGAGCAGCGTCTGCCAGGCTCTAGCGCGGGGTGGACCTCCGCGCGTGGGAGGCGCGTCCGCCGCGCAAGTCCGTGGGGGCGCAGGCTGGGCCTCTCACAATCGTTTCCCCCGGCTGGTACTTGAAGGAGTCACTTTGAGCTATTGCCTGTAAGGCCCTTGGCGGTAATAAGCAGGGCGACGGTGGCGGCAGTTGTGTACTTGAGAGAGTCTCTTTGAATTGTTGCCTGTAAGGCCCTGGGCGGAAATATGTAGGACGACTCGCAGCGGCAGTGGTGTACGAGTGCACTATGAGCAAACCGTCAGTGCTTGTGTACGGCTGTAGGCGTAGGTGACGTGGGGCGTGCGGTTCGTGGAGGCGGCGGAGGCGGTGGCCTTCATCGAGAAACTGGCGGGGGAAGTCTCTGAGCGGATGAGGAAACTGAAAGTGCGCGGGCGGACGCTGACGCTGAAGGTGCTCCGCGCCGTGGCCAACGCCCCGGATAAGTTCATGAAGGTGGGGCTTGCTGGAATAATACACCCCACGTCGTCCACTGCAATTCATCCCCGTGTCCCTTGAGTTAGACTCAGTGTCGGCGTTCCTAGGAACGCTTATCTCCTCGAAATCGAGGGTCTATTTTCTCAAGGATCACGACCAGGTTGGACAGTCGGCGAGTCGGTCGGTGGGATGATCTAAATGGACAGTTCTGATTGGTCGAACGGCATTCGATACCATATCCTTGACACCAGACCCGACACTGAGTTTAAACTCAATGTATGGTTCGGTATCGAAGGAAGCCATTCAACCACTCAGAGTACTCTCTATAAGGACGGTATTTCATCCCAGCACTGAGTGATAGTGCCATCGTGTGACGTGGCGAGCATTGTTCATCTGGCCCCGCAACCTTAAACCCTAAACCTTGAACCCTAAACCCTAAACTCTGAAGCCACTGTTCATCCGGCCCCGCATGCAGGGCAACATCGGTCACGGCGTATGCGACCACCTGACCCGCTCAGTGACGCTCCAGAGCGCCACGGACGCGGCGGGTACGCTGCAGCGTGAGGCCGTGAGGCTGCTGGCCGACCTTAACGTGCCGGCCGACCAGATCCGCGGCGCGGGGGTGGGGTCTTGCAAATATTGCTCGCCACGTCATCCAATGCTTTGTGAATCCTCGTTTCTTGGTTTAAATAGTATCCCGCGATGTGGTGAGAAATGTCTGCCTGGCTCTTCACGGGGGTGCAGGTCAGCAAGCTAGACTCCGACCCGGCAGCGGTAGGGCCTGGCAAATACTGCCCGCGACGTCATTCAACTCATGTTGCACCCTCGTTTCTTGAGAAAGACGGCATCCGATGGAGTCGCGGGCCATATCTGCCAGGCCTTAGGCGGCGGCGAGGAGCAAGGGCGCGGCGCGCGGCGCGGCCAGGGCGGCGCCCGCGGGGCAGCGGAGCGTGTGGGGCGACGCCGTGGGGAAGGCGAGGTACGCTGGCTGGTATGATGCCAAGGACGCTGGCACTCAGGTCGCAAGTGCAGCGGACGCTAGCGCGAAGAGCATCGAGGGGGGAGGCGGCTCCCCAGTCCGAGCTGACGGTGCTCCTGGAAGCAGCGTTGGTAGCGGGGGTGGCGGCAGCGGCCGTGGAAGCGGTGGTGGCAGTGGCGGCGGCGGGGGCGGGGGCGGCAGCGGGGGCGGCGGGAGTGGCAGCGGCGGCGGAGGGGGCGGGGGCGGCGGCGTGGGGGATCACTACGCCGGCGTGATAGGAGGGCGCGGCCCCAACACGCTGGAGGCTGCGCTGGCGCGCGGGGGGGTCTCACCTGTCGCCGCCAACAAGGTGCGCCGTAGGTCGCTCGCACAGAAGTCGCCGGTCTCGGCGGCGGCGGCGGAGCAGGATGTAGAGGCGGAGGCGGCTGTGGCGGCAGGGGCGGCGGCGGCGGATGATGAGGAGGAGGCGGCGGCGGTGGCAGCGGCGGCGGCGGAAACTGCGGCGGCAGCGGCAGACACTGCAGCGGCGCCGGCGGCTGAGGCCGATCTCTCAGAAGCGGCGGCGAAAGAGGCTGACCCGCATCCTCCCGAGACTTATGAGGCTTACGATGCTGTCGCAGTGGCGGAGGCGGAGCAGGCGCTGAGAAGCGCGTATCAAGACGCGGCTCGCGTCTACACGTGGCAGCAGGCACGGACGGGGAAGATGAAAGCAGGACACAACGATAATGTAGTGGGCACAGGGGGTACCGATGTTGGCAGTGTCAACGGAGGCAGCGGGGGTAGCGGGGGTAGCGGGGGTAGCGGAGGTAGCGGAGGTAGCGGAGGAAGCGGCGGCAGCGGGATGGTTCAGAGCGTGGAGGCGGGTGATGCGGCGGCGAAGGTGTTGTTGGGCTTGGAGGCGTTCCTGCTGCGGGTGGCCGGGCAGCGGCTGGCGGACGACGGGGCGGATGGCGCCGCGGCGGCGCTAGACTTCGCACGTGGCTTGGCGCGCGCTCAGGAGTGCCTGCCGCCGTGGGTGTGCGCTCTCACCTCGGGTGGCGGCGGCGGTGGCGGCGGCGGTGGCGGGGGCGGCGGCGGC
>Ga0307488_10005176_pt1 | contig 10791 bp, 7 predicted proteins | sample SB02metaG_FD_202248 | JGI IMG/M metagenome (GOLD analysis project Ga0307488, IMG submission 202248) | Sea-ice brine microbial communities from Beaufort Sea near Barrow, Alaska, United States - SB 0.2 | ecosystem: Environmental > Aquatic > Marine > Coastal | place: USA: Alaska | collected 2017-05-06
ATACCGCCTATTCTGCCGCCGCTAATACGTTGTTCAATAACGTCATTATGGGCCAAAAGGCCGTCTTCATTGCTGTCTTGAATTCCATCTTGCGATTGTTGTGCCAAATTGCCCGAGTCATTTGAATTATTTGCTAGACCACCCTGTTCATCTTGCCCATCGCCGCCTGCACTATCTTGTTGAACCGATGACTGACCTAGCTCAATGCCATGCTCTTCAAGCATTTCTCGTAATCTTGGCACTGCTTGATCTAGCGCGTCACGAGCATGTTGGGACTGCACAACAAAGCTGACTGAGGCGGAATCACCTGACAAATTAACCTTGATATTCATGCCACCTAAATCTGGCGGGTCTAACCTAATCTCGGCAGTGATATTGCGGCTATTGACCATCCAACGCACTTTCTCGGTCAACTGTTGCTGCCCCTCTGGCTTAAATATATTGACTCCTTTATCGTTAGCCGAAGTTTGTTGCACAAGTCGAGTACTTTCTATTTGATGCTGCGCAGCTTCTTTAATACCCTGAATTTCATTCAAACCGGTATTCAAATAATTTTGCTGTTGATTAGTTTGATTCAACGACGTCGCGGCAGCCAAAATATTACTGATTTGATTTAGCTGTTTATCCAAGGCAACTTCAGTATTAGCCGTGACTTTAACATCAGTAGCAGCAAGGGCGTCAGTGACCAAACTTTTTAAATCAATACCAGGCTCCCGGCCCTGTTTTAATTGCTCTTTCATTTCTTTGACGCCTGATTGTAATGCCGCGATAAACTCAGTTGATTTGCCTTCTGTTTTTAATTCAGCTATTGCCGACTCTACTCGTGTTGCAATATTGTCAATCGCACTGCTTTGGGCCTCAGGAGATAATTGTGCTAATAACTGTGCTTGCTTTTTAGTCGATATTTTATCAACAGGCACAAACAGAGGAGATTCGGTCACTTTGTCACTTTTTTCAACCAACGCTTTTGCTGTTTGAGATAATGTTGCATTAGCCACTTGCGTCTCTACTTCAGCCAAGATTGCTTGTTTGCTTTCTGTGGTTTCGAGTGATTTTAGTGTTAAATTACTGTCCATTTTCAGTGCTACTAGATCAGATTTTGCAATTTCTGCTGCGTGCTCAAGCTCAGCATCAGGCTTTATAACCACACCTAGCTCTTCGATGTCATCTTCCGAGGGTATTAATAATTTTTGTTCCTCACTAGCTTTAAGTATTTCACCTTGCAAAAAATTCTTTAGTAAATCGGCGTCTTTTGCTAAATCAGTAATTTCAAGCTTTGGCTTTGTACCAGCATCGCTATCTTCTTTTGAGACTAGCTGATTTAATAATTTGGCGATTGCATTGTCCAGTTCAGTCATCGCTTCACTTTTAACGCTCATAGGCTCTTCCGAATTTCCACCTGCTGCGTTAATCAAAGTAGCGAGTTCTTTTTGAGTCAAGTTGATTTCTAGAAACTCAGGATCAGATCCCGCATTTAGTATATTTACGTCAACTGGTTTTACGTTGCCCTGGGCATCATCTTCTGAATTTAATGAGGCTATTGTTTGTGCAAAAATAGCGTGCGTCGCTGACTTGTCTTCTATATATAAATCGATGGGAACAATATCTGGGGGCCCAGATAAATCTTTAACTTTATTGACGTAAGCCACCCAGTCAAAATCATCAGTAATATTTTCAGCTTTTGGCTTTTGACCAGATACCGAGCTTTTAGGAATCGCAGTGTCTTCAATATTTTTATCAATATTCTGTTGCTCATCGACCGCATCCCCGTTGCGTGGCTTTGTTTGACATTGTTCATTCGCCTTATCTGTGCAATCTTGCTTTGCGTCCTTCGCTTCATTCTTATTAGCCGATTCTGCCCGCTGCGTTGCTTTATCATCATAAAGGTTTTTAGCAGTCGGCTGACTCGATTTTTCGTGTCTCGCAAGGGCTTCTTCAAAAGCGCTTTTCTGAGTACTATCATTATGAGCGTTGCCGTCGAATGACGAACTACTTGTGTTGCGAGGAACCGATGAAGACAGTTTTACATCTTCAAATGGTAGCTTATTAGCGGCAATACTTGTTTGAGTAGTGGCAAATTGTTGCATAAGACTGATTTCATCCTGACTGTTTAATTCCGAATTATTTTAATTTAATCAACAATAACAATAGCTTGTGATTATTAAAATAAGTGCTTATAGGATGTTTTGCAAAGGTTGTACCAACTAGCGCAGAACTCGCTCACGGCGTATATATTTTTGAATAGCAAGTTCGTCAAACAACTCTTGCTCTTTACGTGCTTCGACTGCGACTGCTTCTTTTGTCTTGCTAGCAATCAACATTTCGATGGCTTTACGACGTTTTTGCTGCTCGAGCCATTGGCGTTTGCGTTGATCTGCGACCAAAACCGCTTGGCTTACAAATTGGATTTGTTGTTCGCAGGCTCTATCGAGCTTTGCAACGAAGGATTGGTGCTGATGCAGTTTTTTGGCTTCAACGCCCAGTTGTCCTTTCTGCTGAATGAGTTTTAAGTACTCTAGGCGATATTGTTCAAGTCCGCTTAATTTCTGCTGATTGTCTTGCAAGTGCTTTGCCGCATACTGGAAATTTTGTGCCAGTTTTTGTTCTTTCTTGGTTTCAACATCAGAAACCATGTGTAATTGTTTTAGATTACTCATTGCGACTCTTCACTGATTCTACACATTATCTAGGTTGTTGGGCATTCTGCCCATGTGCTGACGCTGCATTTAAACCACCACTTAATGTGCCCATTGACTCAACACATTGTTCAAATGGAATAACCTGCCCCATCGTTTGCTGTAAAAACGCATTAATTGCTGGTTCTGCAGCGATCGATAAATCAATTCTATTGTCGGTCCCTCGCGAATAAGCGCCAATGCTAATCAGGTCTTTATTCTGCTGATAGGTTGAATACACTTGCTTAATGTTGCGCGCCTGAAGAACATGCTCTTCATTAACAACTTGAGGCATTACACGACTAATCGATGCTTCAATATCAATAGCGGGATAATGACCCGATTCAGCCAAGCGACGCGACAACACAATATGACCATCTAATATTGCGCGCGCTGAATCAGCGATGGGATCTTGTAAATCATCGCCTTCGGTCAATACAGTGTAAAATGCAGTAATAGAGCCTTGTTGTTCAGTGCCGTTTCCAGCTCTTTCAACTAACGCAGGTAATTTTGCAAAAACTGAAGGCGGATAGCCTTTAGTTGCTGGCGGTTCGCCTATTGCTAGTGCTATTTCGCGCTGTGCCATTGCATATCTTGTTAGGGAATCAACTAAAAGCAACACATCTTTACCTTGATCTCTGAAGTACTCTGCGATGGTCACTGCAGCCTCGCATCCTTTTAGACGCATTAAAGGCGACGTATCCGCTGGCGCAGCAACTACGACAGCTTTTTCTCGATCCTCTGCAGTCAAAATATCTTGAATAAATTCTTTTACTTCACGTCCACGTTCGCCAATTAAGCCTACCACAACAACATCCGCGGTTGTGCCTCTCGTCATCATTCCCATCAACACACTTTTACCGACACCACTGCCAGCAAATAATCCCATGCGCTGACCTTTACCTACAGTTAGCACAGTATTGATAGCTCTAACGCCAACATCAAGGGGTTGATTGACAGGTTTTCTTGTCAACGGATTGATGGGAGGAGGTGTCAATGAGGCTTTTTGTTTGCATTTTAAAGGACCCTTACCATCAAGGGGCTCACCATTTGCGTCAATAACGCGACCCAATAATTCGTCTCCCACCGCGAGTCCGTTTTCATGTGATAAAGGCTGAACACGCGAACCAGGGACAATACCTTTGACTGATTCAGCTGGCATTAAATAAGTGACATCGCCAGAAAATCCAACTACTTCAGCTTCAATTTGGCCGTGGCTTGTTTGAACTAAACAACGACCACCTATAGGCACTTGGCAACCGACTGCCTCCAAAGTCAAACCAACTCCCCTAATAAGCTTACCTGAAGAGATAGCGGGTGCATTGGGAACCTGGTCCTGCAATTGCTTAATTTTATCCGCTATTGCGAGGGTCATGATGTAATCCTTGAGCATTCAGAAATTGGGTAAATACGTCTGCGCTTCTGCGGCCAATTGACATATCAACCGCATTGTTTTGCGTAGTGAGTTCACAGCCACCGCGCTCAATAGCTGGATTTTCGATAAGTCTCCAGTTGTTTTCAACAATTACTTCATCACCAAAATGCCCTTTAACCATAGCAACATCGATGGGATTCATTTGAAATTGATACTGACTTTCTTGTATTGGAAGCACTTTTATTCCTTCGCTGATAGCACTGAGAAGCACATCATTTTGCGTCGTTACTTCAACGTTAATAACTGCTTTCGCTAATTTAGTCGCTAGAATAACTAATTCTTTTTCGAGCTCTTGATTCACTTGGGCTAACGGATTAGCAGCTTGATCGATAATGGATTGCCAGCTCCTCGCTAATTCGTCCATTTGCTCTTGGCCCGCGAGCATTCCGTCCGCTAAACCTTGTTCTTTACCCTCGCTAATGCCCTGTTCCAAGCCTTCTTGCTTACCTTGCTCTAAACCAACGTCATAGCCTTCTTGTTTACCCAATGCTAAACCTTCATCGTAAGCAGCTACTCGGATCGCCTCTATATCTGCGGCAGTCAGAGGTTTAATGTCTTCTTCAACCTCTGGTGGTTCGTATTTCCAAGTGCGCGTTTTGTTAAGCGCATTTGTCGCATTATTTTGTACGTCTGCGTTAACCGTCGGTAAATCCCACGTTTTGGCATCATCGAAAGACTCGCTTGAGGTCACTTTAAGTGATTGTGCTTTTGGCTTACTACTAGAAATACTCATTATATGAATTCATCGCCGCCACCACCGCCTAATATGACTTCGCCGGCATCAGCCAAACGACGAGCAATAGACAGGATTTCTTTTTGTGCAGTTTCAACTTCACTCAAGCGCACCGGCCCCATGGCCTCAAGATCATCAAGTAACATTTCAGCGGCACGTTTAGACATATTACCGGTAATTTTATTACGCAATTCTTCGTCTGCGCCTTTGATCGCTTTCATCAGACTTTCTTGCTGAGTTTCACGCAATATCGCTTGAATACCTCGATCATCAACATCAATGAGATTATCGAATACGAACATGAGATCCTGAATTTGCTGACTCATTTCTTCATCAGTTTCACGAATAGCGTCCATCAACTGCCCTTCGATATTCGTATCGAGGTAATTCATTATATTCGCAGCCGACTTCAGTCCACCCATCTTCGCAGCTTGGGCGCCCGCTTGGCCAGCAAACTGTTTCTCCATTATTTCGTTTAGTTCTTGCAGTGCGGCTGGTTGTACTTCTTCAAGATTTGCCACACGCATTAATATGTCTAATCTTACTTTTTCAGGAAACTGCGCCAAAATTTCTGCCGATTGTTCAGGCTCGAGATAAGACATAACAATAGTCTGAATTTGTGGATGCTCGTTACGAATGATTGTTGCAACTTGCTTCGAATCCATCCATTTTAGGGACTCTAGGCCTTTTGCGCTGCTACCCGTCAGTATTTGGTCCAGCAAATGAGCCGCTTTATCTTCGCCAAGTGCTGAGATTAATGCGCCGCGCACAAAGTCTTGGCTCTTGAATCCAATGGTTGAATAGTTTTGAATTTCTTCAATGAAATGCGTATGCACAGAAGTAATTTTGTCCTGTGTCATGTCATCCATTGCAGCCATTGCTGCACCTAATGTCTGAACTTGCTTCGGCTCCATAAACTTGAGGATTTGTGCCGCATCATCTTCAGATAAGCTCAGCAGTAATATAGACGCTTTTTCTACACCGTCTAATTTATTGACGTCATACTTGGGAACTGCTGGTTTTGCATTATCATCTTCAGCCATAATTTAATTCCTTATTCGTCCTGTAATAGCCAACCACGAACCACTTGCGCTGATAATTCAGGCTCATTGGCTACGAGAGCACGCACGGCTTTTAACACATCTTCGTCTTTACGTAAGTTAGGTAACATCAATGAACCATCGGCTGCGAAACCAATCTTTGTTTCATCAAATTCGTCACTGAGAATTGATAAAGGATCATCACCTAAGTCTAAATCCGACTCGTCAAATTCGTCATCTGAAACATTATTTTCTGGAAAAATAAGCTTCATCAGCATGGGGCGAACTACGAAGAATATCAAAATGATGATAACCAACGCACCCAACACTAACTTTAGTATAGGCATAAAGCGCTCTTGTTCCCAGAGCGGCGTTTCTTTAATTTCACCCATTTCAATTCTGTTGAACGGAATACTCACTACTTCAAGTGAATCTCCTCTTGTTACATCAAAACCGATACCACCTTGTAGTAAGCGACGAATATTTAGCAATTGCTGTTGACTCAACGGCATACTTGAAACGCTACCATCAGTTGCTGTTACGGATGTATAGTCTACAGCGACTGAGACACTCAAACGTCGAATAACACCGGTTTGCTGTTTAGTATGGCTAATAGTTGTATCTAATTCATAGTTGCGAGTTTGTTCTTTGCTGTTGCTTCCAGGTAAAGGAGAGTTATTAGCGCCGCCAGTTGCATTTTCAGGAATACTAGCATCCATAGGAGGTTGATTGGATAGCGCTCCGGGTATTCCGGCAATAACATTACCGACATTATTTTGTTCCGAAATCATCTCACTTCTAACTGCTGGAAGGTCTGGGTTGTAGCGACGTTGAGTCTGTTCAACAGCGGTAAAGTCCATCGTCACGTCAGTTTGTGCAGTGTAATTTCCTAAACCTAGAACTGGGATTAATATAGAGTCAATCTTATCCATGTATTCCGCTTCACGTCTTTTTTCTAGTTCGTATTCTTTGCGCGCGGCAGACGCTCCTGCATCTTGTGAACCTGAATTTAATAAACGACCATTATTATCCGTTACCGTGACTCGGCTTGGCTCCATGCCTTGAACCGCAGAAGCAACGATATCAACAATGGAGTTTACTTCTTCAGATGAAACCACATTGCCTCGCCGAGCCGTAACGACGACCGTGGCACTGCCTTTCTTTTCACGCCGTGCAAATACGTTTTCTTTAGGTAAGGCTAACAGGACGCGTGCTTTACCGATGGAGTTCATATCTTCAATAGTTCGCGCAATCTGCTGTTCGCGAGCATGTTTTAAACGTTCCATTTCAACACGCTGGCTAACACCGAAACCCATGTCTTGCATTATAATATCAGTGCCTTCTGAGGCTCCATTACTTATACCCTGACGCGCCATACCGAATTTTGCATCGTTAAACTGCGATTCAACAACGTAAACCGTATTACCTTCTAACTTGTATTCAATTTCGCCTTGATCAAGGAAATCTAGAGTTTCTATTAGTTCTTGTGTCGGCATTTGTGCCAATGGACGATAAGAAGGCTCTTTTGACCAAAGAAAAACAAAAATGGCGATAACAATACAAATTACCAACGTAACTACCAAGGTAATTTGACGCACCATTTCAGTGGTACCTAACTGATCCATCAAAGTCGGGCTTGAGTCAATCGAATCATCGATACCATCAAGGCTATTGGATAGTGTTAATTCTGTGCTTGCTGCTTCAGCCACGAGTTACTTCCTTAAACTGGCATGTTCATTATAGTTTTGTAGGCTTCAAGTACTTTATTACGTACCTGCATTGTTGCTTCAAAAGCAATACCCGCCTTCTCTTTAGCGATCATCACGTCCGCTAAGCTTAAATTGGGGTCGCCCATATCAAATGACGTTTGCATTTCTCGCGACTGTTTTTGCATGCCGTTAACATTATTAACGGCCTGACTGAGCATGTCAGAAAATTCGCTGGCAGATGAATTGCCTTGAATTGCTGGTACATCCATTTTGATTGGCTTGATATCACCAACCATCGCTTGCATTTCCTGATAGATAGAATTCGCTTTGATGTCCATCACACAACCTCTAGTGTCATTATTTTGAATGAATTAATTCGTATAAATACAATTTAGCAAATACAGTGCCACTTTATTTATTTCAATAAATTCAGTAAGTTAAGATTTATATCATGAGATTTATTTTGAGGTGACAAAAAAATGCCGCTAATGAGTAGCGGCAAACAGGGATGGAAATTTTATCTATAGTGCTTATAACAAGCATTGCTGGAAACGGGATTAGTTGGGTAATTCGATACCTGATTCACGCATGCGTGCAAGTTTGTAACGCAACGTTCTAGGGCTTATTCCAAGTTTTTCAGCAACATCTTTGCGTTTGCCATTAAAAGCTTGCAAGGCATCCAAAATGATTTGATGTTCTTGGAATCGAAGTTCCGACCCTAATAAACTGGTATCGGCAGTATTATCTGAATCTAGAGTGTCGTTTGACATATCAGGAGACGCAGAGGCAAACATTGTTGATGTCGTTCTTTCAACATTATGTGCAGCTTCAATCATCAAATCCTCATTACCGATTTTACCATTGTCACTCAAAATCAACGCGCGTTGGATTACGTTTTCCAGCTCTCTTACGTTGCCTGGCCAAGTGTGCTGCATTAATTTATGCTGAGCAGCCATCGTGATATCAGGAACAGCAATACCTTGTGCCATCGCGTGCCGCTGAACCATATGTTTAGCCAAAGGAATAATATCGCCAATGCGATTCGCGAGTGGTTGCCATGTTATTGGAAATACATTAAGTCGGTAATATAAATCTTCTCTAAATTTGCCATCATCGACCGCTAACTTTAAATCACGGTTACTGGTCGCAATGACTCGGACATTTAACGAAATAGTTTTACGTCCACCCAGTCTTTCAACTTCTCTTTCTTGCAGTACGCGCAAGATTTTAGCTTGCAAGCCCAAATCCATCTCGGTTATTTCGTCTAACAACAAAGTACCGCCTTGAGCTTGTTCAAACTTGCCAGGGCAAGCTTGGACTGCACCAGTAAACGCCCCTTTCTCATAACCGAACAATGTGGCTTCCAACATATTTTCAGGAATTGCCGCACAGTTAATTGCAACAAAAGCAGATTTACTGCGAGAACTTTGATCATGAATATAGCGTGACAAGACTTCCTTACCAGAACCACTTGGCCCTAAAACCATGACCGTCGCTTCCGATTTAGCCACTTTTCTGGCTAATTCAAGCATACGAATACTTGAGGGATCTGCAACAATAGGAGTCTTTGATTCAACTTTTTGTGATGGTGCATAGCGTCCCACTAAATTCAGCAATACTTCTGGTGCAAATGGTTTTGATAAATAATCAGTTGCTCCATCACGCATAGCTTGAATAGCATCATCAATATTGGCGAATGCTGTCATCAACAAAACCGGTAGTTTTGGATATTTGGCTTTGACACTCTTTAATAATGAGAGGCCGCTCATTGCGCCCATTTGAATATCACTTACAACCAAATCAAATTGATTATTATCGGCAAGTTTGATCATCGCATTTTCAGCACAATCAACCGGAGTAACTTGATAACCACCCAATAGCAAGGTATCGACAAGCGCTTCTCTAAGCCCATCATCGTCTTCAACTATTAGTATTTTGGTTTTACTCATATTGCTACCCCTTGGTATAAGTCATTTGAGTATGTTTGAAAGTGGCTTTTAGGATCTATACATGGCAGTAGCAAGGTAAAGCATGCCCCCTTTCCTTCTGGATTATTGATTGCTTTAACAAAACCCTGATGCGACTTTGCAACCGATTTAACAACGGCTAAGCCTAATCCTGTACCTTGTGTTTTTGTGGTGAAAAAGGGTTCAAAAATATTATCAATTTGACCTATCGATAAACCGCAACCTTGGTCTTTAATTTGGATACTGATAAACGGCGCACCGTTTTCTTCAACAATATCGGTAATCACTTCAATCACATCACCTTCATTCGATACTTCAATAGCATTGTGAAGTAGATTGCTAATAGCGCCAGTCAATGCTGTTTCATTACCCATCAATTGATGGTGTGACGGTTTGTTGTTTATTTTTAACTGAATTGACTTAGTCGCTAATAAGGCATCAACAGCTTCTGCACTGTTCACCATTACTTGGCTGACCGCTAATGGCGCTACTATTTGTTGTTCCCCGCTTTTGGCAAACAACAACATATCATTTACTGTGCTTTCCAAATCTTTTAAACGATTTTGTAAATTCGTAGTGAAACGGTCGGCCATCTCATTTTTTAAATTCAATGAACGAAGATTAGCTGCATATAACATAGCGGAGGATAAAGGAGTTCTGACTTGATGCACTAAAGACGCGACCATTTTTCCTAGTGATGATAAACGCTGTAAATGACTTATCCGACTCTGTAATTCCCGAGTTTCGGTAAGGTCAGTCAACACAATTAGCTGACCTTTTTCTTCAACTAATGGGGTAATAGAAATTTTTACTTTACGGCCATCACGCAATGATACTTCATGTCCATCATCTGCTTGTGGCTTGAATGAGCGTAGAATAATTTCTCGCCATAGTTCTTTTTCAAGTGGTTCACCAAGTAATTCGACCGCTTGTTGATTGGCTTGTTTTATATGACCGTTTTGGTCAAGTACGATTACGCCAGCTGGCATTACCTCTAATAAATGATTAAGTCGTTTGGCTTTGTTTTTGAGTTCTTCAACGGTATCGTCACTTTTCACTATTTGCGGTTCTGCAATAGCTTGCGCACAAACGCTAACAATCGATATTGGCTTTTCTACACTAATAGGCTGAAAAACGGCACTTTGACGTGCACCAAATGAAAATTGATTTTGTGGATCAATAACGAAAAAATTGTGGTTTAACTGCGACATAATCCTCTGACTACCTAAACT
>Ga0307488_10005177_pt1:5000-10789 | contig 10789 bp, 11 predicted proteins | sample SB02metaG_FD_202248 | JGI IMG/M metagenome (GOLD analysis project Ga0307488, IMG submission 202248) | Sea-ice brine microbial communities from Beaufort Sea near Barrow, Alaska, United States - SB 0.2 | ecosystem: Environmental > Aquatic > Marine > Coastal | place: USA: Alaska...
CTGCTGCCACTGCGTGCGCGCAACAGCTTCTGGTTTGGCCCGACCAAGCATTTCTGAGTGGGTCGGTGTACGGCGAATCGACGGTCCATTAACTCAAAAACTTTACCGAAATGGGTGTATGGGGGGCGAGGTGAAGGCTTTGTTACGTTGAGGCGCCCTGCACACACGGGGGTCGAAGCGTCTGTCGACATCGATCATCCACCTCACCATCACTTTCTCTTTTACCCCGAGGGCGGCGGCATCTCGCCGTAGACACGTGCCGGCCGGCCCAACATGGCAGCTGACGCTGATGTGTTGGACACACCCCCTGACGTCATCCATGCAGCCAATAGACCAGTTGGCGTACATGGAGACAACAAATTTGACGGTCTATGACTCAAGGATTTCGAGGCGTTCCTGACGCGCGTGGGCGCCAAAATTTACGCCCTTCAAAACGCCCGGGAGCTCTGTTTTCAGTGGCGAGAATGACGCGCGAACATTGGCGAGAATGACGCGCGAACATTGGCGTACGAAGTTGCGCCAGCAGCAAAACGCCGTAGGTGAATCCCCATTATATGGGCACGCGCGTCGACATGCGGGCAGGAAACGGCGAGTATCGCCGTCGCCGCGCCTCCACCGGGGGCCACAAAAACAAGGAATTTTCGCTGAGACGGCCGCGGCGACGGCGCGCGTCTCCACCAGGGGCCACAAAAACAGGGACTTTTCATACAGACGGCAGCGGCGACAGCGCGCGTCTCCACTAGGGGCAACAAAAGCAGGGACTTTTCACTCTGACGGCCGCGGCGACGGCGCGCGCCTCCACCGGGGGCAAGAAAAACAAGGACTTTTCACTCAGACGGCCACGGCGACTGCGCGCGTCTCCACCGGGGGCAACAAAAGCAGGGACTTTTCACTCAGACGGCCGCGGCGACGGCGCACGCCTCCACCAATCGTCTGCCGCCGCGTTGCTAAACCCCAGTCAATCATTCACGCGTCTCCTACGCCGGTGCGGCTGCCCTCGACCTCCTGCCGCATGTTGCGCGCCAGTTTATCAAGTGCCAATTAATTCCAGAAACGAGGGTTTGAAATGATTTGGATGACGTGGCGGGCATTTTGTGCCCGGCCCTACTTACTCGCCGTCCGTGCGCCATACGAGAAACACCGATCCAAAATTTACAATCTTCAAATCTGGAAGCTTGCCGTACACATAAATTCCGGATCGACGGTGCATTCCGGATCGACCGTCTATTTAACTCAAGAATTTCGGCCCAAAACCTGCGCCTACTTTTGATAGACCAGTTGCAGTTGGCGTGTATCGTGTATCGGAACAGGCCTTCCCGCGTGAAGCGGCGAGATTTGGGCCCCTTCAAAACGCCCGGAACCTCCGAGCGGGCGGCGAACCTGGCGGAGCTGACGCGCGACGCCGCGGTCCGAGCGCATCGGGCAGGCGGCGCGGCAGGCGGCAGCGCTGCACCCGGGGCCGGGGCACGTCGCGCGTTGGACGTGCGCTTTCGATGCCCGCGGAGGAGCCGACCGACCAGGCTGCGGTGAGATTCGGCGCCGCATGCGCGCCACGCCGGAGCGGCACGCCTCGGTGGAGCGGGCGCCGCACGACGCGGTGCTCGCGATCACCGCGGCAACAAAAACAGGGACTTTTCACTCTGACGGCGATGGCGACGGCGCGCACCTCCACCGGGGGGCACGAAAACAAGGACTTATCAATCAGACGGCCGCGGCGACGGCGCACGCCTCCACCAATCATCTGCCGCCGCGTTGCTAAACCCCAGTCAATCATTCACGCGTCTCCTACGCCGGCGCGGCTGCCCTCGACCTCCTGCCGCAAGTTGCGCGCCAATTTATAAGATGCCAATTAATTCCAGAAACGAGGGTTTGAAACGAGTTGGATGACGTGGCGGGCAACGTGTGCCAGGCAGGCCCTTGTTACTCGCCGTCCGTGCGCCACACGAGAAACACCGATCCAAAATTTTCAATCTTCAAATCTGGAAGCTTGCCGTACACATAAAATTCCGGATCGACGGTGCATTCCGGATCGACCGTCTATTTAACTCAAGAATTTCGGCCCAAAACTTGCGCCTACTTTTGATAGACCAGTTCCAGTTGGCGTGTATCGTGTATCGGAACAGGCCTTCCCGCGCGAAGCGGCAAGATTTGGGCCCTTCAAAACGCCCGGAACCTGTGTTTTGAGTGGTGAATCGGCGAGAATGACGCGCGAACATTGGCGTACAAAGTTGCGGCGGCGGCGTAACCGCCGCAGACAACCCCCCTTTAAACTAGTACGCGCGTCGATGCGCGGGGGGGAAACGGCGAGTATCGTCGCCGGCGCGCCTCGGGGCGATGCGCACATTCAGACCGTCGTTTTCCACTCAAATGACTCAAGAAACTGGCAGGCGCCCAAACGGCGCGGCAGCGGCGATACCCCCCGTTCGACCCCCACGCAGTCCACGGCGTGACTACTACGAAGGGATTCCACGCCTCGGCGCGGCCGCCGCCGCGACTTCGTACGCCAATCTTCGCGCGCCATTCTCGCCGATTCGCCACTCAAACAGAGCTTCCGGGCGTTTTGAAGGGCCTATATTTTGGCGCCCACGCGCGTCCCAACCCCGTCTGGGCCAAAATTGGAGATGGCCCCCAAAAATAGCCAAACAGGCCAAGAAATTGGTGAGAGAGACGCTTCCGCGCGCACGGGCAAGCACCAGGCTTTCGCCTTGTCCCCAATCAACCAAATGTGTTTCATCGCGCTGAGCCGCGCGCGCGCGCGCTTCGGTCCAAAATTTGACTCACTCGACTGCGAATTCCTGATGCACCGTCTATTTGACTCAAGAATTTGAAGCGCATTCTGGTGCGCGCGCAAACACGATGGTCGCGTTTTTTGACAGTAAATCAGGAAATCTGAAATCAGGCTCTCGACCAATCACCGAGATTTCAGCAGGAGTGCCGGCCGGGAGCGGGATTTAGCTGCGAGTAACCCTAAACCCAAACGCCGAACTTGAAACCCTAAACAAACGGAATGTGTACAGGTGTCGAAGCCACCCCCTATTTATTTCCAGATAAATGGGGGCGCGGGCACAGCACGCGAGGAAGCTGTTTTCATATTTGGAACCCTCGCTCTGCACCGTCAGCTTCACTCTCCCTGCCACCGCCATCACCCCGCACAATCGACGCGCGCCGACACCTCGACCCTCGAGGACGTCGCCGCCCTCGAGCGCACGATCGCCGCTTGACGGGCGGCGGTGAGAGCGAGAGATGCGGCGGTGAACACCAGGGAGGAGCCGGTGAGGGGCACGGTCTGAAAGCGCAGCGCTGTTGGCGTAAGACGCGGAGACGACCGAAGACAGCCTGCTCACCACCTGCCTGGGTCCATCCTCGCCCCCAACCCATCGCGCGGGCACCTACCTCAACACTTTCTTTCCGGCCGGCGCGAGCTGGGAGAGACTCCACAGCACGGAGCAGCACACCCCGCCGCCTTCGCCGACGCGCGCCATTTGCAACGAGTGACGTGAAAGGGCGGAGGCAACGTGTGGCGGTGGGGACCTACTGGACCCCGTTTGGGGACAGGAACAACCTGATGGACTCCGGGCGCGCGCGCTGGGTCATCGCGGACTCTACGCCGAAGGCGCTGCTCGGCGTGCACCGCCTCGAGGCCCTCATCGTGTCCACGTACCTCGCTCCAAGCCCCTCGGTCCCCACCTGCTCCGGTGCTCTCGCTCGAGTAAATCGCACACCAGGCGAGGCGCGCCTGGCGCTGCGCATCGTGGGGCGGCTGCGGCGCCGGGAGGACGCGGTGGCGTGCGCGGACATGCGGCCCTGGTGATGCGGAACGCCGGCGTCACGCGGCTGCTCCCTCGACTCTGAGCTGCGCACTTCGCGACAATGTTCGACGGGCCGATGGCACGGCAGCCTCGATGCTCGCCTCGGCGCGAATGCTCCACGTGCTGGTCGCCGACAAGCTCCGGCGGGGCAGCGGCGGCACGGGCGCGGCGTGCGGGGATGACGGCGAGCTGCTGGACGCTTCGATGGAGCGGGCGCTGCTACGACGCGGTGCTCGCGCTCGACGCGGGGCTCTCTGCCGCGGTGGGGGCCACGTGTCGAAGCGGCGGCGTTTATGTGCGAAGGTGAAGCGCATTCTTGTGGAGCACGGCGCGGAGATGCGGCTGAGCGGCCGGGGAACCTCGGGGAGCGGACGCGCAACGCCGCGCTCCGGGCGCAACGGGCAGGCGGCGCGGCGGGCGGTGGCGGTGCACCCGGGGGTGGGGCATGTCGTGCGTTGGGCATGCGCCTTCGATGTCCGCGGTGGCGCCGACCGACCAGGCTGTGGTTAGATTCAACGCTGTCTCCGCGCCACGCTGGAGCTTGGCGTGTTCCCGCCCGGCTGCAGCGTCGACCCGCTGCTGTCCTGGGTGAGGTTCGTCCCGTTCTCGTCCACATCTTGTGTGGTCACTCTACCTAGTATCACGCCACTTCGCTTGGTAACAAAACACCGCTCAAATTACCTCGTACGAGGAAGCGCCTCGCACTGGGTCCCATTCCAACTCAACTGCCAGCCAGCCGTTTTGTACCTGTAACCACTCCGGGTATCCCGGGGGCAAGGGAGCAGAGTTCGTAACACCATCACGGAGGGAGGAACACCTCAAAGTCATCCCACTTGATCCGGGATGGCGGGTGCCTTTGCGGCCACCCCGGGGTCTTTCCTCGGCGGCGTACGCGGGAGCACCTCTTGGGCGCGCCGTCAGAGCTCGATGATCCTCAACATTTGGGGAGATGATGGACCATTGGCATCTAGGATAATACCCAAGTTTATGCGCGGCGGCGGCGCCGCAGTGCGCGCGCGCATACCGGAAGCGTAGGAGCGTTTTGTCGATCACATCTGGGCAGCCAGATTGACCATACGAAGAAAACAAGGAAATACGTAAAGTACTCCTGCAGGATGGGAATAAACCTGTTGTGGTCTGAGTGAACAGACAGTCGATTTGCCATAGATGACGTGCCCAGCTGCGCAAATGTTGACGGTGTTCAGTCAACGAACCAAATAAGTTTGCATCTATGACGTGGCTTAGGTGTACAAGATTAAAAACTATGTGAACAGCACAGATGAAGCGGAAACTTTGACTGTTAGGCGAAATGGTTTGAAACCGTAAAATACCCGGTCCAAGAACATGGGGAAGAAATTTCTGATTAATTAAATGATCAAATTTATTGTCTGAGTTTGAGAACGTTCCGTAATTAAAATAACGGGTGCTTCGCCGGCTACCTTGACCCAAGGAAGTCGGCGCGAGAGTTTTAAACCGTAAGGTTTCACACCTCCTCATTCATCGCAGCTTCTTCATAGCCTTCTTAAAAGCCCGCCAGGTAGCGTAAACCTATGGGCTCTCTCACCTGGTCAGCCTTGACAGGCTGATCATCGGGCCGAGTAGGAAGATGAGTTGACAGATAGATTCGACGCGGTGAAGCTGGTGACTGTTGCCAATGCCCGCAAGGGTTAGTAGCAATGGTAAATCCGGCTCGCTCGCTCCGGATCTGTTCAGCAACGCAGCCCTTTGGGGCTTGGCGGCTCTCGCTAATTTATTTAGCGGCGAGCGCGGAGGAGGAGCTTGTACGAATAGCCGGTGGCTACACGTATTTTCGACTCGATGCGAGAACCCTCGGAACCTTGAGCTTTTAACTGAGTTCGGTGGCGAGCGGCTCGCGTGATGGGTCAGTCTGCGTGAAATACTCATAGGATTAAGTTCTGTTGGGACCATTTCAGGAGCGTTGGTTGACTCGGGAGGACCTCGATAGGGCCTTGGGAACGG
>Ga0307488_10005179_pt1 | contig 10789 bp, 11 predicted proteins | sample SB02metaG_FD_202248 | JGI IMG/M metagenome (GOLD analysis project Ga0307488, IMG submission 202248) | Sea-ice brine microbial communities from Beaufort Sea near Barrow, Alaska, United States - SB 0.2 | ecosystem: Environmental > Aquatic > Marine > Coastal | place: USA: Alaska | collected...
AGGGAATAGTTTATGGTTCATTTAAAGCAATAATTTATGCGGTGAGTAGACGATCATATTTTTTACTTAAAAAATCATAAAATTGTTCTCGTAGATTATTAATGTCGCGCTTCATTGCGAGAATATCCGCCTCGTCTATGTCGGTTCTACCGACATAGACTTGGCGTCTGAAGTGGGCAACCTTAGAACCGTATAAACGTAAATTTTTTTCGAGAGTTTTCTCTCCGAGCATTAATAATTTAGATTCTGCATCGGACAGTTTTTTAAACTCGTCAACTAATTTTTGACTAACTGAGTCAAGCTCTTGCTTACGATTGTCGGGCCAGCTCTTGCCAAAACGAATAGATTCGACCACTAAAGACGAGTATTTAGCAAATATATGACTAACATGACCAACGTCACTAGAGATGCTCTCGAGTATATCGAGACGGCGTTGCTCAGCCTTCATAGGGCGCGGTTGCCGCTTGTTCATTAATATTATTGCGCATAATGAAGCAATGAGAGCGCCTACACCTACTTTGATTGATGTATCAAGCAGTTGCCATATAATAGTTGAATCCATGACTTACACCTTGTTCAAATAGTCAGAAAAATGTCGATTTTGGCTATCGCATTGCATTAAGTTATACAAAGCAATAAATGCGCCAAAATTAGTGTGAGTCACCATTAATTTAATTATCAGAACTTCATGTAGAGCTTCAATTAGAGCTAAGATAACCGAGAGATTGTTATGTCATTAAGTATTAAAGCAATAAACGTTAGACAAATGAGTTACACAAAATCCATCGAAAACACCGATTTTATTGCCCTACTTGATCATTACGCACAAGACAAAATGGGCGGGGGGGCGCCTCTCGCTGACTCAGTCAAAACAGGTCTAGTGAGTAGCTTGCATGCAAGAGCTGATGCAATAAGCCTATTGGCCTACTATAAAGCACAAGACGACCAACGAGAGCAGGCTGTTGGTTTGTTAAATGCTTTTGAAGCATTCTCAACCTTTGCCAATAAGCCGTTAATTAATATACACGACATTGTTGTAAAAGATGGTTACAGAGGCAAAGGCGTTGGCCAGCAATTATTAGCAGCCATAGAGAAACTTGCGAGCAAGCGAGGCTGCTGTAAATTAACCTTAGAAGTACTCTCGGGTAACGAGTTGGCTAAAAATAGCTATCAAAAATATGGCTTCAGTAGCTATATGCTCGACGACTCGGCAGGGCATGCGCTTTTTTGGGAAAAGAAGCTATGAAGTTAAGTGTTTTTAGCCAGACACCTTCCCGCACTTTAACTCTCGTGTCTACAGACATTAGATTACGGGTGCAAAACTCCACGATATTTTAAATTATGATTCTGTTATTCGTGTAATTGCTCCCAGCAGTGATTATTAAGATCATTTATAACAATCAGATGAAAGATAAAAATTCGAAAGCTTAAACTAGAATTCATTATAAGAAATAAGACAGCTCAAGCACGAAGTCTCAACACAGCGTAGACGCAGAATAGAACCTAGTGGCACCGAGGAGCCGAGTGTATTTACGAGGCCATATATCTTTCTTGTTAAGCGAGCTAACGCTTCTGATTGGTTTAATCTTAGCACCATGCTGAAGCACACCACAATTTCACAGAAGTTTATGACGGTAGGATTTTTTGTTGCTAATAGATAATTTGCGTGTGGCGAATGTACTGAATTATTTTAATGCTACTCATTTGAATTGATAATAAGTGAACTATCAATGAGATCTCATAACGTATATAGAGTTCTTTCTTCCTATTTCTGCGAGGCTTCCTTTTGCTAGCTATAATGAAAATCTATAAGTTACTATATTTGTTTTTTTAAAATTCTCGTTAAACTTTAGCAGGCTAATACTGCCCCTTTAATTTATGAGAATCATTGCAATGCACAAAAATGGTGAAACTGATGAATAGCTTGGTTTGAGTTATCGATGTATAAATAACAATTAAGAATATGCTGTCGAACTATTATAACAGCATTATTTTTCTTTTTGGAAGCCTGACCGAATATTAAAAGTAGTGATTAGATGTGATTTTTTTAAATAAATTATATTTAATCTAGCTGATCGCTCCACAATTAGTAGTATTGTGCTCTCGTATTCGATGGATTCTGTTACCCAAATTTAAAGCAGACTTTTTTCTGGTGAAGATGCATTCTTCTTTATCAAAAGCTCGGTGTGGCAATCAAAAGAAATTGCTCAACGTACAAGTAAAGCAGTTTTTTGTGTGGATGATCGATCATTTATTCAGGCAAAAGTATTGGAAGGCAATGGCTGGGATAAGGCTAAAAACTTGTCAAAAATAGTTAAAAAAGTGGGGCGAAATATAAAAAATCTCTCAACTAAATAGCGCAAAATTAATAATTTGGCTGTCAGTGGATTAAAATTTATTTTGTACCTATGATACGCGTTGTTTATTAATTGCTTTAACCGCCAAAAATGCCAATCCAACCCCTACTAAATTTGCTAAAGCATCTTCTAGGCTCGATATCCGAGTTGCTTGTAGCGCGCCTTGTAAATACTCCATTAACATTGCAATAGCCGCAATGACGGGCCAAAATAAAAATGGCGAGAGCATCTGCATCGCGCCTCTACCAGTAAATGCGAGTAGGGCAAAGGCGAGGACATGCAGTATTTTATCTGATTGATGGAATGCCGCTTGTGGGGGAGTCGATATAAAAATACCCCAACTCACAACGATTACGCAACCAATGAAAAGCACAATATAGGAAATCTGACTGTACCTTTTAAGGAACATTTTTATAGTCATTTGGATTTTTTTTTTGCCAATTCCAGTGATCCTTGATCATTTTATCTAGATTCGCTTTTGCTCTCCAATCTAAATTTTCTGTCGTGTATTGAATATCCGCTAGGCAAGTTGCTATATCACCTACGCGCTTGGGTAGTATCTGATAATTAATTTTTTTTAGCAATTTTTGCAAAGCTTTTAATTACTTCTAGTACCGAATAATCTTTACCCGTACCTATAATTATAAGCTTGCCATCCAGCTTGCGTAGATAGTTTGTTTAAAGCGGCTAAATGACCTGCGGCTAAATCTACAACGTCAATATAATCACGTACGCCAGTACCGTCTTCAGTATCGTAATCATCTCCAAAAACATCCATTTGCGGCAATTGTCCGACTGCTACTTTTGCAACAAAAGGCATCAAATTATTGGGAATACCATTAGGGTCTTCGCCGATCAAGGCGCTAGGGTGTGCACCCATAGGATTAAAATACCTGAGCACAGCTATGCGCATTGTGGCGTCAGCTTGAGCAATATCCTTTAAGATGGTCTCAATCATCAATTTAGTTTGACTATAGGGGTTGGTTGCAGAGAACAGTGATTGTTCAGTCATAGGTAAGGTTTCAGGATCACCGTACACCGCTGCAGAAGAGCTAAAAACTAGCTGCTTGCAGTCATGTGTTTGCATAATTTCTAATAAGGTCAGCGTGGTGCAAAGATTGTTTTTATAATATATCAAAGGTTTCGCAACAGATTCACCCACTGCTTTATAACCTGCAAAATGTATGACACTGTTAATGTCAAAGTCATTAAAAACGCGCTTTAGTAATTCTCCATCATTGACATCGCCTTATATAAAGTACGCCTGTTTATTAGTGATGGTTTTAATTCGTTGCAATACCTCTGGGTGACTATTGCTGAAATTATCGATGACAACTACTCATCGCCGCGCTCTAGTAATTGCACAACTGTATGACTACCGATATAGCCCGCACCACCTGTGACTAAAATCGCCATTTTTTCTTCCCAACATTAATATCTAATAAGTTACTTTATTATAATAACTAATATTGTATCTAGTACAAACTTTTGTGTCTTCAGGGCTCGAATCAACATTTATTTTCCTGATTCCACTCGATTTTAAATGATTAAGGCTACTGGTCACTATGTTGGGGACCGAAGGTGAATGATATTTGGGCAAATATTGATTTGGCATAGATTCCCTTCGTGGGAATGACGATTAGCGTATCGTAATAACGATTGTTGCATCTCAATAACAGTTGCTGTGTCTGAATAACGGTTGATACCTGTCAATGACGAATAGGGCATTCGAATGACGTTTGGAATAATGAGTTCATCATGTACAACGGCCTTGATCGATGTTATGGGATTTGGCTACACGTTAATGTCTCCGCCTTTGTTCCGTTTAATGCCTAGCCACCTGCAATTTTCACGGTAAAACCCTTAGTTTCTAGTAAATCTTTTACTTTTTCACGTTGATCGGTTTGTAATTCGATGACATTATCCTTAATGCTGCCACCAACACCTATTTTAGTTTTTAATGATTTTGCTAACCCTTTTATGTCGCTGTCAACGGGCAAGCCTTTGATTAAGGTCACGCCATTACCTTTGCGGCTCTCGCGATGCAGCCGCACAATGCCATCGCTGTCATCGACCACGCTTGGCTTGTCCGTTGTTTTTATACGCCCAGTTTCAGTTGAGTAGACTAGGCGGCTGTTTTTAGATGTATGAGTATTTTTAGTCATTATTATTTTTCTCTTTTCGTGTCTCTTTTGTCTCGTCTTCGGGCTTTTTATCTAATTCTTTATTTAAATTTTCTTTTAGTTCTTCTTTTGACTCTTTGTTTAGCTCTGCCGGTGGCATTTTTGTAATTGCTGTTGGCGTAGCTAAGCTTAACTTATTGGTAAAGCTACCTATCAATATTAAGATGGCGCCGTTAATAAATAATAGATAGCCCAGTGTTGGCGCGGTTAACAAATAGTAGCTTAGGGGGGCGAATATAAGGCTGCATAATATGCCGACAGACACCAACTTTTCAGCCTTTTGGGGCAGTCGAATAGCTGTCTCGCAGTGTGGGCATAAAAATCCCTGACGTTTAATAAAGGCTTTGTGGGTACCTGTGCTTTTGAGTAGCGCGAGGCTTATTGATTGATGACACTGAGGACATTGTTTCACTCGCATGATTAAACCTTCTTAATATCTTATTTTATGGGAACAGTTGCACAAGCAACAGCGCTATAGCAAAACTTGTTAACTTCGTTATTATAAAAGCGATTGCTGTTTAGGGCTAGAGTGCTTTGGTGCCAACATGTTTTGACATACAATATGTAATATTCAGTGTTAGTAAGCCAAATGATAATTATACATACGATAAATGATACAAAGGTTAGTGCATGAGCGGAATTATTGATAAAGAGGCCGATAACAAGCCTGATGATGAGCAAGATAAAAGTCAGGCCTTAAAAGAGCGACTCTTCAGCACGATTTTTGGCCACGATACGGCCGAGGGTAAGCTCTTCGACATTGTCTTGATTTATACCATTTTGATTAGTGTGCTGGCGGTGCTGCTTGATTCTGTGAGTGTCTTGTCGGGCCGATACAGTATTTATTTTCTCACGATTGAGTGGACTCTGACTATCTTCTTTACTATCGAATATGGCTTGAGAATATATTGTTCTCCAAATAAGTGGCGCTATATATTTAGCTACTACGGCATCGTCGATCTACTATCGATTATTCCGTCTTACCTAAGTTTGTTCATAAGTGGTGTGAGCTACTTGTTAATTATCCGGCTACTGCGCGTATTACGAATTTTTCGGATATTAAAGTTGGTGCGCTACTTAAGTGACATGAATGTACTTTTGCGCTCGTTGGTAAGCTCCCGCCGCAAGATTTTAATTTTTTTCGCAGCGGTATTAGTCTTGGCGACTATGTTTGGGTCTTTAATGTTCGTGATTGAAGGGCCTAACAACGGCTTTACCAGTATTCCAAAGAGTATTTACTGGACGATTGTGACGATTACAACGGTTGGTTATGGTGATATCACCCCCCAGACTGTGTTGGGCCAAATTGTGGCATCATTAGTTATGATGACGGGCTATTCTATTATTGCAGTACCCACGGGAATTTTCACCGCGCAAATGTCATTAGAAATTATGCGTCAGCGTCAATCCAAAGCGTGCCAAAACTGTGAGCGTACTGGTCACGAAGACGACGCCGCCTTCTGTAGGCATTGTGGTGCTGAATTACCCCAACAGATTGAAGCTACAGAGAGTGATAAAAAGCAATGATAAATAAGAGAAGCCCCCAAAATGTCTGATAGCGCTAATAATCAAACTAACGAGTTACTGCAACAGCAAATTGATGATTTGCAAAGTAGGCTGTCTCACCACGAAGATTTACTACAAGCACTCAACGCAGTCATTGTAAGTCAAGATACGGCTATTCTTGGTTTGCAACAAAAGCTCACACAGAATCAAGACAAATTAGACGATGTCGCTTATAGCCTAGAGTCATCCGTTAATGAAAAACCTCCTCATTATTAGTGTGTGAGCTAACAAGAGCTAGAGCCATAACCGGTGTCCAAATGGCCGTAAATAACATCTAATGTCATAGATATTTTTGTGTTTTATATAATGTTGACTACAATTACAGAGATAATGCTAACCTCCCTCTATTGATGCGATTCTATAATATGCAGGATGCCCCCTTTCAGCCAGGCTCAGACTCCTCCGCACTTCCAGATTATATTGTGGGTAATAATGAGGGCAAGGTTGCTCAAAAGTTATTCAATTCACTGCGCACAGCGCTTCTATATCTTGACCAATGGGGTGCCATCACCTCAGCGAATATGATGGCCGAGGAGTTGTTTCGCGATGAGCAATTAGCAGGTAAAACAGTTTTAGAGTTTTTATCCGGCTGGGAGAACAAAATCCACGCGCATCAAGAGGTACTAATGGTTGCCAGAAGTGGTGTCTCGGTATTAGGTGTGATTGAGCACGCCGTTATTCACGGTAAAGAGCACTGGTTTCAAGTAGATAAGATCGCCATCCACGATGACGAATCTGATGTGAGAGGAGTTTTGGTTACACTCGATGACATTACTACATTAAAGCAGCAGAAAATTTTGCTGGAGCAAAGCGAGGTTCGCTATAGGGCTTTTGTCGACAACAGCCAAGATGCTATATGGTGTTACACGATAAACCCTCCCGTATCGATTTACTCTAGTCGACAAGAATTAATCGATGGCATTAATTTAGGTGCATCACTGCGTGATTGCAATAAGGTCTTTGCCAATATTTATAATGTAGCCCCCGAGCAACTATACGGCCTTAATCTTCGTGATATGCGCACGCATAGTTACGCGCTCAATATAGAAACCTTTGTCGATAATAATTTTCGTGTTAACGCCGAACAATTCATTTGCCAACAAATATCAAATGATGATACTTGTTGGCAAACATCTGCAAACGGTACCATAGAAAATAATCACATTGTCGGAATATGGGGTGTAACTCTCGATACTACCGAGCGTCAACGCTATATTGACCGCCTAGAATATCAAGCCAGTCACGATCTGCTAACCGGCTTGCCAAACCGTAACAAGCTCAAAAATATCGCTACAGATATGATCGCTAATATTCAGTCTGGGCAAAAGTTAGCATTGATTATTGTTGACCTCGATAGCTTTAAAGATATTAACGATACCTTAGGTCATCATGTGGGTGATGAAATCATTAAGCAAATAGGCCCAAGAATCGCCAATGTGATTAATAAAATGAATACAACTATTTGTCGCTTAGGTGGCGATGAATTTGGAGTATTACTGCACGATATTAAAGACTCAAGTCAAGCTTATTTAATTGCTGAACAAGTACACCAGTGTATTCGAAAGTTATTTTATATTAATGATATGGATATTGAATTAAGAGCGAGTCTCGGCGTTTCGATGCACCCTTGCCAGGCGCCAGATTTTTCGACGATGCTGCGTTTCGCCGATGTTGCGATGTATACCGCGAAACATTCAATGACAAGTATCGAAATTTATAGCCCTGAAAAAGATAAGTATTCCACTAAGCGTCTAGCGTTAATGAATGAGTTGGGCAAGGCAATTCGCGAAGGTCAGTTAGAGCTTCATTATCAACCTAAGATATCCTTAATTACCGGTGAGGTAACGGGTGTAGAGGCATTATCGCGGTGGATACATCCGACTCTGGGTTATATCTCTCCTGCAGAGTTTGTTCCCATTGCTGAAATGACTGATATGATTAACGAAATGACTGTATGGGTATTGAGCGAAAGTTTGGCGCAGGTTTGGCGTTGGCAAAAACAAGGTGTAGACATTAAAATTGCGGTGAATATATCAGCGCGTAATTTATTAGATACCAATATCATTACCATCGTTAAGTCACTCCTTCTGCGCTACCAGCTGTCACCCTCTTGCTTAGAGTTAGAAATAACTGAAAGCTCGATTATGAATAATGCTGACTACTCTCTAAAAATACTTAAAGAGATTAACGATATTGGCATTGACTTATCGATTGATGATTTTGGTACAGGTTATTCTTCCCTTGCGTATTTAAAAAAACTCCCGGTTAAATGGTTAAAGATTGATTATGCTTTTGTGATTAATATGCTGGAAGATGAACAAGATCAAATTATTGTGAGTTCCACTATTAAGATGGCACATAATTTAGGCTTGGGAGTCATCGCAGAAGGTGTTGAGAGTCAAGCAATACTCGATAAATTAACAACAATGAGCTGTGAGTGTGCTCAGGGTTATTATATCGCTCGTCCGATGGCCGCAGTTATTTTTGACGAGTGGTTTCTTGAATATTCTAAAAATAAAAAGTTGGATGCAACACCTATTAATTCTGATGTTGTCATTAAAAGACTTAATTAATTTTTTATAATTTTTTTCATATGATGTGACAAGCTAGCTCTACTCATATTTTAGAATTTTCGCGTAACTTTTTAATATCGACTAAGCGCTGCTTGGCTTTAGCAAGCTCTATGGTGTTGTTACCAAATTTTTTAATAATATTATTGACTTGATTCTCTGCGCTATCAAAATTTGCTCGTAGTAAAAAAAATTCTGTTCGAGCTTTATGCAAAGCCAAAATGTCTCCCGCTAAGCCGGCATACTCTGCTAAGTTAAACCAAATTGATACGTCACTCGGCCGTTTAAGGGAAAGCTTAGTAAGCACACCAACAGATTTTCTATAAGCGTTATTAGTGGCAAATAAGCGGCTTAACTGCATGTTTAGAGAGTAGCTATCTGGTGTTTCTACGAGAGCCTGTTGAATTAAATTGATAGCTTCTGATAATTGCTGAGAACCTGCATCAATGTCTGACTGTGCAATAATGAGCGCCTGATGATTTGGATGTTGTTCCAGTAATTGCGTCATTAATTTTTGTGCAGTATCAAATTCTTTGGCAGCAATGTAGGCGAGCGCAAGGCCGTAACGCGTTCCAGTTTCCGAGGCACTAAAGCCTCTGAGCTCACTTTCGAAGCGATTAATCGCTTGCTGTGGCGTGGGCTCGCTATCAAGTAACACGCGAGCCCGCATGAGATCATAATCAAGGCTAGAAGTAGGGGTATTACTGGGGTGTGATCTAGCTCGGTTCTCTGCATCAGCGATGCGTTTAGCCGTGACCGGGTGGGTTAATAAAAACTCAGGTGGTTTAGCACTAAAGCGCGTTGAACGCTGAATTTGTTCAAACATATCGGCCATGGAGTGTGGGTTAAACCCCGCATCTATCAATGTGTCCATGCCAATTCTATCGGCCTCTTGTTCAAAGTCGCGACTAAACCTAAGTTGTCGATCAATAATGCCCGCTTGGGTTGCCTGTAATGCGGCAATACCGGCTTCGCCGCTGCCGGCAGCGGCAATTAAAATACTGCCGAGCAATGCAGCGGCATTAAAAACAGCTTGTCCTTTCTGTTGCTCTATACCGCGTGCATAATGTCGCTGGCTTAAATGAGCTAATTCGTGAGCTAACACGCTGGCAAATTGTGCCTCCGATTCTGCATAGGCATATAAACCCGTATTGACACCAATAACTCCCCCAGGTACAGCAAAGGCATTAATGCTCCTGTCTTCAACAATAACAAGCGATAACTCATCGCCGGCTGCGGGATTAAACTGACTTAAGTGATTTAACAAGCCTTCGGTATACTCAATAAGTAGTGGGTCTGAAGAGGTAGGTACTTGCCCGCGGAAATATCTTAGCCATGCTTGCCCTAAGCGCTTCTCTTCTGCTTTTGAGGCGGCAGAGGCAGTTTTACCAATCGAAGGTAATGGCGTTGGCGAAAAGTCTACATTATCCTTTTCTTGAGTAATTTCTGCAGCTTGGTCGTTTTCGGCAATCGCGCCGATTGAAAAGCTCATTGATAATAAGCTATAAAGACAAATTATAAGTATCCGTATCTTCATATAATCATCTCTTTATCGGTAAGTGTTGGGGGGGGCAATCCCAATTGAGTCGTCTTTAAGAATAATAGCTTAAGGCGGCTGCTTATATTAATCAATTAGTCGAAAGCTTACTCTTAATAGACATGTATTTCTGCTATGGTTCAATTCTAACGTTTTTGGATGTTTACTCTTTTATTGAACTGAATTTGGTGGTGGGTTTAGTGACGAGTTTGATGGTGTCTTTGATAATAAGTGACGAGAATGATTACCCGGTGTTATTATTCACGCCCTAAAACCATTACTTAGAACATATATTGGACCTAGTTATGATGTATTGAGCTAAAGCGCTGCCACAGTGACTGCCTCTCTAACTTGATAAGGGCTACAAGATAAATTGCGAATCAGAAAAGTGTACTCTTGGATGGGGGCGAATTGATTTGAAATTAAGCCATTCATCCGTCACCTCCGCGCAGTCGCGAATTATCATTTTCGTCAATGGTGAGATACTTTAAACAAGGGTGCAAGTTTGACATAGATCTCAGCTAATACATAAATTACGCGTAAATAGACAAGGGCTAAATAAGGTAAAGTAACCAA
>Ga0307488_10005183_pt1 | contig 10785 bp, 9 predicted proteins | sample SB02metaG_FD_202248 | JGI IMG/M metagenome (GOLD analysis project Ga0307488, IMG submission 202248) | Sea-ice brine microbial communities from Beaufort Sea near Barrow, Alaska, United States - SB 0.2 | ecosystem: Environmental > Aquatic > Marine > Coastal | place: USA: Alaska | collected 2017-05-06
CGAGGGGGCCGCCAGGGACCAGGCGGGTGATGGCAAAAACAATGATTGTGACACCTATCAGGGTAGGCGGAATTAGCAGTAGTCGTCTAAAAAAATAATCGCGCATACGACGTTTTGGGTTTCCTGCTCATGTTAAGCGCTCTTTTTAAGCGCTGTGTTAAAGAGATGGATGATCTCAAATATCAGCAGACATCCGGGTAAGACGTCCCTGTGGATGGGCCACTGCAACAAAAAGCCAACAAAAAGTGGGCGAACAGTCAACTAACACTCGATAAACACGCGATGAACAGCAGCTTACTTGCGGTGACCTGCAGGTGGTTAGCTGTGGTGCTCGCAGGTGTCTTCGCAGCGGCTTCTCCGTCGGGGGATGTTGCCACAAAGCTGCCAGCTGTGAAAGGATCTTGCGTTGTAAATGGTTTTGTTCATTGACATTAAGCGGGTGCTTTTTCCGCTGGCGTGGTCTGCGATTTTTCGGTTTAATGTGTCCGAAATTTGTCACAGCACTTGCTGCACTACTTTGTTGCGGCACTAGAGGGGGAGCCCATGGACCAGGAACTACAACAGATAGATAAGTACGCCGATACGGCTATTGAAATGGGTATGAACTATGCGCCACAGCTTGTGCTGGCGCTGCTGACCCTGTTTGTTGGCCTGTGGATCATCAAGGCGGTGGGCGCCGGGGCTAAGGCTGGTTTTAACCGCAGTGGCATCGAACCGACGCTGCAGAATTTCCTCCTCAGCCTGATCAATGTTGGTTTAAAGGCGCTGCTGGTCATCAGTGTGGCGTCCATGATCGGCGTTGAGACCACCTCTTTTATTGCCGTACTTGGTGCCGCCGGCCTGGCCGTTGGCCTGGCGTTGCAAGGCAGTCTGGCGAATTTTGCCGGTGGCGTGCTGATTCTGCTGTTTCGGCCTTTTAAAGTCGGTGACTTTATTGAAGGCAGCGGCCAGATGGGCACCGTGCGCGAAATTGGAATTTTTCACTCAGTGATGACTACCGGTGACAACAAGACCATCATTATTCCCAATGGCGCCTTGTCTAACAGCGCTATTACCAACTTTTCCAAGCAGGCAACACGCCGTGTTGATATCGTCTTTGGCATTGGCTACGACGATGACCTGCGTAAGGCGAAAGATGTGATCAAGGGCCTGATCGAAGCGGACGAGCGTATTCTCAAGGAGCCGGCGCCACTGGTAGTGATTTCTTCCCTGGGTGACAGCTCAGTCAATATCACGACCCGTTCATGGGTCGATGCTGCGAACTACTGGCCGGTATTTTTTGATTTGACCGAAAACGTCAAACTGGCCTTTGATGCGAACGGCATCAGCATTCCCTTCCCGCAGACAGATGTACATCTGTACCAGGCCAGCAAGCCCTGATCTGAACCCTGGCAATATGCCAGGCCTGCGGCCGACCCTGTCTAAGGTGTCGGTGGCTGGTCTGGCTGTTCAGGTGTTACCCGTCCAAAGTTGCCAAACACTCATAGACCGCATTGCTGATCAGTAATGAGCGAGGTGTAGCGTTGGCGTCAGCCTGCATCTGGTTCATGGCATAACCCATGGCAAGTTGCTGTTTGGGGTCAGCAAAACCCACCGAGCCACCGGCACCGTCGTGTCCAAATGCTTCGTTATTGGGGCCGAACTGGCCGCCAGTATTGAGCATAAAACCCCGTCCCCGGCGCATGGCTTTGCCCAGCACCAGATCAAGCTCTTCACCAACTTCCTGTTGCGTGGCGGCAGCAAGCGCAGCCTCGCTGATAACCCGTGTGCCATTTAGTTCACCACCCATGGCCATTGCCGCGTAGACCGTGGCAATACCGCGACCGTTAGACTGGCCGTTGGCACCGGCAATTTCAGCCTGGCGCCAGACGTCACTGCTGGCATCCTTGAAAGGACTGATAGATGGGTTCTGCAAGGCGATGGGAAACAGTGCCGGCATTTTCGGTTTTGGCCCCGGTGCGGGAATTTTGCGCGCCCGGTTTGGTCCCACCATGGTGCCGCAACGAGCCAGTTCACTGGTTGGCAAGCCAATATAAAAGTCTGCCTGTAAGGGTTGGGCTACCTTCTCGTGAAAATACTGGCCAAGGGTCTTGCCGGTGATCCGGCGGATCAGTTCGCCCGGGAAAAATCCCCAGGTAATGGCGTGATAGCCAGCCCCGCTGCCGAGGGGCCACAGCGGTTTTTGGGCCGCCAGCAGGTTGGTCATTTTTGGCCAGTCATACAGATCAGCCACCGTCAATTTGGTCTCCACACCACACAAGCCCGCCTGATGTGACATCAGCTGGGCCACGGTCACCTGTTGTTTACCGGCCGCGCCAAATTCAGGCCAATAGGTGGCAACCTTTTCGTTGTAGTCAATCTTGCCTTCGTCATGGAGGATGGCCAGTGCCAATGAACCCATACCTTTGGTGGTTGAATAGACATTGATGAGTGTGTCTTCCTGCCATGGACGGGTCATGGCAGGGTCGCTGAAACCACCCCAGAGATCTACCACTTTGCGGCCACGGTGATAAACGCAGAGGCTGGCGCCTACTTCAATATCGTCCCAGAGTCGGTTAAAGACTTCTTTGACTGGTTCAAAACCCTCGGCGACGGTGCCTTGAATAGAGATTTCCATAATTGTGAACACGCAGGAGAACGGGACCCAGACATTACTACAGGTGAGGTATGCAAAGGAAATCGAATAGGGGCTGATAGTGGGCGCTGGTGTCAGCTCGGCAGCGGTTGGTCGCGAAAGTGCTCCGGATCTGCCAGGCGCGCCTGTTGGGCACTCTGTGCCAGTTGCGGAAACCAGTCTGGCAGAGGTGGCTCGCCGCACTGCCGGGCTAACTGGTTGTAGTAGTCGGTCTGCTTTTCCGCCAGCTTATGGTAGTTGCGCATCTTCACACCCTCGTTGCTGAGCGTCGCCAGATGATCGGCCATGGCCTGCTCCATGGCTCGCTGCTGGGGCAGGCTGAAGCGGCCGGCCAACCAGCGGGCAAACCAACGGGCCTGCATTTCAAACAGGGGGAAGGGCACAACCAGGTAGGGCAGGCCAATAAATGCCAGGCTTGGGTGTGTTGGTGCTACCAGGTCCTGGTACAGGGGGTTCACCCAGTTATCGGTAACCTGAACAATATCCGTCGCCAGAAATGGGAACTGGGATTCATAACCGGTACAAAACATAAATACATCGATGTCAGCCAGGCGACTGCCATCGGCAAACATCAGCTCTCCCTCAGGACTAAATCCTGTTGGCTCACCATGGTGGTGCAGATTGGACCGTGTTGCGGGGCGCCCGCCGGCTTCGCCTGTTGGCGCTAGAGCCGCGCCGCACCAGTGCACCTGGCGGGCGCAACTGGCAATCTCGCGACTGATATCCGCGCCCGAGGCCGCAGCGCCCCAGGCCACTACTGTCTGGTCTGTAAAGTCTGTGGCTTCACGGTAGTTGTGGCTGTGGATAACGCGGCCCTGAAAATGCTCTATGCCAGCCAGCGCCGGCACCCTGGGTTTGGAGTAGTGACCATTGCAGATGACCACTGCGTCAAAATTTGCCGTTGTGGAACGATGCGTTGTGGAATGATGCGTTGTGGAATGATGCGTTGTGGAATGATGCGTTGTGGAATGATGCGTTGTGGGTGACTGCCCGGTTTGTCTGACCCTCACTTGCCAGCCCGATGAGTCTGGCTCGATGCTCAGCACCTCGTGTTCGAGGCGCAGGTGAGGGCTGATATCAAAGTCGCTGCAGAAATTCTGCAGGTAGGTGAGCACGCAACTGTGGTGGGGGAACCGCGACCAATGGTCCGCGCCGCCGCCACGGCTATCAAAGGGATAGTCGAGAAATGCCATCAGGTCGCTGGGCAGGTTGGTGCGCAGGCTGGCATAAATCGAAGAAAAGACCGCTTGGCTGACGTCCCGGCCACTCTGGTCATCGTCAACCTCCGGGGTGTAAACCCACACGCCGCCAACACTGGCCGCTTGTTCAAATATCGTTGGCTGGTGCCCGGCCCGCAACAACTCGCGCGCCGTCACCAGTCCAGCCGCGCCCGCACCAACAACGGCAACCTGTTTGACCGGCGCAGTTTTGGCTTGCGCGGTCATCGACTGCTGGCGCTTAGCAGGTCTTCCCGCAGGTGACGTGTGGCCAGAAAGTAAAATGCAGCGGCCAGCAGATTGACACAGACAAAAATCATCAGCGCATAACGCAGCGACTCAACGCCATAGTCGGCTTTGAAAAAGTCGCTTAATACACCTACAAGTTGCGGGCCAATACCCAAACCAATCAGATTGGTCAGGAACAGGTTGATGGCAGCTGACACGGAGCGCATGCGCACGGGCACCAGGCTCTGGATGGCTGAAAAGCTGGGCCCAAGGTAAAAACCGCCAAAAAATGCCGGAATACAGTACAGCAGGATGCCCAGGCGCGTGTCCTCGACCATAAACGAGGCCACTGCAAAGGGTACCACCAGTACCAGTGCCAGCGCTACGACCCAGAGGCTCCAGCGCTGGTCGCGATGGGACAGGCGGTCGGCGAGGACACCGGCGGTGAAGGTGCCTGCACCGCCAACAATGCCAAACAGGAATGCCAGGGTAAAACCCACTTCGGTCTGCGACAGACCATGGGAGCGAACAAAATAGGCGGGCAGCCACAACACCATGCCGTAACCCACAAATACGGCCAGGGACCCGCCCACAACCACCAGACGCAGGGAGCGGGTGCGCCACATATTGCTCGCTACTTCCATAAACCCCGGCGCGCTGGCATCCCGAAGGGGACCTTTTTCAGCGCCACCCCTGGGTGGTTCCTTTAAGGTCAGGCGCACCAGCAGGGCGATCAGCAGGCCCGGGGCGCCGACGACAATAAATGCCGTGCGCCAGCCAAAGTGTTCACTCATCCAGCCCCCGCCGATATAGGCGAACAGCAGGCCAATATTGACGCCCATGGCAAAGATCGACATGGCCGTGGCGCGTTTTTCGATAGGGAAATAGTCAGAGATCAGTGAGTGTGACGGTGGGTTAGAGCCGGCCTCACCTACACCCACGCCAATCCGGGCAATCACCAACTGGGTAAATGAGGTCACAAAACCGCAGGCGACAGTCATGGCGCTCCAGATGGTGATTGCCAGGGCAATAATATTACGGCGATTGCTGCGGTCGGCCAGCATGGCAATAGGCATGCCCAGGGTGGCGTAAAAAATGGCAAAGGTCAGGCCGACCAGAAAACCCATCTGGGTATCGGTGGCACCCAGGTCATTTTTGATGGGCTGCAGCAATATGCCCACTATCTGCCGGTCGATATGACTCGAGGTGAAGACCAGTGTCAGGACAAAAAGCGCATAGTAGCGATAACGGTCAGTGACTGGCGGCTGGGTTGGGTTTGGCGAGCTCAGCTGGGACTCCGGTTGTTACAACACTTGGTCAGCGAATATAGCACAGACCAGGCGGTGGTTGGCAAAGCGCCGCCCACCTGCTTACCCCGCCGCGCAATACCAGTGCCAGGGTTCGTAGGCGATACCAAAGCTGTTGTGGGGCGGATAAGACAGGCTGAAGTCAAAGTGCCTGGCATTGGCCTGCAGCCAGGCGAAGGCGTCTGTCAGTTCAAATGTCTCCTCCAGCGGTTTACTACCAGGGCTGGTAAGATCCAGCGCCCTGCCGGTGTGGTGCTCACTGTAGCCAGGTATGGCGCTGACCTTGAAGATGTCCTCGAAACACTGGCCGCGATCGAGCTTGTTGCGGATCAGCTGGCACTGGTAGTCAACAGATCGAAACGCTGAGACCAGCTGCAGGATGACGTTGGCGTCGGCGGCGGCGGCTTGCATGGCTGCCCAATGGTGGAGGGTAGTGGCTGTCATGGTTTGTTCGCGGCCAAAGATATCCGGCCCGGCACTCACCAGTTCAGCGGCCTCCACCTGCAAGGGTAGTTGGCAGTTTCGCTGCAGTTCGGTGCTGACGCCCAATTGTTGCAGCATCTGGTCGATAAACGTTTGGTATAGCTGCGTCATAGGGTCATCACATTGGCGAGGATGCCCATGGCAAAAACCGTAATGAACAGGAACTGGTAACACAGGACAAGGACAATAAACTTCAGCGTCGTGACAAAGTAACCCTGGCCATAAACTTTGCGCAGGCTCAAAAACATGTAGATCGGCGCCCACAGTAAGACGATGCCGGACAGCAGTTGGGCCAGCAACAGCGCCAGAAACATAAAGCTGTGATTGTGTACCGCCAGGATCAAGTGCTGGGTGTAGTAGCGGCTGCTGCCGATGTAGATAAGTTTCAGCAGAAACGCAAACAGCGGTAACAGGATAAATAACAGGGGTGGTGCGGCGTCAATAACATCTGCCATTGCCTGCTGCGGATCAGCCTTGACCAAGGCAATTGCCTTGTGAATCTGGTTTTCCAGGCGCTGGTCTAGCTCATGGTTTTCCTCCGCCGACAGCCAAGGCAGGTTGATGTGTGAGTTGATGCGGTTTGGGGTTGAACTTGTCTCGCTGGCAGCATCAGCATCAGCTTTAGGCTGGGCGGCTACCGGGTCTTTGTCATCGATCTGCATCATCGGTGTTTCCGATGTCAGGTTTTCAATGGATAAAATCAGGAAAAACACCAGGCTGACAATCAGATACAGGCGCAATGGCTGGATGTAGCGGGCCCGCCGACCGGCAAAATATTCGCTGGTCAGGAAGCCAGGCCGAAAGAACAGGCCGAACATGGTTTTAGCGGTGCGTGAATCGAGGCTGAAAATATTGTCCAGGGCCTCGCCCACCAACGACAGGAAGAACCGGTCCACGCCCTGTTGCTTTTGGCCACAGGCATAGCAGAAGGGCCCCATTAAGGGCGCATGGCAGTTAGGGCAGCCAGGGCCTGCACTGTCTTCCGACAGTGTCTGACTGACTGGGCTTTCCTCGCCCTTGTCTGGTACTAAATCGTTAGGCGACAAATCGTCAGGCTACAAAACGTTCAAGGTGATGATCAGTATTACCAAACTGCGAGTCGATAATCATCAGTCGCTTGAAATAATGGGCTACCCGCAGTTCCTCGGTCATGCCCATGCCGCCGTGCAGTTGCACGGCATTCTGGCCAACAAATCGTGACGATTTGCCAATCAGGTATTTCAGGGCGTGAATGGTCCGCTGGGTCTCGGCACTGCCTTGGGTTTCGAGCCCCTGGGTTTCGAGCATAGTGGCTTTGATACACAGGGATTTGGCCAGAGCGTGTTCCATGAACATCTCGGTCATACGATGTTTTAAAACCTGGAATTCGCTCAGGGGATGATCAAATTGTTTGCGCTGTTTAGTGTAGGCGATGGTGTCCTGGTACAACACCTCCATGGCACCCACGGCCTCTGCTGCCAGAGCCAGAATGGCGCGGTTGGCGATACTTGCAACGATTGTATAACCCTTGCCCAGTTCACCTACCTGGTCGGCAGCACTGACACGAACATCGGTGAAGCTGATGTCCGCGGCCCGCAGGCCATCTACTGTGGGGTAGTCAATGCGTTTGATGCCGCTGGCTTCGGCGTCAACAATAAACAAGGTAATACCATCATGGTCCTGGCTTGCGCCGCTGGTGCGGGTCGATACCAGCAATTTGCCGGCAGACTGGGCGTTCAGGACGACACATTTTGTACCATTAAGCACATAACCGTCACCTTCGGCGACGGCGCTGGTCTCAATGTTGTTCAGGTCATGGTGGGACTGGGCCTCGGCGTAGGCAAAGCTGGCCATCAGGCTGCCATCCATAATGGCAGGCAGTAGTGTCGCCTTTTGCGCGTCACTGCCGGCCATGCTGATGGCGGAGCCAAACATCACCACGGTCGCAAGATAAGGTTCCAGTACCAGGCCACGGCCAAATTCTTCCATCAGCACCATGGTGTCCACCGGGGTGCCGCCTATGCCGCCGTCTTCCTCGCTGAAGGGCAGCGCCAGCCAGCCCAGGTCAGCAAACTGTTGCCAGTATTCCTGGCTGAAGCCCGTGGGGCTCGCCGACAGTTTGTTCCGTACGCTGATATCATACTGGCTGTCGACAAACTTCCGGACACTGTCGCGGAGCAGATTTTGTTCTTCAGTAAAAGACAGATCCATAAGAATTCCTTTTTAACTTTAATACGCCGCTCTGGCTATGAGCCCAGGCCCAGTACATTTTTGGCAATCACGTCCTTCTGAACTTCGCTGGCACCGCCAAAAATAGTGGTTGCCCGAGTACCCAGATAAGCGCTGGTTGCTGCGCGCGCAAATCCAGGTCCCACCTGCTCGCCCCAGGCTGCGGCATAAACCCCGGCGGCTTCGAGGTTCAACTCGGAGATCCGCTGCTGAATTTCAGTGCCTTTCAATTTCATGATGGAGGACTCGGGGCCAGGGTCGCTGCCGGCGGAGACTGAGGCAAGGCTGCGCAGTTCAGTAAACTCCAGGGCCAGCAGTTCCGCCTCTAATGCGCCGAGCTTGTTTCGAAACGCCGGTACATCCATCAGCGTGCCATCACCGACCTTGACCTTTAGCGCATTTTTACGCGCCTTGGACAGACCCAGCACAGAGTTCTGGATGCCGGCAAGGCCGGTACGTTCATGCACCAGCAGGCCCTTGGCATAGGTCCAGCCTTTGCCTTCTTCACCAATGCGGTCTGCAACGGGGACCTTAACGTCGGTGATATAAACCTCGTTCACCGAGTGGCTGCCGCCGAGGGTGATGATGGGTTTGATCTCGATGCCGGGATCGTTCATGGGTATCAACAGGAAGGTAATGCCCTCCTGCTTGACGCCAGTACTGCTGGTGCGCACCAGGCAGAACATCCAGTGGGCAATGTGCGCCAAAGTAGTCCATATTTTCTGGCCGTTGACCACATAGTGGCTGCCATCTGCCGACAATACTGCTTTGGTCTGCAGGTTGGCCAGGTCCGAGCCGGCACCTGGCTCCGAGTAACCCTGGCACCAGTTCACCGAGCCATCCCGAATGCTCGGCAGGAAGCGATCCTGTTGTTCCTTGGTACCATAGTTCATCAGAATAGGTGCCAGCATGGTGACGCCAAAGGGGATTTGTGGCGGCGTACTGTTGCGGGCCATTTCCATATCAAAAATATAACGCTGGGTGGGGGTAAAACCCGGGCCGCCAAATTCGACGGGCCATTTCGCCACATCCCAGCCACCCTTGTCGCGCAGGGCCTGGAACCATTCGGCGCGTTTGGTCCACATTTCCATGCCCTTTGGCAGGTTGGCTTTGATAAAGGCCTGGATGTCTTGCTGGAAAGCCAGGTCTGCTGTGCTGAATTCGATATCCACGGGCTGCTGCCTCCTGGGTTGGTGACGCCTGCGCGCCGACTGGCTGACTATCATAGGAAGATTAAATAGTTGTTACAACTGCGGGCGCATCAAGGGTCGCTGACCCCGTGGGAAAGCGCGTCGGTATCGCGAGACAGCAGTGGCAGGCAGCCGTTGCGACCATTTTTTGCCTGGAGCTGGCGGCACAGGCCCTGAGCGTCAGCAAGACTGGCGAAAGGACCGGCTTGCAGTCTCGACACCAGAGCGCCCTCACGGTTGCTGGCTGTGGTGAGAATGGTGTGCTGCCGGCCTTTGAAGAGCTCGCTGTGGTTGTCCTGGAGGATCTGCCACAGCCTTTCCGCGGCTGCGCGGGTGGTCATGGCGCCGAGTTGCACGTGGTAGACGCCCATGGTCCCCGTTGTGTTTGCGGTTTGGGCGGGCAGGGCAACTGGCGGTTGGCGTGCACTGTTGGGTAATCTGAGGTTCCAGGCAACCGGGGGCCCTGTGTAGGGCGCTGTGTCGGGCGTGGTGGGCGGCTCGCTGCCGAGTTCTGCCAGGCGCGCCGTGGCGCGTGAGAAATCAGCTGCCTCGGCCTTGCGCAGCCATTCAATGGCCAGTGCAGGGTCTGCCTGAGTACCTTCACCACGGGCGTAGAGATCCCCCAGCTGGAACTGGGCTGGCCCATAGCCAGCCATGGCAGCCTCGCGATACCAATAAAAGGCCTGGCTACTGTCCTGTGCCACGCCCTCGCCAAAACGATACATCAGCGCCAGGATCGTCTGCGCCTGCGGGTCGCCAGCGGCTGCCAGGGTGCTGAAGTTGTCGAATGCCTGGGCATAGTCACGCCGCAGGTATTGGGCCTGGGCCTGTTCGGCCAGGGCGGGGTTTGCTGGCATGGGGCTGGCTGCCAGCGACAGCGACACCAGCAGTGCGGCCAGGTAGAGGCGGATAAGGTTCATGGCGGCAGTCTAATCAATCATTGCGGCCTGCGGTAGGCTAGTTGTGCCCTTGTACTGTCGTTCAGTGCTGGTGTGTAAGCGCCAGATTCTGTATGTTTCAGCTCTGCGTCCGGGAATCGATATTGAATCAATATGAGTAACAGAAGTTTGTTTGGCATTTTTATGGCGGGCCTGGCCGTGTTTGTTGTTCTGGGTATCTGGCAGCAGCCTGCGCCTCCGCCAGTACCTGATCCCAAAAAAGCGGAGGCGGTAGCAGATTTGCCGGCGGCTGAGCCTGTTTCGCCCGCGGCGGCTAATTCACCGCCAGCCCCGTCACCCGTTGCGCCGGTGGCGGCGCCATCATTAGCTGCGGGCTCGATGACGGCAATCTGGGAGGAAGTTGTACCAGAGGCCGAGGTCCCTATGGCCATTAAAGACAAACGCCTGGAGTTTCCCGCGGCGCGCCTAGTCAAACTGGATCTGCCCCGCCTGCAGGCGTTACAGGCCGGTGATAATTTCGAAATACAGATTCCCCAGCTGGAAACCGGCCAGACCATCTGGATCAATACTGTTGAAGTGCTGCCGTCTGGTAACAAGTCGCTGACGGGTTATGTGGAT
>Ga0307488_10005184_pt1 | contig 10784 bp, 8 predicted proteins | sample SB02metaG_FD_202248 | JGI IMG/M metagenome (GOLD analysis project Ga0307488, IMG submission 202248) | Sea-ice brine microbial communities from Beaufort Sea near Barrow, Alaska, United States - SB 0.2 | ecosystem: Environmental > Aquatic > Marine > Coastal | place: USA: Alaska | collected 2017-05-06
TGCGAATACATCAGAGGTTAGAAGGTAGCTCCTTCAATAAGAAACCGTATATACGTGCGCATCTTAATTATTAGATTTTATTGTTGCTAAACAGGTGGAGTCCATATACGGGTTAAGACGTGCCGCTTCCTATAAAGTAATCTTAATAAAAACAATAGGTTAGAATATTACTATTTATCTAGCAGCTTATTTAATGTATCCAGTGCTGATATTATTGTATTTATCTAGGCGAGCTTGTGAAGGAATAGCCAGCTATTAAGAGCAAGTTCAACGAAGATAGGCGCAATAATAACGGTGCTGGACGGTATGGCTTATCCCGATTTCAGGTTAAATACTAGCTGTTATTGGTAACCAGCTAGTATCTGCCCTCGATTTTCGTCTTAGCGCTAACTCGGGGCTTTTTTTTGGACAACGCACCTGACATAGAGGGGGTGTTATCGTCCTGATAGTTTTGACTCGGTTCCCTTCGAGCCAGTGACTTTTTTTATAACGTGCCAGCTAAAGCTGTTCCATTTTTATTTAGTCAATATGGAACAGCAAAAAAGAGTAATAGGCACCCAAGCTCAACTTCCCGACAATAACTATTCCTTCCGCCTTCCACCATGTTGTCCGCTTGTCGAGCTGTGCAACTGGGCGAAGTTGTGCTTCAAAGAATCCAGTTTGCCCCTGCTAAATTGAAGTAATAGTTGAATGAAGAGCATTGCCCTCGAGCAACACTTTTTATGAAATACATTCTGTATTTCACTTTTTGGGTCATCATATGGAGGTTCAAATTTTTCCAGCTGTTTGCAAAAAGTAAGTCGTTTGGCAGGCGGCGGACGCGCGGGATGCCCATCGAAAAACTGCATGCGACCCACATGAATGTCGCAAGGTGAATAACGTAGGAGCAGTTATCAAGATGCAAGTAAGTGCCAGCGCATGCACTTGATTTACCCCCTCAAACAATTGAGGGGGTAATCACACCCAGAATAAAAAAGTTATCAATCTCCATACCTAAGTATCACCTTGCAGATTTTTTAATCAATCTAGATAGTCTTTAATGGCAACATCGAAACGCAGCAACGGCTGCAAATAAACTAAAACACCGAGGAACTTAACCATGTTGAAAATAGTTAAAACTTCTATCGCCATCGCAACCGCTTCTTTACTTTTTGCTGGCAACGCTCAAGCCGACGTTAACGATGCTTTGCAAAATATCTGCACCATTGTGAAAGCAGATGATAAAGGCGAACTACGTAAAAAAATGAAACGTGTTCAGTCTAACTTTAGAATGAAGCTTAAAGATTATTATACAGGTGTTACTTGTGGTGGTAACAGCCTTATCCGTACCGCTATGCTTAATGACTCAGTGGAAACAGGTACCTTAATGGTTAAGAAAATGCCAAAGAGTGATTTAAGCTCACCTGAAGCTGACGGAAAAACCGTATTGATTTGGGCTTCTGAAAATGGTTTAGATACATCACCTATAGTAGCTGAACTGAACGACAGGATTTAAGCTTCGAGCTTCGAGCTTCGAGCTTCGAGCTTCGAGCTTCGCAAAGAATTGTTCGCGAACGAACTGAAAGTTCAACATGGTAGGTAGGTTATTTTAATCAAGTAACCTACCCTAGGAAAACGGCCTCTCTTGAGGCCGTTTTTTTTTATGTCTGAATACAAAAAACATGAGTCCTAGAAAGAACAAATTAAATTCTATAATCTGTTCCTCGGTGCAGCGAAGCCTCTCTGTCCTCTGTGGTGCAAAACGCTCTTAATCTGTAAATCTAAAAGCTAAAAGATATCTAACCACAGAGGAAAACGAGGTCACCGGGTGCCGCGCACAGAGAAAAGAAACAAGAAAATTTAACATCTGTTCCTCGGTGCAGCGAAGCCTCTTTGTCCTCTGTGGTGCAAAACGCTTTTAATCTGTAATTCTAAAAGCTAAAAGATATCTAACCACAGAGGAAAACGAGTGCACCGAGGAAAAGAAAAACAGTGTTTATTATCTTTTACTCAATACAGCGAAGCCTCTTTTCCTCTGTGGTGGTAAAATCCTTTCAGTCTTAACCCAAAACTATGCAGCTCAGGGCTCTTAGCTGCACTTAAGGTCTTAAAGTCATTTTGCCTTTTACTTCTCGGTTCATAACTTTATTCAACGCGTCTTTTGCGTTTTCTAAAGGCACCACTTCATCAACTATCACTTTAACTTTACCTTGCACGTACCATATCAATAACTCTTTCATGTTATCTGCAAAGTCTTTGGGTTGATGTTGGGTGAACGAGCCCCAAAAAACGCCCATTACTGAGTAACCTTTTACCAAGGCTAAATTCACTGGGAATTCCGGGATAGTGCCACCAGCAAAACCAACAACAAGAAGTCTTCCGTTCCAAGCCATGCCTCTCGAACATGCATGAAAAGTATCTCCGCCTACACACTCATACACCACGTCGACACCTTTACCCTCGGTCACTTCTTTGATCGCGGTTTTTAAATCGGTTTCTGTGTAATTAATTAGAATGTCTGCACCGTTGGCTTTAGCCATATCTAACTTTTCTTGGGTAGAACACACCGCAATAACCTTTGCGCCCATTTCTTTACCAATTTGCACTGCAGCAAGACCCGTTCCGCCTGCAGCACCAGTAACCAAGAGGGTTTCACCGGGCTGAATTTTTGCCCGCTGCTTGAGTGCGTGATGAGCTGTAGCATGAGCAGTGACTAGTGCAGCAGCTTCATCATCAGGAATTTCGTCGGGAATAGGCATAATATGCGAAACAGGGCATAACACTTTTTCAGCGTAACCACCTAACATAACCATGGCAATCACTCGCATTCCCACTTTAAGGTAAGGTACTCCCAAGCCTATCTCACTTATCACACCAGCGACTTCATTACCCGGTATAAAGGGAAATGGTGGTTTATTCTGATACAAACCTTGCACCAATAAGCCGTCAGGGAAGTTGACGCCACATGCTTTAACATCGACAACCACATGGCCTTTTTTGACTACTGGATCGGGTACATCTTTATATTTAAGTTGTTCTACTGGGGCAAATTCTTCACATACTATGGCTTTCATTACACTCTCCGTGAAATATCTGGTATTCAAGCAAAACCATCAGGTTTTGCTTGAATATTATTGAATTAGTTTTAACGCGTATTGAGCTAATGGTTTAACAATCGCACCAACAGCTTGCGCTTCTTTATTTGAAGCATTCCCATCTTCTGCTCGTTTTGCCACACCTTGGGCAATGGCGCCTAAGCGGAAAAAGCTGAAGGCTAAGTAGAAATTCCAATTGTCGATTTTCTCGATACCCACCAATTTGCAATAAGCGTCTACATACTCTTGTTCATCTGGGATCCCTAGGGGTGCTCTCTCAATACTGCCTAACCCAGTTGCTTTTCCAACGTTTTCGGGCAAGCGTAACTGCATACATTGGTACGCTAAATCAGCATAAGGGTGACCTAAAGTAGATAATTCCCAATCCAATACAGCTAAAATCTTAGGCTCGGTAGGATGAAACATTAAGTTATCCATACGATAGTCACCGTGCACTAGCGAGATTTTTCCATCATCTTCTGGCAAATTATTTTCTAACCAAACGATCAGCTGATCCATTTCAGGGATATCTTGAGTTTCTGATAACTTGTACTGTTTGCTCCAACGGCTAAATTGGCGTTGGTAATAGTTGCCCGGCTTGCCATAATCACTCAAACCCACTTTTTCGATGTCCACACTGTGCAGTGCAGCCATGACCTCAGCCATTTCTTGATACATTTGAGTACGTATTGAGTTGTCTGATATTTCTGGTAATGCGCTATCCCAAAACACCCGTCCTTCAACATATTCCATAATATAAAACATACTACCAATTAAGGACGTGTCTTCACAAAGATGATAGACCTTTGCCACTGGCACCGCTGAGTTTTCAAGTGCGGCCAATACTTTATATTCACGGTCAACAGCATGGGCAGATTTCAGTAACTTTCCCGGTGGTTGACGTCGCAACACGTAAGACTGGTTGGCAGTCACTAACTTAAAGGTCGGGTTTGACTGACCACCAGCAAATTTAGTCGCTGTGACGGGCCCTTCAAAACCCGCTACATGTTGGGTTAAGTAGTCAGCTAAAAGCTGCTCGTCTAATTGATCAACTGAGCCTTTATCGATCATATCATTTTCCTTTTATCAAACTTATATTAGGCATTTTTATCTTTTATTAGATTACGCCCTAATTGCATCATATGTACTTCATCAGGTCCATCAGCTAAACGGATTGTTCGAGCATAAGCATAGGTGGCAGACAAAATAAAGTCTTGGCTAGTTCCGGCGGCGCCGTGCATTTGGATCGCTTGATCAATAACATTACATGCCATTTTTGGTGCAACAATTTTAATTGCAGCAATAATATTGCGACTCACTTTGTTACCGTATCTGTCCATGTTATCAGCCGCTTTCAACGTTAATAAACGTGCCTGCTCAATATCACAATGCATTTGCGCAATACGTTCTCGAATAGACTGTTGTTTACTTAAAGGTTGTCCAAAGGCAACACGCGTTTCAACTCGTTCACAAGCTAAGTCTAAGGCACGCTGTGCACAACCAATTAAACGCATGCAATGATGTATTCTACCCGGCCCTAAGCGACCTTGTGCAATAGCAAAGCCTTCTCCTTCGCCCACCAATAAATTGGCTGTGGGTACCCGTACGTTATCAAATGATATCTCGGCATGTCCGACGGGTTCATCATAATGTCCCATAGCAGCCATAGGTCGAACAATTGTGACACCCTTAGTATCCAAAGGAACCAAAATCTGTGATTGTTGAGCGTGGCGAGCGGCAGAAGGATCCGTTTTACCCATCACCACCATGACTTTACAGTTGGCGTTCATCGCTCCACTGGTATACCACTTAAGGCCATTTATGACATATTCGTCGCCATCGCGCACAATAGACGTTTCAATGTTGGTTGCATCAGATGAAGCAACAGCAGGTTCGGTCATAGCAAAAGCTGAACGAATTTTGCCTTCTAACAATGGCACTAGCCATTTTTTCTTATCTTCTTCGGAGCCATAACGTGCCAGCACTTCCATATTCCCGGTATCAGGCGCACTGCAATTGAATACTTCGCCACTCCACATTACACGCCCCATAAGTTCGCATAATGGCGCGTATTCTAGATTACTTAAGCCAGCGCCATAAGGCAGATATTCTTCTGGTAAAAACAAATTCCATAAGCCCGCATCTTTGGCCTTTTGTTTAAGCGCGTCCATCATAGGAGGTGACGCCCAACGATCTGCATTATTATGGACAGCGTCAATATACTCCTGCTCAACAGGGTAAATGTGCTCGTCCATAAAGGCTTGTAAGCGGTCAATTAGTTTTTGAGATTTGTCAGAGTAATCAAAATTCATGGTTGTATTTCCTTTAGCTAAAGGTGATGGAGTCCAGTCTATCAGGATGGTCTAAATGTGGAATATTGTTAAAACTTGATAAACGTATATTACTTTTATTGAAGTAGAAATGGCTGATGCTGGTGTTACGAACTTGCATATTCAGTTCTATTATCTGTTTGGCATCCAGTCCTAATACCAAACTCATTAACATGGATATAGCTCCCCCCGAACTCACAATCAAAATGGGCTTATCGCTATTTTGAAGACAAGCTAGATCTAAAGCGCGTTGCACTCTATTTTTAAAATCTAGCCAGCTCTCATCTAGTGTACTTTTAGGCAGCAAGTCTTCAGACCATGCGTGCATTGCGAGCTTTAGCAAACGGTAGAAGTCTGCGGGTTTAGGATTTTCAGGCAAACGGTTTTGTGGGTTCAATGATAAATAACTATTACCAATGTTTTGAAAATTAAATTCATTAAAACCAGAGTCTACGGTGACAACAGGAGAGTGAATTAAGCCATCGAGAATACCTTCAGTGGTTTCTCTATGGCGAACCATGTCTCCCATAAACGCCTGAGAGAACGTAATACCTCTTGCAGAGAAGTATTCGCCCAGCCATCGAGCCTGTTGATGACCCAGTTCGCTTAACTTGTCGTAATTTTTTGCTCCAAATGAAGCTTGTCCATGACGGACTAAATATATTTCAGACACTTATTCACCGTTAATTTTTTAACTGATTCGATAGTATTCTTAATAGATCTATTAGTTGAATTTATTATTTTAATTAAATTACATTTAGTAAATCTATATCGCTACCGTACTTTTATAAAGATAGTCCTAAACCAGCTACCTAAAATAGGTGCTGAATGTTTAATGTTCACTCCAATACTTACCTATATTCCAACATAAACACTGACAGCATTAAAATAAATCGAATAGATAATTGGGCATTTAAATAGTATTCAGACATACCACAAGCTTTCTATAAACCTAAAAATGTTGATATTGAAGTGAAAACGTGAAGTATTATGCATAAAAGTATTTTTTAATTAACAATTAACAAACCAAACATTTACTTTTAATCACAGTTTTTGATAAAATACAGGTCGGATGAGTGGGTCTTTGGGTCTAATACTGCAACAAGATTCATTTCACCCTTTTAAAGCTAAAAAACCCGAAAATAGACTAACGCCGCTAGCATAGAGAGAACACATAATGAAACAAATGCTCCCAACACGTTTTAAACTTTCTTCCGTATCAAGTATTGTCACTTTATCATTTGCACTAAGTAGCTCCATGGCTTTTGCTCAAGAAACTGAACAAGAAGGCCGTTTAGAAACCATCACTGTTACCGCACAAAAAAGAGCACAAAATCTTCAAGAAGTGCCAGTATCAGTCACCGCTTTTACCGGTGATGAAATGGCCGAAGCCGTTATTAAAGACATGTACGATTTACAAACAAACGTACCAGGTTTGGGAGCATTTCAAAATCAAAGCGCTACCAACTCTAGTTTTTCTATTCGTGGCGTAGGTACCTCATCACAAAACTTTGGTCTTGAATCATCTGTTGGTCTTTATGTAGACGGTGTTTATCGCGCTCGTCAAAACTCGATGATCAACAACTTGGTAGATGTTGCCGCAGTAGAAGTCTTACGTGGGCCTCAAGGTACACTTTTTGGTAAAAACACGCCATCAGGTGCAATCCTAATAAGCACCGTTAAACCTAGTCATGATGGTGGTGATGGTTTTGTTGAAGCAACAGTGGGTAACTATGGTTTGGTCAACCTATCAGGAGCCATGTCTTTCTCAGCAATTGAAGATGTACTTGCATTTCGCGCAACCGCTTTCAGTAGTGAAAGAGATGGCACCATCAGTGATGTAAATTTGGGTGAAGATACACTCAATGACAGAAATCGCTGGGGTGCTCGTCTACAAGCTTTGTACACACCTAATGACGATGTGTCTTTGAGAATTATTGCTGATTATTCAGAAATCGATGAAATATGTTGTGGCGCCCCCGTGCAGCTAAATAATGACAAACTGAGTGCTGCCGGTGCCCCAGGGTCTGATTTGTTACTTGGTAGCCCCCTTTTCGGTGCCACAATACTTCGCGGTGAAAACTTTTACGATAGAGAAGTGGCACTTTCTCTGTTACCTGTATCGACTATGGAAGACACAGGAATATCGGCCGAGTTAAACTGGGAATTAGACGACAATTATACTTTTGTGTCTATTTCGGCTTATCGCGCCTTTGATTCAGTTGATATAATTGATACAGATTTTATTGATGCCGATTTGTTTTTCACAGGAAATGATGCTGAACAAAGCTCATTTTCACAAGAGTTCAGATTGGACTACACCGGAGATAAGTTAAATTATATTTTAGGCGCATACTATTTCTCACAGGAAATAGACCTTGTCTACAACATCGATACTCAATCTCAATTTAGTACATTCTTTGATGTGGCCGTTCTACCAGCGCTCCAAGCGTCACCTTTGGCCGGGATATTCAACGGGTTGAATGGTTTGAGCGCCCTCACTGGGGGATTTATTGCTCCCCTTGCTCCTGGCTCGGGTGACGGATTCAGTTTTACTCACGTAGCTCAACAAGAACATTCAAGTTATGCTATTTTTGGTCAATTTGATTATCAAATTACCGACGAATTAACGCTGACCACAGGCCTGCGTTACACCGAAGAAGAAAAAGATTTATCCACTATATACCGCGAATTAGATCCTACTGGCCAACAACTTGTGCATGCAAATTTTGGCGCTGCTGGAGCGGCGTTAGGTAATATTGGGGCAGCATTACTCAGTGGTAACGCACCAACATCGGCTGATTTACAAGCGATAGCGCCACTTCAAACTGCTGGCTGGGGCTTCCCTTTTGTAACTGCTAATACTAGCCCAAGGTCTAATATTGTAGAGAACCTTAAGGATGACCAAGTTTCAGGTACACTGAAACTAAGTTATCAACCAAACCGTGACACTCTGTTATATGCATCATACGGTACTGGCTACAAGTCTGGTGGCACAAACACTGACCGTATTGCTGAAGGTTTTAATCCAATATTTGACGCTGAGACTTCTGAATCTTTCGAATTAGGTATTAAGAAAGACTTTCGTGAATATGATTTACGTATCAATGCTGCAGCGCACTACACAACTGTTGAAGACTTTCAGGCTAACACCTTTACAGGTGGTGGCTTTAATTTACAAAATGCCGGTGACTATGAAATTTCTGGTTTCGAAGTTGAAGCAACATGGTTACCTGTTGATTCAGTTGAAGTTAAGTTAGCTTGGGCATTTGTTGATGCAGAATATAAAACATTCTTAGCTGGAAACTGCTGGGTTGCCTATACGTGGCATACTGGGATCAATGATCCAGGTCGTGAAAATGCAGGCGACTCTTTCTGTAATCGCTCAGGTGACAGACCTGGTGGCGAGCCTGAAAACTATGCAGTGATAAGTGTGAAAAAAGACTTCGAATTAGCTGATGGCGTTTATAGTTATGTTCAAGGTGATTTCAGCCACACCAGCGAAGTCATATTAGACGGCAGTAACGACCCTTATGCTATTCAAGATGGTTATAATGTGGTTAACCTAAGACTCTTTATGAACTTTGAAGATGTTGATCTGGACGTGGTTGTTTGGGCGCGTAACCTTCTAGACGAAGACTATATCAACCGCACTAACTTCAACACACCTATTCAGGACGGCAAGTTAAATGCGTATATGGCTGAGCCAGCTACTTTTGGCGTAACAGTTAAGAAACGTTTTTAATTCATATCATTACAATTAGATATTTTTAAGCCGGCACTTGCCGGCTTTTTAATACCTGAAATAATAGAAAGTGATCCATAAAGCCGTCTCAACAACTAAACATTAATATAAACACAATTCCATAAATCAAGCCCCAACGATAAATGCACAGTTTGGTCTGATTAAAAAAGGCACAAAATAATGAAGTCATTAATTAACATTAAAACCATCGTTGCTATTACGTTGTTGTCAGTTACCTCTGTTAGTACCCATGCCGCCGAGTGTCCAGATTTACTCAAGTTTGTAAAACGTAAACTTAACTCACAAGACACAGTAAATATGTGTGAAGCCTATCAAGGCAAGACGATTTTATTTGTGAATACTGCCAGTTACTGTGGTTTTACTCCGCAGTTTGAGGGTCTAGAGACTCTGTATAGCAAATACCAAGACAAGGGTTTTGTAGTACTGGGGTTCCCCTCGCATGACTTTAACCAAGAAGATAAAAGTGAAGTCAAAACAGGGCAAATTTGCCGATTGACCTATGGGGTTAAATTCCCAATGTTTGAGGCGATGTCAGTTAAAGGTGATGATGTTGATCCTCTATACCGGATGTTAGCGAATAAATCTGGCCAAGCGCCGAAGTGGAACTTTTTCAAGTACCTAATGGATAAAAATGGCAATGTTGTTAATGCATATGCCTCAGCTGTAAAGCCTACAGATGAAGCATTAGTAGGTGATATCGAAAAAGCTCTGCAATTATAAATCACCCTCAACATTTGAATTTTGCCTTAATAAAAATCACTATTAGTTGGCAAGGCTATTGAGGAGCCTTTGCCAACTAATACATTTGTAATATCATTTTAGAGAATAGCTAAAAGTTAATAATCACCAGCATTATTGCCATTTACCCCACAAGTCTAAAGGGCCAAGTGTTGTGTTGAAATGTTTTGCAGTTCTAAGCTGGATTGAAAATTTGTCTATGATCCAGACGAACATCACTATAAACACGCCAAAGCGCAACAAAAATAAAGACCATTGAATTTTTTGCTGAAGGGGTATCGAAACGCTGTTTGCATAGAATGAGTAAAGGTTCTCTCCAATCACACTAATAAACTGTTAGTCGGTCCAGAAAATCACATTTTTAACTAAGTGATTGTACTTTATCTTCCAAGGTCACCGTTTGGGCATCTACACGATCAATAATTTTAATGATGGTAGTTTGTACTGTCTCATCCTGACGAATGTCTGTTTCGCTATTAAAAGTTTCCAACATAGGCTCAGCATTTTCTTGTTCAATAAAACCCACTTCTACTTTGGTTGCTAACGCTTCACTAGGACCGAAGTATTGAATACTGATCATCGGATAACCATGAAAACCACGTTTAACCCGCTTACTGATGCGTTTTTGCGACTTGTCTAAGTTCATATTTAGTACCGTGGTTCAATTTATAGAAGATTATGATAACGGCTAAAGCATCTAAGGGGTAAATTTTAAGTTTGTATTCGATAAAAATATTATTGCCCCTGACGTAAAGCGACCACTTAACGTATAATATTTCCAATTATGTTTGATTAAGATGCCGTTATGACAGTTGAAACCTTTACGCCCAATAAAACCACTACATTAGAAACGCCAGTCAGAATTTTAGAGGACTC
>Ga0307488_10005186_pt1 | contig 10780 bp, 12 predicted proteins | sample SB02metaG_FD_202248 | JGI IMG/M metagenome (GOLD analysis project Ga0307488, IMG submission 202248) | Sea-ice brine microbial communities from Beaufort Sea near Barrow, Alaska, United States - SB 0.2 | ecosystem: Environmental > Aquatic > Marine > Coastal | place: USA: Alaska | collected...
CTGTTGTGAACGTCTTTCTTTTGAAAAAAAGTAGAAGAACGTCGTCGCCATATGTGCTCCGCGCAGATGGCGCCGTCGTTCAAATGAGAATTCAATGATGACAAAATGCCAAATCGGAGAATTTGTTTAAGAAATGGACGAGCAGTGTAAATAAAAATGCATGATTTGACAACAAAATCACAAACAAATCATGACCGACGGCGCAATCAGCGCGGAGCGCATATGGCGACGACGTGCTGCTCCGTCAGATTGACTTTGAAAAAAGAGCAATGACGAATCATGTCGTCAATCAGACAAACAGAGTGATAACGGGTCGACTGACTTTGTGAAGTGAACGACCGAACGTAAACCTGTCAATACCGTTAGCTCCTTATCGATCGCAGATGGCGATCGCGTCTTAGGAAAGCAACGGTATTCGGCCAAAGGTCGGTAAAACAAAGTCGGTAAAACCGCTGAGCAGTTAAACTGCGTCCAACGGTTTCGTCTTGGGGATGGGGGGGCGTACGGTGAATCGCGGAGCGCCACGCGGCGGGGGCCTGATGGGGGAGAGGGGGGGGGCGACAGCGACGCGCTGCTCACACTTTTTCGTAAACAGTTCTTCGGTGGGAATGCCGGCCTTTCAGTTTGCTCCCCTCCGCGATTCATCGCGCGCCCCCCAACGTCAATTGTACCGTACTCGTAAGTTCGAATGGAGTCCTCCTGATTTTCAGTGTGAAAATACACCAAATCGGATCACGTGTTGGAAAATCTTTTCGGGAATGCCGGCGAAACTCGTGATCACACGTGCGAAACACGTGATCACACGTGTTACTTCTTCGTGTAAAAAGATGAAGGTGCTGCCAAATCTGTAATAACTAGTCGCGAGTCCATGTGAACTATGACAAAGTGCGTGAAACCACTTAGACACTAAGTCGTACTAAGTCGTCCAAATGGAGCGTTCTGATTGGTCGAGCGGGCACTAAGTCAGACTAAGTAGCACTAGTCAGACCAAGTGTCTAAGTGGTTTCGCGCACTTTGTCATATGATACATACTGTCTGACTGTGGAATAGATACTGTGGTCGAAAATGACTTAAAAAAATGACGTCAATCTAGAGCTATGATATTATTTGATTATTGGCAAACTCGACCGAGTTTGATCGTCGACTTCTTGGAAGTTTCATCGTCTTTGCGTATGGCGCAAGGACAAGCCAGAGAAGTTCCAAAATAAAGATGACGTCAAACTCGATCAAACTCGACCGAGTTTGTTTGCCAATAGATTCATGCATTTTGTCATATATGAGTCGAAAATATCCTTGGTCTGTAACTCAAAAACAAAAATTACATGCGCGCCATGCGCCTATGCTTTTGGTCGCCAGCAGAATGAAGAAGGCTGTTTTGCGTGGTGAATCCGCGCGAATGACGCGCGAACAATGACGTACGAGGTATCGGCAGCGGCAAAACCGCCGCAGACAACCCCCCGTTTTTTTTTACATTCGCGTCGATACGCGTGGGGCAATCGGCGAGTATTGCCGCTGCCGCGCCGTTGCGCCGCTTCCCCGGTTCTTCAGTCAATTGTCCCATGTTGACGGTCTAAATGTGCGAATCGCTCCGAGGCGCGCCGGCGGCGATTCTCGCCATTCCCCCCCGCTTGTTGACGCGAATGCCTGTAAAAAGAGGGGTTGTCTGCGGCAGTTTTGCCGCCGCCGATACTTCGTACGTCATTGTTTGCGCGTCATTCGTGCCGATTCATCACTCAAAACATCCTATTATTTCTACTGGCGACCCAAGTCATTGGCGCTCGCGCGCGAGGCATAGCGGAATAGGTCTATTCCCCACCTTACGGGGAAACAGCCCGCGTCTAATAACAAAGTGGGGTCGGAACGCGCGCGATTCCGGAGTCTACACCTGATTTGACGGGTTATGAACCCTCCGGCCCCATTAATCGAAAACTGTTGGAGGCTAATGATTAGCCTTGCGACCGGCTACTTTCGTTGTTGCCGACCGGCCGATAGGCCTCCAGGAAAGGTTGCCTGGGCGAGAAAATTGGAGCGCGTGCAATTGCGCTCCCAGCCAGGCATGGCGGGCCAGGGCGACACAGGCGCGGCGGAACAGTCATCCCGCCCCCCCCCGTCGGCGGACTCCTATGCCGCGGCGGCGGAGGCGGCCGCCGCAGCCGCCTTCGAATTTATCTCGGCGCACATACGCGTGTTGGGGGAGGCGTACGTGCACTGTGGTTCCCTGCCCCCGATGCCCCCGTCGGCTCCGACGCGGTCGCGGATGCCGACCCCACGGTTGGGGCTGCCACCGCCTCACGCGCAGAGCGTTTCTTCCCGTCATGCATCTACGCATGTCGGAACACGACACCAGCGGAAGGCGGCCGTCGATAAGGAGATGGCTGCGGCACCGAACGCGCTGTCGGTCACCCTCGACGCGCTGTCGGTTACCCGGCAGCGTCGCGTCACCCGGTCCATTTCAAAAGTCCCTGTCTATTTTGGGGGAGCTTGTTGAGTGTCCGCAGTTGACTGACTCCCCCCACCTTTTTATTAGACGCGAGCTGTTTCCCCGTACGAGTAGAGGTTGGGGCGCCCCTAAAGTCAAGGCGCCCCTCAAGTCAAGGCGCCCCTAGAGTCAAACCCTCGGCTTTCTTGAGTTATAGACGGTCAATCTTGATGCAAATCGCGGGTTTGGGGGTTTTTGTCTGTGACGGGTCGACCGCAGGCGGCAGGCAGCGACGCCGTCGCGTCTTTGGGGGTCCCCCAACCCGCGGTTGCCTCGCAAAAGGCACGGTTACTGCGTGCGCGGGCTGCGGGCTCCGCGCCGAGCACCTCCGGCGCCGCTGGCGCGCATCTGTTCGAGGCGATCGGCAAATGGGACACGAGCGATTGCTGAAAAGTCGTTGCAAGTTTCTCAAAAACGGTGCGAAATGCACGGGGAGACGCCAACATCGTACGCGTGCAGGAGGGTGGCGGCCGGACAGAGCCGCTGGTTATTTTTTATGGTGCTATCGTCGAGGGATACGCGTGTCCAGATTGCGCAATACGGGTCGTCGCGGCGCCACTGCCCGTTTCTAGCGGCGGCTGCACCCGCGTGGAGTCAAAATGAGCAGATTAGACTGTCATCCTGAGTTAACAAAGTTTGACTTTAGGGGCGCCATCCTATTTTCTTAACGTACCAGAATACGGGCGTTGCGTCGTCAATACGGCGCCAAACGACCTGAGTTTACTGAGACAACATGGCGGGCTCAGTTAGGGTCGGTCCCATATGGTTTTCGCGCCAGTCAGGGCTTGAGAAATTGTTTGACTTTAGGGGCGCCCTAACTCTACTCTAAAATGACAAAACAAGTGTCTATGAACTTTATCAGTTGATATCAATTGATATCCAATGACATTTACTGATTTGTTCGACCTCTCGGCCAATCACAAATCAGCAAATATCAGTATCAATTCATTGACATCAGTTGATGAAGTTCACAGCTTCACTTGTTGTGTCATACACCATGACAAAACAAGTGAAGCTATGAACTTTATCAACTTCTGATATTGCTATTAACCGATTCGTGATTGGTCGACAGGACGATTTTGACTTCTCGGCCAATCACAAATCAGCAAATATCCATGACATTATTTGATGAAGTTCACTTGTTTTGTCGTACTGTATGCGATTTGCAATAGGTATCGATTTGGAAGGTATTTGTTCAAAATGCCGCGTCGGGCGTCGCGCCCTGCACCATCGCGAGAGTTTGGGGGTCGCGTGGGGTGCTTGGTAGATGGATCTCAGCCAAGCCTGGCCCGGCGGGTCCGCAAAGCACTTGCGATGGCCGTCCGCCGCCCTTTGTTCGTCGGAACCACCCGTCTGGTCTCGTTACCGGACCATCTGGCCAGAGGGGGTCTGACGACGGTTTGCGACGTGGTCCGGAAACGCGACCAGACGGGCGGTTCCGGTCAACAACGGGGTAGCATTGCGGAGGGGCAGGATAACTCACTGCGATCAAGCTCATGAAGAGCGTCGGAACGCGCACGGCGGCGGCGGCGGCAAGCGCGCGTGGTTGAGCATCCGCCGACTCCGCGACGGCGCACACAGCGGTTGAAAAAAACGAACGCTGTCGGCATCGCGCGCAAGCCCAAACTCGTGACCCGGCTCTGGCGACTCCCGCGGACCGCCCGTTGAGCGGAACAGGTGCGACGGAGGGGCCGCGGCATGCGCGCCGTCTTTTAGGACGGCCATGCGCGCCGTCTTTTAGGACGGCCATGCGCGCCGTCTTCTACGTGTTACGCGTATCGTGGAGGACGACCGACACGCGACCTTACAGCGCTAAACTTTCAGACCGATGAGAAGAGGGGTGTATGAGAAACTTTAAGATTGGACGAGTTGTTCGCATCCCTCCCTCTCGCATCCTTCCCTGCTCATACAGTATTCTGGATTGCAACCGGGTGTGGACGACTACGCAATTCAGTCCCCGTACCAAGTGGGCACATTTGCTCTTTGTCCCTTTCCTTTGGGTTCACTCGTCGGTTTCCATACAGCTCTCGTGCGGCGCAACCTCTCCGCTTCAGAACGCCGCACGTTTTTATTTCCCATCTTATGGTTCATTAGACCCGTCGAAATCGAGACAATCAAGACATGAAAAACAAGTCGCGCGTACAAACATGTTTCAATCTGATATATTTTAGCGAGGAGCAAATGTAACCATTTGGTACAGAGATTGAACTGCGTAGGATGTGGGGCGAAAAGCGGGGCTTAGCTTAGGCTTAGCTTAGCTGGATAAAGCTGATAATGGGGGCGGAAAAGTCGATGGCTCGGAACTCGTCATAATCGGAAGTCTTAACTGCACATTTCAATATTCGTCATTTCCTTGTTGCCACTTGTTCGCTTCCCTGAATCCCGAAAGTAACGAGTTTCGTCGAGCTAAGCGTAAGTGAACCTCCACTGTTTGCCCCGCATCGTCCACACTCGGTTGAAATCCAGATTATGTTGTCGCGTATCAGTTCAGTCCCCGTACCAAATGGTCACATTCTGTTTGCTCCTCGCTAAAATGATTCAGATTGAACTATGTTTTTACGCGCGACTCGTTTATTTAATATTCATTTTCTCGAATTTGACGGTCTAATAAACCATGAGGTGGGAGATCAAAGCGTGCGGCGTTCTCAAACGGAGAGATTGCTCCGCACGAGAGCCTTTTGGAAATCGACGAGTCGACTAAACGAAAAGGGACAAAGATGAAAAGAGCAAATGTGCCCATTTGGTACGGGGACTGAAGTGCGTACCTGGTAGTTACTACACGCCATAATGCGCTAGTCAACATTGGACTGCACCCCCCCCGTCATGTCCGTACAGGTCCAACACTCAAATCCGCCTTGGATTGTACTGGTACACCACGAACAAACGGACAAATGGACGGCGTATGAAAATGGCCAGGGAGGCGAAGCGACAATTTTGCAAAATACCATTTCCAAAAAGAGAATCAGAGCACGCACTGTTCCCCCTGGTATAGTGTATCGGGTTATACTGTACACAAACTCACTGGCGGGAGAACAACGAAAAATAATGTATTTTCCGCATGTACCACCTTTTTTGCAACATTCCGGATTTTTCGTCTGCTCCCTTGAGTCAAAGTGTCGATAGACCAGGGACGTGATATGCACAGTGATGTCTCCGTAGGGCAGTTTTGCGGATCTCACCATGCCCACTCTCGACTTCAACAGCGTACTGTCTGACAGTGGCTCGGCATCAGATGGGACCCTAAGGTCCATGAATCGGATCGATCACCAGGCCCGTAAATCGTTTTTCCACTGACATGAGATCGATCCCATATAGAATAACTCAGGAATCAGACTGCCGAGGCCCAGCTCAGCGCAGAAATGCGCCCCATATATGTAGTTGGCGCCCGACTATTTTGGCGTCACCTGATTGACCGAGAGAGGTCGGGAGAGCTTTGACTCCCCCGCCCCGCCAAAACGCGCGACTCCCTGCCCCAGCAGCAGCACGAGGCTCGGGTGCAAAAAAACCCGGTTCCCGCGGTCCGGGGCTCGCCCGTGGGGCGTGCTGGGTCTCTGAGCAAAGCCCTGGCCTCGGGTTTCGGCCTCATCCAAGGGCACGGCATGCCCGAGGGTTTGCACGGCGCTGCCAAATGCTTCGATGGGACCGAAACCTTACGGTGCTGCGTGCGCCGCTTGGCGGGCTCCGTCTCCACCACAAGGGTAAACCCCTAGCGTTATTCTTTTTCCAATGATTTTCCTTGTTCGCGATCGCCGCGCCGTCAAAAACTCTCCCCTCGCGCTCCTGCTTTTCTGCTCGAGCCGTGAATGGGACGCCCCCATTGGCCACGCCAAGGACGTGCTGAACTCCCCCGCGCTACGGGTTGACGTTGTTTTCCTATCCGCGCCCGCTGGGCGGGCTCAGTGGTGTCCCGAATGAACCACGCGCGGCGGCGGGCAAGGTGCGAATCCCGTTCGGCCTGTGAGCGTCCCATGTCTGGTCGTGCGGTGTCTGGCCTGTCGCATGCTTGAATTGGGCGGTGACGGTCTCGTTCAGTTTGCCCCCCGCGCGCATGTGAATCGTGCCCGGATGCTCACTCGGACGGGCCGCGGTCCGCCTCGCATCCCTAATATCTAACGCGTACCGTTGCCCGTTTTCGCATCTTTCCGTCAGGCTGCTCTTACGACGCGCGGCGAGTCGGCTTGAGCCAGCAGCCCGAGTTTCTGTCGTGTCGACCACACACGTTCTGTTACCATCTTGCCGACGCCAGCGATGCGCCTGGTGCGCCGTTGTGTTTCGTTTATAGAATAGCGCGCCCGCGAGTGAAATACCCTAAACATTGTAATAAAGCCGTCCGTATCCTAGGACCAATGCGTCGCTTATGAATGAATCACGCATGGCGTTGGCGAAGCTGGCGTCGCGCCGACCCTGCCAAGACGCAGGCGGCCCCAGACACTGGCGACGACGCGAAAGCGCAAACTCGAAACTTGGAAAATAAGTGGGTTCAGATCGTATGGGTTTTTTGTGGACAGGGGGCCAGAGGAGGGGTCGCCATATCGCGAAATTCGGAAACACTTGGACTAATTCTCATCGAAACCACTCGAGTCGGGCGCCAACTAGAATACAAAATAAGTCAGAAAGTAGAGCTAGACTGGTGAGGGCTAAAGATGAGACCCACTGACAAATCTGTCATAAGTGTCATCATGTATGCCTGTTCTGAGCTGCGGAAAAGGAAACCGGCGAACGACAACCATTCACACTTACGAGCGTCACGCGCGACGACGCGCGAAGCGTGATTCGCGGCACGACCGAAATGGGAACGCGTGCGCCATCATCACAGTCAAATTCACGTGCCAAGGGGGTTCGTCGCCGCGGAAAGCCGGTGGCCTACGCAAACATTGTCGCCTATCCAGTTCAGTTCTCGGCTGTGGAACAGACGTTGTACAGCTGCATAATATATTCGCACACCATGTCATCTAACGCATGTGAACTCTAATACTTCAGTATCATGGCATAATATGACATGGCGAGCAATTGCGGCCTGAACCTAGCCCGCGGGAGAGATCGTGCGCACGGCGCAGCGGAACAAGACCAACCCGCCAGCTGGTTCTACTCGCTTCAATCTCGAGAAGGCCAACTTTGGCGTCTTTATGCTGTGCAGGTCCAGATGGGGGATGTGACTGCGGATAAGGCTCTGGTACAGAGTCTACTAAGCTGAGCTCGCTTTGAGGGAACAGTAAAAATAACCTCAGGCCTTGTCTCGGAATAATCCGAATCGACACTCAAGCTGCTGTAACGGTTCAAAACTAATCCCGAGTAGATGCATTAATTTCCCGCGCGATCAGATGACATCAGTTGAGAACGAAAATGTGTACCAGTACATGTCCGCTCGCCATGCAATAGACCTATTCCGCTATATCACTGACGCGCCAGCGCCAATGACTTCGGTCGCCTGAGTCCGAGAAAACGCTCTTTTGAGTGGTGATTTGGCGAGAATGACGGGCGAACAATGGCGTACGAAGTCTCGACGGCGGCCGCGCCGAGGCGCGGAATCCCTTCGTAGTAGTCATGCCGTGGACTCCGTGGGGGTCGAACGGCGAGCATCGCGGCCGCCGTGCCGCTGGGCGATGCTCACATTTAGACCGTCACTTCCCGATCAAATGACTCAAGAAACGGGGCAGCGCCCGAACGGCGTGTCGGCGGCGATACCATGTAAATCAAATATATACCACATACCCCCCTCCAGTGTCCTTCAGTGAAAATGGGGCAACACTGCGGACACGGCCAACACACTGCCGAAAAAAACTGCGGAGATGGTTCGATGTGCGGGGCAAAACGTAGCCAAGTGATGAGTCGTGCGGCAGTGTCGGGGGAGTGTTGGCCTGTGGCTACTTTTGAAACTAAGAGGCTCCACGAAGGAGGCATGCCTGCTTGATGTACAAGCACGGAGGGATGGTGAGGTCATCCCCCATCGTCTTCAGGCTGTAAGACGATATTTGTGTACTACCGGCGCGAGTACGACACATTGCAACAAACTTACTTGCATGTAAGACGAAATTACACACAAAAATACATGGCCAGCATTCATAACCAGCCACTTCCGCCATTTCAAGCGGACAGACCCTAGATTAAGCAAGGGATTCAGTCCTTATCGAGGGGCACTCCGGCTATTTTACAGTCCTATTTTCTCTGCTGATGTGACGGTTGCCCGCTTGCAACTCTTGCACCAGCGACTCTATGCCAACCACCGACGTCGGCAATCCTCTACTCAGAACCTCAACTTCACCTGTTTCTGGCATCATAGCGACGTCATCTTCAATGCGAACCCCTATACCGCGCAGGGACTTTGGAACAGCTGGGTCGTCCGACGGCAGGTATAAGCCTGGCTCGATTGTGAGCACACAGCCGGGCTGAATGGGAGTGGTTGTTGGGACGGTCGGTGTGTCATGAGTGTCCATGCCTAACCAGTGGCCCACAGAGTGTGGGTAATAGCGCATGCACTGGCTCTTACCCCCGCGCACGCCGAGGTTCGCGAGGCTCTCTGATAGGACTTTCACACTCAACATGTGGAGGTCGTGCACCGATACACCGAGAGCCACAGCATTCAGGCATTTCGCATGAGCCTCCAAAACAGCCTCATACACATCCGCCTGTGCCTGCGTGAACCCACCTGGCCCAACCGGCCACGTCCGTGTCACGTCACTTGCGTAACCCCGCCGTTCACAACCTGCGTCCATCAGAAGGAGCTCGCCGGGTTCCAGCACACGGTCCATGGCAGCATAGTGAACCACAAGTGCACCCGGCCCACTACCAACCACGGAAGGGTACGCAAGGCGACTGGCACCGGCAGCCTTACATCGGTGCTCGTGATTCGCACACACCATGTACTCTAGCGCACCTGGGACAGAAGCTTGAATAGCACTGTGGAAGCCTTGGATGTCTGCGTCTACGCTTTCGCGGAGGGCTTGAATCTCTGCGGGCGACTTTTGCCAGCGTAGTGCTTGAATTATAGGGCGAAGAGTCCGTGGAGGGCCACAGCCGTGCAGCTTCCCAGTTGCCTTGAACGCGGCCGTGGACAGTGCGCCTCCTTGTCTGCCTTCGTCAGCGAATACTGCCGACGCACGTCTTGCGGCTCGTGCAATAACGTCGTCCATGTCTGAGAGCTCGTGCGTTGCGTCAGCGCCAAAGAACCGGATTGCAGCGTCTGTTCCTATCCTTTGGCCGTTCCAAATCTCGTCCCGTGCACTTCTCGGTGGAACGAACAGCGTGTATACGTGTTTTCCGTCAGGTGGACGCTCCAACATCATAACAACGCCCGGTTGCAGCACACCAGTGAGGTAGGCGAAGTCTGCTTCTTGTCGGTATCCAGGGTAGGGGATGATGGTGCTGGGCAGAAACGCTGGAGGAGCTGCGGCGAGGACGGCCACGGAGTTCGCGGGAAGGTGGTCCGCGAGAGCACGGCGGCGTCGCCGGTACTCGTCGGCGGAGAACCCGGGGGTGAGCTCGCCTGAGCTCATCAGGTGTGGGTGTGTCTCCGGTGTCGGTTGGCCCTCCCCTTGCGTCGGCAATTTTGTTCCGCGGGGTAAGCGGGCGGCGGCGAGCTTGACAACGGTAGAGGTGGAGGGCGAGCCGCCGCCTCCATCACCACTGGAGGAGCTCAGGGCGCGGGTTGCGGAGGGAGCGCGGCCCCATCCGCCGCCGCCCCCGGGGTTGGCCCAGAACTTGCGGAGGGTCCTCGCTGTAAGCCAGACCATCGTCGTTCCGAAACGACGAGGGCCCGGCATATTGGACTACGTTGCGCCTTGCCACAAAGAGTCGACGACGTCGGCGCCGAACAGCAGGCTGCGTGAAAGGTGAAGCGTTGGGTTATGTTAACTCTCAGTGTCGGGTCTGGTATCGAAGATTTGGTATCGAATCCCGTTCGACCAAGCAGAACAGTCCGTTCGACAAAGCCAAAGTCACGCCAGCCGACTCGCCGAAAGTCCGACCGGGTCGCGATGCTTGAGTAAATAGACCGTCGATTTCGGGGGGAAAGGGTGACCGGTCATACTACAGTCGCGCCTTGAGCCCGCGGTGCGCGAAGTGGCGGAGAAGCTGGGCTTCGTGATCCACCTGTACCCAGGGTCTCTCACGCACATCATGCAGGTGAGAACACATCCCTCATATCCCCCTTAATGATCAAACGAACGAAACACCCGTGCTGTGGCGGTGACTGTGGACAAAGCTGACAGACCCCTGCACCGACGTTCAAAACTGCCTTGGTTCTGCTACCTGCCACAGTTATTACTGACACTCCCCCTCCCACCCCCACCTTGCAGCCCCTCG
>Ga0307488_10005187_pt1 | contig 10778 bp, 14 predicted proteins | sample SB02metaG_FD_202248 | JGI IMG/M metagenome (GOLD analysis project Ga0307488, IMG submission 202248) | Sea-ice brine microbial communities from Beaufort Sea near Barrow, Alaska, United States - SB 0.2 | ecosystem: Environmental > Aquatic > Marine > Coastal | place: USA: Alaska | collected...
CTGAAACAGCGTCTGGCAAGGGCAGAAGGTACCTGGGAGATGGCCGAGAACCTGTACAGAGAACTGGCAGAGAAGGTGCGTGACATGGCATGGGACATCAAGGACCTTAGCAGGGAAGTAAACGGAAACTAATATGCGATTACTTTTATCCATAGCATTCCTGATGGCGTTCGCCACGATGGCGGAAGCACGTAATGAATACCTCAACAGTTACTCAAGTGCGTGTCAGTACGGTTCTGTTGACCTAAGCACCAGTTACTCACAGGACGACACAGACTACAGACACTACTCGCCAAGTAATGATTACGATAATTTTGGTGAACGAAAAGAATTAAGATTGAGTTTCAGGAAGTACCTTGGTGTAACTAAAAAGATGTGTGATGAACAAAATAAAGTATTACTAGAAAATGAGAATCTTAGACAGGAACTGGAGATGTTGAAGGTGTGCAACAAGTATGCAGACAGACCACTGCCGCCACAGTTCAGCACAGTGGAGAAACACTGCAAAGGACTGCGGGCGAGACCCATCAAGGAAAAAAGCGAGGATCCTTTGTGGGACGAGATGAAGATGGAATACCTAAAGGCCAATCCTGGAGCAGACGTTTACAATCCACCCAAAGACAGTTTGAAGATGCCACCCAAGGACTTTGACCTCCCTAAACCCACAAACTAATATTACCAAACACACTCGTAATTTGACATATAGTGCATATATGTTATAATAAATAAACTTGAAGATTGCTTTAGATAGGATCTTCAATAACATTAACTCGCTTAAACTTAAAAGGAGGAAAGCACATGAAAAACAATCTATCTATTTTTAACAACCTGAGACCACTGACCGTGGGATTCGACGACATGTTCGCTCATTTCGAAACCATGATGGAAGACCGTTTCTTCGAGAAGGGAACAGTCGCGAACTTCCCACCATACAACATAGTGAAGACCGGTGAGAACACCTATGACGTTGAACTTGCCCTAGCGGGATTTGGTAAGGATGACATCATAGTTGAGTACCATTATAACATGCTCACTGTGGAATCTAAACCCAAGAAGCAGGACGAGGATACTGATCCAGATGGCAACATGATACACAGGGGCATCTCGAAGAGGATGTTCACTAGATCATTCACCATCGCGAACGATGTTGAAGTCAAGGGCGCGGAACTGAAAGACGGCTTGCTTAAAGTGTCACTGGAGAGAATAATACCAGAACACAAGAAAGCAAAGACCATCGAAATCAAATAAGCATAAAGTGGATAGGGTGGTAACGCCCTATCTACCAATAGACAAAATAAAAAAAATATGTTATAATAAAGGAGATATATGAGTAAAATAATTGGAATAGATTTAGGAACAACAAACTCTTGTGTGGCTATAATGGAAGGCTCACAGGCAAAGGTATTAGAAAATGTAGAAGGAAAGAGAACAACACCTTCAGTAGTGGCATTTGGAGACGGAGATGAAAAATTAGTTGGAGACCCTGCAAAAAGACAAGCAGTGACAAATCCTACTAATACCATCTACGCCGCTAAAAGATTAATTGGAAGAAAGTTTGACGGAGATTCTGTACAGAAAGATATCAAGACATCACCTTTCAAAATTATAAAAGCAGACAACGGCGACGCTTGGATAGAAGCCAAAGGTGAGAAGTACTCACCATCACAGATATCAGCATTTACTCTTCAGAAAATGAAAGCGACTGCAGAAAAGTATCTTGGACAAGAAGTTACAAAGGCTGTAATCACAGTACCGGCATACTTCAATGACTCACAGAGACAGGCAACAAAGGACGCAGGTAAGATAGCAGGACTTGAAGTTGAACGTATAGTAAACGAACCAACAGCGGCCGCACTTGCGTATGGACTAGACAAAAAGAAATCAGGCAAAGTTGCAGTGTACGACCTAGGTGGTGGTACGTTTGACGTTTCTATACTAGAGATAGGCGGCGGTGTGTTTGAAGTTAAATCCACAAACGGCGACACCTCACTAGGTGGTGAAGACTTTGACAATGCCATAGTCAAACATCTAATAAGTGAATTTAAAAAAGATACAGGTATGGACATAAGCAATGACAATCTTGCTATGCAAAGGATCAAAGAAGCGGCAGAGAAAGCCAAATGCGAACTTTCATCTACTGCACAGACTGACATTAACTTACCATTCATCACAGCAGACAAGACAGGACCAAAACACTTGAACGTTAAGATGAATAGGGCAAAGTTTGAATCTCTTGTTGAGAAACTGATTGAGAGAACACTTGCTCCTTGCAAGACTGCGTTGAAAGATTCAGGCATTAGTGCAAACGAAATCAATGAAGTTATCCTTGTAGGAGGTATGACTCGTATGCCAAAAGTGATTGAGACAGTTAAGAACTTTTTTGGCAAGGAACCACATAAAGGAGTGAACCCAGACGAAGTTGTAGCAATAGGTGCCGCAATACAAGGTGGTGTACTTCAAGGTGACGTCAAAGACGTATTGCTTTTAGATGTGACTCCTCTGTCACTAGGCATAGAAACAGTAGGAGAAGTAACTACAAAACTTATTGAAAAGAACACAACAATACCTACAAAAAAAAGCCAAGTGTTTTCCACTGCAATTGATAATCAATCAGCAGTAACTATCAAGGTTGTACAGGGTGAGAGGGAAATGGCCTCTGACAACAAACAACTTGGAAACTTTAACCTAGATGGCATAGCACCAGCACCAAGAGGTATGCCTCAAATAGAAGTAACCTTTGATATAGATGCAAACGGTATAGTGAACGTGAGTGCAAAAGATAAAGGCACAGGCAAAGAACAAAAGATAACAATACAGGCATCAGGTGGATTGTCAGAAGCAGAAATTGATCAGATGGTCAAGGATGCAGAAGCAAACAAAGACGCCGACAAGAAGAAACGTGAGACTGTTGACGCTATGAACTTAGGCGAACAGACTGCACACCAAGCCGAGAAAGCAGTCAAAGAACACGGAGACAAGGTCACACCAGAAGAAAAAGCCATTATTGAAACAAAGATAGCAGAGCTGAGGGAAATGCTGAAAGACGGAGACTTTGATACAATAACTGCTAAAGCTAAAGAACTAAATGAAGCACAGATGAAACTTGGGGAGGCAATATACAAAGAACAACAAGAAAAACAAAACAAAACTAACCCAGAGGAAAGCACAGACAAAAAAGAAGATGTTGTTGATGCTGACTTTGAAGAAGTTGATAATAAAAAAGCAGGATAAACATGGAAGACATACAAACACTAACAAGAGAAAAGATCAAACTGGAAGAGCCTGGAATGTACGATGTGATATTCCTGAACGATAACATCACAACAACAGAATTCGTTGTGAGGGTACTGAAACAGATTTTTGGCAAGACCCAGGAACAGGCGGAAGCCATCATGACAAAGGTACACAAGGACGGACAAGGCGTGGTAGGATCATTTGTACACGAGGTCGCAGAACAGAAAGGCATCGAAACAACACTGCTCGCAAGACAGGAAAATTTTCCACTACAAGTAAAAGTCAAGAAGCAGTGATGCACGTTGACGATTACGTCCGGGCAAACAAGGAAGTGATCAAGTTCGTACAGAACGCAGTACCAGGTGCTATAGACAAATATGTAGGCACACTGGATCATGCCACAGCAAGATTCAACACAATACTATTAAGACTATCCGAAGAACCACTGATGCTGGATGAACACATGTCGGAGGCAAGGGAGTGCTTTGATGCCATACAGGCATTCTACAGGAACACACAGCGACTGATCTCATGGCATTGGCTGTTGAAACCTGTTGCGAAGGCCATGCTACACTGGACAGGAACCAGGCAGATACCAAAGATAAAACAACTGCTGGCAAAAGTCAATAATTACTAGTATGATCAGCAACTGGCTACTATGGGCAATACCACACCAGTACGTGAGGAGATACCTTTTCACACTATGGTTGGTGATGTTTGTACTTCCAGGTTATGTGTTTGGGTTGCAATTTACGAAATTTGGCTTTATAATAAACTTATTATGGTATGACTTGATCTTCTATGGTTGGGTCAGGGTAAAACAACAACTAGGAGATGACGAATGAAAGCAGTGGTATGGAGCAAACCAGGCTGTTCACAGTGTGATTCAGCAAAACATTTATTGAAGACCAAAGGCATAGAGTACGAGGAGAAGAACATAGCAGAAGGTTATAAAATACAGGACCTGCTGGAACTGGTGCCCAACGCAAAGACCATGCCTCAGATCTGGTTGGACGAAGAACACATCGGTGGCTATAGGGAACTACAAGAAAAATTAAAGTAAGTGACTAAAACATTAATCTAATTTAGTAAAATTATAATTTAGTAAAATTAATTTATGAAACGTGTGGCTCTATTAATGGTGATACAGTATAATGATTAGGAATTATTATAATATTTTTTTTCAAGTTCCGTATGATGATCTAGTTTAGAAATAAACTCGTCTTCACTAATTTTAAAATCATCTAATTCAGAATTCTCTACCTGGTACTTTTTCATTTCACCTAAAATATATTTTATCGATGGTGATTTAAAAGGATAGACGAATCGACCATTATAGCCAAAATATAAACTGTTTGTGATTACTGAATTGTTAATTTTTTTATCAGGCCAATTTTCAATATAAAAATTGCAATTATACAACTCTAAAGAGCTACATTTTATTTCATGGAAGCACAGCTCTATCAATTCTATAGCAACATCCTTTATTATTTTACTTTCTTTGACCAGACTGTGTTTTGGATATTTGTTAAAATGTTCGATAACAATCGTGTGCTTTCCTTCAGATAGTTCCAACTGGAAAGTTTTTTCGTAATGTGATGCTGTATAGTTGTATTCTTCTGTCAGGATCTTTTCATCTGACAAAATCCTAAAACATGGAAAATTTTTCCCATTGTTATAACAGTTTAATTTAATTTTTATTTTTTCTTGCATCTAAAAATTCTTTTTCAATATCTTTTAGTTGATTCCACTTGGACCATAAAAATTTTAAATCTTTTTCCTCTGAGGGGATAGAGTAACCTAAATTTTTAGCAACTTTGCCTAACATCAATCTTCTTCTTATTCGTTCAGACAGAGTAAGGGTCGGATTTGCAGGATTCCACCAGAGCATGTCTTCCCTGGGACCATTTGGCATAGGAATAAACTCAACTCCCATTTTTGGTAAATTTGTATAATCTGGAGTGTTAGGTTGTATTCTTAATGTTCCTCCTAGTTCGAGATTTAAAATTGTTTTATCATAGGCGTAAGGGTGGAATCTTTCAAAGAACTTTTTATATTCGTTGACGTGTTTTTCTGTTTCTGTGGGATAGCCAATTATGAACAACGGCCATGTTGTTATTTTGTGTTTGCTACATTGTTCTAATTCATAAGCAACATCGTCGTTTGTAAATTTTTTACCCATCTGAAACCTTATTTCATCACTAGCCGACTCTATACCAACTTCCAAAACCGATGCTCCTGACTTTGCAATCAATTCCCAGTCCTCGGGCGTGTGTTGTTTAATGGGTCTAAAAATAAATTGTCCATTCCAAACTATATTTGCATTGTTGTCTACATTGTGTTTAGCTAGAATATCACACATTATTCTAAACTCTTTCATTGAACCATTCACTAGACTGTCTGTAAAATGAAAACGTCTGACTCCGTACTTTTTTGATTTTTCAATTATTTCGTTAGCCACTATGTCACCACTCCTGTGTATGAATTTGGGCCATACGTATGGGACATCACAATAGCTACATTTTCTAACACAGCCTTTACTTCCTGTGATCGACATTGTATTTTCTGTTTCTGTCATGTCCTTTAGTGTGTGGTTCGACGTTCGTAAATATATTCCTAAATTTTCTTTGCCGTATAGTTTTAAATTATAGTCCGAATAGTCCGCTTCTGGCATGTTATCTAATACTTTTTTTGAAACGTTTATGAAATTTTTATTGTTTATTCCTGGAAAATCAAAATTATTTTTTGCAAATTCTAGGATAGTCTCTTCCCCTTCACCTGTAATATAAGCATTTATTAATCCTTTCTCTAAAAGTTTTTCTGCATAAGGCTCACTTACATTTGTTATACCTGTTCCACCCATCAATATTTTTTGTGTTGGATCTAACATCTTTATTTTTTCAACGATCAATTTACCAATCCTATGACTTTCGTAACTGAAAATACTGATTCCAACCCAATTTGCATTGTACTCTAAGATTTTTTTTGCCCAGTCTTCTACTTTCTCTTCTATTAAGGTTTCAATTTCTTTATTCTGATAGTTGGCCAGTGCGTTCCAGTTGTCTATTTCTGTCCATCTAGGATGTTTTTGGAATGAGTAGAAAAAGTCACTTACGAAATCAATTGTTTTACAAGTGTGTCCTGCCTTTAATAAAATTGATTTTAGGAATGCTGGTGCAGGGGGTGGATAATACATAGCCATTCTTGGTACACTGCAAATTAAGAAATTTAATTTCTTTTCCATAATTCTTGTATTTAACTGGACATAGCCCAGTGTTGATTAAATCCATTTGGATACAACTGATCCACTGTGTATTTTTTTCCTGTTTCCAAGTTTATGAAAGGCCCCCATATGCCTATGAAATGAGAATACTTGTTGGTCTTGTTTTCCATAACATAGTTAAATTTCTCGTGCCAGTATTTCGACACATCGTCATAATGTCTAATAATCTTTTTGTCTTCCTTTGTATAGATATCGTATAGTTTTTTCTGTTTCCAGGACAGTGGACCTGCCTTTGCTGATGCTTTCCACAGTGCTAGTTCACACACAGGGCTAGCACTATCAACTCTGCCAATAGCACGATTGCGGGTTACAACAATTAAGTTATTTGAAAAATCATCAAACGCCAAGTTGCCATTGTTCTGGCTGTCTACCCACCTACACAATAGATGTGATTGTTTAATATGTAATTCTGGGAGATCGGGACTAATATAGAATCCTTCGAACTCAGGTACATTAACAAGCCAGTCACCGTTGCTATCTAAAAACGCCATGTGCCATTGGTTTTTAATTTTGTACACCAAGGGTTTTTCATATCCCATCACATTAGCACCTTTGCTAACCATACCATGTTTCTGCATTAAATTTACGTCTAAGGGTTGGAACTGGTTGACAGACCTTTCGATCAACCAGTTGTCATTGGGGTTGTATTGCTTGTTCCAGAAGTTTAAATCCATCTCATAGAATTTAACCAGATGGAAAAGATTATTTTTTTTTAGCCATGGTATGGCCCCATCTGTTATCTCAAGATCTGCTTCGGTATCGCCAAAAGAACTGCCTTTGCCTATGGCTATCTCATCTGGCGGGCACTTGGTGTCAATAAATGCCAACAGTGCAGTATGGCTGTCAACGCCTCCGCTGTACCATAACCTAAAATAACTGTGCTTCTGTCTGATCTGCCTTGCTCTTATCTTACACAGTTCAAAGAAAGATAGTTCTGACTCTGTGGTATTTGTCCAACTGTTGTCATAACAGTGAAATCGTATTTTGCCCCAGATATGTTTGCTAGGATCTAGTTTCTCTTTGACACAGAGATCGTACGCCGCCATTAGTGCCTGTGTCTTCGCCCCGTATCGTATTCCGTTGACCTTATATCCTAAATAATTCATTAGTATAAAATTAGTAATCTCCCAAAACTTTGTTCTATGGACCCGAATACCAAGAACGTAAACAGCAACGGACTCCAATCCTTTATCCTTGTTAATAAACTTACAACACCGCATATGGCCAGCACAATACCGTGATATTCCATCTGATATAATTTGTCTGCTTGTGAGAAAGTCAGTATGACCATCCATGCTACTATAACCATTAGTACTAACGGACCAAACTTATCAACAAAGATGCTGATGTATGTCCTCAGTTTGAATGCTGTGAATGTACAAAAAATTATTGCTCCCAGTAGTGATAGAATAATCAAAAAGAGAAAATCTATCGATGTCGCTCCTGCCACGCTAAATCCCTTTGCCTCTGCAAATTCCAGTATGAATGCTTCGCTGACTGTTATCGGTATGCCCAGGAACAGTAAAGGCATTAATGCTGTTATAGCCGCACTGTTATTTGCTGTTTCTACTGCCACACAGGCCGTTGCATGGTCATTAGGATATTTCCTTAAACTCAGTGCATGACTGATCTGACTAGCCAGCACCACAGTCGCCCCAGGTATTAAACCACAGACAGCACCAATCACGGATTGTTTGAGTGTGTCTAACCATTTGATATTCCCTATGTGTTTTTTAACATCTACCAATATTTTTATCTCGTTACGTATTTTTTTAAGAACAGGAATTTCCAATAGCACAGGTAATATTTGTAGACCGACAAAAAGTGGCAACAGGGGAATACCTAGTGTTAGCCATTTGTTGTCAAACGTCAACCTTGTTGCACTAGTAAGTTCGTTGATGCCCACAACAGATAACACTGCTCCGGATACTATCAGAATGGCATTGACATACCATTTGTTATCGGCAGTCAATGTTATTATCACACACGCCACTATCAGTATAAGGAATAAAACTTCTGCCCTAGCAAAATATGGAAAGTATTTCACAGCAAACAAGGACAGTAGCATTATTGAAACTCCCATCAACCCGCCTATGGCACTTCCAAACACTGTGGTTCTCACAGTCTGGTCTATTAGACCTTTTTCTACAAGATGAGGCCTACTACTCAGCAAAGGGAAACTGCTGATCTCTCCAGGTATACCCAACTTCAGTGTTACAACACTACCATAGAATTGTGTGGCCGTTAAACAACAGGCATAAAAAACAAGAAGTTCTTGCCATCCAAGTGTCAATAGATAAGGCCACACAATCATATGTGCTGTCAGTATCCCGAGACCTGGTATTATGCCTGTAAACGAGCCCAGAATTGTTCCTAATAATCCTGCTACAAACATCTGATACTAGTTTTGTAGTTCTGTCCAAACGGCTTTATTGCTTTCTGCCCATGAAAACGTTTCCTTGTTGTTGACCTGGAAGTATCTAGCGTTGAATGAATGTTCTTTCCATTCAGGCGAGTCAATTGCTTTCTGCATTATTTTCTTTAATGCTTTGGCTTCTTTGTTTGACATTCCTACGGCCTCGTACCATCCGTACACACTCATGCCCATGAAAGGCATGTCTTTCAAAGAGGTGTCAGTGTAACTTGGGATTTTAGATACCCCGTCCAAGGCCAATAGATCTGCAGGACCCGTATGTGCGAAACAATTTAGATTGCTGTCTCTTACACTTTTTAGTCCGTGCATTGTCCAGGTTAACGCATATTGCACTTCACCGTTAGCCAACGCGGCAGATATCTCTCCACTGGAATTGTACTTCACTGGTGTTACAGTTTTGCCTAAAAAGTTGCCCCAGGCGTCAGTTATCTTCTTGGCAGGCATACTTTTAGTAAACGCCAACTTGATGTTATTAGACGGATCTGTGAACTCTTTCAGGCCAACCCCTTGACCACAAAGAAGTAAAACTGACATAGCTCTCTGAGATATTACGTTTTTCTTTGAAGTTGGTGTAGCACAAATGTTGTTTGGTTGTCCCTGATATAACCCATCAGTCAAGAAAATGCTTGGTGAATTGATCTTGTCGTATATCGCACTGAAGTTTCTACAGTTGTCCATAACCTTTACCTCATTCACTTCAATACCTTCTTGCTCTAAAAGAGTTTTTATCAACACGTTGCTTCTATGGTATGAGCCACTAGCACTTCCTAGAGTGTATATGTCAAGTTTGGTAATTTCTGCACTGGATACTGCAGGTAACGCCAAGAGAAATAGACCAATAATTATTGTTATTTTTTTCATTTTTTTCATTTTTTTCCTTTTTTGTTGTTTTTAACTATTATAGAATATATTCTATAATGGTGTCAAGTTTAAATGATGACTAGAGAGGATGTTCTCACACGGCAGGGCGTTATGTGTGCTAACACAAAAAGGAGTCTACTCCGCGTCCGTTTCTTGCCGACGTCGCCCGGAAGGCGGCGCTGTACTGGTATTTATATGGTGCCTTGCATGTTAATAAATTTTACACACATTGACAAATCCTGTTAACTAGTTTAAAATTAGTATTATAAAAGGAGAAACAAATGATAAAACAAGCACTAGTAAAGAAACTTGAAGGTGATATCGAAGTTGCGAAGGCAGACTTACAAGTATTCCTAGCGAATCCAATCGGTGTTGCGGAACACATCGACTACGTGGTGACTGCCGAGAAGAAACTTGAAGCACTGGCACATGCAGAAGACAAGTTACAATCACTGAAAAATTTATAGTGGCATACTCTGTCAACGACAAGTGCATAATGTGTAAGCACACTGACTGTGTGGAGGTGTGTCCCGTTGACTGCTTCTATGAGGGCGAGAACATGCTGGTCATAAACCCAGACGAGTGTATCGACTGCGGAGTGTGTGAGCCAGAGTGTCCAGAGGACGCCATACTGCCAGACACAGACCCAGAGGGAAAGAAGTGGGTAGAATTCAACAACACATGGTCACTGAAGTGGCCAGTAATAACAACAAAAAAAGATTCATTGGATCCTGATAACAAACACAGGAACGAGCCAGACAGGCTCAACAAGTATTTCCAGGACAAATAATGGATCACGGGAAGATAACAAATGAAGAACAAATATAAAGACAAGAAGAAATCAAAGTGGCAAATACAGAGGGAGAAGGACGTGAGCAAGGGTTCACATTTTGATCCAGAGATACACCAACTGGGCAGGGAAGGCTACGGATACCAGATGAAGCGGGACTACAAGTCCACGCCAGA
>Ga0307488_10005188_pt1 | contig 10775 bp, 13 predicted proteins | sample SB02metaG_FD_202248 | JGI IMG/M metagenome (GOLD analysis project Ga0307488, IMG submission 202248) | Sea-ice brine microbial communities from Beaufort Sea near Barrow, Alaska, United States - SB 0.2 | ecosystem: Environmental > Aquatic > Marine > Coastal | place: USA: Alaska | collected...
ATATACATTTGAATTCACAATATTCCATAGTAGTTGTTGATTTTCAGGATGTACGAATAATGACATATATGAATGATATAATTATTCAAACGAAATGTTTATATCATTTTTTGTTTTTTTTGTTTTACGGTTATTCTGTTTTGTTTTACGGTTATTCTGTTTTGTTTTACGGTTATTCTGTTTTGTTTTACGGTTGTTATTTTTACTACCTCCTTCTTTTTGCAAAATTAGGTTAAATGATTTGTTTTTAAATGGTCGATTTTCTTTTGCATCTTTTACTTTTTTATTGTATTCTCTATATTCTTCCAACATTTGATTATATTGATTGTCATCAGTTTCTTTTAAATGCCTTTTATATGCTGGTACATCGCCAATTGTTTTTTCTGGAGCCTTTTGTTCGTTATATTCTTTTCTTTTCATTTCAAAAAAATCATTTTTTGATATATATTCGTTATTAATGTATTGTGAAGTAGTTTTTTTCAATTCCTTCAAAAACGCAATTACTGGTTTTTGTATAGACTGTTTTGGTAATTTAAAGATTGGACCTCCTGTTCCCATTAAAACTTTTCCAAATAGAAGCTCTTTTTTTTCTTCAGAATCAGGCATTTTATATATTTATTTTATCGTTGTAATAAGATGATAAAATAAAAGTTACGATATATCATTAAAATAAATGTTCCGGAACGACGACATATAATCGTCGGATATACGTTGTTTCAAAAACAAATTTATTTTTTCTAATGGATTAGAGAAGACTTCGGTTCCAACTTTATTAGTAAGCATGGTAATATTAAAAAACAACGCATATATCCCACATTCGCCATCAACCAATTGATGTTCTATCCCATTGAAATAAGTTTTTAGTTTTATAGGTTGTGGCAATTTCATGCACTGTTGTTTTATACGCTTGACCAATGTGTTTATTTCGTTTGGAGTATCATCCGCATTGCTGTCAAAATAAAAAATAAATTCATCTTGTATATCTAAAAACAAGGAAGTCCAATGAGTTCCGGGACCGGTATGTTTGTCTAAATTAAATACCATACCAAATTTTGTTTTACCCTCTTCAATATGTTTACTAATTTGAAACAAACACAGTTCATCGTCAACACAAGAACCTCCATATGCAGATGGTTTGAAATCAAAATCTATCGCTGTGGGACCAAGTAATTTGAAAGTAGGATAAGTATGTTCGTATTGTTGGAGAACATCACGTATATCTCGTGAAGACAACCAACCGCGTTTTCGCGATGACATGTGTTCCGATTTTTTTGGTCGAAATAAATATTTATTTAATTTGGTTTGCAACTTGCTATCAGTTAACACATTTAGCCAACAATCTTCTTTTGTACAGTTTTTCATTCGTAGTTTCATATCATTCCAAATCTGGACTGGTTCGACTGACATAATCTTACTATTTTGGTATTGTTTATTATAAGACTCTTTTAATAATAGTAGTGAATCCGTTGTTAAGCAACTTCCTTTTACTGGTGTTTTTCCATCTACCAATGGAGCACATTTCGAGTTCTCATTTATTTCAATGGTAGGTAGTTTGAACGTTTTATTTTTTGCATTGCGTTTTTTTTGTTTTTGTTTTCTTTTTTGTGTGTGTTTCACCATTATATATTTATTATACATTTTTTCTCACAACTCGTTTTCCACCCCATAAATTATGCTGTGCTACGCTAAATGAGGAGGGTATAGCTTCTTCTGTATCGTCTTCTGTCTTGCTACTATTGTTTTCTTGTATATCGTTATCTTCTATGGTTCCAAATAATGTGTCTGGGTCTTTTTCATATGAATCACTGTTATCGAACTCCTTCATTTTGAAATGGGATACCAAACATTTTACATAATCATTAAACGTTTCGTTGACATCTGTAGTTATTCGCAAGGACGTATCATCAAGAAGTTCATTCGTTAATTTTAAAATACGTGTTTTATATTTGGTAATGGAATCGTAATGTTCTCTTAATTTGTTGTTTAGTTCTGGATTCGTTTGCGAAATATACTTTTGATACGTATTTTTATTCATAAACAGTTCGAGTGTTAATTTATTAAGATATTCGTTTTTTGCACCGGATTCAGTATCGTTTGATTCGATTTGTGCGGTCGATTCAGCATCGGTTGTTTCGTTTTTTGCACCGGTTTCAGTATCGACTGTTTCATTGTTGTTGTGAATATTAAAATTCGCTTTGTTATTCTCGTTATTATTTTCTATAAGGTTCTCTTCGACCATGATAATAAACTATTATATGGTTACAAAATAATATCAACGAATACACGAAATGACAATCTAATATGATATTATGATTTAGAGATTATAAAAATATTGTTATATGATATAGATTAATAAAATGAGTAGTTCAGTATTAGGTGGTCCTTATAATGGATATTCAGCAAAGCAAACAATTACAAGTTATAAATCGGGCGAAGAAGCAACATCAAGAAGTGTATTACGTAAAGGTTGGAACAATGAAAACGCGCAAGATAGTATAAATGGACACGCACGCGTTATAACACCATTTAGAGCGGTGAATAATTTAGGTGATTATCTTTCTCGTCAAAACTATGTATGTGGGGGACCGAACCAAGTGAATGCGAGTAAACCTGGAATGAAGGGGCGTATTGGGTCTATCATATCAAGTTGCGATGGTACAGGTGTTGATGCTGCATCGTGTAATCCTAAATTTGTTTCCGATTCTTCAGATTATATCCGTTTCAAAAAACAACAATCGACCGTTCGTAACTACAATGATGTAGCAAATGGTGGAGACGAGTCAAATGCCTCGTATGTTGACTTAATGCGTGTTCGACGTTAAATAATGCATAACCTATCGGTAAAATAAATCTGTAAATAATGTATACCCAATAGTTACAGATGTTTAAGAAAATGTTTAGTATTCAAAATATAAATAATGGTGCATTAAGTGTCGCAGGTGCTATGCCACAAAAAGATAGTACAAGTTCCAATGAAAGTCAGTTTCAAATGAGTCGTAAGACATATGTAGAAACTGAACCAATCGTCCAAGGAAAAAAATGGATGGGTGGGTCTAGGGACGCATCGGATGTTTCAAGAAGAAAGAGAACCATTGCGGTTGGAAAAGGAACAAATACTGAAAACGGGACACCCCTGTCTTTTACTACATACAAAGATGTAAATACAACGAATGACGCGATACGGCGTGTGAGGTCTGGTGGAGCTGTAGCACCTGCGAAAAAAAACGCAAGTAAAATAAACCCATTAACGCCATTTTAAGAGAACACAAAAACAAAAAAATGTAACTTATATGTATAGAATGTATACAAACTATTTAGCTGAGTTTTTAGGAGCGACATTTTTCGTATATGTTATTCTTGCAACAGGAAATCCAATCGCAATTGGTGCGTCTCTCGCCCTAGTAATCCTGATAACTGGTAATATATCGGGTGGGCATATAAACCCCGCTGTATCTATTGTAATGGCATCTGCTGGCAAATTACCAACTGCTGAGATAGTTCCATACTGTTTAGCACAAATATTCGGTGGCTTAGTAGCCCTTGAATTATACAAACGTGTTAAGATGTAACGACAAACAATATATTTGATTGAATAATACAGTTAGTTATTCAATCAAAAACAAATTTATTTGAACTTATAGAGAACTCGATAAAAAACAAACAGACCAACAACCGCTACAGAACTAATATATATACGTGTAGTTAAAGAACTATTTGAATCAAACCATACTTCGGTTTCGCTAGTAGCATCGGTTTCGCTAGTAGCATCGGTTTCGCTAGTAGCATCGGTTTCGCTAGTAGCATCGGTTTCGTCACTGTTATTTGAAACACTTATATAGTGAGGTTTGATATCGTCTTTTTTAATAATAACACTATCAATAGGAGATATAGTTTCAGTATATTGAGAACCTACACCTTCTGTTTTGTTGTATGTACCAATATCATCGACCATCAAATTAATTTCACTATATACCCGTTTTGTAGGGATATTATCAATAATATTCATTTCGAATGTATATATTATGTAGAGGTTTTTTTACTTTTTTGATGAACGAATAAAAAGTGTATATTTTAGAAAACATAAAGGGTAGTCAATACTATTATATTAGATAAGATATGTGTGGCATTTTTGCATTATTAAATAATGATGGAATCCGTCTTTCGCCGAGTTATATTGAAGAAGAATATATGATCGGTAAAAAGAGAGGACCAGAATTTTCTAAATTGTCACGGGTAATGGTGGGTCTTGACTTTGGATTTCATCGTCTTGCGATTAATGGACTAAATGATATTTCACACCAACCAATACAATATAATAATATTACGTTAATTTGTAATGGAGAAATATATAATTATAAAGAATTATATGAAATGATGGAAGATGTGTTTCCAGATACTGATTCTGATTGTGAAGTAATTATTCATTTATATCTAAAATATGGAATAGACCAAACATTACAAATGCTGGACGGAGTATTTGCGTTTTGTTTATTGGATAATACAAACCCTGGCAATGACGCAAAATTATATGTTGCGCGTGATCCATATGGTGTGCGTCCATTGTATATAATGAAACCAATGTTTGAGTCAACCAAAAAAAACGTGGATAATATTTACGGATTTGCGAGTGAATTAAAGGTTCTTTGCAATATTAATAAGCGATTAAATATTGAAAATGGAATTAAAAATGATATCTGGAAATTTGAACATCCGTCTTCTACTAGGAAACATCCGCATTTTACTATAGAACAATTCGTTCCGGGAACATACAATGTATTTTCGATTCCGTGTGATAAACCATCAAATTGGACGTTGACACAAAAAACACGATACCATTTGCCGGGATTTCGAAGTTGTTTATATAACAATAATTCAAATGTGGGTTATATTATTCCCCAAATACAGTCTTATTTGAAAAGTGCTGTTGAAAAACGGTGTGTAAGTACAGAACGTCCAATTGCGTGTTTGTTGTCTGGTGGTCTGGATAGTAGTTTAATAACCGCACTTGTGAATGAGTACCATACAAAACATAATCTTCCAAAATTAGAAACATACAGTATTGGACTGGACGGTTCGGAAGATCTAAAAAACGCAAAGATTGTTGCTGAGTATCTGGGAACAAATCACACTGAAATAGTATTGACAGAACAAGCATTTCTTGATGCGATACCCGATGTTATTGAAAGTATAGAAAGTTATGATACAACCACCGTTCGCGCGAGTATTGGTAATTGGTTAATTGGTAAATATATTTCAGAACATAGTGAAGCAAAAGTAATATTCAACGGTGACGGCGCAGATGAACTAATGGGTGGATACTTATACGCAAAATATGCGCCTTGTAGTATTGAATTCGACAGAGAGTGCCGACGTTTATTAAAGGATATTCATACATTCGACGTATTACGCTCAGACAAATCAATCTCATCGCACGGATTGGAACCCCGCACACCCTTTTTGGATCGAGCATGGGTCGATTTCTATTTGTCTCTCCCGCATGATATTCGTTTTCACGGAGGAACAGATAATATGGAGAAATATTTGGTTAGAACTGCGTTTTCAGAACGACATTATAAAACGGAAGATGGAAAACAAATATTACCAGAAGAGGTATTATATAGACGCAAAGAAGCGTTTAGTGATGGTGTATCAAAACAAACTCGGTCTCTGTATGAAATTATACAAGAACATACTAAAAAGATGATAAACCCGTTATTGGAACAAAATTCATTTGATAATATTGAAGATGATAATGACACAATACCAAGTGATGTCTTACAAATGTATCCGGGAATGAATAAATTGAGAGGACACTTGTTGCCAAGAACTACCGAGCAATTCTACTATCGTCAATTATTTGAAAAACACTACAGTGGATATGGTGAAATAGTACCTTATTTCTGGATGCCCAAGTATATTGATGCGAATGATTCGAGCGCAAGAACACTACCCATCTACAATGCGAAACACGTAGATGAAGAGTAGTTTATCATAAATTTGTAAAGGAAATACTTTTACAAATTTATTCAACGAATATGTATCGTGTAATCGAATTCTAAAAATCCAAACTCATTTCAAATACATCTTTATCCACGGTTTTATTCGCAAGTGCGTATTCTGAATTAGTGCGCTCAAAGAAATTCACCTTCGTTTCAACACTAATAAGTTCCATAAAATCAAAGGGGTTATGTGAATTGTAAATTTTATCATATCCTAACTGTAAACATAGTCTATCAGCAACAAATTCGATATATTGAATCATCAATTTTGAATTCATACCAATCATACGACAAGGGATAGCCACTGTTATAAATTCTTTTTCGATTTCGACGGCGTCCTTTATAATGTCATATACTCTCTTTTTAGAAACCTTCTTTTCTATTTTAGAATATAGTAGGATTGCGAATTCAGTATGGAGGGCTTCGTCACGCGAAATAAGTTCATTCGAGAATGTAAGACCCGGCATAAGACCGCGTTTTTTAATCCAATAAATAGCCGCAAATGAAGATGAAAAGAATATTCCTTCAACCACTGCGAACGCAATAAGACGTGTTGCAAAACTACTGCGTTTATCATCCAACCACTTTTCAGCCCAATTGAATTTTTTTTGAATACAAGGGTAATTTTGAGTGGCTTGAAATAGCTTATTTTTTTCATTATTATCTTTAATGTATGTATCAATCAACAAACTATACATTTCAGAATGGATTGTTTCGATTGCGATTTGAAACGCATAAAACGCACGCGCTTCAGATGGTTGAACCTCATTCATAAACCGCGTTCCTAGGTTATCCATAACAAGCGCATCACTACTTGAAAAGAATGCCAATATCATTTTTATAAAGTTTCGCTCATCATCAGTTAGTCCATTCCAATCATTTAAATCTTGTGCTAATGAAATTTCGCCGGTATGCCAAAAAGAATCAATGGACCTTTTATACATATCCCATATGTCACTGTGCTGTATGGGAAACATTACATATCTATTCTCGTCGGGTTTAAGCAGTGGTTCTACGAATTGGGTGGTTTCAGTCATTTTGTCTCTAAATAATATAGACAATAGATTTTAATTTGTTTTTACAATTGTATATTTTGTAAATACACTTGTAAATTACAAAACTGACGTGGTTTATTCTTATGTATAAGCGGAACACTCATCGACTACATAAAAATTGATAAATATTGTTATTATTATATTATGTAAACTATAGTTTGAAACATGTTCAAATACGCTCCAAAAAATATATCAACCCGTCAGCAATCCAAGTTGTCAAATATTAGAATTAAAAATGACGAATGTGAAGACGAAGATGAAGATATGGATAATTCAACTCGCAAAATTACGCGAGAAAATAATCATATCTACTTTCACGCGGAAGTCGATAGGGGAAGCATATTTGAGATGATCGAACATTTACGTAAGTGTGAATTAGAAAATATTATCCACGCACATAAACTATGCGTGGATGAAATTCCAATTTATTTGCATATCAATTCATTTGGAGGGTCATTATTTGATGCGATGACTGCGATAGATGCGATACAATCGTGTAAAGTCCCAGTTCATACCGTGATTGAAGGGTCAACCGCATCAGCGGGGACATTAATGAGTGTTGTTGGTGTAAAACGGTATATGCGACCGAACGCATATATGCTGATTCATCAATTGTCTGCCGGGGGGGCTTGGGGAAAAATGGCAGAGTTAGAAGATGAATTTGAAAACAATAAAATTTGTATGGACAAAATAAAAGAAATATACAAAAATAATGCGTCTATTCCTAAGAAACAACTTAGTGAAATATTGAAACACGATTTGTGGTGGGATTTTGAAAAATGTAAACTATATGGATTAGTAGACGACGAATGGAAACGAACATAGAATAATACACCCTTCAAGATTTACAATGTGACAACTAATTTGAAAATAGAATAAAAAGATATAGATAATTGTTATTTTTTTTCATAATATAGTATATAATGCGTTCTACATTCTCTTTACCTAAATTTTTAAAAATGAATTATACATTAAAACCCCTACTTCAAAACCAGTTTATATTATACTTCTTGGTTTTGTTGTCTATCATTCAAGTAAGTATGTTTGTAAACAATTCCGATATGTTATCTTTAGTCATATTTATATTAATTGGTTTCCTAACCACGTTTTTCAGTAAAAATATGATTGTTGTTATGGTGATTGCATTATGTATAACATCATTACTGCGGGTTGGAATAAAAAATAGCACACCCGAAAATTTCGAAGGAGAACAAACCAAAGATGATATACCAAGCACAGATGATAAAAATTCGAATGAAATCACCGATGAAACGAAAGATGACATGAGCAAAGAAATGATTGCTATAAAAAAAGAATTACCTGAATTCGAAGAAACGTACAAAAATTTAATGTCCAATATGGACGAACAGAAACAATTCCTAAAAAATTTACAACAAATGGAACCAATGTTGGCAAAGGCAGAAGCATTTGTGACAAAATTTGACAAATATAACAAAAAGAAAGCATAAAAAAATCAAATAGTATTATAGAAGACAATATATTACTATTTAAAAAATGGTGTTTGGCAAAATATTCAAAGCAATCGGGCAATTGATGATGTTGCCTGTAATGATAGTGAAATTAGTACTACGATTCGATAAAGTGGGCGCAGGTCTATTACTCATAGTAGAAGGTGTGCTTCAAGAGGTGGTTGAGATGCCGATGGGACTAATGTATTTAGGTATAGATATTGCAGTATTAGTCCAAGCAATCATGTTGTTTAGTGTAACCAATTTCTTTTGTGGATTGAAATTGATGAAAAATTTTACATCGTGTATCATTTTTTACATTCTGGATGTGGTTGGTAAATTATTTTACTTAATTCCTGCAATTATGTTTTATATTTTAGATAAACTTGGAATGGGTGGATATAACATGGAAAGAACGATATGGAACAAATTAGAATATTTAGACCGCTTGTCAATTGATTATATTGGCTTTCATCTTATTCATTATTCAAAGTCCATCCGCGAAAAGTGTTATAATTGTAAACGATTGAAAACGGGAGCATTTATCAAGAAAACAACCGAACTCGCAAATGATTTGATTGACCCTATACTTCCTATGACAACTGGGGGTCTTATGAAAATGGTAAATGGTTTCATGCAGATTGCGTTTGCGATGACATAAAATATACGATTATTGTATAAAGATGGCAAAAAAATGTCCTCCTGGCGTTTTATGTATTGAAAATATGACTATCGTTTTGCTTATATTAATACTGTGTTTAATGGGATATATTTTATATACACATACATTGAGAATATCACAACCCACGAACAAAGAGACTTCCACTGTAATTATTTCACCGCCCAATATGTCAAATGATATTTTAGGTGATCCATACAAACCACCATTAAAAGACAATGGTTATTTTCATACATCCAATTCAGGTGATATACGCGGTGGTATTCCTGTCAATATTGAAACAAGAGGAACAGGTATGGATTATCAACAAGTGGGTATTCTAACACGGTCTGGAAACAATGATATGATTCTTCCATTGATGGGACGTCGGTTAATGACTGGAAGAGACAATTGGCAATATTATACTTTATCCAATACCGGTAATATAAGCACAAAATTACCTGTAAGTGTCAATGGAAAAAGTTGCACCGGCGAATACGGTTGTGATGTGATTTACAATGGTGATGTAGTGTATGCGGAAGGATACAATGATACATTCAGCGCAACCATTTATGAAAACAATTTGTTTCGGTATCTACCCAGTCAAATTTAGAAATAGTGGTTACATAGAAATTAAACTATATCATTCTATTATATAGTTTAAACAAGATGAGTGTCCACGAAATATATTATAATTATCCAAATATTAGTTTAAATGCTTCGGATATACCCAATGATTCAAACACTTTTGATTATATTAGTATGCCTATAATAACCGAAGATACATTCGTTTATACAGTTGATAATAATTCAACCATTGAACCAGCAACAAAAATATATTTGCGCGAGATTGATACCGTCACTATACCTGGTTTTACTAATATGGGGGACCAAGTATTAATTATAGAACATACCAGTACCAGTGAAAAATACTATACTGCTTTTAAATTAACGGTTGACTCAGCTAATGGAACAGACCAAATCGATACGTTATTCAAATTAACATCAACAATGGAACTTGATTTAAATGAAATTATAGAACGTCCGGTGGTGTCGGGAACGTGTAACGTATATAAAGATACACCTGTTACTAAATCATTGTTTGCATTTGACGGTGTTGATATAAAAATTAAAACCAAACTTACCGATTTGAAAAAAGTGACAAAAAAGGATGCTTTCTACATAGACCCCGTTGATACAAATACGACCGTTGAGGAGATACCAGTAGTAAACGCACCAGATAAGATAGAAGTAGAATGCACGCCGGTAGATGTGGATGACGAGGCAAACGATTTATTGTATGGTTTTTCGAAAAGCGATATCGCTGATTATTCTACATTACAGTCGACAACGTTGTTTTATTTTTTTGCGTTTACGATGACAATACTGTCATTTGTTATACCACCATTGTATAAATACTGTGTGATTGATTTTATTAATTATGCGTCTTATGCGAAAACACTAAAACAACCAGAACCAGTAGTATTAAATGGTGTAAATAATATGTTTGACGATGGGGGTGACTCCAAAAAAAAAGGTGTTTATTTACACGAGTGGAATCAATGGTTGATTTTTTTTAATCTTCTCGTGATGT
>Ga0307488_10005189_pt1 | contig 10775 bp, 6 predicted proteins | sample SB02metaG_FD_202248 | JGI IMG/M metagenome (GOLD analysis project Ga0307488, IMG submission 202248) | Sea-ice brine microbial communities from Beaufort Sea near Barrow, Alaska, United States - SB 0.2 | ecosystem: Environmental > Aquatic > Marine > Coastal | place: USA: Alaska | collected 2017-05-06
TTTCACTAACCTTATAGTCAGTACTTAAAGATTTACCTTGTACAGGTAAAGGAATTTGCATTATGATTTGATTAACTTTATTTTCCATAAAGTCAACTATAGTACTTCTGTATGCTGCGTTTTCATCAGTTGTGTTACCTACTGGTTCTGGACTTCCTTCAACATCAGGAGTTAAAAAATAACCATCTTGTTTAGGTATAAAAGCTGCTTGAGTAAAAGGAGCCATGATTGAAACCTCTCCATCTTCAAATCTAAACCTATAGCTAAATCTAACGAATTTATCCTCTAAATAATCAGGATCACCTGAGTAATTAGGGTTATAATCTGGATTTGTATCTGTTTTATTAGGTAAAGTAGGACTATTAACATCTAGCATACTAGTAACGTAAACACTAGAGCTTAAGTTTTCATTAAAAGTTAAAACTATTCCAGCGGTTAAGCTAGGATCTGGAGTACCTTCTATGACTAATACATTACCACCATAAGATTTAACGGTATAAACTCCAGTGGCTTGACCTGTCCAAGTTACAGCAGCACCTATTAATTTTGAAGGATCTATACCCACCAAAGTACCAGCACTTAAACTTATCGTCCAGTCAGGTGTAGTTCCTGTAGATACACTAGAAGTTGTTCCTTGACCACCATTAGTATTATATGCATCTTGGTTTAAATAATATAACTCTATGGCCTCAAAAGGGTTATAAGACGCTACTGATATTTGATCTTCATTAACGTAGTAAGTTGGGTTTTTATTAGCTGCATTATCATTGGCAAATGATACGTTTATTCTTCTTGGTTGATTTCTATTATCTGTCCAAAAAAGTAAATCTTCTAGTAAGTTAACTGATAAAATTGGGTTAGTTGTGGAGAAGTTTAGGAAAGGTCCTTTGACAAGTAGTCTTGCATCTCCTGATACGGTATTATATACCCATATAAAGTTATTAGCTGATTCATAGTAGTTTAAAGAAGCAGGATTATATTGTCTTTGTGAATTACCTGATATTGTAGATATTTCTGTTTCAGTGAAATCAGTTAAAAATATATAAATATTACTACTAGTATCATCACTGTACATACCTATTGTAGTAAGATTTGGAATATACACACCTTCAGGTGATGAAAAATCAACTATTAAATCATTACCTAATACATTTTCTAATGCTCCGACATCTGCACCTTCTGACCTACTTACTTGTATATTAACTCCTTCACGATACTCACCATTTGGTATCAACCTGGCATCCAGGTCTTTATTCATTTTGGATTTAATAAACGAATTTTTAACTTCTGCCATTTAATTTAGTTTTTAATCCATTTAGATTTACCTCTCATTATTTGGATAAATTCACTAGATTTAATATTAGATAATCGTATTTTTGCGTTTCTTAATTTAGCACTTTTTTCTCTACGTAGTCTTTGAACAACATACTCTGGTTGATTTATCCTACTAGCTAATATAGCATGCATGACATATGCATAAACAGCTTCTTCAGCTAACTTAGGTATTCTCATATCTTGGTCATAACTTAAGCCATCTGATATATACTCTAATATAATCAACTTACCTTTTAAATCACTAGAAAATGACATCTTACCTTCACGATCGTTTATAGTAAACCAACCGTTCATCTGTGCTGTTTCTGGTTGTAAACCATATAGTTGGCCATAACCTGATAAGCCAAAACCAAAACCGCCTAAACCTTCAGATATTAACCTACCATTAATATCATCTCTTATTTCTTGTAGTATTTCTGTGTTTTGAGCTGCCCATCTTTTTTCAGTTAAAGAAGTTCCAATAACATTAGAACCATCACTAGCTTGAGTAGGTACACCACCTGAGTCTTGCACAGGATTAGAATATGGATTACTAGTTAAAGTTGTGGGATATATAATGTGTTTAACACCAACTTGATCTACCCAAGAAACGTTAACGTAATTAACATAGTCATGAGGTAGTACTATACTTAAACTTGGTGGGATGTTTAATTCTTGAGAGTGTATACTTCTTAAAGTATCATAACTAAACTCTTGTAAAGCTCTTTTTGCGTGAAACAAAACATCAGTTCTTTTAACGCTTGATATTAACTTTCCAGCACCAACATAAGCTACTAAAAAATTGTTTATTAATTCACTTATTGGTATATATGAATAACTATTATAATTATCTTCAACAACATCACCATAAGCATCTTTGTTACCAAACTGTCCTCCGTTTTTTGATAAAAGTTGAATAACTACAAAAGAATCATTAGCCACAGGAGTTGCTAAAGTTATAACGTTATTAACCACTGTATATGGAGCCGTGTATTCTACAAAACTACCACTAGAACCATCTGCACTTGTGTATAGTCTAAAGTTATTTTCGTTATATAATTTAGATGTTGGAACTGGATTTCCAAAAGTAAGATCAGTATTAAACGTAGATGTAAATACTGATTGATCTACACCAGCCACTGATTGTGCTACAATAACCTGAGCACCAGAATAATATTGCCCGTTTGTTTCTGTTATTAATCCTCCATTAGGTGTTGCCATAGTGTGTTAGCTTTTTTTATTTATTTCTTCAGCTTGAACTTGTTGAGCTGCAGCTTGTACTATTTGAGGATCTCTTATAATTATACCAGCGTATAGTAAAATCTTTAATATAACTTCTGTTTGTTCAGACACATGAAGTTCAAAGTTTAAAGAACCAGTTGGTTGTGTGCTTACGTTATAGACTTCAGCATTGTTTATGTATTGACCTAGTGAGCCTACTGTAAATCCCCATATTACATCTGATGGTTTTTTAACAAAATCAACATTAATGCCACTAGTTATTGTTGTGGGTTTTACATAAAGAAAATTACTTTCATACAAATAAACAGGAAAACCAGTTGAAGGTTTTGTTAGTTTTGATTTATCAATATTATAAAAATCACTTCTATCAACTCTTTGTACTTCTGTTTCATTGTTATACACTACATTACCTAACCTGTATAGTTCTACATTATTGTTATAAGAATCAACATCTGGTAAAGTAAAATAATTTAAAAGACCGTTAGTTACGTATGAAGCAGATCCAAATGTTTTAAATTCAGCTATTTTTTCATCAAGATTTGCAACTCTATCTGCATAATCTGTATCCGTTTGAGGTACACGTATTTGTTGATTTAAGTCTTCAAAATACTTTTCAAATATTTCTAACTGTACTTGAGTACCAATACTATTAAACTCAGTAGGTGTCATATAACCTCGCTGCTCTTTATTTAGTATAAGTAAAACAGTTTGATATACCGTATTTACGTTTATAGCCATTGTTTATTTTTATTATAATAAAGGAGGCATTACACCTCCCTTATTAGTATTACATGTTAAGAGAACTTTTTCTCTATTGATTTATATATTTCTAAACCTTCATCTGTTTTAAAGAAAGAAGCCATAGCCGCATATGGATGTTCGTCAAAAGGTACTGTCATTAATTTCTTACCGTTTGATGCCCATTTAAATGTTCTTTGATCAGAGGCTAATGTAATTATTTTAGCTTCAGTTGCTTTTATAGCAAAGTTTCTTAATTGAACATTATCGTCTTTAGCTAGATCCATAAAGAGTTTAGGTTGCTGCTTAGCAAACATAATCAAATCTCTTTTTATCTCCTTAGAACTCATCTCTGTGACCTTAGATCCCATCTCAACTCTTAGTATAGCTTCAGCTTCGTCAACATCAATTGATCTAGCCATTGTTAAAGCATCTATTTCTAACTCAAGATCAATTAATTCATCTTTAGCATCTTCAACAACATTTAATTCTTTATACTTTATACCTCTCAAAGGATGGTATAATGATAGTATTTTTTGTAAAGCTTGATCTTTTTTCTTAACAGTTAGTCCACCGTCTTTAAAAACTATATGGCCAAGTGTAGATTCACCTTTTTGATCTTCTTTAAATGGTGAATTTTGATTAGTAGCATAACGTATTTCTTTTTGTGTGTTGGTATCGTTATCAAACCAAAGTAGATTATGCCTGGTAGTATGTCTTCCAGGTATTTTTAAAGTTAAAGGATTTTCATCCCCTACTATTAAGTAAGTTCTATCCTTTATTTCCCAACCATCTCGTTGGATTTTTTTTTCTTGTTTCATGATATAATATAATTAAATAATTAAATAGTAAAGTAGGGGCACATTACATGCCCCTTTAACTCTACATTGATATTAAATTCCTTGGAATAATACAAAGTTGTTAGCAGCTTGTACAACTAAACATCTTTCAGATAGGAAGTTTACTTCCATAGCATCTAGATTTGAAGTGTAAGCACCACCAGCAGAACCAGTCAACCAAGATTTCATACGTCTGTCTTCTGTTTGAGAAGCTCTATAACGTACATGTAAAAATGGTCGTCTAATATTTGTTCCTAAGATTTGGTCATAGACAGTAGAAGTTCCAGCAGGAACTAAAATACCTTCTATTGAAGAGATACCTACTTGAGCACCACGTGTAGAAGCGTCATTTAAGTATTTCCAGTCAGTTTTGTAAAAATCATAAGATCCTCTACGGAAACCACTAAATCCAAGATTTAATGCCATTTCTTCAGAATTTTCAAATAGACCATAAGCTGTTCCACCACCTACTCCTTGAGAGACGTTAGAAAGCATGTTGTCAAATTCCAATGAAGTAGATCTATTTAAGAAAAGCATGTTCTCTTCAATAGCTCCTTGAGTATCTAAGTTTTTAAGAATCTCATCAAAGTCATCTAAACCAGAAGCTCCAGCAAATCCAATCTCTACATTACCTCTAGCTTGTACAGCTTGAAATAAACCTTGAGTACCTTTGAAACCAGCGGCAGTTGCAGCAGATCCAGCAGTAGCAAGATTACCTTCTACACATACCATCTCTAGGTAGTCTTCAAAGCGTAAGCGTGTTTCAGATTCAGCTTTTAAATACCATAGGTAACCTGTTGTTCCATCTTCTGTAGCAACTTCTACCCAACCGATTTGAGCCATATCTGAACCGTTTATTGTATAAACGTTACGGATGATAACTGGTGAGTTAGCAAATTGAGTGAATGTTGGAGTAACAGTAATCTGTGGTTGTAAAGCTGTGTTGTTAACTAAAGCTCCAGCACCTGCATTTGCAGTGGCAGCACCTTTAACAAATTCTGAACCAAATACAAAGATCTTAACAATTCCAGCTAGTGAAGCTGTTGTAGCTGTTGTATAAGGAGCAACGGTTAAAACACCGCCACCAACACCAGTTGTAGCTGTAACAATACATTTAAGTTCATTTCCAGCGTTATCCATTGCAACGATAGTTTGACCTGGGCCAATAACACATCGTGTAACACCTGGAGCAGTTGGAACTGGTACTGTAATTGTAGAAACACCACCTGCGATAGCATTAACACAGTTAGAGTAAGCTATATGTAGTCTGTTTTGTTCTGACCAAATAACTTGATCTGAAGTCATTGGCATCTCTGCCCCTACCATACGTAAAAAGCCTGATAACGTTCTGTTTCCATAACGCTCAACTTCTTGTTCGTATACTTCTGGTAAGTATTGTTGTATAAAGTCATTAGCACCCCCTGTATTAAATGCAAGGTATGCGTTTGCTAATAGTTGCTGATTAGGAGCAGGAACTATAGCACCAAATTGTGGTATTAAACTCATTTTTTTGTTTTTTAATTAAATGTTTTTTTACTAATTTTTAGTTTTGTTGAATCCAAGCCACTAATTGATTTTACTCTTAGTCCATTTACAAACACTTCACCTGAGGCTACTTTCCTAGGTTCTGTACTTATGTTTTTAGACTTTGCCATAGTATCTTTAATCGCATCAGTTTTACCTTGTTCATAAAAATGTTGAGCAATAGTATCAGCATTTCGTGCTGCATATAAAGCTTTGTGATAACCTTTAGCGTCATTGATTTCTCCTTTTTCGTTTAAGAACGTCTTAATGAAATTAGATATATCGCCTTGTTGGTCAGCAACTTTAGCAGGGTCTTTTACTCCGTATCTGAATTTTTTATCTCCTAATTTAAAATCAAAACCTTTGAATTCATCGTTGAGAAGGTTGTTTGTACGTTGTAAAAAAGCATCATGCTTAACTTTATTTGCGTCTTGGTCTTCGTTGTATCGGTTGAAAAAGTCAGTAGCTTTTTGTTGGTCTTGAGTTACGCCGGGTCTCAACTTGATTTCGTCGTAATATTTACTCTTAACATCTTCCAAAAAACCTTTGGCTTTAGCAACTTCTTCTTTATAAGCAAGTTTTTTCTTTCTAATATCTCTTGCTTCGTCTAGCTCTTCGTCAAATGAAAAAGAATCTTCAATAATAAAGTCTCTTTCTTCTTGATCTAAATGAGGTCTAGCTTTTTTATAGTATTCATGTAATAGAGTATTGTCATTTATATTACTATAATCTGCATTCAAACGAGTGTAATCCTCAATGGTTCCACCTGTTTCCTCCATAAATTGAATTAATTTTTCTATATTTTCAGGAAGTATTTGTTTTTCAACTTCACTGGATGTTTCTTTTTGTTCTGATATATCTTTAGCAATAACATTTTTAGTGTCATCTTCATCATCAGTTATTAATTGTAAAGGAGAATCTACCTTTTGCTCTTCAGTAACATTTTCATCGGACTTGATTTGTACTTTGTGGTCCACTTCTTGGCTAGGCTCGGTAGGTTTATCCACATCCACTTCCTTTGTTTCTCCGACTTGAATGGCATTTGTTTCTTCTTTTTTAGTTTGTTTAGATAAATCTAACTTAGCAATAGTGGGTAAACTTTCTTTACCAAGGTTTCTCATTTTTTTTGCTGTAGATATTTTAAATTCTCCTTCTTGAGCAACTGGAGTTTTTTCAACAACCGTTACTTCTGGTTCTTTTACTGCTTTTTCTTTTTTTGACATAATATGATAATATAAAATTAATAGTTATTTTTAGGGATTAAAACTTTCTAATCCAAATCCATCTAGTGAATCATTTTGAGATTCAAAATCTGTAGGTAATAAATCGTTTTGTCTTTGATCTATCATTTTACTCTGCTGTGTTGCTTGCATTTGAGTTCTCTTATCTTTGCGATCTTCGATCTCAGCTTCTTTAGTATTAGAACGTTGCATTTCCATTTGTGCTAGTTGAACACTATACTGAAACTCTTCTGCCATTAATTGTTTTTTAATTACAGCTTCTTGTTCCATTCTTTGTATCTCCATTTGAGACTTAGCTTGTTCTATTTGAATTTCTGTTTGAGCTAAAGCTTGACCTTTTTGTACTTCTGCTAATGCAGCTTTTTCTGCTGACTCAGCATTTGCTTGAGCTTGTGCTTGTATGTTTTCTAGTTGAGCAGCTCTATCAGCTTCTTGTTTTTTCTTTTGTTTAGATTTTAATAATTGATTAGCTAGTTTGATATTTCTTATTTCTCTTATATCTATAGCATCTTCTAAACCTATGTTACCAGCTTGTAAAGCTATTTGTATACTTTTTTCTAATTGAGCTTTTTCTTCTTCATCTGGTTCTAGCTCTAAGAATATTCCAAAGTCATGCAAGTGTAAAGTTTCTAGTTCTGTTAAAGCAGCTACGTTAAAACTATTAATACTTTTTATTAATGAATCTCTAGTTAAAGGAAAAGAAAGCATATCAGCAGCTCTTAGACTTATATTTTCACAAACTCTAACTGTCATATACATTAAAGACTGTAGTATGTGTCTAGTTGCTGTGTTAGAATTAGCTGCGGCTAGTTTCTGTAAACCTACTAAAGCATTTTTATCTGGAGTACTTCCATCTCTAGCTTCATTTAAACCTGTCACATCTCTTATCATTTGTAAATAATACTGATAAGTCTGTATCATTGCTTGTATCTTAGATATACCTGAAGAGCTTTGTAACTCTTGAATAGGCACTTTACCTCTGTTGCCTTCTCCATCTTGAGTTAAAGATCTTCCAACAATACTACCAGTTTGAAAGTACATGTTTAAAGCTTCTGAAGGATTGTAATTAGTTCCATTACCAAGATCAACTTCTGCTAACCCATCTACATCTAGATATACACCATCTGGTACAATGCGTGATAACACTTGTTGTAGTTTTAAATGTGTTAACTGAATCATATCTGCAAAACCTACTGTTTTACTAACTAAAGATTCTATTCTACCTTGATACATTCTAGGTGAAGTTATGATATAATTCATATTAACCTTAGTAGTGTCAGCAGTTGGTCTTGTCATATTTTCAGACAATTTCCATTCAAGCATATTATCTCCAAGGCCTAGAACCTTAGCACCTGTATATAACACCTCAATAGATCTTGACACTCTTTCAAAGTTATCACTAGGTTGTGGGTTAAAAGTATCTGGTTTTTCTAAAGTTTTTTCTAAACCTTGTTCTGTTTGTTTTATTTTAAATACTTGGTCGTGGTATGTTTTATATTCAAAAAATAATATTTGAACTAAATCCTGCTGATTTTGTCCCCACCACGTATTTGTATAAGAGTTTCTTCCTGGGTACTTTTGTATTTCTTCTAATTCTTTATTTGTAAGATTTGGAAATTGTCTTTTTACTTCCGATAAAGATAAGTTTTTTACTTCACCTACATAGTATATGTCTTCAAAATTAGGATCATCAGTGTAAGAATAAACTATTCTAGCTGGATCCACATATTCAACTGTTATTCCTTCGGATAAATTAAAGTTAGTTTTAACAGCACTAATACCTAAAACAGCTAAGTCATATGCTAGTTGTTTTTTTGTTTCATCATATTTATTATAACTCAATACATTGTCTATAACTTCTTCTTCAGCTATTTCTATAGATTGTTTATAATTAAGTTGCATGAATAAATCTAACTCTTCTGGATTTTCAGGTAAAGCAGATGGATCACTTGATGCGTAAAAGTTTCTACCTGTTAACTGAGTGAGTTGTTCTATGCTTTCTTTTTCTTGTATGTCTCTTAGAGCATTACTAGCATAGTCAGTTCTTTGTTTTATACCAAATGGATCAGTTGCAAAAGATTTTATTTCATAACCTTTCTCTGTCATACCATTAACTACTATATCTACAAACTTAGATAGCACGGGTACAGGTGACCAGTCTAAATTCAAGTAAGATAAATCACCATTTATAGCTAATTCATCTTTATATTTCTGCACAGGTTGTTCACCTCTAGCGTATAGTTTTAATCTATTAAAATTTTGGAAGTTGTTAATAAATCTATTTTGACCACTACTGTTCCTAAACCACTCATGTTCAATGGCTTGAGCAACAGCTAACCCATACTCAAAAGAACTTTTTTCTGCTTCAGGTACAACCTGATCCGGAAAACTACTATTATAGTTAATGTTAATCATTTATTTTGATTATTTTTGAATTTACTCCCTCGTTATTATATCTTTTTAAACCCAAAGGAACAGTTGTCATAGTTCTTTTTGCGTTAGGAGCATATCTGTTTTTATTACAAGCCATTATAGCTAAACCTGAGCTTATAGAAGCATCATGTTTTGTTCTGTTTGTTATATTAAATCTAGCCCAGTCATCTAGTGTTTGTTGAAAATACATATCACCATACCCATCACCAATTAAACCTATAAAGTTTTCAATGTAATCTTCTATAGCTGCTGCGTGTGCTTGTTTTATGTCTTCACTTGAATTAGGTATTCCTCCAATCTCTCTTTCTGTAACAGATAACTTATTATAAACCTTGTCTGGTCTATTTATAGAGTATCCCCTGTATCCTCTTCTTTTTAAGTAATACAATAATCTAGGTTTGTTATTCTCTGCTAGTATTGGCATTCCATAAAAAACAATAGCCATTAAAACATCTTCAAAAAATATCTCAGCTGTTTGAGGTCTTGCTATATATTCTAAGAAAAAACTATTAGGAGGAACATCCTCCATAGAAAACTTAGTTAAACCATGTAGTGCACCTTTTGATCCTCTACCATCTACAGTACCTGATATATCATAACTATCACATCCAAAAGCACCAGTGTGATCATTACCTGGATATCTAATACCATTTTTCATTAAAAACTTATTCTGTAATTGAATAGGTGGAATCCATGATATTAAAAATCTTCCAGAATTATTAGGTACAAAAATAACTCTTGTGTCTTTTATACCGTTTTCCCATTGAAAACTTCCTTTTGTTACTATATTGCTATTCCTTAGATCTTCGTTGTAATCTATTTGTTCGTATATCTTGGTTAAATTAAATAAAGACTGCTTAGCTTCATCTCTAAAAGCGTGTTTCTCTGTACGTGGAAACTGTCTATAGAATTCATTTAAACTTTCTTGATCATCTTTTAAGCCTTCAACTTCATTTTCCCAATGTGAGATGACACCGATTTTAATTTTTGATCCATCAATTCCTTGTACGGGTTTCTTCGGAGTGTCGAATACAGGAAATCCATAAGTATCGATGTATCCCTCGTAGTTCCATTCCATAGGTATGAACAAACTATAGAGTCCTGAATTTGTCTGGCCATTGCGATTTCTATTTGTGACGTTTGATGTATCATATAATTTTTTAAAGTTAGCTCCTCCTTTATCAAGTGCATTTGATGTTGATCCCATCATGCATCTACCAATTATTCTACTACCTAGTCTTAGTGTTGTTTTTGTGACCCTCCAGTTGTTGAGAATGTTGTCCGGTCTTTCCCACTTCCCCGATTCATCGTGGGCAAGGATCTTGAGCTTCTCACCGTCGTACGAGTTGTCACCGGTGTTCTTCCAGTCGATTGTCGTGTCAAGCCCAACGAGTTCCTCCCTACGTTTATTCTCGTCAAGTTTACGCCGCGTGAGTTTTGAGGC
>Ga0307488_10005191_pt1 | contig 10773 bp, 8 predicted proteins | sample SB02metaG_FD_202248 | JGI IMG/M metagenome (GOLD analysis project Ga0307488, IMG submission 202248) | Sea-ice brine microbial communities from Beaufort Sea near Barrow, Alaska, United States - SB 0.2 | ecosystem: Environmental > Aquatic > Marine > Coastal | place: USA: Alaska | collected 2017-05-06
CCCTTCGGCTCCGAGAAGAACGCGGAGCGCGAGGTGATCCACGGGCGCTGGGGCATGCTCGGCGTGACCGGCGCCTGGGCGGCTGAGAACGGCACCGGCATCCCCTGGTTCACCGCCGGCACCCTGTGCACCCCCGACGACTGCACCGCCGTGGCGGACAAGTTCCCCGGCGCCGTCGCGCCCCTCGCCCCCGAGGGCTCGGGCTACCCCAGCTTCTGGGCGGTGCTCGCCGTCGAGGTGGTCTTCGTCGGCCTGGCCGAGGCGTACCGCACCGGCCTGACGGACCCCGTGTTCGACGAGCTGACCGTCGGCGACGTGTCCCCCGGTGGCCGCTTCGACCCCCTCGGCCTCGCCGAGTCCGGTGACCTCGAGGAGCTCAAGATCAAGGAGCTCAAGCACTGCCGCCTCTCCATGTTCGCGTGGCTCGGGTGCATCTCCCAGGCGCTCGCCACCCAGGAGGGCCCCATCGCCAACTGGCAGGGCCACGTCGCGGACCCCGTCCACGCCAACGTGCTCACCAACGCCGCCTCCGGCTTCGGCTTCTACTAAGCGGCATCCCCTGCAAGTATTGTACCCTGTAGTCCTTACTGCTGGCAGTGGCCATAGTACCGACATTTGAACATTCTTTGTAACGGACGTTGTTATGTATTTATTTTGTACGCAAAAACTTTCCCACGCAATCCAAACGCGACGCGAGGCGCGAGACACCGACAGTTTCTCCCGGACCGTGTGACCGCGCCACGTGCACGCGCGTGGAATATAACCGTCATCGTGTGAAGATGCAGACGGTCAAGGTCATCTTGCGACATCGTTATAAAACTGGAACAATATATTATATTTCATTTCACTAACGTTCATCGAGCCCCAAGACACTCACGTGGTGAACATTAACCAACCTCCTCCGCCATTTCAAACGGACATCGTCTAGGTGGAACGCTGGAACACAGATACATGTCAAGGTTATCATGCGACTAGGTTATACACATTCAAATGGTCATAGGTACTTCTGCGACTACTAATACGTTATGAAACTGGGAAGCTCCGTCAGTTGTGGTTGGCGAGGACCCTGCGGCGCTTGCCGATGATGGGCGCCAGATCTGCGCCGGCGCGCTTGGGGGTTGTGGACTTCTTGGGTGGCGACGCCTTCTTCGCTGACTTGGACCCGCCCGCTGCGCCATTGCCGCTGCCGCCGCCGTCGCCGCCACCGCCACCTCCGCCGCTGCCACCTCCGCCGCTGCCATCTCCGCCACCGCCTCCGGGGCCACTGCCGCCGCCACCGCCACCGCCACTGCCCGAGGCTCCTTCCGGCGAAGCCTTCGCCGGGACCGCCCTGGTTGCAGCCGCGCTGGGGGGTGCCGCTTTCGCTTTCGCCGGTGCGGCTTTCGCCTTTGGAGTCGCCTTTTCCTTCACCGGCGCCTTCGCTTTCGCCGGCGCCGGGGCCGGGGCCTTGGCGGGGGGGCGCCCGCGTGGCTGCTTGGGCGCAGGGGCCATCGCCTCCTCCTCCTCCTCCGCTGCCGCCTCCTCCGCCTCCTCCACCACCACCTGTTGCTCCTGCTCCTCCTCCTCCTCGTCGTCGTCATCACCAGCATCCTCCTCCGCCGCTGCGGCGCCTGCCCCGCCGCGCCTGGCCAGCGCCACCGCCAGCTTGCCCCCTGGCGGGCCACCGTGCAGCACGTGCGGCGCCAGGTCCGCCTCGGGGCGGCTCAGCCAGCTCTTGAAGAACTCGGCGCTCACGCACTCGCCGCCCGCCACCGCCGCCGCCACCGCCGCGGCGCGACCGCTGAGCACGCCCCCCTCCGCCGCGCCCTCCTCCACCACCGCCACGTCGGGGGTGGGGCTGCTCGGCACCACCCCGCCCTTGGCGGAGATGGTGGCGATCCGCGCTCCCCCCGACTTGAGCACCGTGTTGTAGGGGCAAGAATATGTCGTCCGCCACGTTGAATGACATTCATGACGTCGCGAGCAATTCCGTCAGACCTGTTGCCCGCCATGTGGTCGACACGCATTTGGATCCTTGTTTCTGGGGTTAGATAGCATCCTATGACATGGCGGGCGGTATCTGCCGGCCCCTGCAGTAATGAGCATGTCGCGCTCCTCGCGGTTGGCGGCCGTGAACGGCGCCACCGCCACCGCCAGCCCCTCGAAGGGACCCCCGCCGCCGCCCGCCGCTCCCTCCCGCGCGGTCCACGCCCCCCAGTGCGCCGCCGCACCCGGCGACACGAAGCCCATGTCCGCGCCGCGCCCGCCCGTCCAGTAGTGCGCCGCCAAGTTGTAGGGCCACAAATTGAAATTGAAATCAAAGTCTGAAAGCGGTCACATATTTCATCCTTGAGCGCTGACAGCAAGCGCAGTCAACCCGGGTTCAGCCGAGGGTCAACCTGCACCGCCCTACCAGGTCCGCCGCCGGCAGGAGCTTTCCGGCGCGGCGGCTCGCGTCCAGGTACGAAGCAGCCAGGACCTAGGGCCGCACATATAACGCTCGCCTCGTCATATGATGTCGTCTAACTCAGCAGACGAGGGTTTGACGTGTGATGGTTGTAAGTAATGCTCGTGACGTCATAGGATGGATTGAACTCAATAGACGAGGGTTCAACGTGCGTAGACGAAGCGGTGAGCATTATTCAACGTGTGGTGGGTGACATTATTTAACGTGCGGTGGAGGATGTGCCAGGCAGTGTTCACAAGCAGCCTTGCCAGGAGCGGGACGCCGGAGGCAGCGGCGGCGAGGAACTTGCAGGAGCGGGAGCCGCGGGGCCCGAACACCACGTGCGTGGCCGCCGGGTCCCACGCGTGCCCGCCGCACACCGCCCCGCCCAGCCGCCCGATCATGGCGCCGTACTTGGTCAGGTGCGCGGACGGGAACCCGCTCAACGCCACCCGCGGGCGGGCGTCGCCGCTGCCGGCGGCGGCAGCGGCGGCGGCGGCATCAACCCCGGACCCGCCCTTGGCCTTGGTGGCGGGCTTGGCGGGCGGCGCCGCGGCCTTGGTTTTGGCCGGGGCGCGTCCGTGGGGCCGCTTGGGCGCCGGGGCCACGGCCTCTTCCTCCTCCTCGTCTTCCTCCTGATGCTGCTGCTGCTCGTCGACGTCATCCTCGTCGTCGGAGAGGTCGGCCGGACCCTTGCCCTTGCCGCTGCCGCTGCCGCCCTTGGTGCCCTTTGCGCCCTTGGCACCCTTGGCGGGCTTGGCACCCTTGACGGCCTTAGCACCCATGGCGGCCTTGGCTGTTGTGGCCTTGGCAGGCGGTGCCTTGGCGGGGGGGCGCCCGCGGGACCGCTTGGGCGCAGGGTCGACCGCCTCCTCCTCCTCCTGCTCTTGTGATTGCTGCTCGTCGTCGTCGTCACCCGCGTCATCCCGGGCCGTGTTGGGCGTCTTACTGCCGATCCTGGAGGCGGCGGAGGCGGCGGCGGCGGCGGCGGTGATGGCGGCGGCAGTGGCGGCTGCAGAGGGGGTGGGGGCGGCAGCAGCGGCGGCGGCGAGGGTGGCGGCCGCGGCGGCGGTGGCGGCGGGGGTGTGGGTGGCAGCGGCGGCGAGGGTCGCGGCCGCGGTGGAGACGGCCGCGGCGGCGGCAGTGGTCTTCTTGGAAACACGACCAAGTCGAGAGGCAGGCGCCTTGGATGGACCAGCCCCCGACGAGTTGGCCCCGCTGGGCGCCGGCCCCAGACCGCCCCCCCCGACCCCGAGATAGTCCATCATGACGTCAGCGGCGTCCTGCGTGTCAGGACCCGGCGCGGGGAAGGTGGCGGCGGCGGCGGCTACCGCGGCAGGAACCGCCTTGGCGTAGTGGCGCAAGTTGGAATTGAAAGCAAGGTTTGAAAGCGATTCATCATTTTCATCATCAATCGATTGAAGCCAGCGCGGTCAACCCGGGGTCAATCTGGTGACAACCAGCTGGTGTCAACAAGGGGCTTGCACGCGTCCGATGTTCAGATCAAGCTGTGGCCTTCTGGTTCACTAAACCCTAACAATCTCCCTCGTAGCGTATTCCACAACCACGCGTCGAGTGTACGCCCCTGATGTCAAGCTGCAGCGCCCTACCTTGGGCGCGGCGGCGGGAGCGGCGGCGGCGGCGTCGGTGGAGGGCTCCGAGTCGGCGGGGACGGAGGGGAAGGAGCCGCTGGTTAGGGGCTTACACTCCTCCACGTTTTGGCTTGATGTGAGCACTATTTGAGGGACACGTTGGGTGGTTTTGGAGGTCAGTGACAAGATAGGCTGATGTTGAGGTGAGAAGTGGAGGAGTGAGCGTAAGGCCATGCCAGTGGTGAAGGAGGTGGCAGCCCACGTGTCCTGAGTACCCGCCGCGGCAGTGTGAAATGTGTCTTCAGTACCCATCGCAGTGGCGTCGGCAGCGGCAGCGGCGGCAGCGGCGTCGGGGGCGGCGGCGGCAGCGGCAGGATCCACGGCGGTGGCGGCCTTCAACACCGCCGCCAGGTCCGCCGCCGCGGGATCGGGGCCGTTACGGGAGCGACCCTTACGAGGGGCCAGCACCGCGGGGGCAGCGGCGGCAGCGGCGGCAGCTGCAGCGGCAGCGGCGGCGGCGGCGGGTGCGGCGGGAGCCAGGGCGGGGGCGTTTTCCTTGACAGCCTTGGCAGACTTGCCGCGCTTGGCAGGGGCCGCGGACGCCGGCGCAGACCTGCCCTTGGCCGCGACAGGGGCCGCGGGTGCCGGCACGGACTTGCCCTTGGTGGCGGGCTTGGTGGCAGGCTTGGCGGGCGGCGCCGGGGCCGGGGTCTTGGCGGGGGCGCGCCCGTGGGCCCGCTTGGGCGCGGGGGCCACCGCCTCCTCCTCCTCCTCCTGCTGCTGCTCCTCCTCCTCGTCGTCATCACCCTCGGCCCCAGCTGCTGGCGCGGCGGCGGCGGTGGTGGTTGTGGCGGGGCCGCCGCCTCCGTCCCCGGAGTCCTGGCTCAAGACCGCCTTGCGCTTGCGGCCGCCGCGCCCCGCGGGGACCACCACGTCGTCGTCATCCGGTGACGACACTGGTGACGCGACGTCGTCCTCACCCGCCGCTTCCGCACCAGCAGCATCCGCCGCCGCCGCATCCGTTGACGTCGCCGCCTCTGCCGCCGCCGCATCTTGTGTGTTGTAGAAGTGGCCCTGCGCCGCGTTCCACGCCCCGCCCACACCCCCGGACCCGCCGCCGCCGCTGCCACCGAAGGGAGGACCGGAGCTGCCACCGGTGCCTCCACCGCCTCCGCCTCCGATTGCAGGGCTCGGCATCTCCATGTTCATGGGAGCAGCACCGTCCTCCGTCTCCGTGTTGACGGGAGCGGCATCGTCCCGCACCTCTTCGTCCCCCCCCATGAACACCACTTCCTCCGAATCCTCCTCTTCCGCCGCCGCCGCTGCCGGCGCTGCCTCATCCTGCTCCTCATCCATCCCCGCCTCCTCCGTTTCGTCGGGCTCCTCTAGCAAGCCATGCCCGAGGCACCGCTCCATCTCACTGTCCAGGTCGCGGGGCAGCGGCTCCTGGCTCTGTGAGACGGCGGGCACGGCGGCGGCGGCGGCAGCCGCGGCCGTGGCAGCCTTCTTCTTACCAGACGTTGTCGCAGTCCCCTTCGCTTTCGCTGCCGCAGCCGCCGCCATCACCACGGCATCCACCGACACGCCACCGCCCCCATCGCCACCGCCGCCAGCTTCGTCGTCGGCGCCCACGTCGCAGTCTTCGCCGCCGTCGCCGCCGCCGCCGTCGCCGCCGTCGTCGTCGTCGTCGTCTTGGTCGTCGTCGCGGTCAATGCCGTCCTTCCAGGCCTGGGCGGACGCGGCGGCGGCGGCCTGGCTGCCCGGCGCGGCCGCCCCCATGGAGATGCGCTGTCCCTGCTGTTGGCTCCACGTGGCGTCCGCCGACGGCACGGCTGCGGCGCGCGCCGCGGCGGCGCGCATCACGCTGGGGCTGGGCTGCGTGGGGTCCGGCTCCGTCGGCCCCGCAAGCAGCTCGTGGAACCCCGCCACCACCTCACGCACCGGGCGCTCCACCGCCTCCACCGAGGGCCGAGTAAATGTTGCTCGCCACGTCACAGAGTGCCATTTGAAGAAACGATCATCTAACAGTGGTGGCTGACGTAACTCCCCATGATGCACTGTTCCACTCTGTCCCACCTCCACCACCACCCCTGCAGTTGATGTAGCGAGCATCGGTACACCGGTACATTGTGTGGTGGACGATGTGGCAAGCACTGATTCATTATGTGGGGGGTGACACTCCGCCCTGCCTCCACCACCACCCCCGGCAGGTTGCCCGGCACCCGCGCCGGCAGCGTGACAATGACCTCCGCGTCCCGCAGCCGCAGCCGCCCGCCGTCCGCCGCGCTGCCGTCCGCCGCGCGCCCGTCCGCCGTGTCGGTGTGGGGCGTCAGCACGTCGCGCAGCGCGGAGTGGTCCTTGCAGGAGGGTCATTGAGAACAAGCACTCGACCGAGATCGGAGCACGCCTTACCGATCGGGTGAACTCATACAGACGCGCAATAGAGGAGGAGGAGAACGAGGAGGAGGAGGATAAGGAGCAGGAGGAGGCGGAGGAGGAGATGGAGGACGAGGATGATGAGAACGAGGAGAAGGATGAGGAGGAGGATGAAGAGGAAGAAGATTCAACGTCGGTGGAGTGCTCGTTCTCATCAACCCCACTGCCATGTGGAAGCCGAAGGGCAGGTACACTTCCATGAAGGTGGCCAGCAGCGCGTCGGGGCCCGCCTGCGCGCTCTGGGTGCCGCTGTCGAAGGGCCCGGGCGGCTGCTTCGCCGCCTCCAGCCGCAGCCGCGAGATGACCGCCGCGCCCAGCGGGCCCCGCTCGCGCCGCTGCCCAGCCTCCTGGATCCAGGGAGCATCAGGTGTATATTACACATGTATTGGGGAGGTGTAGGGTTGCATTGGAGGTGCATTAGGGGTACATAAGCGGTGCATAAGCGGTGCGTTAGGGGTGCAGTAGGGGTGTGTTAGGGGTGCATTAGGGATGCATGAGGGGTGTTTAACCAAAAGATAATGCTCAGCCCTGCCTTGACCAGCGCGGTCCACCGCGCCACCGCCGCCTCCTCCTCGGCGGGGCCCGCGCCCGCGGCGCGCTGCAGGTACGCCAGGCACGTGGTGGCGCGCGGCAGCATGGTGACCTGCACACCAGCTGGCACGGTGCCGGCCGCGGGGCGCGCGGGCAACACCTCGAAGAGCGTGCGGCCCACGGCCAGGCGCTCCGCCCAGGCGGTCGGTCGGGCCTCGCCCTCCTCCGACGCCCAGATTGTAGCGGCGGAAGGTGGATTGAAAGTAAAACTTTAGAGGTGCTTCATCATGCTTTAGCTTCAAGCGCTGAACCAAGTGCACTTCACACGGGGTCAATCTGGGATGGACATGCACCACCCTGCCAGGACCCGCGGCACATGTCGCCCAGGAACGTGTGAAAGTCGTCAGCCGCGAGCGGCGCGTCGGTGTCCTCGAAGCGGTGCCACCGCTGCGGCTGCCGGTCTGCGAAGCGCCCTCCGAAGGCGGCCTCCACGGCGGTGGGCGACCCGATCAGGCCGGCGAAGGCCAGAAGCTAGGGCCCCACAGTTGTTCATATTGCCAGCCAGGTCATCGGATGCCGTTTGACTCAAGAACCGAGGGTTCGAAATGCGTGTGGATGACGTGGTGGGCAGTATGTAGTGCGAGGCCCTGCCATGAGCTGCGCGGGGGGCTGGCCGCCGGCCGCCAGCGCCTCGCGCAGCAGCGGGTCCATCGACCGGTTGCGATCGCTCCGCTCCACGTGCTGCCCGCCCGCCTCCAGCGCCTCCCAGTCCGGCGATAGGTTCCTGCCCGTGCCTCGCCCGCCACTGCCCGGGGTGGGCTGTGACCTGCCCCCGCCGCCGACGCCGCCGCCGCTACCGCTGCCGCCGCCGCCGCCACCGCCATGACCCTGAGACGCTGACGCTGGGGGCCGCGAGGGCGGAGGCTCCATTCCCCCGGGGGTGGCCACAGCCCCGGCCCCTGTCCCGGCCCCGGCTCCGGCCCCGGAGCTGAGCCCCTGGAGGGCCTTGACGGCGGAGGTGGTGATGGCAGCATTGCCGGCGCTGCCGCTGCCGCCGGCAGGGGTCGGGGGGAGCGCCTTGGCCTTCTTGCCGGAGGACAGCCCCGCGAGTGCGCCCGCCCCCTCCTGCGTCGCCGCGCCATCCGCCGCCGCCGCCGCCGCCGGCGCGGGCGTCACCGCGGGGGCCCCGGGGTTGCTCGCGCGCAGCACCGTGGCAGGCTGCGCCACCGGCTGCTGCTCCGCCTGCGGCGGCTGCTGCTGCGGCGGCTGCTGCTCCTGCTGCTCGATAGCGTCTTCCTCCTCCTCGAAGTCCTCGGTGAACGCCTCGCCTTGGCCGCCCTCCACCATACCGGCGGTCAGCACCGTGGCGAAGGTGCCCAGGCTGTTGCGCCCGCCGCCGCCAGCGGCGTCCTCCCCGCCATCGCCAGCTGCCCCGCCATCGTCATCGCCCTGGGAGTCTTCTACCGGCGTCTCCTCCTCCGCCTCCGCCGCCGCCGCCGCCGCCAGCTCGTCCTCCTCCTTCCCGCTCCGAGTCGCGAACGGCGTCTCCGGCAGCCATGTCCTAGGGCCAGGCAGATGATGCTCGCCACCTTATGTGATGATGTGCAGCCATTTGACTCGAAAAACCATGACTTCAACTGTGGAGGATGACAGGGCAGGAGATATCTGCTACGGCCATACCGCGCCCACTGGCGCAGGCACTCCTCCAGCCACCGGTGCGACACGATCTTCTGCGCGCCCGTCTGCGCCGCCTTGATGTAGCGGCGCAAGTTGAAATCGAAAGCAAAACTTGAAAGCAGTTTATCGTATTTTAGTCTCAAGCGCTGACACCCAGCGCGATCGACCCGGGGCCAACATGCGCCGCCCTGCCTTGGCCCACTTTGCGCCGCTGAACTCGAAGCACACCGCGTGTTAGGGCCGGGCAGATGGAGCATCGCCACGTCATACGAGCAGAGTGAAGAGACGTTATTTCAAAATGCGTTGCGTGACGTGGCGGGCAACATCTGGTATGACAAAGAGCAAGAAGCTGTGGACGATATTGGTCGATATCGATCGATGTTCACCCTCATGTGATTGGTGAGGTCGTAGTCGACCTCTGAACCAATCACATCGGGGCAAAGGCCGATCAATATCGATCGATATCGATCAATATCGTCCATAGCTTCACTTGGTTTGTCATGCGGCCCAACCAGGTGGGTGCTCTTGCGGTCCAGCACGCGCATGTACTCCGCGCCCAGCAGCTTGATCACCTGGATGAACTCGTTGCGCCGCTCGCCCTCCGAGCTGGGACTCACGCTCGATACTTCACGCGCACATGAAGGATCACTTAAAAGAAGGCTATAAGTTTTCTAAGGTACGAAGTGGGGATGCCTTGAACCGCAGCTACCATAGCTGCTGTGTGAAGGCTGGCGAAGCAGAGGTGGAAAGGGGAGGGCGTGGGGGGGCGTGGCGGGCCTTGCCTGATATCCCGTGACACAGACGCGCACGCCGCTCATGGCGGGGTGACCCTCCGCCGTGGGCGGGGGGACGTACAGCGCACTGTCGTCGATGGACACCAGCCGCCGCTCGCGCACGCACGCCGAGCAGGAGGGTCATGGTTGACCAGCACTCGAACCGATGTCGGAGCCGGACTTACCCTCAGTGTGAATGCTCATGCAGACGCGCAGAGGAGGAGGAGAAGGAGGAGGAGCGGAGCAGGAGCGTAGGAGGAGGAGATTCAACGTCGGCCGAGTGCTTGTTCTCAATTAATCCCCTACCTCCACCCAGCTCCACGCCACCACGCGCTTGAGGTCCTTCGTCGCACGCGCGAATAGCCCCGCGCCCACGCCCTCGCCACTCGCCTCTCGCCAGGGTCTTCAACGACTCCCCTTCCGTGTGAAGTTGAGCGTCTTCGCGTGTGAACCGTGAGGTGGGATATCCAGGATGCAGTAGGTCTGCGAGTACAAAACGACTCAAGATGAGCTGAAGTGGGAGTGGCGAGTGGCCTGGCCAGGGAGGATGCGGCGAGTGTGTACGGGTACACTGGTCGCTGGTGCACTATGAACTACGCTCAAACAGCGCGGGGATGAGCAGCCAGGCCCGGCCCTGCCTCGATATCGTCCGCGTCACCCACGGCACCCCCCCCGGTGGTTTCCAACACAACGTGCGTCACGCTCGCATCGTATCGCGATACCACCTTGCCCCCGTAGTGCTCGATGGACTTAGCGTGCTCCCCAATTGCCGCCGCGGGCGCGTTGTGAATGACCCAGTGGAACACAAGGCCCGCCATGAACGGCTCGCCGTCCTCCGCCTGCATCGACGCCATCGGGAACGAAGAAGGCATGGAGCTCGACATCTGGGGAGGAGAGAACGCTGCGCTGGGCCAAAGATTCAAATATGTGCACCCCAAAAAGCCGGGGGCGCGCGGGGTCCCACTACTTCTCCGCTGCCCGCGGGACGGCGCCGGTGCTGCTCGAAAGGCCCGACGCAACGGGTGTGCGAGGCGAATGCGCGCTCGTCGACTGCGCCGCGCCGGTGTGTGGCGCGTGCGCTGAACTGGTTGCGGCGGCGACACGTCTGCGAGTTTGAAACAGCTCGTTCAAAAACGAAACCCAGATCTTTCCTGGACCAGTCGCACATCAAGTTTAGAGTTTAAGGTGTGGGGTTTACGAGGCTGACCCACCCAAGAACTTCCACAGGGGCGGACCGGGTGGTTGCGCGTTCAGGAGTCCGCGTCCTGGACGCGACGAGGTGTACGGCGCCTATAAGGGGGTTTCCAAGAGTGTGCCGCCCGTCGGCGGCGGCGCGCTC
>Ga0307488_10005193_pt1 | contig 10772 bp, 10 predicted proteins | sample SB02metaG_FD_202248 | JGI IMG/M metagenome (GOLD analysis project Ga0307488, IMG submission 202248) | Sea-ice brine microbial communities from Beaufort Sea near Barrow, Alaska, United States - SB 0.2 | ecosystem: Environmental > Aquatic > Marine > Coastal | place: USA: Alaska | collected...
GTGTACGGAGACATATACTGGTCAAAGTTTGTCGTGGCCAGTTGATTGACGCCGATCTGGCCGGGAGCCATTGCCGCGTCGACTGCTCCGACGCCGGCCATTGTTTGTGCTGGCCCGAGTTGAGCCGCTCCCATGGTTTGCGCGTTACCCAGCTGCGCCGCCGACATGTCAGTTGGGCTAAAGCCGCTCAGACCCTGCTGTACGCCGATCGCTTGGTCGTATGTCTGCCCGCCCATATCGAGACCGCCAAACCCAGACAGCGCCTGGTTCTGCAGGCCCGACATTCCGGCGATCATCTCGCCCTGGTATGGAGTGTACTCAGCGCTGCCGATTTCTTCGCCGAGTGGCAAAATGTTTTGGCGGATAAAATCTTCCTGCCATTGCGGCATCTTGGTTTCTTGTGTTTTGGTCGATCCCATCAGGTCAGCTCCATCTCAAAGTGCGTGTACATTTCACGGAACGAAGCCGCTTCTGCGTATTTCGTAAAACCCTTTCGGGCGTCTGTTTCTATGGCGTCCAGTTTAGCTTCTTTGGCCACTTTTGTCAAAATAGCTAACACTTCGTTGCCCCATAGGTGCATCTTCTCTCCGCCCATCCACTCGATCTTCATGTTTTTGCGCAGGGGCTGCTTAACAATGCACGTCACGACGGCGGCCATGGCCTTGCCGTCAACGTAAGCCAACCACAATAAAGACAGCCCGTTGCGCAAGTCATCGACAATGTGGCCAATGGTTACGTTGTGGCTCTGGCGTCGGACTGCCGGCTCCAGCAATCGGACGGCGTCGTCCAAAACGCTCTCAACTTTATCGGGCAGAATTGCCAACAATTTTAATTGCGGGTTTATGTGTACGGCCTCACCCATGCAGCCTCGTAATCGACAAAGTTGACGCTGGAATTGCTGGGACTGGCGACGCTGCGGCTGTGTAATTTAAAAAGCCGCTGGTGCTGTCAAACATATAGTTGACCTCAATATAGTCGCCAGCAGCCACATTAAAGATTTGGGTGCGAGACGTGACTAAGGTTGCGTTGTTCCGGTGCAGCGCAGTCGCCATGCCGCTGTTAGCTGCGTCAACTCCGTTTATGCTGGGCCAAAAATAAAAGTGTACGGTGCTGGAAGAAGTTGACGACACTTGCGCCGAAAACGCCAAGACGTATTCCCCTGCTTCCTCAAATACAATGCGAGATGCAGGTGTCCCCTGCGTAATGCCAGAGTTCCCCACCGGGGCGTCATAGGTTATTTTGTATGCAGTGTTGGCTAAGGCGGCAGTAACGTCGGCAGTCTTGATGAAGTTGGCGTGGCCATCCTCCAAGACGATCTGACGCCACTCACCGTTCTTTGAGACCACCGGGTAGCCGTTAACTGGATCCCACAGCAAAACGCCGTCCTGAGAAGCCGAGGCAGACGCATCTTTAAAGCCAAGCTGGTCTAACGCCAGACCAAGGTAGCGTCGCATATTTTCGGCCCACTGGCTCATGTCCAGAGTGACCGGGGGCAGCATCCGGCTCATCTGCGACCGCCTGCTACAGCGTCAAGACGCATAATGCCGACGCGCCAATCCGACTGAGAGTTTCCACTTACGCGCATTCTAATCTGTCGGCCAGTAAATCGCAGGCTAGTTGGATTTGACATAGTGTATGGCCCGTAATCGCTCTCCGTTCCAGTTGGGTAAAAGCGTGTTTTAAATGTAGCGGAAACGTCGCCCAGCGTCTTTTCGTCTGGGATCATTTCACGCACCGACATGACTTGCTCTCCGACGCCAATTGCAATTGGTCCAGTTTCAGCAAACGGCGTTTGGGTTCCGTAGTTAAAGCCAATTTCCTGCTCGTACAATATACCGTCCGGCGCAATCCACATGGGCTGGCGAAAAACACCACGATCCACACCGGCAGTGCGGCTAATCTCTCCGGTCATCCACACTTTTTCATTGTAATCAAATGCCACGTAGCGGTCACATTCAGTGCTGGAGCCACTTGGGTAGAACCACCATATTTCGCCAAATTGATTGTTTACTACAGCGTGGACCTTAGATTTTTGATCGTTATTTATGTCGCTAAAAACGTAGTCCGACACTTCGCACGGAAGATCAGCCACAGCTCCGCCGGAGTAGGCAAAGAATGAACGCTGCCCCATCCACACTACGCCCTCGTCAATTGTGGCAGCCGCATTTGCCGCGATTAAGCCGCAGCTCGTACCAACACGCTCAAACCCATAAACGTATGGAGGGCCAGAGTATGTGGCCGTGTGGGCATCTTGATCGGTAAGAATAAGAGACTGTCCTCGCGTACGCATTCCCTTTAGGATAACGCCGTTCGTTTGTATCTCAATGTCACCAGCTTCGTTAGTTGCCGCAGGTGTCCACAAGTTATTATTTTCACGATCTGACCATGCAACTTTACGAGCATTTCCGCCTGCGCCAAATGCAAAAACAAACCGTTCTTCTGTAACCATCATGCCTGAGCAATTGATTGGCGCGTTTGACAGAACTGCTGCGGGTGTTGCGCTATTTAATTGCCACTCGTAAATTTTACCGTCGTCAAACGTATTGGCAAGCAGGTATTCGCCCCAGTTTTCCAAACTCCAAGTGGTTGCCGGCAAAACGCTTCCGGTGTCTTGAGATGGCAATCCATAAAAGCCAAGCCCGTATGGCGCGCCGCCATACCCAGTAAACGCCGTGGCATCAACACGGCCAGCGGTAAAGCCAGCAGGCGTAATGTCACTAACAATGTTGCCATCGTTCATTGCGTACAATTTGTTGTACGTTCCAAGGGCTACGCGCCGGTTGTTGCTGTTGTCTTCCCACGCAGTAATTGAGCGCACGACGCCACCAATGTCGACGCTTCCGCGCTGACGCCAGCCGCCCACCGGACGTAACGCACCCTCGTGCCAACGCACCAAGTCGGCATCACGCCAGCGGCCTTGAGATTGATACTCAGTGCCGTTGCGATATTGCCCTGCGGGAATGTTAAGCGGAATTAGCGGCATTTTTTCCCCTTACGGTTTTGTTGGCCAGTCGGCGTCGTCTAGATTAGGCCAATTAGCATGGCTTGTTATATCCCTCAAAGACTGACGGTAGGAAGTCATAACTGAATCCATAGTCACATCTGTCAGTGCAAAATAATCCGTAGCCGCCAGCAAGCTATTACGCATGTTACGATTGGAAGAGGCTACGCCAGCATCATGGGCAGCAGTCTCTTCAGAAGTCTTGCTTGATGTAGTCCAGCCAACAGTCCATGTAACATCAACCAGTGAAGGAGAGCTTGCTTGCTCTGTCTTCTGAGTACGATCATTAATCGTAGGCATAGACGCAACCGTTACCGGCATGACCCCATAGCTCTCAAGCATCTCGTCGGGGATTTTCTTGGGAAAGGACGTGTTCGGGTTGTCACGGCGTAGTTGGCCTACGTTGTAGGGATATGTGTCTACGGCTCCGTTTGTAATTTTAACGTACATTTTTGCTCCTTTAGGACAGTTCTGCTAGGGTTTGAGTTAAGGTTATAGCAGCTTCACCAGATGTAACGTCAGTGCTTGTTCCGCTAAACGATGACGAAGCTACATAGAATGCGGCGCTTGCAACGTCAGGAGCCGCACCCGTTGTGTATGACTCAGATACGTAAGAAATATTTCCGTATGTCCCCGCGCCAGACCCGTCAGCAAACAATTTTGCTACTAAAGACGAGTAACCCCCGCAAGCGATAAAGGAGCCGTCCTCGTGAATAGCTGCACCAAAGCCATACGCATTTACAGACGTTGTGTCATTAATGGTATTCGTCCACTCGAATGACCCAGCAGAGGAGCATTTGGCGGCAAGAATCTGGTTGTCCGAAGACTGTCTAGCCTGCCCACATAGAAATATTTCATCGTCAGAGTTTACTGCAACGGCCCTAAAGAAAGCTGTTTCAGCTATATCAGATATATACGATGACCACTGCAATACGCCCGACGAGTTATATTTAGTAACCACTGGACGATCAGACGGATAATCTATCTGTCCTGCCAATATAATGTTTCCACTGCTATCAAAAGCAATGTCCCAAAACTTAGTTTGTCGGGTTCCTTTAGTCTGCCTCACGGTCCACTGGTGAACGCCGGAGGAATTATACTTAGAAAGTATCCCTCTGTTGTCAGCGATACCACAAGCGAATACTTCTCCGCTACTGTTTACCGCTACTGCCGTATAATCCAAGATGGCGGGAGACGTAGTCGAAACTTTCCACTGCACCGTACCAGAGGAATTATACTTAACAAGCAGGCCCCTCTCTCCGTTTCTTCCATCGCCGCATATATATATGTTGTCAGAGCCATCAGTGGTCACACCATATATGAAACAATTTCTACGAGTAAGGTCAGGCTTAAACTGCTTGTCCCACTGAAAAGTCCCTGACGAATTGTATTTTGCAATAAAACCTACACTGTCAGAGTAAGGGGTGGACCGACCTTGGCCCACAACAATAATATTGTCAGAACTGTCAACCGCTATATCCCACGCCTGACTGGCATCGCTGTAAGGCTGGATCACTCTGCTCCAAAGTATATCTCCATCAGCATCATACTTTGCAATCATAATTTTTTGGCTTGGGGTGGTAGAAGTCGATACTGCAATAATGTTACCAGAACTGTCTACGGCTACACCTTTAGCAGTGTCATCGTAACTGGAAGTAGACGCGACACTTATCCACCCCCCAACACCGCCAACACCCGCAGCACCGAGAAGTAGTTTTCTAGAAGAAATCATGACATTGCTCCACCGGCCTGAAATCCGTACCAAGTTGTGCCGCCAGTGCGGGTCGTAAAGACTAACACATTGGTCTCTCCACTTGCAGGTGCAGCAGGTGCAGACCCGCCAGCCCAATCAACAGAGGCAGGCCAAGTCAACGTGTGAGTTCCACCGGCGGTCACTTCTATTGTAAGTCCAAACGCAGTGCCGGTTGCAGGCGGGTTCCCAAAAACAAACGTAGTGTTTCCAGACGTTGTAAGTGAAAATACGTTACCAGCTTCGCAGTCAACTGTAGGCGTGGTGCCGCTTAAAGATACATAAGTCTCATTGTAACTTTTAGCCTTTAACTCTTCACTTAGCAGAACATCGCCGTTTGCGTCAGCGGTTACAATTTTTGATGGCTGTGACGTGCCAAGGGTGGTAATATTATTGTAATTTAACTCAGCCGCTGTAGCAGTCACACCGTCTAGAATATTTAACTCAGCCGCTGTAGCAGTCACACCGTCTAGAATATTTAACTCAGCCGCTGTAGCAGTCACACCATCTAGAATATTTAACTCAGCCGCTGTAGCCGTAACACTAAGATCAGCCAGGGAGCTTACGGTTCCCTTAGAGTCTAATTGTGTTTGTACGCTAGACGTCACGCCTGACAGGTAATTAAGCTCGACTGTCGAAATCGTCGCGCCATCAAGAATTTCAAATTCTGCATTTGTGACGCCGCCTAGAAGCGTGTCAACGCTGTCTAGATTGGCATTTAGTTTGGTCCCCCAAGTGTCAGAGCTGGCCCCAACCTCCGGCTTTACAAACGCATAATTTGTTGTTGTTCCGTCGGCCATGTGTCCGTCCAATCCCTTTTATCTAACGCGCGATATGTCGTATTTTAACGATACATTAGCACTATATGCAACATCAAGCAATTAGGCAGCGGTGTATCCGTTGCCTGCTATTATGGCAGCTTCAATCGCTGCCATGTCCTCTGTAGTCCAGAAATCTTTAGCCACCATGATTGCCAAGTGATCTACATTTCGCTGAAGCACAGTCTCGTCATCAGAATAAGTTTCTGGGTCAGCAATGACTGCATTTATTAAGTTTACGCTATCCATAGAGGCGCTGTAGTGTTGTGCAATTTCTTCAGCACTAATAGTATCGGTCATGTTTTTTCCTTTAGGTAAATAATGTTAAGCTATTGCCGCCGCTGCGAGGAAACCGTACCACGTTGTACCCGCATCAATAGACATGAAGGTGTATATGTCCTTAGCCCCACTTGCAGGTGCAGCAGGTGCAGCCCCACCAGCCCAATCTACTGAGCTAGGCCACGTTAGTGTGTGAGTACCACCTGCTGTGATTAACAAGCTAAACGTACCAACCTGACCAGACGAAGGTGCGCCTGTGAAGGTGAAGGTTGTATTGCCGCTTGTGGTCAAAGTATACGTGTCTCTTGCACCGACGTTTACGCTGGGAGAAGTACCAGATAGTGCGGCACTTGTGTTGTCTATACCTGCACCGGGGATACGGAAGCGAGTAATTCCGGTGCCACCAAGTGTAATCTCGTTGGACACTGTGGCGGAGGAAGCGTCAGAGCCACTGCCGAGAATAATGTTATTACTGCCCGTAGTGGTACTATCGCCTGCTGTTGCGCCCCCGAAAAAGTTATTTCCGCCCGTCGTGATAGCTACACCAGCTTGATAGCCTATAGCAGTGTTGTTGGTGTGGGAGTTCCCAGATACGCCCCACAATGACTTAAACCCAAGAGCGGTATTATTATAGCCTGTTTGGTTATATGTCAGTGATTGCTTGCCGACACCTGTGTTGTAATTTGGTGTGGTTTGGTTCTGTCCCGCTCCATCCCCAACAAATGTTCCGCTGTTTCCTGTAGTGATAAAGTTTCCCGCACTATTACCAATGGCAGTATTACCAGAGCCACTGGTGAGATTTCTTAACGCACTCTTACCTACTGCTGTCGTGCCAGAATTAGCTTCCGTGAGAGAGCTTAAAGCGTTTTCGCCAAGACCCACTGAGGAGGATGCTGCGTAACCGTCACTCAGACCGTTAATACTCGTAGCACCAGCGGCTGCGGGAGTTACCAAATCAATAATACCTGACGATGCAATGTAAGTCATTACTTGACCATCGCTTCCCCCAGCTTGGAGGCCGGGAAGACGGAAGCGTGTAGCAGAGGCGTTGCCAAGTGTAATCTCGTTAGAAACTGTAGCGGAGGAGGCATCCGCATCGTACCCAATTATCGTATTGTAATTACCAGTAGTTATAGAGTTTCCGGCCAGATGCCCAATAGCCGTGTTATAGTAGTGAGAAGAACTCCCAGAGACCCCTTCTAATGCGGAGTGACCAATAGCCACGTTAGATGCACCACCAATATTATATCGAAGGGATTGCCTACCTATTGATACGTTATCTCCACCGGTGGCCAGCCCCATTTGAGAGTTCTGACCAATGGCAACATTATTGCTTGCTGTAGTAGCATTCTGCAAACTATTGTGCGTTGCAAAGTTACTACCGCCAGTAGTAAGGGAGTACAAAGCCCCCGAACCAAGGGTTATATTCTGAGTGGCAGAGGTGGCGGAATACAAAACTGAACCGCCAATAGCTATGTTAGTAGACCCGGTGGTCATAGTCTGTCCGGCTCTATCCCCAATAAAAGTATTCCTATAGCCGGATGTGAGGAACTTACCTGCACGGTAGCCGATGCCTACGTTATAGTTGGCGGTGCCATCGTCATTAGCTAGGCACTCAGTACCAAGACCTATAGAGTCGCCTACTGCGTAACCATCACTCAGACCGTTAATGCTCGTAGCACCACCAGAGGCAGCGACAGTAAAGTTAGGGTATGTACCAGTAACGGTTACGTTAGTGCCAGCTGTTATAGCAACAGTTTGATCTGGTGCTGAGTTAGTGACTGTAAAGTTAGGATACGTTCCACTTGCGGTAATACCAGTCCCACCAGTAATGGCGACAGTTTGATCCGGCGAAGTGTTTGCAAACGTAGTCCCAGTTAAAGACAGCCCAGTACCAGCCGAATACGTTGTGTTGTTGTCCGTTGAGCTAATAGTAAAATTTGGGTAAGTACCAGAAATACTTGTTGCGCCTGACCCCGTCAAAGCAACAGTTTGATCTGGCGCTGAGTTAGTAACTGTAAAGTTAGGATACGTTCCACTTGCGGTTATACCAGCTCCACCAGTGATGGCGACTGTTTGATCCGGCGAAGTGTTTGCAAATGTAGTCCCAGTTAAAGACAGCCCAGTACCCGCAGAATACGTTGTGTTTGTATCGGTGGCCGAAATTGTGCCGTTTCCGGCAATCGCAATATTTGTACCAGCGGTGAGGGCCGCAACGACGTTGGTTGTGTCCGTGACATCTGCGGAGGCTTCGATGCCGCTCAGCTTACTGTTTAGCGCAGTCGTATAGGACGCGGTCGTAGCGGCAAGGATGGCGGAATACGCTTGAACATTTGTGCCGATTGCAAGACCAAGGTTAGTGCGGGACGCGCTGGCATTGTTTAAATCAGACAGGTTGTTGGCAACCAGTAATGCACCAGACAAAGATGCGTAAGCGGCAAGCCACGCGCTTCCGTCATAAACCTTCATAACATCGTCGGTCGTATTAAAATACAATGCGCCAGAGATTAGGGCGTTGCCATCGTTATCTACAGTCGGATCGGACGCCTTTGCGCCTAAATACCTGTCATCAAAATTATCAAGTGCGGCAAGGGCTGCGTCTTTTGCTGCCTCGGACGCACTAGCAGAGGTAGCAGACGCCGTGGCGCTGTTGGCGGCTTCTGTCGCCTTAGTGGTAGCAGTAGCGGCCGACGTGGAGGCGGATGACGCAGACGTAGCAGCCTCGGACGCCTTAGTAGTTGCAGTGCTGGCTGACGTGGCCGCAGCAGACTGTGAGGCCGCAGCATTAGTTTCTGCTGTCTCTGCATTAGTCTCGGCAGTTTCAGCGGCAGTTTCAGACGTGGCAGCGTTAGATGCTGACGTAGTCGCCTCAGACGCCTTCGTAGTAGCCGTAGACGCGGAAGACGTTGCTGATGTGGCCGAAGACGATGCAGACGTCTCAGACGCCGCTGCGTTGGACGCAGATGTTGACGCTTCGGATGCTTTGGTTGTTGCCGTCGATGCTGACGTAGATGCGCTGGACGCAGAAGTCGCGGCCTCAGATGCTTTAGTGGTTGCTGTGCTTGACGATGCTGTCGCAGAAGTTTGCGCAGCTTCCGCAGCAGTTTGTGCAGTTTCGGCGTTAGTCTCAGCGGTCTCAGCAGCAGTTTTAGCTGTTGTTGCAGACGTGGCGCTAGTCGATGCAGATGACGCTGACGTTGTTGCGGATGAGGCTGACGCTGCTGCAGATGACGCGCTGGCTGTCGCTGACGAGGCTGACGCGGCTGCACCAGTAGCAGACGTGGCCGCAGCGGACTGTGAAGCAGCGGCGGCGGTCTCAGCGGTCTCAGCATTTGTCTCGGCGGTCTCTGCCGCAGCTTGCGCCGCTAATGCCGCAACCTTTGCAGCGTCAACAGTAGCAACCGTGCCAGCAGCGGACGTGGCAGACGCAGCGGCATTGCTGGCAGATGTCGAAGCATTTGACGCAGAGGCAGACGCCTCGGATGCCTTAGTTGTTGCAGTTGATGCCGAACTGGCCGCAGCAGTTTCAGAAGCGGCGGCGGCGACCTTGGAAGCCTCGGCCTGTTCAGCGAAGTCCTCGATGTTGTCGGTGCCTGTTTCGCTGGTCATGCCAGCGGTTTGTGTCCAAGTTGTAGTAACCATTAGCGCGGCATCCCCATACGAAGCGGTCCTGAGACCCGTGATTTCTTGTTGTCCCGGTCCAACGAGTCAATTGCCGACTTGTACAATGAAGCCCAAACGGTAATTCTCTGATCGTCACTTAAATAAGGCGCAGCATGGATAAGAGCGCCGTACAAATAAATGTCAGGGTAATCTGTCAGAACCCAGTTAGTAGTGTCTACATCCGTTAAGGCCGGGACTCTCGCGTAATACTGCATTGCAGCCTCGTAGGAGGCGTTTGGCAATGGATAAAATTCAATCTGATCTGACGTTAAACGATAGTATTTTGGTTTATGGGCAGCTAAACTAACTTCTTTGCGATCTTGCAATTCAGCGGCGGATATAACTTGCAGCCTGCCGCCAGCAGTCAATTGGATTTGGATCATCTCCAACCAATCAATTGGCAAGTTTTCATACTGCTCATTTACCGATGTTGTCACGCGCTTTTCTTGCCGCCAGTGGCGAACGTCACGCGCGATTTGTGCTTCTGCCAGCGCAATAAAATCAGGAATAACCAACGCTAAATCATCGCGGTTCAGCCAATTAGCTATGCTGGTTTGCAGCTCTGCATACGTTGTGATCGCCATTAAAGTGTACCTTCTCGGGTGCGAAACGCTCGGTTCTCCGGTTGGTTAAGCCACTTCTTGAGGGCTTTCGGATCGTCTGCGATGCCTTGCTTCTTTAGCTCATAATACACGGAAAGCGGGATGGAAGCCACCTTTGGCTGGTCGCCGAATTTTCCCGACACTTCGTTGAACGAGCGCTTGTTAGCCTCAATAATTTTTGTGGTGTCCTGCACCGTCTCGACGACGTATTCGCCATTGCCCATTACGTGCCAAAATTTGGTAATCCCGGTGGCCTCGTCTCGGCTAAAAAGTCTCTTCATTTTTCCCTCCAAAGGTGAATGGGGCGGCCGAAGCCGCCCCACCGTATTAGGCTGCGGCTATGGTCAAGTCAGCAATCAAGCCGTGAGCCGCTTCATTTTTCATCAAGACGCCACTTTCTGAAATTAGCATTTTCTTGTCGGCGTCACCGGTCTTGGCGAGATCCACAGCTTGGATCGGACGTAGTGTCGCGACTGATGCGTACTCAGGATCGAGACACCAGGCGTCACGCTCACGGCTGAACCGGTTAGGAACAACAGTCAGAGAGCCAAAGTCGCTCATGTACACGTCAGCAGCGCCGATGATGGTGGTGGGTCCATCTGATGGCGCCTGGAAGCGCTGGGCAGCGATACCAGCGAAGGTGGACACGACCGTCTTGT
>Ga0307488_10005194_pt1 | contig 10771 bp, 4 predicted proteins | sample SB02metaG_FD_202248 | JGI IMG/M metagenome (GOLD analysis project Ga0307488, IMG submission 202248) | Sea-ice brine microbial communities from Beaufort Sea near Barrow, Alaska, United States - SB 0.2 | ecosystem: Environmental > Aquatic > Marine > Coastal | place: USA: Alaska | collected 2017-05-06
TGATCGTGTGACTCGTATGGCTAAGCGCATGTTTGGCGTATCCATTTCACTGGTCAGTATAGTTGATGAAGACCGTCAGTGGTTTAAGTCTAGCCAAGGACTTAACGCTTCAGAAACGCCTCGTGACATCTCATTTTGTGGACATGCTATTAATCAAGATGGATTATTTATAGTGCCAGATGCTGCTGAAGATGAACGTTTTTTTGACAACCCTCTTGTTACTGAAGGGCCAAAAATTCGTTTCTATGCCGGTTGTCCTTTAAAACTTAGGCAAGGAATTAATATTGGTACTTTGTGTATTATTGATACTAAACCTAAAAACCTTGACGAAGAAGATCAGCAGTTACTTCAAGATTTGGGCGCTATGATTGAGCAAGAAATTAAATCTATTCAACTCGCCACGTTAGATGATTTAACCCTGATTTCTAACCGACGGGGATTTATGACTATGGTCGACCATAGTTTAAAAGTCTGTCGACGTAATCAAATACCCATGTCATTTATATTCTTTGATCTAAATAAATTTAAGAGTATTAATGATGAATACGGTCACCATGAAGGTGATTTTGTATTAGTTACCTTTGCACAGATAATGCTGAGTTCATTCCGTGACTGTGATTTGATCGGACGCCTAGGTGGGGATGAGTTTATTGCTATGCTGAGTGACTCTGACAAAGGCAAGGCTGATCTAGCGTTAGAGCGATTTGCTATCGCTATTGATAAAGCCAATGAGACCTTAAACAAACCCTACAAAATTCAGTACAGTGCAGGTGTAAGAGATTTTCAGCATGACACAGATAGATCGATAGAAGAAATGATCCAAGATGCCGATGCAGCGATGTATGAGCACAAAAAAAGTAAAGTTAGATAGCTCTCAAACTATAATACAGACAGAAAATTCAAAAAAACAATGAATAAAACGTCATTTTTTATGCCTAAGTGAGCCATTGGAGGACTAACTTTAAATACCAAAAAACCACTATTGTTGGCATCTAACCGTACCAACTCAGAGCTTTTTGCATAGAACAGCTATGGCGTCTACTCTCTCTATACCCCAATAAAAATCAGAATTTTATATCGACTGTTTAGCTATTTTTTGTGCTTAGGTGAGTATAATGGAGCCTAATATAAAAGGTTAGGCAGCAGCCATTAAGGTGACTAAACGATTCAATACCAGTAATGCAGAAAATAAAACAACGACTCACATACTGGTCTAACCTGTTGATACTTCATCAATAACAAGGTAGTTTAATAACAACTCAGTCACCATAGTCACTTTTATGCTCAAATTACACTGCTTAAATGGTTATATTCAAAATATTTATCTCGCTGAGTACCCAGATAAGCTGCTATTGCTTGATGGTTGCTGCCGAGCTGATGTTGATATTTTAGAAGACTTTATCATTAACGAACTTAAACGTTCGATGTCGGATATTGCCTTAATTGTCGTTACGCATATGCACCCAGATCACGCAGGAGCGGCAAAGCTATTACGTAAAAAATATGCTTGTAAAATAGCGGCAGCCAATGTGCCAGGGCAATGGTATTCAGGAGTTGACGGTAAGTTAATGCACTTAACCGATATGTTATTGACTTTGTGGGTTGCGGGTCGCCATAAAAAAGCTAAAAAGTTTATCTATTACTCAAGCTCGCTGACACCGGATTATTATCTTATTGATCAGACAGTTTTACCTGGTTTTGAAGACTGGCAAGTGCACTTTACCCAAGGTCATACTGACCGAGATATATCTTTGCATCATCAAATAAGTGATCAAATTTATGTCGCTGATTTAATGGTTAAAGTCCGGGGAAAATTTATTCCACCCTACCCAGTTTTTTACCCTAATCGCTATCATAAATCTCTGATAAAAATTAAAGCCTTGAAAGTTGAATTTGTACTTTTAGCGCATGGCGCAAAAGTTCAATTAACTGAACAGCAATGGCAACAGTTGATAGCGCTAGCGCCAACTCAACCTGTTACGCATTGGCGTTCAGTAAAAACAAAACTCAAACGGGTGTTACTAGGTAAGGATAACTCTGGTTAGTAGGTTTGACTTTCTAGCTTTGGTAAATCCAAGCTAGAAATGATTTTGACTCGTTTACGTTGGTAAATGAAATCAGTTTTGTACCGTTTTTATCGGTCACTGCCACATTATTTTTGTTAACAGAAATTGACCGAACGGGTGAGGCGATCGAATAGATCGTACCTTGGTATGTATAAGACATAATAAACTCTTTTAAAGTGCGCTTAAACGCATGAACAAAAGCTATATTATTGTATCGTGGAACTTTTTTATTTGAAAAAATAACTACTTTTTGCGATAAAAAACTCGAAAAATCAGACAATAATTTAAGCTTAATAAATTAAGTGATGACTAACTGTGAAAGGGAAAGGCAAAACGCGATTTTATAAACAATCGGTTAAATAGACTAGATGTGAATAATTAACGTTAGGAATATATCTTTAACAATTAGTAAAGTAAAGCTTTATTTTAACTTTTTATGATTACTTTTATGATTACTTCTGTGATTACTTTTTATAGTCCCCTAGTTTACCTCGCACAACTGGGGAATACCTTAAGAGGATCGCTTAAGGTAATAACTTAAGCGGATACTTGAGCAAATACTTCAGCAAATAACGCCCAGACACTAGATGACCCTTCATAACCAAAGTCGCTTAGTCTAAATAACTCTAAGCCCACTAAATCGACAGTTACTCATTAAATTTGTTTAATGCCATCGCCAAGTTATGAGTGGCTTTCATGGCATGAGTACTTAACTTAGTAACTGAAATAAAACCATGCATGCAGTCATCATAATGTTCGTGATAGGTTTTTATACCTGCAGCGTTTAGTCGTTCTGCATAAGCAATACCGTCATCCCTGAGCGGATCATATCCTAGGGTTAATATATAACTTGCTGGTGACTCGCTAATATTTTTTGTTTGCAGTGGACTAACTAATGCCAAAGTCACTTCATCTGGGGTATTAACATAATGACTGATAAAATAATCCATCAAATCGCGAGTTAACATTAAATCTTGATTAAATTTTTGGTAAGAGCCGGTCAAACCTTGCATATCTACTATCGGGTATATTAAAAACTGAAATGTCGGTTTTACTTTAGCCTGCACTGGTAGCTGTTTTTGCAGCGAATGCAATCCGATGATACAGGCAAGATATCCGCCTGCACTATCGCCGCCAACTCCTATGTGTTTGGGATTAATATTAAGTGCTTCAGTATGGTCATTAATATAATTCCACGCATCAATGGCATCACAAATAGGGGTGGGAAATTTATATTCTGGCGATAATCGGTAATTTACAGAAATAATATTCATCTTGCCGTATTTGGCTAAATATCGGCAAAATCGATCATGGCTATTAATGCTACCAATAACGCAGCCACCTCCATGAAAATATACTAGGGTTTTTTTAAGCTTTTTGCTTGTTGGATAATAACTACGAATTTTTATGCTGGTGTTGCCGCTATTATGGGTACTAACCGGGATATTTAAATCAACAACTTGATACATTGCAATTTTTTTAAGACCAAGTAGCCGATCTAACAATGAAAATACAGCTCTGAATATTTTTGGCGCGAGCTTATGTAGGGCCGGCATGAATGACAAAATTTTAGCTGCCATTAATTGCTTTTTTTCTAACTGCTTGCTCTGTAGTTGTGTGGGGGGCGATGGTATAAATTGCGGGTTGTTATCGTGCATAGTAAAGCGCCTTTTTATAATAGGTTAGCAAAGTTAACCACAAATTTTAATGGCTTAACACTTTATTATTAAGCCATTTATCTAGCCAGATAAAAACTTAACTCGCTAGCGCAATAAATCGCTCTGTTAATACAACCGCTATTTTTAGTCATGAAGCGGTTGGTGGTTTATTGATTAAAACGATCTGGTATCAATATGATCCATCTGCGGATCTTGCATTTCATCAACCCATCGCTGCCAAGTATATGGCCATAAAATAGGGTCACCATCGGCATCTAAATACCAACTTTGGCAGCCACCTACCCAACTTGTGCCTTTTAATCCTTCTTTTACATAAGCATTAAAATCGTCAATGGCCTCTTGCTTAGCTTCAAACTCGTCAAATTCATTTTTACGCCATTTATTGATCATTTTAATGACGTAATCGCTTTGAACTTCACTCATGGCAATAACAGAAAAGTTACCTATGGGTGTGTTTGGCCCTAGCATTAAAAAAAAGTTAGGATAATTGGCTAACATCATTGACCGGTAGGCTTTTATTTTATGCTGCCAAGCGGTGTCGATATGTAAATTGTTGCGCCCGATGAGATTCATTGGTCGCATAAAATTAAAAGCATTAAAGCCCGTCGACAAGACTAAAACGTCTACATCATGATGTTTACCGTCTTTAGTAATAATGCCTGTTGCAGTAATTCGCTCAATGCCATCAGTCACTAATTCAGCATTAGGTTGTTGAATAGCTTTATAAAATGTTGTGTTGATAATTACGCGCTTGCAGCCTACTTGATAATTAGGTCGTAATTTCTCTCGTAAGACTTTATCTTTTATACTTAAGGTTAAGTTAGCATGACATAAAAAATTCAGTAAATGTTTTTGTATAAAGTGGCCTGTGACCGCTTTGGTAAAAATATGCTCTAAAAAGAATTTCCCTGTATTACGATGCATTTTTGTAATAACGGGATAGCGAGTCATGAGTTTTCGCATAGTGATTGAAAACTTAAAATCGACCAGGTGCATTAACCATTGTGGTGTGCGCTGAAAAACAGAAACTTTAGCGCCGGTTATAATCAGCTCTGGGATGGCCTGAGCGGCGGTTGAGCCAGTACCGATAACGCCAACGCGGGTTGCCTGAGATATATTGACCTTGTGATCCCACTGAGCGGTATGAAACTTAGCACCTTTGAAGTCGTCTATGCCGGGGATATCTGGAAATTTAGGGTGATGCAGGATACCGGTCGCACAAACAATAAAATCAGCAATATAGCTATTATCTTTGCTGCTTTTAACGGTCCATTTACCCTCATTATATTTTGCATCGGTAACTTCTTCGTTAAAGCGTATGTCACGTTTCACATCATACTTGTCAGCCACGTGCTCAAAATATTGCTTTATTTCTGGTCCGCGGGCAAAAAAACGGCTCCAATTTGGATTCGCTTCAAATGAATAGGTGTACATATGAGCAGGTACATCACAAGCGGCACCAGGATAGGTGTTTTCACGCCATGTGCCGCCCACAGCGTCTTTTTTCTCTAAAACAATAATGTCGGTAATACCGGCTTGGCGCAGCTTAATGATCATTAAGATACCTGTCATACCTGCGCCAACGATGACAACCGACGGATTGCGTTTTACTTGACTCATGGGGCATCTCAGTTATTGTTATACTTATGGCTATTTCTGCTTGATAGTACTACTCTGGCTTTAATAACAATACAGCTTTAACCACTAATATAGCGATAACAATCTGCTAATTCACTTACACCCAAGCCGCTTTTTTTCTTCACTTCTATTTGCACGTCAATGCGTTTTTTTAAGGCATCAACATGGCTTATAACGCCGATAATTTTGCCACTGGCGTTTAATGAATCAAGCGCAGACAGTGCTATCTCTAAGGTGTCGTTATCCAAGGTGCCAAAACCTTCATCTAGAAATAGCGAATCAATACTAGTTTTTTCGCTCACCAAATCTGATAAAGCCAGTGCTAACGCTAAACTGACTAAAAAGCTTTCACCGCCCGATAAAGTTTTAGTGTCACGGACACTATCTGCTTGCCAAGTATCAAGCACTTCTAATGCTAAGTTGTCTGATTGCTGACGTTGTAATTGGTAACGACCATGCAAGAGATTAAGCTGCTGGTTGGCCAAATAAACCAAATGAGAAAGAGTTAAGCCTTGAGCGAAACGTCTAAATTTAGCACCATCAGCCGCGCCAATTAAACCGTTCAGATGAGCAAGGTCGTCAAGTTCATTTTGTTGCTTAAGCATTTCATCGAGTAATGTTTGCTGTTCATGACGCTGTTGTTGGTCTTGGCTGATTTGTTGGCTTAATTGTCCTTGGCGTATTTGCAATTGTTTTAAGGTGTTAGAGCAAATAATGGCTTTATTATCAAATTCAGCAAGCTCTAAGTTATCGTCTATTGCTACGTTTGTATTGAAGATTAAATCTTTTAGCAGTAGCGCATTATTGCAGGCTGAATTTTCACCCATTTCAATAGCACTAACCAGCTGCTTAGTTTGCGCTTGCAGCTGGTTTTTATCTTCGCCAAGTTGTGATAAGTGTTGTTGCACTTGCTGTAGTTGTGCCTTGGCTTGTTGAGTTTGTTGCTCAATAGTTAACGCTAGTGCTTTTAAGGCGTTGCGCTGCTCTTGGGTTAACAATGCCGCTTTAAAGTCATCTTCGGTGTCAAAATCACTAGCCGCTAATTGCCTTTGCCAAGTTTGTGTGGCCGCTTGCTGTTGTGGCATTAAACGCTTGATCGCTTCAACATTGCCGTTTAGCTTACCCGCAATATTTTGTTGGCGATTTTTCTGCTCATTAACCCCATTTTGCCACTTAACAAGTAGCTGTTCTTGCGCTTGTTGCTGTTGTTTTAATTGCTGGCGTATTTGTTGAACATCTTGCGCGGCAAATAAACTTTCGCGCTGCACTTTAGCGTCATTATGCTGTTTTTCTAGCAAACTTAAATCCGCTGTTATGCTTTGCTCAGACACACTCAGTTGTTCAAGTTTACTGTGTATTACCGCTAGTTGTTGTTGTACTTGTTGCAGTTGTTCATGATCTGTCGCCACGGCAGACAAGGCGGTTTGATAAGCATGACTTTGTTGCTCAAGTTCATTTATCCAAGCTTGTTGTAATGACACCAGATCAACAAACTTGTCAGCCGTAATAATATTGTTGGATGCGTTAACATCGACGATACCCGTATCACTCTCAGTATCTGGATTTGCTTGATTAAAAACAGCAAAGCATGCTGGCATAACTAACTGACACCTTTGCATAAACACCGTTAACTTTTGCCACTCTTGCGTTATTTGCGTAAGTTTATCGATAAGGTTTTGCTTGTTTTGCACGATTTGTTGTTGCAGTTGATTTAACTGCACCGTTTTATTTTGGCTTAAGTTCACTAGGTTGACTAACTGTTTCTCTAGCCTTGAAACTAATTCAGCTTGCTGTTGCTGTCCTTGTTTTAATTGCTGTAATTGGTTATTAACATTATTTAACTGCTCAAAATTTTGTCGCCGTGTTTGTATGTCTGCTGTTATTTGCTCAAATGCTGATAATTCAACAGCCATGTTTAATAACTCACGCTGCGCTAACCACTGCTGGGTTAAATACTGCTGTTCTTGTTGTTTTATTGCTTTATTTTCAGTAACTAAGTTAAACCTTTCTTTTAAGCGATCTTGCTCTGAAGATAATTTTTTCCCTTGCAGTTCAAGTTGTTCTAACTCATTTGTGAGTTGTTTTAAGCGCTGCTGATGTTCACTTTCCACTGAATTATCATCACTTAGCGCTTGATAATCAGCAATGGCCGGGTGTTGCTCTGAGCCACATAATGGACATGCTTCATCGGCATGTAAGTTTGCTCTATGAGCACTGAGTGACATAATAGTTTTTTGTTGCTCGACAATTAACTGCACGTCAATCAAGGCGGTTTTTTGCCGTTTATAATGTTCACGCAAAGGCGATAACTGCTCAGCTAAGCGGCTTAATTGTTGAGTATCTGTGTTAAGTGTTTTATCAATATCATGCAATTCAGCGCTTAGGGTCTGGTAGCGTTGGGCGTTATGTAGTGCTTGTGCTTGCTCATTTATAGTGGCTTGCATGCTATGCAACTGCTGACTAAGTGCTTGCTCATTTTGACACTGAACTTGCTGTAATAGCTGGCTTATATCCTGCTCTTTCGTACTAAGGATTGCTTGCTGTTGTTTACATTCAGCTTCAAGTTCAACTAATTGCTCTTGCTCTTTAGTCAGTTCATTCGTCAATAAGTTAGCTTGTGTTTGTAAGTTTTTATCTTGTGTGATCTGCTCAAAACTAAACTGTTTTTCATTGACCATTTGAGCCAGTATATTGCGCCATAATGGCAAATGCTCAGGTAATGTCGCCAAATGACCTTGTTGCTCAATAATGACTTGCGCGTGGATGATTTTATCTCGCTGCAATTGCTGTTGTTTGCTTAACTGTGCGCTTTGCGCTGTTGCTTGCGTTAGCGCTTCGTTGGCGGCACTTGCTCGTAAACTTTGTTGATTTTTTTGCTCAGTCAGTTGACTAATTCTGCTATCCAGTGGTAGCACTTGTTCAACAATTAATTGCTCAGTTTTATCTTGCTCAGCAAGCAGTTTTTCATGAGATAACAAAAAATCTCTCAGTGATTGCTCAGCATGTTCAACATGGCTTTTACTGTCTTTAACATCAACCTCAAGCAAGCTAGCTTGATCATTAAGCTCAACAAGCTGTTGATTAACATAATTGTGCTGTTGGTAATCAACCCGTAAATTTTCAGCTGGCCCTGACAAAGCTAACGCTTGTAACTCTGTAGCATGGTGGAGCTTTTTTTGCTCTGCTGATGCTTGTTGTTGCTCAGCAAGTAATTTTTGTTTATTGGCTTGCTGCACGTTTATTAACCAACTACGAATTTGCTGCCAATGAGCTATTTGTGCTTCAAAAGCTTGCTGCTGCAAAGTTACCTTGTTTAGCTCAGCATTAATTTGCTGTTGTTGCTCAGCGCTTAATAATTGCATGCCGGTGCTTTTAGCCTGCAATAATTTTAACTCGTTACTGGCCTCTTTATGTTGTTCAAATACCGCTTTTGAAATATCACCATAAATTTCACTACCCGTTAGCTCTTCTAATAAATCGGCACGTTCATTGGCGGGGGCATTTAAAAAGGCGGCGAACTCCCCTTGCGACAGCATCATAGATTTTCTAAAGCGAGAAAAATCCAAACCGGTTAATCGCGCTATTTCTGTTCGAATATCAGAGACTTTAGTGGCAATAACTTCGGCTTCACCCGCGGCTATATCACTGTCAACTTCGCTATTAAATTCACCTGTAGTGATTAACTTTGCTAACTCGGCAGTCGGTTTTTGTAGATTACCTTCGACACTGTTTTTGGCTCGGCGTTGACTCCAAAAGGCTCTATAGGCTTGACCTTTAACTTCAAATTCAACCTCAGCTAAACAATTTGCGGTATGGCGGGTCATTAACTGGTTTTGTTTATCTGAAATAGTCAGTCGTGGTGTTTGGTGATATAACGCCAAACACATGGCATCGAGTATGGTGGTTTTTCCTGCGCCGGTGGGGCCAATAATGGCAAAAAGCGCACTGGTGTCAAAGGGTGACTGAGTAAAGTCAATTTTCCAATGCCCCTTTAAAGAGTTGATATTTTCAAAGCGTAGCGATAATATTTTCATTATTTTTGCTCCGTTTTTCTGGTCGAGCTAGTATTAGCTTCACTGTGCTCTGAAAGTGATTGCTTGGTTGAGTTATCCCGTTGCGTTTGTTCTGCAATAGTAAGGTATAAACTGTTTAAGCGCGTTTTACGTTGTTGCTGCTCGTCACTATCCCAAGGTTCTAGCGCCATGCGCGCGTCAAATACTTCTTGAACACTTAATTCACTTAAGGTGACTTTCTTCTCATGACTGGGCATTTGTTGGCGGGATTTTTTGCTGCGTCTGACTAATAAAACTTCAACGGGCAATGCTTTGACTATTTGCTCAATGCGCGCGCTTAAATCTTGTAAGTATTCTGCACTTTCAATTTCGATATCGAGCCAGATTTTTTCTTCGGCTGGTCTTTCATCATGGGTGCTTTTTGCTTCTACACTGGATGATTCTGTACTGAGTGATTCTTCATTTTTCAATGCAATGCTTTTCAACTCAACAACACTAGCAATGTCTTCAGACAGTGTTTCTAAATGGGTTTTTACCATAGCTAAAGGTTGAAAGCATGGCACGTTACATAGCACTGTATTGCTAAGCTCGCCATTGTTAAATTCTACAATAACAATACTTTTTTGGGTATTAGCTTCATCAAAACTCAATGCGATGGGTGAGCCGCTATAACGAATATGCTCACTCTTGGTCACTTTTTGTGGTCGATGGATATGGCCTAAAGCTATGTAGTCAGCCGCCGGAAATTCACTGGCGGGAAAGGCTTCTAAGGTGCCAATATAAATATCACGCACAGACTCACTCGTTGATGCGCCAATGGTGGTTAAATGCCCGGTGGCAATAATAGGTAAGCGAGTGCCATCAGCTTGATTAAGCTGCGATAAGCCCCGCGCTTGTTCAAATAAGCCTTGATAATGTTCAGTAATAGCTTGCTGCAATGAACGCTGCTTTTCATTGGCCGATTGCCCAGCGTAGCTTTTAACAATATCGCGCGGTCGAATAAATGGAATAGCGCAAATCACCGCTTGCTGCTCAGTTTTGAGGCTGTTAAGCACAAAAACTTGCTCGGCCATATTATTACTCACGGCAGAAATAACTCGTGTTGACAATTGCTGTAATATTTTTTGCGACTCTGTGAGCATGGCAACTGAGTCATGATTGCCCGCCAGCACCACTAATTGGCAATGTGTTTGATGCAACTTAGCGATAAAATCAAAATACATCTCACGGGCATAACTTGGTGGTGTGCCGGTATCAAAAATATCACCCGCGACAATAATGGCGTCAATCTGCTGGCTTTTTGATTGTTCAATTAACCAATTTAAGAATTGCTGATGTTCAGGTGCGCGACTTTTGCCATAAAAATGTTGGCCTA
>Ga0307488_10005195_pt1 | contig 10771 bp, 6 predicted proteins | sample SB02metaG_FD_202248 | JGI IMG/M metagenome (GOLD analysis project Ga0307488, IMG submission 202248) | Sea-ice brine microbial communities from Beaufort Sea near Barrow, Alaska, United States - SB 0.2 | ecosystem: Environmental > Aquatic > Marine > Coastal | place: USA: Alaska | collected 2017-05-06
CCACTACCCATTAATTGGTTTATTATTCGCATGGGTTATTGGTGTTGCTGCGCTTGCGGGCCCAACCTGGGAGAAATTACCACAAGCGGTTTTTGAATCAGAATCAGCAGTCGTTATTTTATTAGATTTATCGCCAAGTATGATGGCTAGAGACGTAAAACCTTCACGCATCATACGCGCTCATCTAAAGATACAAGATATTCTACGTCAACGTAAAGATGGCTTAACGGCACTCATTGTTTATGCTGGTGAAGCCTATACTGTTACGCCATTTACTGATGATTCTCGTACAATAAGTAATTTGTTGGCAACCTTGATACCAGGCATTTTACCGCTACCAGGAAGTAATCCAGAGATGGCCGTCGAGCTCGCTACAGACTTGATACAATCATCCCGAGTAACTAAAGCCTCTATTTTATTACTCACTGATGATATCGCTGAAGCTGCTGTCGACACCATCATTAATACGCTGTCGGGTGATACTGATTTATCAATTATTGGCGTAGGTACCGATGCCGGCGCGACTATTCCTTACAATGGCGCTTTTTTAAAAGATGAGCAACAACAAAACATAATTGCTAAACGCAACAGCGATGTCATGCAAAATCTGACAAAGCAGACCAATGGTTATTACCTACCCATACAGGCAGATAATAGTGATGTAGAATTTTATCTCAGCCATCTCGAACAACGTTTTAATAATGATAATCTAAAGGCAAACTCTACCACTGGTGATCGTTGGTTTGAGTCAGGTCAATTCATTATATTATTACTGATTCCGTTTATTTTATTTGCCTTTCGACGGGGCGTATTACTTAGTATTCTTTGCGTAGGATTTACTAGCTTTATAATACAGCCATCATATTTGTATGCAGCAGAGTATCAATCTATTTGGAAAAATGAAAACGAACGTGGTTTAGATGCATGGAAACAACAAAATTATAAATCTGCAATAGGGCTTTTTAACGACTTACAGTGGCTCGGGAGTACCTATTATAAAAAAGGCGAATACGACAAGGCGCTAGAGTTATTTGAGCAAGATGACACTGCCACGGGGCATTATAATCGCGGTAATGCACACGCTCATCTCAATCAATATGAAGATGCAATTGTGGCCTATAATCAAGCTCTTAAAAAAGATAGCTCACTTATTCAGGCTAAAAAGAACAAAGAGCTTATTGAAAAATTACTTCAAGAAAAAAACCAACAAGAAGAGGATGAGCGAAAGCAAAAAGACCAGCGAAAAAAGAATGAACAGTCTGAGGACAACGAAAAAAAAGAGGATGACAAGCAAGGCAAGCAAGACGATAGTGCAAAAAATAGTGATGCAGACTCTACAACTAAAGAAGACAATGAATCTAGGAGCACCTCTGAATCGAGTCAAGATAATCGATCAGCCGATGTAGATGATGATAAAAAAGCCAACAAAACAACTAAAGATAAAGACGGCGATAAAAAAGCCAGAGATAAGTTAAAAGGAAATGCGACTCAAACCACTAATGATGATAACGGCAATCAAAATACACCCAGTAATTTTGATAAGTTAAGTGATGAAGAAAAACAGGAACTCGAGCAATTATTACGTAAAATCCCTGATGATCCAAGTGGCTTATTAAAAAGAAAGTTTGAGTATGAGTTTCAAAAAAGAAAAAAGCTCTACCAGCAACAAAAATGGGATCTACCGAAAAACGAAGCACATAAACGCTACTAGAGATAATAATTAACCGACCCTATGACTACTATCAACATTACAAACACTATTAACACCTACTTTAGCAAAACTTTGTCGCTAGTTGCATTACTAATTTATATGCTTTGTTTTAGCGCTAGCACCAGTGCGCTTTCGCTAAAAGCCGAGACCGATAAAACGTCAATTATCAGATCAGAAACCTTAAATTTAATTATTGTTGTAGACGATAATGCCAATGCTGATATAGACTTTACGCAGTTGACTTATCAATTTGATATTATTAGTAATCAAAGAAGTAGTCGACTCTCGATTTCGAACGGGAAAAAAGTAGCTAAAACATTTTGGGTATTGGTTCTAGCCCCTAAAGAGACAGGTAAATTGACCATCCCCTCTTTTAATTACAAAAATGTCTTTAGCTCTAGCATTACTATTAATGTCACTGATCAAGTAGCTATCGCCAATAATAATACGGAGAGCCCAGATATATTTTTTGAGGTTGTCACCGATAAAAAAACTGCTTACGTTCAAGAGCAAATACTCGTTACTGCTCGTCTATACTACAAAATAGCACTTGCTAATTATGAGCACGAGGGCCTTAAAGTCGATAATGCAAGAGTTGAGCAAGTCTTTGAAGAAAATAAAGAAGTTAATTTTCAGGGTCAACGCTATAAATTATTAGAAGAAGTTTACACAATACATGCTCAAGCTAGTGGAAAATTAAAAATACCGATTCAAACCTGGCGCCTAGAAAAGCCAAGTAGACGCTTTGGTTATAGCAATTCAACAAATCCTTATGTCTATGTAAGAAGTGAAGAGTTAACGCTTGATGTACTCTCGATCCCCGAGAGTAAAGCATCTAATTCGGATTGGTTGCCCTCTGAAGAGATTATCTTGTCGGCGCAATGGAAGCAATCACCACTACAGGCAGTTATTGGTGAACCGCTTAATTTACAAATTACGATTAATGCACAGGGCTTAGCAGATTATCAATTGCCAAACTTGAGTATTAATGAGAGTGCGAACTTTACCATTTTTGAAGCGCAGCCCGAAACTAATAACATAAAAGATAGCCAAGGTATAATCGGCATACGTAAACTCAATTACTCGATTATTCCTCGTCAAATAGGCCAATTCACATTACCCGAAATATCTATCAATTGGTGGAACGTAGACACTAATAAAGAAGAGGTTTTTATATTATCTGAGCAGGCTGTCATCGTCGCTAAAAGCAGTATTACAGATAACATCATTGAGCAGAATACGGCTTTACCAACGCTTAATTCACTAGCCGTATCAACTTCAAAAGATTCGACGCCTATTATTTTATGGCAAATAATTAGTACTTTTTTTCTTATTGTAATCTGCTTTTTGTTTTATAAACTCTATCAGATAAAAAAGCATCGAATCGCTATAAAAAATAATCCTCAGAAGATGTATAACAGTCTCTTAAGATCTCAGCAAAAAATTATTATTGATCATATAAAATTGAATATTGAAGATAAGAACTGGCAGCAATTACGTAAAGAAGTGATCAACTGGGGACAACTAACCTTTGACGATGAAGCCTTAGATACACTCAATAAATTAGCCTTAAAAATACCTGAACTGGCACTGCATCTACAACAACTTGATAACTACTTATATGGTCAACAGTCAGATGATAGTTATAACCCCTACACGCTTCTCGAATTGATCAAAAGTTATAAAAAAAATACACAGACAAATAAGAAAAGTCTATTGAAAGAGATCTATTAAAAATAGATGAGTCTAAAACTGATTATTTAATGTACTTTCTATTGATAAATCAACAGGCTAAAACTATAATGATTTGATAAGAAAACAACTGCTTAAACAATTAAGCCTTGAAGTATTCGACAAATGTCAGCGTTACGAGCACACACTATTGCACTTTATACCGATGTTTTTGGAACCCACCCTAAAAATAAAGTCTTAAACTAGTTAATGTCAATCAATCAATCTTCAGAGTGCCGTAATCTCTATTTTTATGGTGCTTTAACACAACTTATGGACATATTTTTGACATCATGAACCTAAAGACCAGACGTCTAGTATTAATGATGCTCATTATCATAAGCACTAAAACTTCGATCACCTTAGCTAATACGCCTATTGTTACTGTTCAAGGTCAACAAAAGACACTTGTGGTAGGCAGTGAGCAAAACTTCCCACCATTTGCTACAGGAATGACAGATTCAACGGCAGATGGATTCACAGTAGATTTTTGGAAGGCAGTAGCAACCGAGGCCGGACTCAAATATACCATTCGCGTACTGCCTTTTCGTCAGGTACTACAAGAGTTTAAAGAGGGCGAGATTGATGTTTTAATTAATCTAGCTATTTCTGATGAGCGTAGTCAGTTTGCCGATTTTTCTGTTCCGCATGTCATTGTTCATGGCGCTATATTTGTTCGTGAAAATAAAATAAGCATCCAATCTGAAAACGACTTATCAGATCAAACTATTATTGTCCTTGATGCTGACCTAGCACATGACTATGCAATAGCTAAAGGATGGGCTGAGCAACTGATATTAGTCGACACTGTCACAGAAGGTCTAAAATTACTGGCATCTGGTAAGCACGACGCCATGTTACTAAGTAAACTCGTCGGCATGCAGTCACTCAAACTTCTTGGCTTAACGAATATTAAACCCTTAAATACGCCAGCTGAATTTTCTCAGAAGTTTGCTTTTGCGGTACCTCAGGGACAAGCAGATTTATTAAGTCAAATTAATGAAGCCATGGCAATTACAAACTCTAATGGTATTTACACGACTCTTTATAACAAGTGGTTTGGAGTTTACAGCGAAAGAAAACTCACGCTAAGAGAATTATCAAAATATTTTATACCTTTAATCGCTTTGTTTTTAGTCATTTTCGGTTATTTTTACCACCGGCGACAAGTAGAACGTAAACAAGCTATATCTGTATTACAAAAGAGCGAAGAGCGCTGGCAGTTTGCTCTTGAAGGCTCTGGGGATGGGGTGTGGGACTGGGACGTAGTGAATAGCACAGTGTGGTTTTCCAAACAATTCAAGAAGATAATTGGCTATGCCGAGCATGAAATAGGCACCGGACTCGATGAAAGGTCCAGCCGCGTTCACCCAAACGACATGCCGCGTGTTATGGTCGACCTGCACGCGCACCTCGATGGCCAGACGAAAACTTACATCAGTGAGCACCGCATGCGCTGCAAGGACGGCAGTTATAAATGGATTCTCGATCGCGGAATGGTGATTAAAAGAGATGCCGCAGGTAAAGCGCTACGCTTAGTGGGCGTGCATACTGATATCACCGACCGTAAACTAGCAGAAAATAAACTCAAGCTCTCCGCCACTGTATTTTCTCATGCTCGAGAAGGCATTATGATTACTGATGCCACCTCCTCTATTGTTGATGTGAACAACACCTATACCGAGATCACTGGTTATTCACGTGAGGAGCTGATAGGACAAACCCCAAATATGTTCAAATCGGACAAACAATCGCCTGAGTTCTTCGAAAAAATGTGGCAGACAGTCAACACAAAAGGTTACTGGAAAGGCGAGATATGGAATCAACGTAAAAATGGTGAGGTCTTCGCCGAGCTAAAAACTATTAGTGCGGTGCACGATGAGCATGGTGTCACTACTCATTACGTCGCTTTAGGTAATGATATTACCCTCATCAAGAACCATCAACAGCAACTAGAGCATATTGCACATTATGATTTACTCACTAGTTTACCGAATCGTACTTTACTTGCCGACCGCTTATCGCAAGCCATGCTGCAGTGTGGCCGCAAAGTGCAGTCACTCGCCGTTGTATTTTTGGATTTAGACCATTTTAAAGAAATCAATGACACCCATGGTCACGATGTGGGTGATGAGCTGCTGATTGCAATATCACAACGTATGAAACGGGTGTTGCGTGAAGGTGATACCTTAGCCCGTTTTGGTGGTGATGAATTTGTTGCGGTATTGGTAGGCTTAACAAAAGCGGAAGACTATGAGCCAGTATTAGAGCGATTTTTACTGGCGGCCTCTGAACCTATAATCGTCGGTGACGATACATTAAAGATATCCGCCAGTATTGGCGTCACTCTATACCCGCAAGATAATGCGGATGCCGACCAACTCGTGCGCCATGCAGACCAGGCCATGTATGTCGCTAAAGAATCGGGGAAAAATCGTTATCACTTGTTTGATACCGCTCATGATAATGCGGTTAAAGCGCAACGGGAAAGCCTAACGGCTATTCGCAGAGCATTAGATAACCGTCAATTTGTTCTCTATTATCAACCTAAAGTTAATATGAAAACAGGCACGATAATAGGTGTTGAGGCGCTAATTCGCTGGCAACATCCCAAGCGAGGCTTATTGAATCCAATCGCGTTCTTGCCAGTTATTGAGACCACGAAATGATGACTGAAATGGGCGAATGAGTTATTGATACCGCGCTGACACAAATCAGCCAATGGCAAGGATTAGCGCTTAATCTTCCTTTAAACATCAGCGTAAATATTGCGGCAATACAATTACAGGAGTCTGACTTTGCAGATAAGCTAGCAACATTACTAGCCGCCCACCCTGATGTTGAGCCACACCATTTAGAGTTAGAGGTGCTGGAGACAAGCGCTATAAATAACATGCAGCGCGTATCAGAAATTATGAATGCCTGTATAAAGCTGGGGGTAAGCTTTTCTCTCGATGATTTTGGCACAGGCTTTTCATCTCTTACTCAACTTCGACGTTTGCCCGCTAACTTAATTAAGATAGACCAGAGTTTTGTGCGTGATATGTTGATTGATACTGATGATTTTGCGATTGTTGAAGGTGTGGTTGCCTTAACTAAATCATTCAAACTTGACGTGATTGCCGAAGGTGTGGAGAGCATTGAGCATGGCACAGCTTTATTGAAGCTAGGCTGCGAATTAGCTCAAGGTTATGGCATTGCAAGGCCGATGCCTGCAGCTGATATTCCTCTATGGGTAAATTACTGGAAGCCTGATAATGCTTGGAAAGCATAATAAACAAGTCAATTCAGTGACTTCTTCTATAGTGTTTAACCGACGCCACAATTTCTGCACTACAAGCTCAAAATCAACATCAACATAGATTCAACTGTTTGGAGATACATAATCCCCAGCTCTAGGGCAGCTACAGACTAAAATCATCAATTACTTGTATAGATACTTTGTAACAATAGCTGATGTATCTGGTGACAGTTTGCGGTAAAACTATGGTCCCTTAAACATAGATTGTAGGAAGGATTACCAACCCTGATATCTTCAATCTGCGGGCCGCCCGGGCTAAGGTTTTGGAGGCGCTCCCGAAGCAACAATGGCTTGACACCTAAAAATATTAACCAATCAAGCACTCTATTTTACGCAGATTCTGATAACGCCAGTGATCGCTGCGTTTAATACATCGTCGTATTCGTTTTTTTAACATTAACGCCGAGATTGAATTAAACCTACAATAATAATATAGCCATTAGAGATAGTAGTATGCACTTTTTCGCACAATCAGCGATGTGGATCTATTGAGTAATCTATTCCGTGGTGCAATATATCTGCATCAATTCACTCTTCGTCTATTGGTAAATGCTTAAATTAATTAATGGCAGAAGTCACCATAAAGAAATTTCTCTTTGTCATTTTTTTATCGCTTACCTCATTAATTTTTGAATCTATTTTGCAATAATTAAAACCCAACAAAAAATAATCTGACACTGGAGCTGTATATATAATGGTAAATTATTTAACACTCTCATTTGCATTAAATAGTCGCCAAAAATCCGGGCATTAATACATCTAAGCTTTCTTGTTGAAGTGAAAATATGTGTACCCCTGAATAAGATTCAAACCTGCGTAACCTGACTCATCTTACAACGGTACCTCAATGCTGAGGTGACTATCTGATATTCCCTAACAGTGGATGCAATTAAAATGATTATAAGTCGTGCGATTTGAGCTAATCAACAGAGTTTGAGTCATTAATTTACTTAAGGCCAGCCCCTTAAGAATAAGCCAACTCTTGCATCAGCGTTATTTCAACACCGCCCTTACCCTACATTAAAGTTTTAGGTTATAGGCATTGGTGCTACTTATATCGCGCTTTTGGATCTTGTCGACGCATACTGTCAAGACTAGCATTAGCGCTTCTTGGCCCTATAATATTATCCGTTTTAAAGATAGTTTGCCTCCGCTGTTACTTTCTGGCAGTCTCGCCCGAGACATTGTTAGACCAACCTGCTTAATAAGCTCTATGGATAGTTATGAATCAACCAAACCAAGACCACCCAATGCTCGGCATTGGACTAATGATTGTAGGTATGATGGTCATTCCCATAATGGATATTCTCGCCAAGATGTTAGCCGCTCAATTCCCTGTATTACAAATTGTCTGGGGAAGGTTTATATTTAATGTGGTCTGGCTGATCCCATTTTTAATATGGCGAAAAGAAAAATGGTGGGCCGTGCCTAGACATCCGTGGATTCAAATATTTCGTGGCCTGTGCCTACTATCATCGACGTTTTTTTTCTTTTTGTGCATCAAGTCTAACCCGATTCCGAATGCACTTGCACTGCTGTTTGTATCACCCTTAATCGTGACGCTACTGTCGCCATTCGTACTCGGTGAACCCTTTGGTCTGAGGCGCTTACTAGCTACCTTGTTCGGGTTTATTGGGGTATTGATCGTGTTACAACCTAATAGCGACGAGTTTCAGCCTAGTCTGCTGTATGCGTTAGTAGCGGGTTTGAGTTATGCACTTTATATTTTGGTCACAAGGAAAGTATCAACCACTAGTAGCCCGTTGATGACTCTTTTCTATACCGCTGTGGTCGGCACAGTGGCTATTACTCCTTGGATACCACTAGTTTGGGTGCCGATCGATAGCGAGGCTCTCTTACTATTTGCAGCCATTGGCTTGATCGCTGCAACCGGCCATTTTTTGGTAATTTTATCCTGCCAATACGCACCGGCTTCACTGGTGGCACCCTTTAACTACACCGAGATCATTGTGGCCACCATGCTCAGCTACCTGTTTTTTGATTATCTCCCGAATGCCATAGCTTGGCTAGGTATCGCAATTATTTGCGTGAGTGGTATTTACATTTCACTGCGCGAAATCTCACAGCGGCGACGTAATAGACCCGCCGCTTTAAGACGTTAAGATTAGGCAACGTTCACTCAAATAGTAATAATCAATAATGTAAAAAAACAATTGCACCAAACTGTTAGTGGGGTAGTCTAGATGAAGGATAATCTTTGCAGTTTTTCGTGCATGCATTAATTAGGCTTAACTGAGAGCAAACCGCCCATGCAGCCTGTTGCCGAGGAGAGTCTATAAAAACTTAACCACTCACTTTGCAGAATTAGTCTTTAATATTTTGGGAAGTTTTTATTACACCGACAGATGATGACTTATTTCAACACTTAGGACTTGGTGAGCCAAATACAGTTATCGCCACTTGCCTTCTGTATGGTTTGTAATTTTTGTTGGTGTGCACCCTCTTCAGTTATGTCTGCACGAATAATGGGTGTGGTGAATTTTTTGCTAAGTCGCTGAATGCCTTCTTCTTGCTGTCCCCCACCTGATGATGTGTCTTTATCACTTAACGACAAGGCTGTTTGGCCACCTGTCATCATGAGATAGACATCAGCTAATATTTCAGCATCTAGCAAAGCCCCATGTAAATCGCGTTGGGAGTTATCAACCATGTAACGTTTACATAATGCATTTAGATTATTTTTTTGGCCAGGATGCTTTTGCCTTGCCATTACTAAGGTATCGATTACCGAACAATGATCTTTAACCGCTTTAAAGTTACCCTTGTGTAATTTGAGCTCATGGTTGATAAAGCCAACATCAAAAGGTGCGTTATGGATAACTAACTGACCACCATCGATGAATGCCATGAACTCATCGACTATTTCGGAAAAAACTGGCTTGTCTTTTAAAAAATCAGGTGTAATACCGTGAATTTCTATCGCCTGTTCATCGATATTGCGTTCTGGACGAATATATTGATGATAGTGCCTACCGGTTAGCTTGCGGTTTATGACTTCGACACAACCGATTTCGATAATTCGATGTCCTTGTGATGGTTCAAGACCTGTCGTTTCAGTATCAAGAATAATTTGTCTCATTTCGGAATTCCTTCATTCGCTAAATCATCGGCAATTTCATTTTCTCTGTGGCCACTGTGGCCCTTTATCCATAACCACTTTATGGTGTGGCGCCCTGCTTCTTCATCAAGCTGTTGCCATAAATCACTGTTTTTTACAGGTTTTTTTGCAGAGTTGCGCCAGTTATTTTTCTTCCAATTTATAATCCACTCAGTAATACCCTTGCGAACATATTGGGAATCAGTTGTAAGCTCTACGATACACGGCTCCGATAGTGCCGCCAGCGCTTTAATAGCGGCCATCAGCTCCATACGATTATTAGTGGTATTATTCTCGCCACCACACAAGCTTTTTTCAATTTCTCCAAACCGCATTAGGGCACCCCATCCACCAGGACCAGGATTACCTTTACAGGCGCCATCGGTAAATATTTCAACTTCTTTCAAGTAACTCTCTCTTCACTCGTTGTTTAGCGTTTATTCATAGTTTGTAAAAACTGTATAGGTCGATGAATATTAATTATTGATATGGCTTATTTTTTATGTAGCTAGCAAACTTTTTATTAAATGTTTATACATCTTTTATCACTGCTGTTTTGTTAACTATTTTTTGTCGTGCCGGGCTTGATTCGGTGTCCAGCAACTCATTGAAAACACTAAATTTCGCATCAGCAGAAAGTCCTGTCCGGAGTGACGAGGCTAAATGATGGCATCAATGTCTCTAACGTACTGTTAAATTTTTTAGCCCCTTTATCTGATAACTTTTCTCATCGTTACCAAAAAATTAACGGAACAACAGTGATCTTTTATATAACAATGATTACAGTTTATCATTATCTCTTTTAGTTTTAGAGTGCGTAGCAGTCTTGCCTTTAACCCATGCAGGTAAAGCCCGTCGCTTTTTCCAAGGCTCTCTAATCACTGTCATCGGTATCACATGTTTTCGGGCA
>Ga0307488_10005196_pt1 | contig 10771 bp, 10 predicted proteins | sample SB02metaG_FD_202248 | JGI IMG/M metagenome (GOLD analysis project Ga0307488, IMG submission 202248) | Sea-ice brine microbial communities from Beaufort Sea near Barrow, Alaska, United States - SB 0.2 | ecosystem: Environmental > Aquatic > Marine > Coastal | place: USA: Alaska | collected...
GCGGAGGAGGTCTAGGCGGAGGAGGATTGGGAGGAGGAGGTTTGGGAGGAGGAGGAGGGGGAGGAGAGGGAGGAGGGGGAGGAGGGGGAGAAGGGGGAGGAGGGGGAGGAGAGGGAGGAGGGGGAGGAGGGGGAGAAGGGGGAGGAGGGCGCGGAGGTGGGGGAGGAGGAGGAGGGGGAGAGGCAGGATCTTTCTTCTTCTTCTTCTTCTTCTTCTTAAAGATGCCGCCGAGGTCAGCATCAAAGAAATCGCCGTCGAGAGCAGACTGCTCCTCGCTCTCCTCGTCCTCCTCGTCTGCTTCGCCGAGCAGCATGCGGACCGCCGAGCTGCCGAGACCCAACGCGGCGTCGTCGTCGTCGTCGGCGCCCGTCACGACGGACTGCACGCAGTTGCTCACCAAAGGGGGGTACGCGGAGTAGCGCTCGAGGGGCGCCATGAACTCGCGGTGGCCGTCCGGGCGCTGGTGCGGCACGAACGCGGCGAGCTCCTGCCACGCCGCCGTCGCCGTGCCGCGCCCCAGCAGCGTGTACGCCTCCGGGTATGGCCTGACAGATATTGCCCGCCACGTCAGAGAGATAGAGAGAGGGAGACATATCCGCGTGTATCAATAGGAGGTACCAGGTTTTTGCCCTGGCCTCCGTGCCCGCCGCGTCATGGGATGCCGTTTAACTCAAGAAACGGGGGTTCAAAGTGCTTTCGATGACGAGGCGGACGACACCTAGCATGCCCTACCACCGGGTCGTTGAGCAGCTGGCCGCCGGAGAAGAGCATGACGGAGGCGGGCGCGCCGTAGGAGGCCATCGTGAACTTCACCTCGCACGACTTCGCGGCGCTATACGAGGTGTCGATCCACGTGTCCGGCGCCAAGTGCACCAGGTTCATAGCGCCGTTGCTCGCGGGCGAAGATCCCTTGGGGTTCGCCGCGGACTGGATCTCCATGATTGCGCCGTACGCGTCGTGGAAGCGGACGCCGCTAAGCGCGCAGTTGTTGTTGCCCTGGAGGCCGCCGCGCACCTCGTCGATGACGAGCTTGTACCACTTGAAGTGGCACAGGCTGGGCGGCGCGGGGGGCGGCGCGGGCGGCGGAGGCATCGCCAGGCGGCCGCGCGAGCTGTAGAACATCGCGCGCATGTGCGCCGCGGTGGTTATGGCGATGGGGAAATCCTCGTCCCGCGTGCGCGTCTCGACGTGGATGCCCAGGAACCAGTCGCCCTGCGGCACCAGCTGCCGCAGCGGCAGCGGCAGGTTCAGCGGCCGGCATTGCGCGATCAGGCGCGGGGTAGGGTCTGGCAGATATTTCTCTCCGCGTCACAGGATGCCAACTTCACTCAAGAAACCAGGGTTCAAAGTATGATGGATTTCGTGGCGAGTAATTTATGGCAGGCCTGACCGCGGGGTCATGACGTGCGCGGCGCACCCCGCGGCTCCGGACACGTGCGGTGCCATCGCCGCCACCACCTCCTCGGCGCTCACCCGGCAGTACGGCTTGCCGATGTGTACGGGCGCAAGTTGAAGTTGACACCAACATTTGAAAGCAGATTACCATATTTTAGTTTCAAAGAGCAGAAACCAGGCGCTTTCAACGCGAGTTTCAACACGGTCGAACCTGCGTTGCCCTACCGAGGCACAGGAGGCGGAACACCAGCTGCGTGGCGGCCAGGTCGGGCACGCACTGGTGGCCACCGTCCTCCACCTCGCGCTCCGCGCACATGGACGGCGCCTCGTCGAACTCCCACGGCTCCACCTCGTCCACGGGGGTGTACGCCGCCTGGACGATGTCGGCGATGATCTGGCCCTCGCCGCAAACCACGTTGAGCGCGTGCGGGTGCCCCGTGGCGCAGGTGTAGCACCCGTCCGCGCAGCCGTCGCCAAACATGTCCGTGACCTCCGCCGCCCACCCCGCCGCCGCGCTCGACGCGTCCGCGCACACGGCGATGACGCTGAGTGCCAGCGGGTTCTCCGTGTCCCACACGTTGCCCATGGCGCGCGTAGTGGCGTCGAACTCGCACGTCTCGCGCCCGCGGCATTTCTTCACCAGCGTGCGGATGGTGGCGGAGCGGTTCGCCGTCACCATCGCGTCGCCGGTGTCAATCTCCGACGCGCCGCACGCGCCGGGCACGGTCGAGAAGAACCACTCAGGCTGGTTCGCGTCCTCGCCCCACGCGCCGTCCAAAATATCCGAGATGACAAACCCGGGAGACATGGAGCAGTTGACGCTGATGGCCTGGCCCTCGAACGCGCGCGCGCACGACGAGCACAACACCTCAGTGCAGTTGACCCCCGCGGCGAGCCCGAACGACACCAGCGCATCCATCATCGCCATCTTGGACTCCGCTTCGCGCCGCGACTTCTCAGCGTCTTTCTGCGCCGTGAGCACGCGCGCCGAGGTCTTGTCCTCGGAGGTGACGCCCCGCACCTCCAGGATGTCGACGCCGCCGAGGTTGAGCGTGAAGGGGTCGATGTACACCTGCAGCGCCACCTCGCCGATGGACGGGTCGAACTTGAAGCACACCAGCCGCGCCTTCAGGAAGTTCATAAAGTTGAAGTTTTCGATCCGCAGCGTGAAGCCCGCCGGGATGGTGGTGCCCGAGTACAGCACCACCGGGAACGGCATGGGGTTGAAGGCCACGTACAGCAGGTCCCACGACAGCGTGGCGTCCAGGAACGGCGCGAAGATCTCGGCGATATCCATCAGGAACGCGAACATGTCAAGCGGCGGAATAAGAATGTACAGCATGCGCCCCAGGCTGAACGCGCGCGACTCCAGCGTGAACGCAATCTCGCTCGGGTTCACAAAGCTGACCGAGAGCGCGATCTTCACGGTGAGTGGGGTGGTGCCGTACGGGTCGTCATCGGAGCACCACGGCCCGGCGAACTCCTCCTGGCCCAGCGCCGCCGCCGCCGCCGCCGCCGCCGCCGGGTCGCGAAGCAGCCGCGCCGCCTCCTCCTGCTCCGCCTCCGCCGCCACGACGCCGCCCAGCGCCGCCTTTTCGTGGCGCATGCGCCGCGCAACCGCGGCGAGCTCCCCCTTGGTGGGCGTGCGCCCGAGGACCTTGCCGACGCGGTAGTCCAGGTCGAAGCCGGTGCCGTCCGCGCCGCCGCCGCCGGGGTGCGCACGCAGCTCGTGCAGCTTCGACAGTATAGCAGCATTCAGCCCGGGCAGCTTCGCGCCGTCCGCGCCGCGGGGGGCGCCGCGGCCGAGCGCGGCAGCGGCGCCGCCACCGCCGCCCAGCGTGTCATCGATGGCGTCCTCGAACCACTCGTTGAACACCTCGTTGAACTTATCCGCGAGGGTCGCGAAGCCGTACGAGCAGCCCGCGAAGCCGGTTTCAAACTCCAGGAAGGTGGGCACGGGGATGCCCGCCGCGTACGTGAACATGACCCCCGCGCCCATGGTCTGCGGGAACAGCACCGCCACCTTGGGCAGCAGGCCCCACGGGTTCACCAGCCACGTGTCCTCGGTGCGCGTCAGCGCGGCGGAGCTGACGGCGGAGATGTCGATCCCGACCATCGTGATGGCCACCTGGAACTCCGTCTCGCGCAGCACGGTTTTCTTGGTGCTCAAGCCGTACATGCGAGCGATGAAGCCGCCCTCGTACATGTCGCGCTCCTCCGTCACCTTGATGTTCACGATGACGGCGAGCGGCGCCCAGCTGAAGCACAGGCTGGGCTTGAACGCCAGGTAGCGGTGGTCCGGGGGGAAGATGTCGATGCCCACGGTCTGCGTCATGGTGTTCCACATGAGGAACGAGTGGCTGACGCAGAACTCCGTGATGCTGAACGGGAGCTGGATCACGAAGTTCTCCATCCGCTTTTTGTTGAAGTCGTCCTGCATCTTGGCCTTGAGGTCCCCGCCGCCCTCCGCGTCCGCCGTCTGCGAGTCGCTGATGGACGTCATGGAGGTGCTGGTGTCGTCGCTGCCCGCCACCATGTTGAGCGTGAGGCACAGCGTGAGGCCCGCGGCCATGTCCTCCAGCCCGGGCGGCAGTAGGCCCGCCGCCGCGGCGGGGAACGTCATCACCTTGTGCGACGTGTACACGAACCCGATGCTCTTTACCGTGCTCATCATGCTCAGCCCGGTTTTAGGGTCTGCCGGAGAATGCTCAAAATGCTCAAAATGTCATCACATGGTGGTGAGCTATTTAATTAAAGAAACGAGGTTTTGGCAAACGCGTTGAAGGACATTTGGAGCATTCTCCACCAGGCCAGGGCGGCCCGCCAGGGCAGCGCGGCCCTGCCCGGTGTTGATGACGTCCTCCATCGCCGACCGCGCGCTGCCGAACAGCTTGGGGAGCTTGATGACGTCCGGCACGTCGAACTTGAGCAGCCAGAAGAACTTCTTCGCGCCGCCGACTTTGGAGATGATCATTCCGATGGAGAGCTCCAGGGTTTCGATCATCATGCCGTCCAGCCAGACGATGAGGTGCATGCCGGCGTCGTACGAGAAGCGGATGGTGAGGAGCCGCACCGCGATGGAGTCGAGCGCGGCCGCCACGAACGCGAGAGGCCCGCCGCGCATGTCGGCGCACGGGTCGGCGGCGGCGCCGGGGATGGCGGTGACGAGGTCCGCCATGAAGGTGCAGATGGTGTTGTCGCGGAAGTTGACGCCGATGGTCACCGCGCCCGACGGCAGCGAGAAGTTGGCGAACAGCTCGCCGGAGCCGCCCAACGCCAGCACCAGCCCGATGTCGAGCTCGCCCGCCGCCAGGCAAGAGGGTCATTGAGAACAAACACTCGTACCGATGTCGGAGCATGACTTACCGGGTACCTTCAAGGGTAAGCGCGCATACTTACAGACGACGCGCGGAGGAGGAGGAGGAGATTTAACGTCGGTCGAGAGCTTGATCTCAATGAACCCCCTGCCAGGCTTTGCGCGCGTAGGTCCAGCGCGGGGATGGTGACCCACACGTCCGGCAGCACCTCGATGCCGCGGCTGTCCAGGGTGTCCACGGAGATCACCACCGTGAGCTGGAACAGGCTCCCGCAGTTGCTCGAGAACGTCACGGCGCCGTCGATAATGAGCTCGTCCCCACCCAGCTTCAGCCCCGTCACAGTGGCGGCGCCGACGATGTACAAGTCCCCGAGGTCCGTGCACGGAATCGTCAGCCGCCCCATCGAATAGGGCCTGGCAGATGTTGATATTGCCAGCCACGTCATCACGCGTATTTTGAACCCTCGTTTCTTGAGTTCAATGCAATCATATGACGTGCCGAGCAATATCTGCCCCGGCCCCATTGCCCACAGACCGCAACGTCATCGATGCGATTTATCAACTCTCGGTTCATGAGTTAAACGGCATCCTATGCGCTATGCCGTGGCGAGCAATATCTGCCATGCCCTACCTCGCCGAACAGCGCCAGCTCCGTGCCCGAGCTGAAGGTTCTGGTGTACGTCGCCTGGATTGCCGCCGTCAGCCCGGCCGCATTGGGCTTGGTGCTGAAGGTGGCGGACACCGCCACGTCCAGCCCCTCCACCACGCTGATGTTGCCACTCATGCTGCCCACCCAGTACTGCCCCCCATTGGTCACCTCGGCCGACGTGTGGTACGCCGTGATGTCCACGCCCACGCCCCCCATGGAGAAGGCCCCGATCTCGATGTTGTCCAGCGAGCCGAACACCCGGAACTTCTTGACGCCGGCGGCGGCGGCGGCGCAGTACATCACCATGCCGACGGTGGCGTCGATCTTGACCCCGCTCTTGTCGAGGTTGAGGCGCACGGACGCGGACGCGGTGTCGGCCGCGCCGCACGGGATGACGGCGTGGAAGCTGCCCGTGATGGTCAGCCAGTCGTCGTTGGCGATCTCCATGGTGCCGTCGATCACCACGGACGGGGACTCGCCCGTGGCGTCGCCGGCGACGGCGCACGCGAGGCCGAAGCCGTACGACTGCGCCGCGACGGCGGATGCCGCGGCGGCGGCGCGGGCGGCGGCGTCCGCGATGGCGGCGACTTTCACGCAGGTGCCCGCCACGCACGCCAGGCCGGCGCCACACACCTTGCCGCTCGAGCAGCTGGCGCCCGCGGCCGCCGCGCAGGTGTCGGCGAGCGCCGCGGGGCGGGCGAGGAGCTTGGTCCGCATGGCGGCGCCGCGCGGGGCGAACTGCCACGTCATGGCGACGTCCACGGACAAGACGCCGGTGGGGACAGGGGAGTCGGAGGTGTCCGACAGCGTCACTGCGCCGTCGATCTTGAAGACCCAGGACAGCTCGCTCACGTCGCTCGCAGTCGCTTCCAGGTATGACCCCGTAAGGGAGACCACCAGGTTTTCAACGTCAAAGCTGAGGCTGGTGGCCATGCCGAGCGCGGCCAGCGGCGACTTCCCGGGCGCCGCCTCGTTGGAGAAATCGGGTTGCATCTTGCCGCTCCGCTGGTGCTTCCCGAGCGCGGCGGCGGCGGCGGCGGCGCCGATGGCGTCCAGCCACGCCGCGCTGTCGATCTCGGCGCGAATTGTGAGCACCTCTTTGATCCACGGCTGGCAGTGCTTGGTCGCTGTGATCTCGATATCCGGCAGCGGCACCGGCGTCTCCGCGGTGAACGTCAGAACGCCCGACAGGAACATCCCGTCGTCGGTGCACACGTTGGTGAAGGTGCCGGCGGCGACCACAGTGAAGTAGTCAGTCTCGTACGTCGTGGACACCGTGGCGGAGATGACCTTCGTGTCCGAGTTGAACGTCACCGTGCCGCCGACGGATGCGGAGCCCCCGAGCGGAGACGCCGCCAACCCGTCGGCGGTCATCGACGGCGCGATTCCTAGCGCGGAGGCCGCGGCGTCGAAGCTGACCTCGGAGACCATGGTTCCGATGACGTACCACTTGGTGGCGGCGACGCCTCCGGTGGTGACAACCTTGGTGAAGACGCTTCCGGCCATGGTCACCGTCCCCATGTCGATCTCGCCGACAGTCACGTCCTCGAGCCTCGCGGTTATGGTCATCTCGGGCTGGCCGTCCGCCACCGGATCGGGGAACAGGGTCAACATCGCCTCGAAGGACCTCACTTCCACGGGGCCGAGGTCGATGGAACCCGTCGCGGCGCATACGATGGGCTTCACCACCGGGTACGTCGTCGCGGCGGTGATCGTGAGGTCAAACACAGGCGATGCGTTGCCGTCGCCCGCGTCGCCGATGGCGACCCCCGCGGTGACGTCCACGCTCAGCGACAGCAGCGCGCCCGCCGTGATGTCCACGGCGGCGTCGAAGGCCAGCTCCAGGGCCACGCTCCGCAGCGCCGGCGGCAGGCCGGGCCCCGCGCCCGCCACGTCCCAGTTGACCCGCGCACCGCCGGCCACGCTGGCGCTCCACGTCATGTTGGAGCTCCGCCCCGCCACGGTGCCCACCTGCCGGCCCACAGCCACGACCAACGGGCAGGGTCTGAAATCAGTTCCCGACGTCGCTTCAGCTCAGTGACGGGCTCGGTATCAATGCACAGCTTTCGACATCGACCATTCAGAACGTTCCAATCCGAGCCGAATCAATAGGTGGGCTCGGTATCCCGTACACCTTGGGATTGGTCATCCTCTCGACCAATCACAGCACGGGATATATGGGAGACCAATCTCGCACCCGACTCTAAGTATAAATTGAATCATCATCGAGGTACGATGTGAAGTGGTTTCAGGGACGAGCGATTCAAATTGAGACGATTGAAATTGAGCAAACGGGAGTACGAGTGTGAAGCCCCGCCTCGAGGTCGAAGAGGTCGAAGGCGCCGTCGAACATGAGCAGCGACGGCACGGAGACATTCGCGGACCACACGTGGCCGTACACCTCCATGGCATCCGCGGGCGCCTCGCAGTGCCGCGTCACCGAGGCGTTCGCGCGGAACGACGCGAACGGCGCGACGTCCACGGCCACGTGGCCGCGCAGGGTGTACCCCGCCGCCGTGCAGGTGTTGACAGTGAAGGAGCCCACGGCGTCTATGGTCATGAAGCTGTTAGTGTACGCCGCCTGCGCCCAGGGCCTGCGTTGGTTCCCAATGACATCGCTCAACTTGAGCATCTTCAAAGCGAAGTATTCAGCCGTGAAAACGTGAGTGGGTTCACACAAGCAGAGGGTATGAGAGTGTGTGTCACACAGGGACAAAGTGGCTCAGGTTGAGCTTAACAGGGAAATAGTGGCAAAGGCCCGAGTCGCGCTGGAACGGGAACTCGCGTAATAGTGTGAAGCCCCGCCTGCAGAACGACCGCAGCGGACATGTCCCGGGAGTCGAAGGTGACTACGGCGGCGAGCCACAGGCCCGTGACGGCGCCGGGGATGGACGCCACGCCGCTGACGGTCCCCGTGCTGTACTTGGTGCCGTCCGCCTGCTGCAAGATCTTCGCCGCCTGCATGTATGGCGCCACATGTCGAAAATGTGTCGTTAGTGTCATGTTGATGGGATGTTACGTTCAATACGGTGGGGTGTTACAGTCACGGTAGGTTCAAATGGATGGGTGCCTTACGATGGCGATCTCCGAGAGCACGAAGAAGTCGTCGCCGATGGCGACCTCCTTGTTTGTCCCCGCGCGGATCTCCGCCAGCAGCCCGGCGCCCGTGACGCCGCAGTGGTACTTGAGCGCGGCGAAGATGTCCATGGAGAGGAACCCTCCGAGGTTGTTGACGGCGAGGCTGGCGGCGGCCTGCACCTCGTGGCCGAACATGCAGGGCACGGGGAACGCGGCGGACGCCAGCAGCAGCAGCGTGGGCGCGGTGACCGGCCCCACGCGCAGCGAGGCGGTGGCCTTGACCATGACGGAGCCCACCAGGGTGACGGGCTCGCCGGGGGGCTTGCGCCACGCCGCCGCCGCCGTCACCGTGCCCTCCAGCGCCGGCAGCGACGCGAGGTCGGACCCGCTCAGCGACACGGTGCCCACCATGTCCCCGTCCCAAAACGCCTCCTCGCATAAGGGTCATTGAAAACAACGTAGCACTCGAACCGAGATCAGAGCATGACTCTTCTTACCTTCAGGGTGAATGCGCATACAGTATTGACGGGCGGACTCGGTTTAAAGTCGGTCGAGTGCCTGGTCTACAAGATAGCAATACGAAGTATAGGTGGTATGAAACAGGGAGGGCGGCTATCAAGCGACGCGCAGATGGGGAGTTGAAGCCGCAGTGGCGCCCCCCGCCTCGGGCTTGAAGCCGCCGTAGTCGAGCTCCACGGATGCCTTACGGCACCAGTGGAGGGAGTCGGTGGACAGCAGGAACGTCACGCACCCGCCGCTGGAGAGTTTGAAGCCGACGCACCGCTCCTTCGCCTCGCACTCCTTCTTGATGCCGTACGTGTCCACATCGCCGCCCAGCCGCGCCGACGCCGCGTGGGAGTCGGGGTCGGCGCCGGCATTCCACTTGCTGCGGCTGTCGCTGTGCGCGCCCCACGGCCCCGACCACCGCTCGGGCTGGGATGCAGACAGGAGGCTGCGGCGGCGGGACGGGGGCGGGGGGGGCGAGGGCATGCAGAAGCCCTCCTCCTCCTCCGCCACATCGCTCGAGCTGCAGTTGGTCATGCGGTATGTGCCGCCGCCGCCGCCGCCGCCGCCGGTCGCGCTGTAGAAGATGTACGTGCGCAGGTGGGACTCCGCCGCCGCCTGGGTGCCGAACACGTTGAGACGCACGTCCGTCAGCGCCATGGCGCCGTCGAAGATGCTAAGCTCGGGCACCACCAGGCTGAAGGGTCACTGAGAATACGCACTCGAACCGAGATCGGACGTGCCCGCACGGCTTACTTTTAGGGTGAATGCTCATACAGAAGCACGGATTCAGTTGACCGATTGAACGTCGGTTGAGTGCTTGTTGTCCATGAACCCCCTGCCAGGCGCAGCTCGAATATGGGGAAATCACGATTGGGCACCTCCGCGACCACGGCGACGCCGCTCTGGTCGGGCGCCGCGCCGCGCAGCGTGTCGCGCCGCGCGGCGTGCGCAACCTGCAGCGCGGCGCCCGAGAGGTTGCCCCAGTTGTGGGAGTAGCGCTCAAGCACCGTCTTGTCGGAGAGGTCCACCTCGTGGGGGAACGCGCAGGTGCCGGTGCGCGCCAGGCACACCATGTCCTCGTGCCAGCACACCGCGCCGCCGCGCCGGGGCCCGCACAGCGACACCTTGTGGCAGGGTGCGCAACCCAGTAGTCAGTAGTGCACGTGGTCAGATCACCCAATGTCACACACGGACATGCATTTGATCAGAAACGCCACCGACGTCTTGTCTTCCATATCCCACAGAGGGCCAGGGCGAAAGCATGGTGCCTCCAAAACACTCGTAAGCGAGTCACACAATCACATCTCTCGGTCCGTCAATCAACAATATCTCTTACCCGTTCCCCCACCGTGTACTCGTACGATACCGCCTCGACGCCGCTGGCGCCCAGCCGGGGTTGGCCCGCGTGGTGGTAGCGCGAGTCGGGCACAGCCTCCACCTCCACCGTGCGTCCCAGCGCGGAGGGCCCCTCGCACACGTCCGCCACGACGCGCGCCAGGTCGCTGTCCTTGACGGCGGGGAAGGGGAATAGGATGTCCTCCTTGATGCCGGCGATGGCCGCCGCGCGCGCCTCGGAGACGCACACGTGGCGTCCCACCGGCTTGAAAAACCGCCGCAGATTGAGGTCGGCGGCGACGGCGGCGGCGGCCACGCAGGCGTGACCCGCGGGGCACACCACGTTCTCGTGCGCGCCAGGCATGTGGCCGCAAGGCGCGCCCTCCACCGCGGGCGCGCCGGGGAGCCGGGACCCGCGCGCGCAGCGCACGTGCGTCAGCGCCGACTCGCCGGCGGATGTCGCCCACGGCGGGTGCCGGCCCCACAGGTGC
>Ga0307488_10005197_pt1 | contig 10771 bp, 9 predicted proteins | sample SB02metaG_FD_202248 | JGI IMG/M metagenome (GOLD analysis project Ga0307488, IMG submission 202248) | Sea-ice brine microbial communities from Beaufort Sea near Barrow, Alaska, United States - SB 0.2 | ecosystem: Environmental > Aquatic > Marine > Coastal | place: USA: Alaska | collected 2017-05-06
GCTTTGGCATCTCCGGCACAGGGATGATGGGTGGTGGCGGGATGGGCGTCGGCGGCGCCGCCGGCGCCGGCCGCGTGAGTGTTGGCGGCGCCGGCGCGCGCGGGGCGGGGCGAGGGGGGCAGCAGCCCTCCTCGCGGGTGCCTGCGCGCATCCCCTCTCGCCGTTAGTAAGCAAGGGAGGTGAGATTGGGCCGAGAGCTAAAATCACAAACGGTGCTCTCGTGCGAAAAATGTATCAAGTACCACGTAAACTATTCTCGGCGCTGTTAATGCTCGTCTCGTCATATGATGACAATTCAACCAATAGACACGTGTATCGGAATGGAGGGGGTTGGCTTATGCTCACCATGTGAGTGCCTTGGGTTCTATGAACGTTAGCATAAAATTGACATCTAAATCGGAACATTAGCATCAAGTCAACCAGTCAGAGCAAGTCGCCAGCGCTCGACGCGACACGGTCTATGATGGATACGTTCATTGGCACGTGCCTCATTCAAAACCCAGACCAGTTATAGTGGACGGGGTTGGTTTAAGGCTCAGCATGTGAGTGCCTTGGGGCGTGTTGAAGGTTCGAAGGCGCCGTCCAACGCATGGGTCCCTGCGACCCGTGTTATATCTTTGTCTGTCTTATATTTCAAGTCTAACGATCGAAACCCGTGTTCGCTCCTGGTCTAGTCGGACCGAACAATGCCAAAGTAACCGCGCCAAGGGGAGACAAGTTTGTTTTATTGCTCACCGTTTGATTGCCTCGGGGCTCGATGGACAAATAGTCTTGCAGAAATTTTGTTTCACAAGCACAAGCGGCGATGCACCTCCGCCGTCGCCGCCGCCGCCGCCGCTTCCGGTACACTACGTGGTCAACGAGTGGCGGGCACGATCTTTTTGGTGCGTACGTTGGTGGATGACTAAGTGAGCACCAGCACAATGTGGTAAATACCGTAAATAACTGTAAATACAAGATACATAAATTGTCAGGGTGGTCCCACATTGCTATTTATTACGTACAAATTGTAATCTCACACACACTGCTTGCTTTGAATGTAATTCGTCTTAACTGCATCCCGTCAAACCGAGGCGACGTCGACGTGTGTTTGAGAGCTTCAGTGGTCCTCGCGCTACGAGGTCGAGCTTTCCAATTTTCTCTTTACTTTTTTCTTTTGTCCTTTAAAATCACAAAAACATTGCGGGCATTCCGGAAGCACATTGCTCTTCTCTCGTTTTAAACCCAGCCCTTGAATCTTAAACATTGGGGGTTTCTTCAATGATGCATCGATAGCGGTTCGATTTGGGGTTGGTTAATGGTATGGAGTAAATGAACGCGTCTCTCCTCCACGCCGTTTTGACTTTGCCGCCTACGGGGAGCGCCTACAGGGAGCGGCAGTAGTCGGCGGCGGTGTCCTTAGCGGCGTTAAGCAGCTCAGTCTTGATGAAACGGTTAGCCCCGGTGATCGACCAGGGCTTTGCGACGGCATCCTGGGTGTCCTGCGAAGCGTGGAAGGCGGTTTCCGCAATGTAGTGCTCGGCAGAAAATGCTCAAATCATTAGTGGGCGGAGGCCATATCTACAGCCTGGTGCCTCCTTTATATGCAAGCAAAAGCGTCTCTCTCAAATTATCAGGCGGGTGGCATTTGACTCAAGAAACGATGGTGGGCAAATGCGTTGGAGGATGTTTACACCCAGTCTGCACCAGTGGTAGAAGGCCCTCGTGTGATTGGTCGAGAGACTGGGTTACCGCAACGTGATTGGCTGGATCATTTGCACGTTTCGCGCCAATTTCGTCCGTAAAACGTGTACCAGGTATGCTCCCTGATTGGTCAATTGACAGTCCATCATTGTATCGTGCCCCTGATTGGTCGAGAGACTGTATCCGGGGGGGGTCAGGACATGCGATTCTGACAGACCCTACGATAGTTTTCTTCTCTTTGACTGCGGCGACTCCTCCCGACGTGCACTTGGCCGGTGTGCAGGGGCTCACACTCGTCCACTTTTCAGCTAAACGTACGCACCTTTTGTTGGCTACTTTGGGTGGGTTCAGTGACAAGAACGGCTCAGGTTGAGCTGAGAAGTGGATGAGTGTAAGCCCATGCCGGTGTGGAGTCAACATCCTGGTTGTAGCGCCGCAAGGTGAAATTGAAAGCAAAGTTTGAATAGAGCGGTTTGCCTCGTGATTCAGTTTCAAACGATGAAACCAGGCGCTTTCAACACGGAAACCAGGCGCTTTCGACCTGACCTTTTCGCACTGAACGACGGTCTGTGCGACAAGATGTAGCGGCGCAAGTTGAATTTGAAAGTAGAAATTGAAAGCAGTATATCACACTTTAGTTCCAAGCGCTTAGTTCAGGCGGTTTCAACTTTGGTCTGATAGGGTCAATCTGCACCGCCTTACCGAGAACCGCAGCATCGAAGGCCCTTTTGTATTGAATAGCGGCAACATCGCCCTGAGCCCAGAGGCTTACGCTTGTTCACTTTTCAGCTCAACCTGAGCCGTTTATGACACACAACACACCCTAATACTCCCTCACACCTCGTGAACACTCATTAAACAATCCCTGGAGACTCCCCCATCCCACAGAAAGCGCTTACGTTGAACCTGCAAGTGGACGAGTGTACTCCCCTGCCTGATTCGTGTTGCTCGCGTCGAATGCGACCGCAGGCGTTGCCATCCACCAGGGGCTTACACTCGCCCACTGTTCAGCTCAACGTGTGCACGTTTGATGTTCTACAGAAGTCTACTTTTCGGCTGAACGTGAGCACTTTCTGTGAGCTATTCGGAGGTCGCATCAGCGAAAACGTCTCAGGTCGAGCTGAGAAGTGGACGCCTGCTGTGGCTTCAGTGACTAGAAACGGCTGAGGTTGAGCTGAGAAGTGGACGAGTGTAAGCCCCTGCCTTCCACGCGTGGGCGATCCAAGCGCTCACGCCGGCGGACATGAGATTGCAGTTCACGGTCTGAGCATACACAACTTGGTGTAGGGCCTGACGGACATTGCTCGCCACATGATACAACGCTCTTTGCAATATAACGGATTAGGATCATTCTCGCCACGTCATGCGACGCCTGCTAATGTTTTGAACCCTCGTTTCTTGAGTAAAACGGTTGTCGGATGACGTGGCGAGAGCGTTATCCGTCAGTCCCTACTGGTGCTGGCGGGGCAAGAGTAGAAGAAGTCGACATTGTGTCGACGCACTTCTTCTGGATGTTGGTGAGGGTAGCAGCCGTAAAGCAGGGGCTTACACTCGTCCACTTTTCAACTCCACGTAGGCACTTTTTGTGGACTACAGACGTCCACTTTTCGGCTTGACGTGAGCACTGTTTGTGGGATATGTTCACAGGTTGCATCGGCAAGAACGTCTCAGGTTGAGCTGAGAAGTGGACGCTTGCTGTGGCTTCTGTGACCAGAAACGGGTGAGGTTGAGCTGAGAAGTGGACGAGTGTAAGCCCCTGCCGTGAAGGTGCAGCGAGCGAGCGTGAAATCGAAAGCGGGGACGGGGGCGATGCGCGAGGCGACCGGCGATGCGCGCCGCGGGGCGCCACGGACAGCTCCCTGGGTGAGTGAGGGGAACGTGGGTGAGTGAGGGAATCAGCAAAACCTTTTGAATATTTCGCTTGATAACAGGTATTCCTTTTCAGTAGCCTCAAGCGGCCGCTCTATACGCACGTCAGAAAACACGTTCGAATCGAAGTGTACCGGTACACCACACGCAAACACTCAGTGATCGAAAACAATAGAGGGGGGGCTACGAGAATGGTACACACGACCTACTCACACTTTACTCTGCGTAATTAGTGGCAGGTCTCTCGACAATTTAAAGGATACAAGTAAGCGAAAAGACGTAATCAGCATTCCGAAAAGTAGGTGGTACATGATACGCGTCTCACACCATTCTCGTCGGACCTCCTCGACACTCAAATCCGCCTTGGGATCCAGTACAACAACTCATGAATTAGACCGTGATCGGAAAGAAAAAAACAATCGCGCCGTATAAACTTCCGTTCGCACGCGTCGAATAAACGAAACAGCCGCGTCGAATAAACTTCCGTTCGCACCCGCCGAATAAACTTCCCTCCACTCGACTGTCGATGTCGCTGCCGGTAAATGACAACCTATTTTGCCGTCGCGTCGTCCGCGTCCACACTTGAATAACCACAGTTCACCGACGACGACAGCGACATCGGCACCCGAACCCTGCTTCAAATTAATTTCATTGGGTGCCGAACCACCCTCGCCCAAAGGGAGGGAACCATATCAAAATAAGCCCTCGGAACCCAGATTCGAGACAGTTCAAATGTTTGAGTCGAGGGTTTTCGTTTGTCCAATTCCGATTCCGACCCTCGTAGAGTATCTCCACTTCCGACCCGACCCTCGTGTGGCGTCGCGTGAGCCCCGCGCCCCACGGCGGAGGCGGGCACGCGCGCCGCCGCTCGCCCGCCATCGACGGTCTCGCCCCACGCCGCTCGCGCGTCGGCCGGCGATACTCCAGCCCGCCCGCGCCCGACGCAGCTTCGACCTTCCGGACTACCTTGGACTGGGCCGGGAAACCTGAGCGCGGAACTTTTTGCCGCAGAAGCAGACGCGGGGCGCGGCGCGGTGCGCGGGTCGTCGCGCGTGACGCGGGGTCGGACCCAGGCGCAGCGTCTCCATGCCCGAGGTGAGCGGTTGATTGCAAGAGGCGGAGATCGCGCGGCGCCTGTCTCTTGCCCAGCGCCGGGACCCGGGCGCGGCTCGGGCCGCGGCGAGCGGCGGGGGTTCGGTCGGCCTTCAGACCCTAGCGGCAACCTTTCTTTGGGTTTCGGCCGTGGTTGGTCGGCCACGTGTTGTTCCGCCCCTCGTCGCCCGAGAATCCCCCTTCGCACGCTGTCGTCCCTTGACTTGGCGCGATAGTCCACGCGCGCCGCTTCCAGTCCGTGTCTCTTGGGTGCGAACCGAGTCAGGGCATGAGGCGTTGAGGGCGCGGGCAAGGGCTCACCGTCTGCGCGGCACAGGGCGCGGGGCAGCCTACGGCGGCGAGCAAGGCCGCCGCGAGCATGAGTGCGGCGCGGGGGCGTGGCATAGCGACGCGTGTCGGGGGTGCTGTCGTGTATGTAGTCGTTGAGAGGCAAGGCCGCGCCGTGTCTGTGTTGCGTGGTCGTGTAGGCGAAAGTGAACACCAAAGCGCCTGACTCCATGCACGGGTACGTTAATATCATACGTGGGGCGCGGGGCGTCCGCAGCGCGTTGCGCCTAACCAACGGTTTCATCTGATTGCACCGGCCGAAACAGAATTCAGACGGCAACCTTGCACCTAGTTGCCGTTTCACATGGAAATTCCTAGGATTGTAAAACGGAAGTTCTCCTTTTGCACTTTGTACACCACGCACAAACAGGCTTTTGTCCGGAACGAGAGAGAGGACACCCGCCGCCGCTGCAATGAGTACATCGTACAGTGTTCGAGGATCCCAGGGAGACATGTCTCCCCGACACCGAGGTGAAGGGCGAGATTGAAAGACGTAAGAGGACTGGAAGACGAATCGCGCCGCGGGCGAAAGGGGGGAGACAGAGATGAGTCTCAGAGAGGGTATGTGTTGTGAACACCCGCTCAGATCCTACGCACGGCTGTTTTTGTCAAGTCCCTTCCCGTCCCATCCCATCACATTCCTTCCCACACCACGCCTGGTCGAGTGCACCGAAAATTCATGCGCAGAACCCGAGCATTCGAGCCATCTGGCCTCTTCATACACGCGGGAGCGAATCTCTCCCTCTCTCACACTTTCCTCCCCTGTCCTGCCCATCCCTTCATTTTTTTGTATTTTTTCATCTCCTCAACTCCTCACCGCACACCTGCTCGTGTGCCCCCGAATTAATCCGGTGGCACCGGCGTAGCAGGGGCTTTCACTCGTCCGCTTTCAGCTCAACGTAAGCACCTTCTGTGTACTACACGCGTCCGCTTTTCGGCTTCACGCGAGCACTTTTCGTGGATTATGTGTGGATTTTGATCGACAAAAACGTCTCACATGATCCACACAGTTGAGCTGAGAAGTGGACGGTTGCCGTGGCACCAGTGACCAGAAACGGCTCAGGTTGAGCTGAGAAGTGGACGAGTGTAAAACCCTGCCACGCAAACAATGCTTCTTGATGGCAATCGCGCAGCGTTCACCGGGGCGTAGGGGCTTACACTCGTCCATTTCTCAGCTCAACGTAAGCACCTTTTGTTGGGCTGCACACCTGCATGTTCTCAGCTCGTCGTGAGCACATTTTGTGGTCTAGAATGTGTGTTTGAGTGACAAAAACGGCTCAGTTTGAGGTGGGAAGCGGGCCTAGTGTTGGCTTCAATGGAATTAGCCTGGGGTCAGCCTGGGGTCAGCCTGTAATCAATTTGGGGTCAACCTGAGGTCAACCTGGCGTCGACCTGGGGTCAACCTGGGGTTGCCGTTAGTCTGTAGACGTATACATGCGTTCAAAGGGGCGCGTTGGTTCAACGGGCTTGGGTGTGTACCTCATCAAATATGACCCTGTAATACAAACCTCCATGCCGATTGGACTTTGCCGCCTACAGGGAACGGCAGTAGTCGGAGGCGGTCTGCTTAGCCGCGTTGAGCAGCTCAGTCATAGTGAAACGGTTAGCCCCGGTGATCGACCAGGGCTTTGCGACGACATCCTGGGTGTCCTGCGCAACGTGGAAGGCGGTTGCCGCAATGTAGTGTCCGGCGAAAAGCGCTCAAATCATCAGAGGACGAATGCCATATCTACAGCCTGGTGCCTGTTTGGGCCGACCCAAGTTGGTTTCGGAATCCGAGCTCCCCCTCCGCCAATTTTGGGCGGTTTCGGACAAGTGGAGTCGGGTTTTTGGGGCATTCTGCTCGTACGACGTACTCTATTTTGGGTTCAGGCTTATTTTGTGGTTTAGGGTTAAGATTAGAGGATCATTTTGCCCATACGATTTAGACCGACTCGCCGATCCGACTCGCCCCCGCCTCGCCTCGCCGCAAATCCACCCAAAGTGTTGCTCGGATCCCGACATCCACTTGGGTTGGCCTTATGCACGCGAAAGCATCTCTCTCAAATCATCAGGCGGGTGGCATTTGACTCAAGAAATGAGGGTGGGCAAATGTGTTGGAGGATGTTTGACTCCAGTCTGCACCAATCCGGAGTGGTTGAAGGCCCTCGTCTGATTGATCGATAGAGCGGGTTACTGCAATGTGATTGGCTGGACCATTTGCACATTTCGCGCCAATTCTGTCCGTAAATGTGTACCAGGTATGCTCCCTGACTGGTCAATTGACAGTCAATCATTGTATCGTGCCCCTGATTGGTCGAGAGTCTGTATTCGGGGGGATCAGGACATGCAATTCTGCCAGACCCTGCGATAGTTTTCTTCTCTTTGACCTGGGCGACTCCTCCCGACGTGCACTTGGCCGGTGTGCAGGGGCTCACACTCGTCCACTTTTCAGATAAACGTAAGCACTTTTTGTTGGCTACTTTGGATGGGTTCAGTGACAAGAACGGCTCAGGTTGAGCTGAGAAGTGGATGAGTGTAAGCCCATGCCGGTGCGGCGGCAACATCCTGGGTGTAGCGCCGCAAGGTGAAATTGAAAGCAACGTTTGAATAAAGCAGGTAGGTGGCCTCGTGATTTACTTCCATACGATGAAACCAGGCGCTTTCAACCCGGAAACCAGGGGCTTTCGACAAAAGTTCAGCAGCGTTAGAACCGAAATCTGCCGGCCCCTACCTTGCCGGTCTGGGCGTCGGTCTGTGCAACGAGATGTAGCGGCGCCAATTGGATTTGAAAGCAGTATATTACACTTTAGTTTCAAGCGCTCAGTTCAGGCGATTTCAACTTGGGTCTGATAGGGTCAATCTGCACCGCCTTACCGAGATCCACAGCATCGAGAGCCCGTTTGTATTGAATAGCGGCAACATCGCCCTGAGCCCAGGGCTTACACTCGTCCACTTTTCAGCTCAACCTGAGCCGTTTCTGACATAAAATACACCATGATACCCCCTAACACCTCGTAAACACTCCTTAAACAACCCCTGAAGGCACTACCTATCCCATAGAAAGCGCTTACGTTGAGCGTAAAAGTGGACCAGTGTAAGCCTCTGCCTGATCCGTGTTGCTCGCGATGAATGCGACCGCAGGCGTTGCCTTCCACCAGGGGCCTACACTCGTCCACTTTTCAGCTCGACGAGAGCACTTTTTGTTTTCTACAGACGTCTGCTTTTCGGCTTAATGTGAGCACTTTCTGTGGGCTATTCGGAGGTCGCGTCGGCGAAAACGTCTCAGGTTGAGCTGAGAACTGGACGCTTGCTGTGGCGTCAGTGACCAGAAACGGCTTAGGTTGAGCTGAGAAGTGGACGAGCGTAAGCCCCTGCCTTCCACGCGGAGCCGATCCAAGCGAACACGCCGGCGGGCATGAGGTTGCAGTCCGCGGTGGAAGCGTAGACAACTTGGTGTAGGGCCTGACGGACATTGCTCGCCACATCATACAACGCCCTTTGCATGATGACGGAGAGGATAATTCTCGCAACATTATGCGACGGCTTTTGATATTTTGAACCCTCGGTTCTTGAGTTAAATGGATATCCGATGACGTGGCGACAGCGTTATCCGTCAGTGCCTACTGGTGCTGGCGGGGCAAGAGTAGAAGTACTTGGCATTGGCGTCGACGCACGCCCGCTGGGCGGTGGTGAGGGTAGCAGCCGTAAAGCAGGGGCTTACACTCGTCCACTTTTCAACTCAACGTAGGCACTTTTTGTGGACTACAGACGTCCACTTTTCGGCTTGACGTGAGCACTTTCTGTGGGCTATGTTCACAGGTTGCACCAGCGAGAACGTCTCAGGTTGAGCTGAGAAGTGGACGCTTGCTGTGGCTTCAGTGACCAGAAACGGCTGAGGTTGAGCTGAGAAGTGGACGAGTGTAAGCCCCTGCCGTGAAGGTGCAGCGAGCGAGCGTGTCAGCTGAGACGTCGCCGGGGACCACGAGGTGTGGCGGCGCAAGTTGGAACTAAAAGCGACAGTCTGTCATATTATAGTTTCAAGCGCTTAGATCCAGGCGCTTTCAAAGGGCGTTTCACAGGGTCAACACGCACCGCCCTACCGACGAGCAGCGCGGCGAGTGCGATGAACATACCGGCGGAGGACACCATCCTGTACGAGTGAGGCGGGTCGAAGTGGGGAAGGCGGTGAGCGCCGTTTACCTGACTCGTGTTGAGTTGTTTATCTGACTCGTGTTGAGTTGTCTATCTGACTCGTGTCGAGCTGTTTATCTAACTCCCCTAGTATCTGATGTGTTGAGTTGTTTATGTGACTCGTGTCCAGTTGTTTATGTGACTCGTGTCGAGTATCTGACTCGTGTTGAGTTGTTTATCTGACTCGCTCGGGGTGCGGGTGGGGCCGAACCGGGAGGGGAGGTGGTCGGGTGAACCAGGTCCGGCGTCGGAGGAACGCGGGGGCGGGCGGGGCGGAGGGTGCGCACAACAGGGTGTGGAGATGGTTGAGGAGGGTTGAGGAAGAGGGCTGGTTGAAGAAGGGAGACGAGGAATATAACGCGGATATAACAAGGAATATCACAAGGAGGAACCCGGCTTTCGCTGCTGTCCCGCGTGAGAGAGATGACGCAGCGAGCGAGAGACGCTTCAACGCAGGCACTGTGATATCGTAGTGTTGCGGCCACGATTGTCGTCGCGGCGCTCGCAGGAGGACGGGTGAAAGACAGTTCCACGCGTAACAGGAGGCACCAGGGTTTCACACTATCCGGACCAGAGGAGTTAGCAGGGTCAGGGGGGCACGTAGTATTTCCGTCACTCAGCAAACGGCGTACCCGTAACAGCAAACGGCGACGCGCCGGTAGTGTATCGAGGTATCGACGCGTGCAAAGCGTTGGTACGTAAGGGGCAGGCGTCATACAAGGGGGCTGAGAGTGACGCGGGCAGGGCGTGAAGAGGGATTGCTTAACTATGGGTGACACCCTCACGCGGCTGTGCCGAGCCGGGCTGTGCTGGGACGCTGACCTACTTGTTGTTAGGTCGAGAACTGTGCTGGGACGGCGGGGACGGCGGCGAGGTTCGCGGGCGCGGCGAGGAGCACGTGGCGGCGAGGAGCTGTGTCGCTGCGGTGTCGGGGGGGAGGTGTGCGAGGGCAACTGTGGTGTGCTTGCGCGCGTGTGGCTTCCATATCATAGCGTGTGTTTGTGTCATAAAAGCGACACGTGTGCACATGTGTCATCGTAAAGGACCCGATCAATGGGGAACTAACCAGGAGATCAGGTGGGTCGAATGGGACTTTGTATTATCTTGAGTTAATAGACGGTCGCTCATATAAATTACAGTGTAGATCAGCCGGCTGAAAATGTATGGGCGAGGGTCTATTGACTCAACGATCGTGACCAGACCGCGCCACGCGCCGTCCCCGTTTGCCTCCCACACCAGAACTGCGTAGAAGGTGTTCCGGGTCCTTCGCTGAGATGTTTGTAAGGACCCTAGAGCTACAACATGTTTGTAAAAAACATTAAGCTAGGCGGCGGTGACGGGTGCCGGCGGTGCCGGCGCCCCCTCCACCGGCTCCACCACCCGCATGGCGTCACCCTCTCCCTCCAACACGATCGCCGGTTTCCGCACGTCGTACTTTTTGATGAGTTCCGCCGCCGCCGCCGCGTACCAGGGGCTTACACTCGTCCACTTTTCAGCTCAACCTGAGCCGTCCCTGCCACAAAATACACCCTGAGCACGCCCTAGTGCCCCCTCACCTCCTAAGCACCCCCTGGAGGCAATCCCTCAATGCACCCCCTACGACACG
>Ga0307488_10005198_pt1 | contig 10770 bp, 18 predicted proteins | sample SB02metaG_FD_202248 | JGI IMG/M metagenome (GOLD analysis project Ga0307488, IMG submission 202248) | Sea-ice brine microbial communities from Beaufort Sea near Barrow, Alaska, United States - SB 0.2 | ecosystem: Environmental > Aquatic > Marine > Coastal | place: USA: Alaska | collected...
TCATATATACTATCCTATTGAAAAATAAATACTAGTTTTCCGACTTAATCCCATATCGTCACGGCGAAGGGTGAACGAGGCGAAAGAGGAGCGTTCGTTCTGATTTTTTCTATCTCATCGTGCATATCATCCACATCATAGAAGTCGCCAATGTCGTCCATGTCAACGTAGTCGTCAACGTAGTAGTCATTTCCCACCATCCAGCGAGACCGCGCCCCCCGCCTCCGCCGCTCCGCCGCCACCGCCGCTCACGCTTCCACCGCCGCGCGGCTCGCTTGCTCGGTTATCCATGACTGCTGCGCTGTGCAAAGAAGAGTGCTGCTGCCGATGAGCGCGTTGGAGGGGGGGGGAGCGCGTTGGTAACAAGACGTCACTCTTAGATTTAGGGTTCAGAATGGTGTCGAAGCCAACATGGAAAACAAAAAAGGAGGAAAAAGAGGCGAATGAAAGAAAAGGCTGAACTCGCTCAACGTGGCTGCTCAAACTGAGTAGCTCTACCGTCTGCAGGCTAATTGTTCACTGACGAAGGCCTCGGGAAGACGAATCTTAGCAGCACGTGTGCGTAAGAAGCAAAGGTCAAGGTTCAGAAAGGTGAGGCCAAGGCACTCAAGCACGGGCAGGGACCAGGGCTGCCATGCCGCCGGCGCCTCCCGCGGCGGACGACGACGATGGCGACTACTAGGTGTTTCGGAGGCCGTGGTAAGTCTCGAGGCTGAACGACTCGGGCTCCACGATGGGGGAGGGGAAAGCTCGCGATAGCATGCGATAGCGTTGAACAACAAGTACTACAGAATGGTGCTACATGATGAAGAACGGTCTGTTGAGGATGATGGTGTGATGATGTGATGCAACAAATACACTTCGCTCGCAAAGTCACTATCTCACATGCCAAGTCCAAAATATAGCAACATCGAGCCACGCGCCTTGACCCGTAGCCTGCAAGGTGGGGTTAGGGCGTTCATGCCAAGTGGTGCGCATATTGCGCGCCGCCCGGGCACCCGTGCTCTATTGCCCACCTCAACACCTCCAGGTGCCCGTTATTAGCGGAGAATTCACACGTCTCCTCACCCCACGGACTCTCGTGCGCCCGCGCCCACTGCAACACATGCAAATGCCCGCCCTCAGCGGCGAGGTCACAAGTCCAAGCATCCCACGGACACTCGTGCTCCCGAAGCCACTTCAGCACTTCCAAGTGCCCGCCCCGTGCGGCGAGTGAACAGCAATCCCTTTCTGCGTCGTCGATGTCCTCAATCCATTGGCAGCCGTGCTCCCGCGCCCATTTCAACACCTCCAGGTGTCCCCGCTCAGCAGCGTGCGCACACGTTTCGTCATCCCAGTTGCAGCCGTGCTCCCGCCCCCACCTCAACACATCTAGGTGCCCATTCATAGCGGCGTATGTGCAAGTATCCTCATTCCACGGGCAGTTGTGCTCCCGCGCCCACCTCAACAACTCAAGGTGTCCGCCCCCAGCGGATTCAAAGCATGTTTCCAAGTCCCAAGGACACCCGTGCTCCCTCGCCCATTGCAGAACCTCCAGGTGCCCGCCCTGAGCGAGAGTTGCGCACGTGACTGCACTTTGCCACGGGCAGCCGTTCGCCACGGCCCAGACGAACATCGAGAGGGACTGGCAAAACGGCGCGATGCCGACCCGCGGCTCCTCCGCGCTGCCGCCGACGCGTGTCAGGCCCGAGCGCTTCACCGCGGTGCGGACCGGGCTCCCCGTGCGCCCGAGCAGCGCGCGGTCGAGCGGGTTCTGGAAGAGGTCGGGGAAATCCTCGACCAGAGCGAGCAGCGGCGGGCGCCCGGGTTCGGGCGCACTGGCGCTGGCGCCCCCCTCGGCGGCCACCAGCTCTGGCCCCGACGGCGGCCGCGGCGCGCCGCCCTGCGACGCGGCGAGGATCCCGGCAAGGAACCCAGCGTTGTACCCGCGTCGTACCCGGGCGAAAGATGCTCGGGCGACCCGTCTCTGGAGCACTCACCTCCCCCACTCCCACCATCCAGTGAGACCGCGCACCCGCCCCCCGCTTCGCCGCCGCCGTTGCCGCCGCCCGCGCTAACACCGCGCCGCTTGCTTGCTCGGGTATCCATGGCTGCCGCGCGGCCCGGAAGAGTGACCGTGACCGTGCGCGCGTGCTCACACGCTAGTCCTCGTCTGTCCCCACGAGCGCATGCGCCTCCTCCTCGCCCGCCGAGGCGTCCTCCTGCGTCGCCGCGGCCTTCACAACAGCCACAACAGCCACAACGCTCCTCCCTCCACCCTCCCTCCTGCCCTCCTCCCTCCTCCTCCCTCCTGCCCTCCATTCAACTGGCTCAGTGGCCAGAAGCCAGAAGCCAGTAGCCAGAAGCCATGGAGGAGGAGGTACACCAGGAACACACAGCGCGGGAACGAGTGTAACACGGCCCTGGCGCCGGGCGGTGGTGGCATCCTCTGGGCTGCCCTACTGGGAGCCTCGTCTGTGCCTGTGCTGGGACCGGTGGCCCAAGGTACGGCGGCGCATGTTGAAACCGGTTGACACCCGTGTTGAAAGTGCCTGGTCTCAGCTCTAATATGATAAACTTCTTTCAGCGGTTGCTTTCAAATTCAACGTGCACCGCTACTCGAAGGGCAGCTCCAGAACTGATACACTGTGTTGTAGGCAGGGACTTCACCCGTTCCCGTGGTAACACCATTTGAGCACTGTCGAGTAATAATTTGAGCGTGTTTTCAGGGACAAAAATACTGCTGCAATAGAGCTCAAGTCAAACGGGGGCCAGAGCGAAAGCATGGTGCCTCCTGATTCACGCGGGATGTCTCTCTATGTCTCTTTCTTAGTCCGTCAAGCTGGAGAAGGGAACGCGTTTGCGACCCTGTCTGTGGGTATAACTGCCGCATGCTACAAAACGAATGGTGTCAAATCTCAGAGAGGCCATTACAGGTATACAGGTGTTTCGGGTGCGGGGACGCCGTGGATGCGAGCGAGCCCACCAGGAAGGCGACGGCGCTGGGCAGGGCATCGAGATGCCCGCGTCTTACGAGACCAAGAGCGACGGCAGGGGCTTACAGTCGTCCACGTTTCAGCTCAACGTGAGCGCTTCTTGAGGGTTTCGTTGGGTACCTTCAGAAGATAAATTGGTCATAACTCGTCACAGACTGGACATCAAACGGCTGACTGACCAAAACGGCTTATGTTGAGCTGAGAAGTGGGCGAGTGTAAGCCCCTGTGCGACGGTCCCATCGGTGAAGGCGCTATGATCGGTTGTTTCCTCGAGGGCGCAGACGACCATTTCCTGGACGACGCGGACACGGACACGATTATGAATCACGTGGTGTGCGGTAGGGGCTTTCACTCGTCCACATTTCGGCTCAACGCCAGCGCTTTCTGTGGGATGGGGCGTACATGTAGGGGTTGTTTAGGGAGTGTTTGGGAGGTGTGAGGGGGTATTAGGGGGGATGTAGGGTGCAAATTGTGTCAGAAACGGCTCAGGTTGAGCTGAAAACTGGACGAGTGTGAGCCCCTGGTGTGCGGCGCCACATGCGCCGGGACCGCAATGCGGGCGCTCATGAAAGTCAGCGACAAATGGATGCATGAGCGGGAGGCTCGGACCGAGCGACGGCTCGTTCGAATCGAGGCGCGTCAGCAATATCATTTCCGGAGCGATCCCCAGATGGGAGACGACAATGACTGTTACAGTACCGATGGCGGGAGCTGGGACGACGGGGCTGGAAGGGAGATCGATAGCGACGATGCAAATTACCACACCAAGGTAGGACGGAGCAGGTCGAAACCAGTGAAACTTCGTGTTGAAATCGCCTGACTCGGCGCCTGAGACAATGTAATATGATAGACTGCTTCCAACGTTTGATTTCAATTACAGCTTGCGCCGCTATACCAAGGTGAGCATCAACATCGACCATCGCGTGGAGCGACCGGTGTGGAGAGGCGGCGAGACCGCATTCTACGACGCAGTCATGGGCAGGGGCTTACACTCGTCCACTTTTCAGCGCAACTGAGCCGTTTCTGATGCAAGATGCACCCTAAGAACCCCCTAATACCCCCTACATAACCCCTCAATGCACCCCCAGACCCACACAAAGCGCTTACGTTGAGCCGAAAAGTGGATGAGTGTACGCCCCTGGTGAATGGTGACGCGGACCTCGTTCAGAAAATGGAGGATATGGGATGGGAATCAGCATGTGTTGGGCAGGGGCTTACACTCGTGCACTACTCATCTCAACCTGAGACGTTTTCGGTCACTAAACCACTAGAACCAACCAGCGTGTCCCTCAAAAGGGTTGATGCCTCAAAATGTGTTGATGCTGAGTCGAGATGTGGACGAGTGTAAGACCCTGGTGTTGGGCGTATCGTGCCCAGCCGCCACTTGGCGTGCTGGGTGCTGTCGTGTCGAGAACCCCATATGTACGGCTCGGAGGAGACGGACTCGGAATTTGATGAGTGGACGGATGGCTCGGACGGCGACAATGGGTCGCCGGAGGCGGAGACATCGGAGGAAGAGGAGGAGGAGGAGGAGGTGGAGGAGGAGCAGGAGGTGGCGGCGGTTCAGGCAGCGGCCGCGGAGGAGACGGCAGTGAGGGCGAATGGCTTCGATGATGACGATGCGTCGTCGGACGCGGTGACATCGGATGAGGAGAATGCGGAGGAGGAGGCGGCGGCGCAGGCGGCGGCGGCGGCGGAGGCGGCAGTGGTGGCGGTGGCGAGGGCGGCGGCGGAGGCCGGCGATGGGTCTGTTGACTTGGAGGAGTTCGTGGCTGCCAAAAAGTTCATGGGGGGTATCATAGGGTTCGTGTATAAGCAGGGGACGGCGGGGGTCGGGTACTACAAGGACACGGCGGAGGAGGAGGAGGGTGACGACTTTGATGATTAGCCCAACGTCCAATCTGTATTTGGTAATTTGCCTCAAAACACACTCACCACGCGTACTAGAACTTGCTCAACCTCAAACCAGGTACTACTGGTACCTCTATTGGCCTTAGGATGCATTTATACAGAAATGCATCATTCGAAGACAATCTCCCCCAACCACCTGCTGTCAGTGTAGAAGCGTTGGTTGGAAAATCCGCTCTCGTGAGTTGTCCCGCCTCAATCACCGTGTTCGTCCAGCCACTGCAACACCTCCACGTGTCCGCCCTCAGCGGCGCGTGCGCGAACGATGGCCAAGTCCCACGGGCAGTGGTGCGCCCGCAGCCACTGCAACACCTCCAGGTGCCCGTTCTCAGCGGCAGCGATGCACGTCCACTGGTCCCACGGGCAGCCGTTCTCCACTGCCCACCTCAACACCTCCAGTTGCCCGCCCTCAGCAGCTGCGCGACAGGTCCAGTCATCCCAGTTGCAACCGTGCTCCCGCGCCCACCTAAGCACCTCCAGCTGCCCGCCTGCAGTCCACTCATCCCACGGGCACTCATGCTCCCGAAGCCACTTCAGCACCTCCAGGTGTCCGCCCCGCGCGGCGAGTGCACAACAGTCCGTGTGCGGGTCCGCAAGGTCCTCCGCCCATGGGCAGCCGTGCTCCCGCGCCCACTTCAACACCTCCAGGTGCCCGCCCTGGGCGGCGTACGCACAAACCCACTCGTCCCACGGACAGACATGCTCCCGTGCCCACCTCAACACGTCCAGGTGCCCGTTCGCAGCGGCGCCTGTACAGCTAAGGTCGTCCCACGGGCACCCGTGCTCCCGCGCCCACCTCAACACCTCCAGGTGACCGCCAGTGGCAAGAGTTTCGCACGTTGCGAAAAATTGCCACGGGCAGCCGTTCGCCACGGCCCAGACGAACATCGAGAGGGTTTGACAAAACGGCGCGATGCCGACCCGCGCCCCCCCCACACTGCCGCCAACGCGCGACAGGCCCGACAGCTTTACTGCGGTGCGGACCACACTTCCCGTGCGCCCGAGCAACGCGCGTTCGACGCGATTCAGGCGCTCGAGCACCTCCTTCTGGAAGACGTCGGGGAAGTCCTCGAGCAGCGCGAGCAGCGGCGGGCGCGCGGGTTCAGGCGCATTGGCGCCGGCGCCTCCCTCAGCGGCCACCGGATCCGTCCCCGGTGGCGGCGGCGCACCGCCCTGCGACGCGGCGAGGAGCCCGGCGAGGAACCCGGCGTCGTAACCCGCGCCGTACCCGGGCGACAGTCGCTCGGGCGGCCCATCGCTGGGCAAATGCCCGCGCCCGCACCTCCCACCACCCAGCGAGACCGCGGCAGCGCTTCCACCCGCCCCCGCCGCTCCCGCGAGCCCGCCGCCGATCGCGCTGCCATCTCCACGCCGCTCGCTGGCTCGGGTTTCCATGGTTGCCGTACCGGCGGGAGAATGACCCGGCGGCCGACAGTGAACAAACGCCCGCCGCGGTTTCTAACTCAGACCCCTGGACGATGACGACTGACCCGCGACTGACCCCTCCTCCCCCTGACTCCCCCTGAATTGATGACTCCCCCTGCTGATATATCTTCTCGACCAATCAGGGACGAGAGGATCTGATGAACTGTCACAACGTTTTAGACCGAACGTTTTTACCGATGTAGAGGGGGGGGACACTGCCGATGTGGCTAGCGTTGGTGACCAAACCAGACAATAGATTGATCGATTGCATGACACGTGGACACCCCGACACTGCAGAAATACTTCTGATTGGCTGAAATATACAGTGTCCAGTCGGGGGGCCAATGAAAAACACTGCCGACACTTCAACAAAACTCACAAGTTCGGTAGTTCCGGTTTTTGGCAGTGTCGGTTGCCCCCTCATACTTTACCGTACGGGTACTGACAGTTATTTCGCTGTGTGTTCGGGCTTTGATAGTGAAGCTCCAACACCCAGCGCACGTAACGCTGTCTCCGCCGCGCCAGCCTGCGGGGCTAAACGCGTCGCCCTAGCTCCACACGGCGCTACTTGCATCGCCGCAGCTCCGATCGGTCGGCTCACAGCCCCAGGATATTAAAGGCAGAAGATTCAACACGTGGGTGTTCAACCGTACGGTGTAGTCAAATAACGTTCAAGTCTGGTTCACACCCGGGGGCGGCTCCAGGCACCTGCTCGGAGAGCCTGAGGCGCGGCGGCTGCTGCCGTGACCATTCTGGCTGCGCCGGAGGTGATCGAGCGCCCATCGATGCAAGCGGCGGCGGCAACAGCCGGTAGGGGTCGAGGAGCACACCCAAATGACGTGTCGAACGGGAAATTGACGAGAACGGGCGTTGCTAAAAACATCTGTGTATAAATCTTTCTCAAGAGTGTCACGATGGGGTGTCAGCCTTTGACGTGGGATAGAGGGTAACTGGCTGACTGGGCGTGCCAATTCACTGCGACGCCATGTAGTAACGGTGTGTCGCACGCCTGGGGACAGAGTGCGGGATACCAAAGGCCTGAGGTAACTGGCGACCCGAGTGGATTTCAAGAAGGTCGATATTTTGAGTGGACTCAACGCCGGAGGGGGTGTCGGCCTTTCAGGTGGGTTAGAGGGTCCCCGACTGACTGCGCGAAATAAGTTAGTCGACGCCATTCGGTAGCGTCGTCTCGCACCTCGGGGGGAGAGAGAGAGGGATGACACAGGGGCAGGCTAAGCTCATTCAGTGATCCCCTCTGGCCGAAGTTGCGATAACGTGAGTCGCAACCCGAACCAACGAAAACTACCAGAAGTTTCAAAAAGTAGGTTCGGAATCGGGCAACACTTTGGGCGGACTCACGCTAACACGGAATCAATTCGCGTGAAACCGCCCAAATTATTCGAGGATGCAGGCGGGTTGCTCGAGATCTCGGCATTCCCGTGCGTCGGTCTTGGAAGAACTTTCAGTCTCCAAGTCGGCACCGAATCCCCTCAAAGGCCCGCGGCCGACCCGTTCTACAATTCAGGCCGACTCATTCGGTCTACGTCGTTCCCCGCGCATGACTCGGGCTCCGGTCGCGTCGCGCACCGATCCAACGCCGTTGTAACCGTCGTCGGCTACCCGGCCCTGATAGCAGGGCATCCCGCGCGCTGGATCGCGGTAGGGTGTGACGCCCCGTTGTTTAATTTGTTATAAATTCTCTTTGACCAATTTAACACATTGCCCCTGAAACTCATGAAAGGATGTTTGACACAGAGGCCAGGGCGAAAGCCTGGTGCCTCCATACCATACACGCACGCGGAAGCGTCTCCTTCTTTTCCGCTTGTTTCATGTGGACCCAGTGTAGAAACCTCGGGCGTCTCAACTGATTGCCTCGAAGATGCGCTGGAGTTGAGCGAACACGGTAATGTCCTCGTCAGGCCCTGGTCTTCGATGTTCGCCGCAGCGTTGGTGATAGCCACGGGCGTCGTGGTACGACGCGTGCGGAGGACGTGGGCGCGAGCAACGGGCAAAGAAAAGCGCAATAGTGACGGCGGCAGAGGCAGCGGCAGAAGTGCAGCAGCGGCGCCAACCGCCAACCTCCAAGCCAACGCTACTACCAACAGCGTCGGTAACGGCGTCGGCGGCATCGTCGGCGGCGGAGGCGGTGGCGGTGGTGGCGGCGGCGGCGGCGGCGGCAGCGGCGATAACAGAGTCAATGCCTCCAGCGATGAAAACAATGGAAGTGGCAGCGTTGGACTCAACGGCGGCAGCGACGTCGTCGGAGGCGGCGGCAGAGGTGGAGGAAGCGGCGGCGGCGGCAGCGGTGGCGGCGGCGGCAGCAGCGGCGGCGGCGGAGGCGGCCCATTCTCGAGCACTACCTCCGCGCCCTACGACGCATCGGACCTAGAGCAGAAGGAGAAGGAGGAGAATGAGGCAGCCGCGGCAGCCGCGACAGCCGCGAAGGAGGAGGAGACGCAGAGGAAGGAGGAGAAGGAGGAATTACTGCGAGCTGTGGAGTGGGTCACCAAACGCGCCGAGGTGGGGGGCGGTGCGAGTTTTGAAAGGGCTCCGAACCCGTGATGAAACCGCCTGGTCTCAACGCATGACAAACGCTCGTCATGGCAAACTGCTCGACATGGTAAGTCGCCTGGTCTCAACGCTAGGCATGGCAAATGTTCTGCTGGTCTCAACGCTTGACATCGTAATTTTCAAATAGTGCGAGTCTGCCCAAAGTCTGCCCAAAGTCTGCCCAAAGTAGCGTGTGAGTCTGCCCAAAGTCTGCCCAAGTCTGCCCAAATCTGCCCAAGTCTGCCCAAAGTCTGCCCTGCAAATTTAACCGCCTCAACGACGCTTCAAGTAGGTATGACCCCCGGCCCTGGGGGCAACTCGCTCACTTCTCAGCTCTCAGCCTGAGCGTGGTCTCAACGCTTGACATGGTAAAACTCATGGTCTCAACGCTTGACACGGTGACGTCATCACAAGTTTTGCTTTCACGTGCAACCCACGCCCGTACACCAAGGAGGAGGAGAAGGAAGAGCAGGAGGAGACGCAGCGCATGCTGCGGGCGTCAGGAAGCGCCCGAGGGACGTCAACGGCGCGCGAGGGGTGGGGCCTGGCGCAGATTGCCCGCCACGTCATTCGACGCCCTTTCAACCCTGATCGGCGGATATTGCCCGCCATGTCATCCAACGCACCTTGCACCCTCGTCTCTTGAGCTAAACGGCACCGTATGATGCGGCAATTCATATCCACCTGGCCCTAGCAGGCGGGAGCTGACTGCGCCGGCGAGGCAGTCGGGCGAGGGCTCTGCCGCACGGCTTGGCGGAAGCTCCACTCGCGGCTCGCAGTCGCGGCAGAGCCACCCGAGCTCTTCCTCACGCTCTTCCTCCTCCAAGCCCTGGTAGGATTTTGCTCCCCGCGTGATCCAACGCGCTATGAGCCCTCGTCTGATGAGTTGGCTGATATTGCTAACCATGTCAATGTCATGGGGGTCCGCTCAACTCAAGAGACGAGGGTTCACAGCGCTTTAGATCGCACGGCGAGCAATTTCCGCCATGCGGATAATGCTCGACACGTCATTGACTGCCGCGGGGGTTCATAGTGCGGTGGATCACGTGGCGAGCAATATCCGTCAGACCCTAAATTATGGAACCTGGAGCCTGGGCTGTCGTCCACCGCGGCCCGACTGTCCGTCAGCGGCCAGGGGGCGGCGGCGGCTTCGGGCAGGGGGGTAGTTGAGAACAAGCTCGTGTATTCGACCGGCGTTGCATCAACGAACCTGTACCTCCTCCTCCTCCTCCTCCTCCCCCTCCTCCTTTTACTCCTCCTCCTCCTCCACCTCCGCGCCTCTGTACGAGCATTTACCTCGAGGGTACTTTATGTCGTGTGGGCACGTCCGATCTCGGTTTGAGTGTTTTTTCTCACTGACCCTCCTCCCTGGCCCTTTGATCCATGATAGCCCGCCGGTCGGCAGTCCTGCTTCGGAGGCCGGCAGCAGTGCTGGGGCGCCGGCGCCATTGGATACCGGCCGGACCTCCGAGACCCGGCTGTCACTCGACGGCCGGACTTCCGTGGCCCGACTGTCACTCGATAGTAACGGGGCATCGCCGGTGGCAGGCAGCAGTCATGCGGCACCACCGCCGGCACGCTCCAGCGGGAAGCGTCATTCACTCGATGCCAGCGCGGGGTCCCCTCGCCAGTCGTCGACTGCGGACTCGTCCCCACCGGTAGGGCGGTGCAGGTTGACAGTATCAACACCGTGTTGAAAGCGCCTATGGTTTCAGCACTTGAAGCTGAATTATGATGAAACGATTTCAAACATTGATTTCAATTTTAACTTGCGCCGCTACACGCCGGCGGCCGACCCCCCCAAGCGCAATGTTCGCATGAGCAGCCCTGGGCCGCGGCCTAGCGAATCGTTCGAGTCCCTCCCTCGTCACCTCAAGCTTCAGTCCGCAGATAGGCAGGGGGGCTCTTGAAA
>Ga0307488_10005199_pt1 | contig 10768 bp, 20 predicted proteins | sample SB02metaG_FD_202248 | JGI IMG/M metagenome (GOLD analysis project Ga0307488, IMG submission 202248) | Sea-ice brine microbial communities from Beaufort Sea near Barrow, Alaska, United States - SB 0.2 | ecosystem: Environmental > Aquatic > Marine > Coastal | place: USA: Alaska | collected...
GATGTCGCCTTGGAAAGTTCGCCCACGGTGACTTTGATGTCACCATTACCTGAAAGTTCCGAGAGAATCGTGTTGATGTGCTTTTCAACTGCCCACAATTCTTTCAAATTCGACTTTTCGTCGAAGTTGTCTGCATACTTCTTCTCCATTTCGAGAAGAATTTTGTTTTCATGGCTGGCTTCGATGTTCATCGCGTAACACATGAGTTCTGGGATGAAGATTTCATCGTTGAGTTCGAAGTTCCCGAGGACATATCGAACCACATCGGAAATTGCACCCGATTGAAACACCAGTTTCGGTACTTTTGAGTTTTTTATCTTGAGATAAAGACCATATCCTTCTTTATCACTAAGGTAATCAACGCCGATTCGCTTTGACATCAGAGATTCTCGGTGAGAAGTTGTGCCGGGGTGAAGGATCGGACGGACTCGAATCGAAAACTACGCCATCCGTTTGCTTCAACGTCCCAAACACGAGTGTGGTCACGAATATCACCACCATCTTCGGTCAATGTCTGCTGTTCAGGAAGACGATTGGGGTCAAGAGTGCATCGCATCTCTCGAATTTCACCATTTGCCTTTTCAAAAACAACTTTACACACACCACGGTGTAGATTTTCAACAATTTGGACTGGGTTCATCGGTAAATCTCCTGAAGGTTTTCATTTTTGGTAGTCCATCGACCACAACGGTCGCCGATGTAAACTTGACTGTCATCAGTATAGTTCATATATGCGTGTCCGTCAATAGAATTCAGATTAATTTCTTCTGAATCATCGACTTCGGACCATACACCCGGAAGAATCGTCGGGTTGTGGAAAGCATCCATTCGAGTGGACGCATCAACGGACTCGAACCATTCAATGAAGATATCTGGGTCCGACTGTTGTGGGGTCCAGACCCAAGTTCGATATCCAAACTCTTCGTCTACGAGAATTCTAATGTTCTTCTGCATGGTTTCCTCACCAAGTAGCGGTGGTTTTAGTGTTCTTCCAAGATCGACGTACGATCTTCGGGCAGCGATCCTTAGATCCCCAAGTCTTTGCACGATTGGTCGGACGGGCACGATGTCCGTTCCACTCAGTTCCGGGCTTTTCTCTGCGAAGCATTTTTAAATTCCTTCTATTACTTATCAATCAACCGAACGCGACGAGGATGGCAGTGATTCCAATCAGAATCGTTGCAACAACAATCCAAATGAGCATCAGTTGCCACAAAATTTCAAGTGTTCTACGAATCATTCAACCGGCATTCCATCAATAATTTGGTGCATTATGTATTCAGGTACACACTCCTGATATACTTCTTCTTCAGAGATTCTTCCCCATCGACCTTCACCAATACGCTCTTTCCAAATCTCCCGAGCGCGATGTCGTGTCTGACTGGTAGGATCATCTCCTTGAACCAGCATCATATCACATCTGGAATAGTTGGTATCAACGGCCGAACCGAACGCCAGTGAAGCGTTGTCATAATCCACCTTAGAAATCTTCTGAAGAAGATAGATGACGGTCGTCGTCGGGTATCTATCAATTTCAAACCGAAGGTAGATCGGGTTGCTGTTCGGTGAACTGTCCCGGAGGACAAGATAATATTTGGACATCAGTTTTCCTCTTCGAGATCCCATGATCCGCCTTTGCGGAAACGATTGTTCATCGGCATCATGTCAGATGCCCACAAATCCAAGTCTTCGATGTTGAAGACAGACGATTGATCCACCTCTTCGATGTCATCGAACGAACCAAGAACCTCACTGTCGGGCCTGTTGATTTGCAACCAATTCACCAGTTCGAGAACCTCTTGGTCGTTGTCGAAGATCGAATCGACTTCTTCCTCGATGACTCGATTGATGATATGGACAAGCGTCCGAGCGAGCATACTGTTCTCATCTGCAAGAAGACTGGTCTGCTCAACGAGTTTTGCGATCATGCGTGCGTGAATGTCTTTCATCCTACGATCTCCAAAGCGAAAATGATAGCAAGCACTAGAACAATTGCCCACTTAATAAACCAATTACCACGGTTATAATCCGAATCACTCACCGAAGACACCTCCACACAACCAACAAACAAAAGCGAAAAGAGAACAAACAATAATACCAGTTCCAATCATCAGACGTACCTCATCACCTTCTCAATTTGTTCCTGAGTACACGAAACATTCCATTCGTCTCGTTCCTTCAGAAAGTCAATCATCTCCTGCGTGCTTCCGATCTTGTTGTAACCACCGGCGATCAACGCTTGCCACTGCGAACGAACATCGCGCTTGGTGTAGAGCGTCTTGGCAAGGTCCGCACCATGATGGATTCCCTCCAACGGATTCCACTTGGCCGTGTCATGAACATGATACCGCCACTCCTCGACGATTTTGAAATCCTCCTGATAAATCGCAGGCGTGAAGGTAGCGATCTTACCGAGATCATGAAAAAGATGAACGTGTGCCACTGAGAGTATCCTTTACTATAACAGTGTGACTTTGTGATTCTGACCAAACAAAATTCAAAAAACGATATTGGTAGTTAATCAGGTAAGAACCTGACTGAGAACTGCCGAATCGTTACGATCGAGGAGGACATCGAGGTCCGCGACCTTCTCCACGAAGCAGGCGTTCCGTCCACCAGAACGATTCTGGTACGGATGATCCTTCCACCCAAGAAGGGTATCGAAGTCGTCGCGTCCCAGTCGATCGGCAACACCCTCGTCCTGAAAGAGATTCTTGTTGTACTGCTTCGAGACGGCACGAACGGCGTCGTTCTCGTCTTCGCCGACGACCGTGAAGGTATCGCCGTACTCGGAGACCGGGAAGCATGAAACGTGGACGGTAAAAACGGAGAGACTCATTGTTCGGTTCCTGTTAGGGAGAGGTTAGGGTCCGGGGACCGTCCCGGATATCCCCTATTATACCAGCGATTCCTGCATCCTGCAAGCCAATCACTGGTTTTCAAGGTTCATAAGTCCTTTGTTTTCAAGCATTTAGGACTTTTTCCTAATTTTCAGGGTTTTTCTCGGACGGGAATTCGCATCTTCACGAGATTTCCCCACCCATTCACTGATTCCACCCATTTGAATTTGCGGTCCTTCGCAATATCTCGACGGAGAGTCTTTAGCAATTTGATAGAATCTTCATGCCCACGAATAACAACATCAATTTGATCGACGATATCGTGTGCGTCCATCTTCTTCTTCTCTTCTTTCTCATCCCGTTCGCGTGCGAGATCACCACTTTCATATCGGTCTTTCATATCAGTCCCCAATCTTGAATTCATCGTACTCATTTGGATCGACGCTACCATACTTGACGATAACTATGGTAGAATCGATCCCATACATTTGGAATGATACCAATGCTAAATTCATTGGATTCTCCATTCTTCGAGATCGCCCTCTTCCAACTCATCACACTCATCATAGAGATTCGAGAGTTTAGTCTCTTGATCATGGAACAATTCCATGTAGTTACTTCGAGCCTGTTCGATTGCTTCTTCTTTGGTCATTTCGTTTTCCTTGTTCATGAGTTCTTTCGTGTTACTGAATGTCTGTCGAAGTGTTCGATCAACAGACGAATTGTATCAAACATTTCCAGTTATGCAGTGTTTTCCGGACCCAGAAAATGACGATAAACTGGAAAACACTGCGATCAACCGACGTTTCGTATCAGACATTTCCACACCTCCAGTATTCGTCAGCAAGTTCATATTGAAGTTGACACGCCTCGCGTTCACCTTCGCCCTTCCAGTGTCCGCGTTCCCACTGCCACAGATGTACGCATTCGTGGAAGATCGTAGCGAGCATATCGCGTAGTGACTGGTCAATTGCAACGTCAATTACATAATCCACACCGCCCTGATCCCACTCGTAGCATTGTCCGTAACACTTGAGATCCTTGTACTGCTTGGTGTTCGTGGTGATCGTGATGTCCTCATGTTCATCATCGAATTCACTGAGTTGCATGTTGTAGCGATTCAGGAACCATCGAATGGCCTCGACGACCACGAGACCCTGATCCTTCGTACAACCCGAAGCGGGATACATGATAATATAATTCTTCTTCACGTTCTTCATCCGTCTGCGTTCCTTTCGGATTCTTCTCGATCGTAGCAATCCCAACACTTGGGATCAACACCAACATACCGTTCCCCACATTTGGGACATTCTCTCATCGTGCGTTCCTCCGTGCCATTATGACCATTCCTCCAGATCCATGCAAGTAGTGCAGAGTTCGTGACCAATAGAGTCACTGGTGATGTAGACCCGATCCCTTACTGAGTAAATCTCGATCGGTGCGAGAGTGTTGTGATTGAAGTAGTCGCGGGAGGGAATCCAGTGAATCGGATTCCACCAACGATACTCATCATTTCGGTAGAGAAGTGTGTAGATACCATCAGGCATTGAGTGCGTACTCCGTGGTGTACTCTGGCATTCCTTCTGTTGTGGTTGCGTTCCTAATCATGGGAGTGATGTCGGATCCGTGAACCTCTTCGAAATCACATTCCTTCGATGTTGACCGCCAGTCGGAACGCATCTCCTCGATGTATTCGTACTTTGACACCTCCACCCATCTGGATGTTTCCCAGCTCCAGACGAGAACTGTGAACATGAACGGGGCTCCCGGTACGACTCGATCCACTGGGAGGCGAAACGCGAGGATTCGAGGGCGACGGGGAGTATCACCGTAGAGACGCATCTGGTAGTGATACATGTACTCAGGGTTCTTCTCTTGTGTGGTGAGAGTATACGCGAGATCGGTGAGACGGAGTTGAACGAATTTCTTCTGCATGAAGGACATTGTACCTGTTTCTAGGAGTCCCGTCAAGGGGACCCATGAAAGTTTTTTTAGGATTCCTGCGGAGGGGACCCATGAAAGTTTTTTTAGGATCCCCGGAAAAAGGGACCCGTAGAATATTTCCGAGAACCGTTGCTAGCAAAATGGGACCCATATGGGACCCAAGTGCTATACACTGTTTTTTCTGACTATACTGCCCAATCCTCTGCGATATCTGCTACAATGGTAGACTTCCGAGAAGTGACGCAATAAAAACAATCACAATCTTCTCGAATGATATCCTGATCCGCACGCGGGTCGGCGTCGAGGGTATCAGCAGCGTAGTCGTCGGGGTTCCAGTTGTTCATGTCGTCCTCATCAAAAGAAATATCGAAATCGGGGAGTTCTGGTACGTTCTGCTTCATCAGTTCACCATCCTTCACAGGAGTCATGGCGGGACACGGCGTCCCAAGTTGGTTCGATCGGATCCCAATGTCCGTCGTAGTCGTCGTCGTTCGATTCGGTAGAATCGTACTTAGAATTTTCTCGCTCGACGCATTCGTCAAGGTAATCACCGAGCTGATCCTTCGTGGTGATACCATACTCAGACCAGTGCTTGAGATCGGCAGTGAGGAGGAAACCACCAGACGCCTTCTCATTCAAGGCGTAAATGTAGTCGAGGAGTTCGCGTGCTTCTTTGGTAAAACCCATATGAATATTTCCTTATCAGAAGGGGCAGTCGTTGTCGTTACCAGCGGCGACCGTTTCGCCATTGGTTTCATCACGCATCTCAGCGTCGATCTTCTCGTAGAGGGAGCGGAAGGCGTCCTTCGTTTCCTCGTCGAATCGACCGATACCGTAGTCGATCGCCTTGGCCTTGTCCGTGAACATGGCGAACGAAGTGGCGATGATCTCCAGACGGCGCGTCGAGATGATCTCGGAGACCGCGCCTTCCTTGAACGCCTTGCGAGTGATATCTGCCCACTTCACAAGATGTTCTGCAAAATCACCAGACTCGACACCGAGCTTCTTGAAGACCTTCGAAAGAATCTTCTTCTCGGTAGCGACGGAAGGGTAATCCTGCTCCATCGTAATGGCGAAACGATCGAGCATCGCTTCGTTCATGACCTGCGCTCCGGCGAACCGATTGTCCTCGGAACCCTTGCCCTTCGTGTTCGCAGTGGCGACCACGGTGAAACCATCGACAGGCGTCACCCATCGACGCGCCTTCTTGAGATAGAACGGCTTTCCTTCGAGAACGGGCTGCAGGCACATCATCAGATGTCCGCCCATGTCGATCTCGTCGAGGCACAGAACCGCACCAGTCTCAGCGGCGATGGTCACGGGACCGTCAACCCACACGGTTTCGCCGTCGATGAGGCGGAAACCACCGAGCAAATCGTCTTCGTTCGTCTGCTTCGTGATGTTGAGGCGAACCCAGTTCCGCTTGGCCTTCGCACAAACCTGCTCAACCATCGTGGTCTTGCCATTACCAGACAACCCAGTAATGTAGACCGGGAAGAAGGAATTCGAACGGATGACCGTTTCGAGGTCCTTGAAGTATCCCCACGGGACGTAGGTATCACGCTTCGCCGGGATGGTCGCCTCAGTACCGTCACGTTCCACGCTCGAAAGCTTGGCAGACATGGTAGCAGCGACGAGCGGCTCGGTAGCAGCAACGGCGACCGGAGTCGAGGCCGTGGACGCTTCGCCATTCAATTCGGGAATCGAATAGACGCCGTGGCGAATGCGCCGATCGGCGTCTTTCGTGATCCACGGCGGAATCGTGGACCAACCGGCTTCGTGGGCGAAGTCGAGAAGATCGCCGCGAGTAATCGGCGAAACCGCTCCCAGTTCATGAATCGCCTCGATGAAGGCGGCCTGGCGGGATGAGAGATCGTCGATCATGGGAGCATTGCTCAATGTTAGGGTTCCGTTAGGAGACTCAGAAATCGGCGGGAGAATCCCCGCGTCTACCATTATACACTATAGAACCGCCTTCGTGGGCACATTTAGTCGATTTTCCCGAAAAAAGGTCATCTTTTTTTAACTCCTTGTCCCATAAGGACTTACGAACGGGGTGACGTAAGTCCTTGTCCCATAAGGACTTATGTTGATAGCGGGTCCGATAATACCCTCCCCAGAAACGGACCTAGCTCTAAGTCCAGTAATACCAAGGACTTACGAAAAGATGACCTTTTTTTGAAAAAATCGACTAAATGTGGTCAGGAAGGCGGTTCTATCGTGTATAATGGTAGGGCGGACAGTCCGCCACCATTCCCTCGGTCCTAACAGGAACCTAACACTTGAACAAGTCACGAATCGACACGCTCGCCAGACTCATGGCCACCGAAGACATCTCCGTCATCCACGATGCAGGAGCCGCTACGGCTTCCTTCTCGATGGATTCGCGTACGCTTACGCTTCCGGTCTGGGAGTCGATGTCGGATTCGCTTTACGATATGCTCGTCGGTCACGAAGTCGCTCACGCCTTGTGGACGCCGTTCGAGAACCGAAAGCAGTTCATGAGCGACATCGAATACGTTGGTAGCAATTTCGATGTTGCTAAGGATTTCATCAACATCGTCGAAGACGCTCGCATCGAGCGAAACATCAAGTCGAAGTATCCCGGCCTCAAGCGTGACTTCGTTGATGGATACAGCGAGATGATCGAACGTGACCTCTTCGGTCTCGATGGACGCAAGGCGAACGACCTCGACTTCATCGACCGTCTCAACATTCACTTCAAGTGTGGCGCACTTGCGGGTGTCGAATTCTCTGCTGAAGAGATGGCATTCGTGAACGCCGTTGAGAAGTGCAACAGTTGGCAGGAAGTTCTCGATGTCGCCAAGTCGCTTTACGAGTACCTGACGCCCAAGGCGAAGAAGCAGGAAGATGGCGAAGGCGAAGATGTCGCGTCCAATCAGGACATGGACGACATGGAAGACGCCGATGGCGAGGGTATGGACACCGAAGCCGGTGACGATCAGTCCGACGACGAAGACGGTGGTGGTGCTGACACCGATGGTGACGAAGACGGTGAAGAGAAGGACGCCGAAGGTACTTCGGGACAGGGCGACGACGAAGGCGACGACGCTGGTGGTCATGGTACGCAGGCTGGTTCTGGTAACGATACCACTACGGGTCCTGCTGCTCCCGAGACGCAGCGTGCGATGGACAAGAACCTCGAAGAGATGGTCGATGATGGTGCCCCTGCATGGCACTACGGTCAGATTCCTTCCTTCAACATCGAGAACGGTATCCGTACCGTTGCCCAGCTGAAGGAAATGTACGAGGAAGTCATGAATTCCAAGGAGAGTCAAGGATACCTTCCTTCTGCCCTTGAAATGGACACGATGCGTAGTGACTACGATACGTTCCGACGCGAGTCTGGTAAGATGGTCGGACAGATGGCGCAGTGGTTCGAGATGAAGAAGCGTGCCGATGAAGATCGCAACACGATGACTTCGCTCACGGGCGAAATCGACCTCGAACGTCTGGTGGACTACAAGTTCAACGATGACATCTTCCTGCGTAACGAGACGACTCCCGAGGGGCAGAACCACGGTATCATCATCACGATGGACTGGTCTGGTTCGATGGGCGGAATGATGGAAGAGACCTGCAAGCAGGCACTTCAGCTCATCTGGTTCTGCGAACGTGTGAACATTCCTTGCGAATTGTACGCATTCACCTCCGTGATCTTCGAGACTGGTGAGGCGTGGGGTCGCCCGTACACGGAGACGCCGACTGAGGTCAAGGATCGTTGGAACCTCAACGAGAAGACGCTCGAGCCGGACAACCACCTGACCATGCTTCAGTGGTACGATTCCTCGATCAAGGGTAAGGATCGACTCGAACAGCTCGTTCGATTGTTCCATATCTGCCGATGGTGCGATGGTAACATCCGATTCGGATACAACCGCACGCTCGGTCTCGGTGGTACGCCCCTGACCGAATCCATGATGGCGATGGACACGATGATCCCCGACTTCCGTAGTCGCACTGGGGCACAGATCGTCAACATCTGCGTCCTCTCCGATGGTGAGGGTTCGGCCGCTTCCATGAGCAAGGTCGGTACGATGCGATCGTGGGACGACAACGTGGTCATCGAAGATCCCGTCTCGCGTCGTCGTGTGCAGTACCACGGACGCAAGGATGGAGATGGTGCATCCACCATCGCCGAGATGCTGAAGATTCGTCACAACATCAACTGCATCGGTTTCTACATCTCTGGTAGTAAGGCGAATCGCGTCCCCTACTTCCGCAACCTGAACCAGTGGGATGACAAGGTTGTGCAGGAATGGAAGAAGAACAAGTGCATCTTCTTCCCGCACGGTGGATTCGATGAGTACTTCATCATCAAGTCCCAGAAGGTCGAGACGGACGCTCTCGAAGAGATCGGTGACGATGCTTCCTTCGCCAAGATCAAGAACTCGTTCGTCAAGGGTGCGAAGTCACTCAAGACGAGTCGCATGGTCCTCGGTCGAGTCATTGATCTGGTGGCCTGACATGTGTAATCAACAGAAGTTCATTGATTATGTACGTCGCAAGTGTCGTCAACTCAACATACAATTTCGTATAGGAAAAGGTAGAACCGTGAAGGATCCCGATGGTTCAATGGTAGAGGGATACTTCCTTGAACCATGCAAGTTACCGGGAGAACTCGTAGTCGCAAGAAAATGTGAGGACTTCATACTCTGCCTTGCACATGAGTATACACACATGATGCAGTGGTTTAACGAAGACCCCATATATAATTGTAGGGATAGTGAATACTACAAACTAGAGAAGACAACAGAGAGAGATGCTCTCAAACTTCTCAAGGAGTGGAAGATCAATCCGAAACGAGTACGAACGGCAGCGAAGCGATCAAGTAGTTATTTGAAATGGTTAAAGGAGAAGTAGATGCCAATATATGATTACACATGCCACAAGTGTGGTCACACCTACGAAGACATGAACGGCATAGCCGCACGGGATATCCCGTGTGGTTTACCATGTGTAGAGTGCGGGGAGTTAGCAGTGAAGCGTGACATTCCCCTGACGACTATGGGTGCGGATGCTACCCTGAATGCAGACAAGGCAACCGGCGGTCGATGGAGTGAACTCGTCGATAAGATGGCGAAGACCACACCCAAGCGATACGATGCTCTCGAACGCAGCAAGTCGTTCAACGGGGGTAAATTAGGACCGCGATGACGCCTTCGAGAGCGCGTTATATACTTTTTTAATGCTTTTTTTAATACCCCATTTTCCACCACACTTCCCCACACATACCCACAATCACCCATATTGATTCAGTATCCCATGTATCACTACAAAGCACATCTAGAGAGAGTCGTTGATGGTGATACCGTTGATTTCCTTATTGACTTGGGGTTTGACATGCACATAAGGGAAAGAGTACGTCTTAAGGGTATTGATACTCCTGAGATTCGTACTAAGGATCTCCATGAGAAGGAGGAAGGTATGCGTGCAAAAGATTATGTTGAATCATTGTTTGTGAAGCATGGTCCTTCTGTAGAGATTCATACTGAGTATCATCGTGGTAAGTATGGGCGTACCATTGGTCGTGTCTTCTTTCCGAATGGTGATGACCTTTCAGAAAAATTGCTTGAAGGTGGATACGCGGAAAAATATTTGTAATTGACTTGACAACAGAAAATATGAGTGTATAATTATGTGTAAGACAAAGGGGATAAGGCCCGGTGCAATTCAGCACAGGATAAAGACCCTTTGTGACTTTTAAGGAGATCCGATATGATGGATCATGTTCAATTTGCCCAGTCGGGGGGCGTAGACCTCGACACCGTACCAGCCATGGACCGTAAGGGAATGAAGTTTATTGAACGGAAGGTTATTCCGTTTGATGAGATTCATGTGCCTACGGGCGGTAAGGATCAAAAAGAAAACACAGCGAGGCAGAACAACAACAATCCTCTACACCAGAGTATGTTGCGTGATTCTTTCCTTGGTGGGGTTCGACTTGACCTTCCCGTTCCTGC
>Ga0307488_10005200_pt1 | contig 10766 bp, 16 predicted proteins | sample SB02metaG_FD_202248 | JGI IMG/M metagenome (GOLD analysis project Ga0307488, IMG submission 202248) | Sea-ice brine microbial communities from Beaufort Sea near Barrow, Alaska, United States - SB 0.2 | ecosystem: Environmental > Aquatic > Marine > Coastal | place: USA: Alaska | collected...
AATGTAAGTGTCATTATATATCCACGTCGTCCAGCGCACATTGCTCCCTCCTAGATTATTGAGGTAACTAGCCTGCTACGACGAAGCGAGCAACATCTGCCGGGTCTTACGCGTCATCCACGTCATTCAGTGTATATTGACGTTGCGAGCAATATCTGGCAGGCGCTACTTGCAGGCGTCACTCAAGGAGCTGAAAGCCACCATCACTATCTCAGCTGAATGGGAGGTGACACTCAAGCAACGTATCACTACGCTGGAGTCCGAGCTCGCCACGACCAAGACCTCGGGGGAGAAGGTCACCGAGGAGTCCAGCGCTGTAGGGCGGTGCAGGTTGATCAGGGTTTAGGTTTTGTGGTTTAGGGGTTAGGGTTTGGGGTTTAGGGCTAACCTCTAAACCCTGAAATCCATGTTGAAAGCGCCTGGAACTAAGCGCTTGAAGCTGAATTGTGATGAACTGTTTTCAAGTTTTGCTTTCAATTTCAACTTGAGCCACTACAGCGCGGCCCAGAGCGCGGCGCAGCAGTCGATGGAGACGGTGAAGGTTCTCGAGCTGGAGTTGTTGAGGGTGCAGGCGGTGAGTATGTTGTCGACCAAGGAGCTGGAGGCACAGGTCGCCGCCCTCGGTAGGGCAGTGCAGGTTGACAGTATCGAAGCCAGTGTTGAAAGCGCGCCTGGTTGCTGCGCTTAAAACTGTAAAATGATGAACCGCTTTCAAACTTTGCGATCAATTTCAACTTGCACCTGTACACCTCGCGGCGTCGCTCACGGCGAAGGACGAGGAGCTTGCGGCGGCGCTGGCGGGTGTCGAGGCGTCGGATGCTGCGGCGGCAGAGGTGGGGCCTGATACAACGCTGCTGCCCTCCTCTCACTTTCACAGAGAGAAGGGCTCCAGAGCTCCAAATACAATTTCAGCCGACAGCTGTCACAGCTCCAATCTGACTGACCCAACTTCTGGGCAAATTCACACCCCTGAGGACCCGATACGTATTGCATGCCACGTCATCATCCACATCATTAGACCCTTTTGTCTTGATTATAGTTGCATCCGTTGACATGGCAATCGATACCTGTCTGGCCCTGCATGGTGGCGGCCGCTGAAGCCCGCCGTACGCTGGCCGAGATGCGCACCCTGGAGGGTAAGCTCGCGGTCTTGCAAGCGCAGGTGGACGCGTCCGGCACAGATAACACTGACCTCGCTGCTGCACTGGCTGCCGCCGAGGCCGCCGCCGCGGACAAGGCGGATGCGCTGGCGTGGGCTTACGCCGCAGCCGCCGCCGCTGATGCCGCCGCGTCCGAGCGTCTGAAGGTTGAAGTAGCCAGTCTCAAAGAGCAGCTGCTGCTGGCCTCATCTGAGCTCGAGGCGCAGACTGCGTTGATGTTCGAGGAGGTCACCGAGGTAAGGTCTGACACGTAAAACATTCTTACTAGCGTGCACTGAGCCCAGGCGTTCACTCACATGGTGACCATTACGCAACCCATCTGCCAACTCAACCTGACTGACCTGCGTCTGGTTGGATTAACGCCACATCAAAATGTCCATTAGCACAGATTTTTCCTTTATCTTTGTTTTTTTCACCATGGTTCATCGAGCCCCCAGGCGAATCACATGGCGAGCATTAGCCCACCCTCTACGCCGTTTAATCGATTTAAATATCAGCCTGTGATGTGATGAGTGCAATCTGCGGGTCCCTACACCAAGGAGGCGGCGAAGTGGGCGATGGAGCTGGCGCTCAACGCCGCGCTCATCGCCGAGAAGGTAGGGCGGTGCTGGTTGACCCCGGGCTGACCCTGGGTTGACCGCACTTGGTGTTAACGCTTGATACTACAATAGGATGAACCGCAGTCAAACTTTGATGTCAATATCAACTTGCGCCGCTACACACAGGACGAGGAGGTCATCTACTGGATGGACCGCTGCAACGCCCTCGGTGAGGCGGTGCATTTAGGGTTTAGGATTAGGGTTTAGTATTAGGGTGTAAGGGATTAGGGTTTTGGCAGGGACCAATAGAATCCATGTTGAAAGCGCCTGGAACTAAGCGCTTGAAGCTAGAATATGATGAACTGCTCCCCAGTTATGCTTTCAATTTCAACTTGCGCCGCTACAACTCGGCGCCAAGTATGACAGCGCTGTAAGTTCCATCGCGTTTGCGGAGGCCGACACCGCGGAAGCCAGTGCCGAGGTCTTGATGATGCGGTAGGGTCCAGCCCATAATGCCCGCCATGTCGTCCTCCATATCATACACCGTCGCTCCTTGAGTTGAAGGTAAGACCACACCAGGTTCAGGGGGGTTTCCTCATGGACGCTTCAGACGGAGTTCCTTTGGGGGTCTACATGCAGAGTCTACTTTAGGTGTTGTATATCGTCAGACTTGCAATGTAAGACGGACGTATATATATGAAGGTATCACGTGGCGAGCAACGTCCGTCCGGCCCTAGCCTGAGGTTGGAGCTGGACGAGGCCCGCGCAGGTGAGGCTGGCGCCACGGCGGCAGCGGCAGCGCTCCGCAGCGCGGCGGCGGCGTCCGGGGTCGACGGCGACAACACGCTTGCTTCCACGGTGGCACGGCTGGAGCTGGAGCTGGTGACTCGCGAGTCGGCGCTGAAGGCCGAGGTCATGCGCGTCACGAGCGAGCAAGAGGCCGCTGTGCGCGCTCTGGAGGTGGAGGCGACTGGCTTCCGCGAGAAGAATGCGGCGCTCGAGGCGAAGCTGGCGGAGGCGGAGGCGGCGGAGGCGGCGGAGGTCGTGGCGATGCAAGCCGAGTCTACCGCGCTCGCCGCTGCGCTTACAGCACGCGAGGCCGAGCTGTCAGAGGCTCGTGTTGCCGCCGAGGATGCTGTCTCCGCCCTCGCGGCGAACCTCGCCGCGGCCCCTGTCCCCATCACTAACGCAAACGATATTCCCAACGAGACCCAGGATGAGCTCCGCAATGAGATTCACGCGTTGGAGTCCGCCGCCGCCACCGCCGCGGAGGAGCTTGCTTCGGCACAGTCCGCGCTGTCTGCCACGGAGGAGGAGCTGCGCGCCCGCATCGCCGAGCTGGAGGCGGAGCTGGAATCCACGCGGGCCTCCGCGGCCGCCGAGGTGGCGCGCCTGTCCAAGGCAGGGCCTGCTAGATATTACTCGCCTCGTCACAAAGTGTGAAATGACTTGAGATATGATACCAGGGTTTATAGCTGTAGAATGTTGCCCCTCGATAAGTCCTTAGGGGCTGTCCGTTTGAAATGGCGAGGGGGTCGGTTAATGCTCACCATGTGAAGCGCCCTGATGAACGTCAGTAAAATGAACTTTAAATGACGTGGCGGGCGATGAGTGCCAGGCCCTATTGTGCGGAGGCGATGTACCTTCAAGACGCGCTGGAAGAGGCGGAGATGCGCGCGAGCCTGGCTGAGAGCTCGTGGGCCGCCGCGGCGTCAGCAGCCGCGGAGGAAGCGGCAGTGCTGGAGGACGAAGTGGTCGGGCTCCGGGAGCGCACCGTCCAGCTGGAGCAACAGCTTGGTAGGGTGGTACATATTGACCCCAAGTTGGCCCCATTTGACCCCAAGATGAACGCATTTGACCCCAGGTTGACTCCAGGTTGACCCCAAGTTGACCTTTAATTGACCCGGGTTGAACCCAGGTTGACCGCGCTTGGTGTCAGCGCTTGAAGCTAACGCATGATGAATCGCTTTCAAACTGTGCCTTCAATTGCACCTTGCGCCCCTAGAGCTTGCGGAGCGTGACGCCGAGCTCGTGCTTCGCACTGCTGACCTCGACACCATTCGAGCCGAGCTCGACACCGTCAAGGTGGGTTGGTGCAAATTGAATCCCGTACACACTCGCCGCGTAGATCAAGGGCCTGACTGGACGCCGGAAGTACCCCTGAAGCTGTCTCGTTGTTTTTACCGGCTGGACACCCATGTTGGCAGTGCCTGGTATCACAGCTTGAAACTAAATAACGATAGAACCACTTGCAAGTTTCACATTCAATTTGAAGTTGCGCCCCTACTTCAAGGCGTCGCTGGCCGCCAAGGAGACGGCACTGGCGGCGGCGGAGCAGGCGGCGGGCGCCGTGCGTGAGAAACAAGCCACCGCGGCAGCCACGGCCGCCGGAGCGTCCGCGTCGCCGCTGGGTTGGCTCACAGGCCTGTTCACCAGCTACAGGGCCCCTGGCCTTTCTAAGGCGGACGCTTCTCTCGCCAATCAGTCGCTTTTCTTCGACGCCTCGCTGGGCATGAGCGCCAGGCTGTCGCTCATCATCGAGCAGCGCCGCTCGGTTCTTGCCGCCGCCGACAATTTCGACAAGTCAGCGATCGAGTCTGAGATCACCGCGCTGACGGTGGGGCGATGCAGGTTGACCCCCACATAAACCCGCATTGACCGTACTTGGATTCAGCGGTTGGAGCACATGCAGGCTTTGTTCCAGCGTTTGAAGCATGAATTTGATGTAGCACTTTCAGGCGTTCAATTTCATCCTGTGCCGCTACTTAATGGAGCGTTATGAGGAGGTGCTGGGCTTGGAGGTGGCATCGGCGGAGGTTGAGGAGCGCCTCGCGTCTGCCCAGTCCACGTGGCAGGACGAGGAGGCAGGCTTGCGCGAGCGCATTGTACAGCTGGAGGCTGCGGCGGAGGCGGCGGCTGTAGACGCCATGGGCGGTGCCGCGGCGCTGCGGCAGCGCGCAGATGTGGCGGCGGCGGCGCTGGCGGAGGTAGGGTGAAACAACTCGTCGTTTCATCTGACGCAAATGCATGTGTATGACGGTCGAATACCTCACCTTGAGTTACGCCGTCTCGAGATAAGACATTAACGTTGTGTCTTATCCAAAACCAGTGTCATGCTCAGTGAACTTGACACGTGCGACTACTGATGTGGTCCCTTCGCAGAGCGCGAGGGCGAGCTCGACGCAGCGAGGCAGTCCAAGGTAGCGGCGGTTGAGGCAGCTGCGCAGCGCGTGTCGGACCTTGAGAAGGAAGCCGAGGCTGCTTTGGCTGCTGTCGAGAACGCCAAGGTACGGCTTGACGGATTACGTCCGTCTCTTCATGTCGTCACAACGACTTACACCTCACGTCAAATACTCGTCTCTTGAGTTGATTGTCAACGCTTGATGTGGCGAGGGTATTAAGTAGTAAACGGCCGTGCGCTGAGGCAGAAGCTGAGCGCCGCGAGCGCGAGCGCGCCGCTGCCGCCGAGGCCTGGTCCCAGCTCGAGGCCACCCTGCGCGCGCAGATCACCGAGTATGAGGTTCTGCGCTCCGAGGCCGCTCGTGACGACGACGTTGACGGCGGCGACAAGCCCAGCGGCAGCGGCGGTGTTGGCAGTGGCGGTGGCGGTGGCGGCGGTGGCAGTGGCGGTGGCGGCGGCGGTGGCGGTGGCGGGGTTGAAATGGACCGCTTGCGCCTGGAGGTTGAGCAGCTGACCATGGCGCTCTCCGATAAGGAGGCTAAGCTCGTCAGCTTCACATCCCAGAAGCAGTCGACCGCCTTGCCCTCGCTCGTTACCGCCGCGACCCCCGAGATGGAAGCGGCACGCGCGGAGTCCGCGGACCTGCGGGGCGAGCTGGAGCGCCGCGACGCCGAGCTGCAGTCGCGGGCGCAGCGCGAAGCCACGCTCGCGGCGGCTGAGGCGGCGCTGCGCTCCCGGGTCGGCGAGCTCACCACGGAGCTGCAAACGGCAGGAGGGTCATTGCGAACAAGCACTCGACCGGCGTTGAATTTCCTGCTCATCCTCCTCCTCCTCCTCCTCCTCTGCGCGTCTGTACGAGCATTCACCCTTAACGTCAGTCATACGTAATCTCAGTACGAGGTCTCTCAATGACCATTTGGACAGGCGTCCAACGGATACGACGAGGAGCTGACTCGCATGAGCGCCGAGCTGTCGTCGCTCCAGTCCATGTTGGCGCAGCGCGAGGAGGTTTTCGAGGAAATGCAGCAGCGGATGAACGATGAGACTCAATCACAATCAGAGATGCGCAACAAACAGATCTCGGAGGCGCGCGGGGTAGGGCTGGTCAGCCATTGCTCGTCACGTCATATGATGACTCAACCTGGAAAGTTCCGAAAAGCGTGTAGATGACGGTGTGGGCATAACCCCTAACCCTACACTCTAGACTCCATACTCTAAACCCTAAACCCTAAGCCTGCTTGGCCCTAGCTCGGGGAGATGAGCCGCATGCAGCTGCTGCTCGAAAAAATGGGCAAGGACCTCCAGGACAAATCAGACGTCGAGGCCGAGTTGCGTGATGTGAACGAAGTGCTTGCGAAGGCTGAGAAGGTGGCGGAGACCGCAGTGCAGGCCGAGAAGGAAGCTGAGGATCTTAAGGGTGTGCTGGCGGGCAAGGAGGAAGCTCTCAACGACGCTCTTGGAAACATCGCAGCGATCCGGGACCGCCTCAACGAAGTCTCCGCACTCGCTGGTCTACCCCCGCCCACCGACATCGTCACGGGCATCACTAAGTCGCTTTTCAAGGCGTTCACCAACAGCAAAGATGAAGCCGAAGCCGACACCATTGCGAAGAGCGCCTCGAGCATCGCCGCCCGCCTGGATACGGCGCTGGCGACGCGCCGGTGGGACCTGGATAACGCCACGCACGGCGGGAAGCTCGAAGCACGCATCACGGCGGAGGTCGCGGCGCTGCGTGAACAGCGCGACGAAGTGCGCAGCCTCGAGAACCAGGCCTCCGACGCGGAGGACGATTTGAGCAGCGCCCAGGCTTCCTTCACCTTGACCGAAACTGAGCTCAAGGTGAGGCGGTACATGTTGGACCGATGAAGTCCAAGCTGAAAGCGCCTGGAATTAAGTGTCTGAACCTGAAATGTAATCAACTGCTTTCATGTTTCGCTTTCCATTTCAACTTGCGCCGCTAATTCGAGGAGCGCATCGTCGAGCTGGAGACGGACCTGGAGGACGCCCGGGAGGCCGCTGATGCTGCCGAGCTCGCCAAGGTGGGGTGGTGCATTTGTTTTGCACCCCGTGATGAAAGCGTCTGGTTTCGCCGTATTTCTGTTTATGTACATCGAGCCCCAAGGCGTTACTACTTCGGCGATTGAATCTACATTTGGTATATTGAATCCAAATTAAAAATTCAGCTTCAACTTGCGCTCCTACTCCCAGGCTGCGGTGGGCACTCTCGAGGCGGCGCTGAAGGAACGCGACGCCGCGCTGGCGGAGTCCACGGCAGAGTGGCAGGCGGCGCGGGCGGCGCTGGAGGCGGAGCTGGCGGCGGAGCGGGTGGGGCGCGCCGAGGATGTCGCCACGCTCACCGCCGCGCGTGACGAGATGATGACACAGTTCACGGTAGGGACGGATATATGTTGCTCGCCACTTGTGGATTACGCTTGTCCACTTTTCAGCTCAATCTGAGCGGTTCTGGTCAAGGACACAACAGAACATATTTTCATCCAGGTACTTACGTCGATCTGACAGGTGGACGAGCGTGCGCCCCTGCTCGTCACGCCTCAGGGTTTGACTCAAGAACTGAGGCTTCAAATGGTGTTGTATGACGTGGCGGTCAATATCTGCTTGACCCTAGTTCACGGACATCCAAGCCAACATTGAGGCCAAGGAGGAGGCCAGCCAGATGGCGATGGAGGAGAAGGACGCCGCCGCCGCAGCTCTGGAGGCGGAGTGTGCGGCGCTGCGTTCGGCAGGGCCTGGCTTGTGTATATGTATTGCTCGCCACGTCGTCCAACTCATTTGGATCCCTCGTTTATCGTGTCAAACGGCATCCTACTCGTATGACGTGGCAAGCAATAGCTGCCAGGCACTAGCGTTAGGAGCGGGAGGCAGCGGCGCGGCAGCTCAAGGCGGCGGAAGAGCGGGCAGCGGCGGCGGAGGCGGCGGGATCCGCCGCGCTTGCCGAAGTGGGGCCTGCCAGACAATGCCTGCCACGTCATCCGACAGGATAGTTTCGAAGCCCTTGTCTCTTGAGATAAATGGCATCCTATGACGTGGCGAGCAACATCTGCCAAGCCCTCAGAGGCCCGCACAGGACCGACACGACACTTTTGTTACACTTGTCTCTTGATTTGAATGGCATCACATGACGTGGCGAGCATTACATGCCAGGTCCTACGCCGAGGTGGAGGCCACGCTCCGCGCGCAGCTAGCGGAGGCAGAGGCGACGCGCCTCGCCGACGGCGACGCCGCCGCTGCCGACATCGCCGCGGTCCGCGCCTCCCTGGTGAGACGGTGCAGGCTGACCCTATCAACCCCACGCTGAAAGCGCCTTAAACTAAGCGATTGAAACTACAATATGATAAACTGCTTTCAATCGTGCTTCAATTGTGTTTCTAAATTCAAGTTGCGCCGCTACACCCTGGCGGAACTCGAGCAGCAACTCGTTGTACGCGAGGCCGCCCTGGCTGAAGAGCGCGCCGCCGTCTCCAACCAAGCAGTTACCGCTACTGAGCAGCTCGAGGTATGGTATTGCAGATATTGCCCGCCCCATCTTTGACACGCATTTGAACCAGGGGGTCCACTTCTCAGGTCATCCTAAGCTACTTTGGGACCATGATGCCGTTTAATTACCCAGAGTCTCCCATGAAAGGTGTTACATTGAGCCCAAAAGTGGACGAGTGGAAGCCCCTGATTTGAAGCCTCGTTTCTCGAGTCACGTGACATCCCGTGACATATCGTGCAATATCTGCCAAGCCCTAGCTGGAGGCTGAGGTTTCGCGTCTTCGTGCTGAGCTGGCGGCGTCCTCCGCTCTACTCGAGACCCGCGAACAGTCGTTGAAGGCGGTGGAGGGCGAACGGGCCGAGGCGGCGGAGGAGGCGGCGGCGGGGGCGCAGCTCATCGCTGAGCTCGAAGCAACCCTCGCATCCCGGGTGGGGCGGTGCAGGACGAAAGGGCTTCAAAATCGTATTGACAGCGCCTGGTGTCAGCGCTTGAAGCTTGCTTATGACGACACTGGTTTCAAGCCTTGCTTTCTAATTTAAGTTGCGCCACTACACCCGGGAGACCGAGCTGACGGAGATGCGGCAGTTGCGTGAAACCGAAGCGGACGAGGCGGGTTTGCGCGCGGAATCGCTTGCAGTAGGGCCTGGCAGATATTGATCGCCACGTCATCCATCGCATTGTGATGTCTAGTCCATTGAGGTTATCGATATCCCATGACGTGGCGAGAAAGAGCAAAACCTGTCAGGCCTTATACCTCGCGTCTAGACCCTAAACCTGAACCCATACCCTATATGCCAAACCTTAAACCCTAATCCCTCAACCCTAAACCCAAACCCTTGGGAGCAACAACTGCCAGGCCCTACCTCGTGGCTGACTCCACCGCGCTGCGCGCCGCGCTGAACGCGCTCAAGTCACAACTGGCGGACGTGGAGAGCGAGCTAGGCGCATCCGCCGCGGCGGCCACCGCGGCCGACGCCGCCGAGGCCGCTCTCCGCGCGCAGCTCTGCGACGCCGAGGTGTGGTGGTGCAAGTTCGGGTTTAGGGTTAGGGTTTAGGGATTCAGGTTATAACCATCAACCCTAAACCCTGGGGAGGTGCAAGTTGCAACCTGTGTTGAACGTCTGGACTCAGCGCTGTAAGCCAACACACGTCTCAGCGCTTTAAACTAGGTTATGATGAAGTGGATTCGAGTTTTGCTTTCAATGTCGACTTACGCCCCTGTAATGAGGCGCGCCGCGAAGCCGCTGCCGCTGCCGTGGACGAGTCACAAGGCGCGCTCGGGGCCGAGGTTGCGCGCCTCGAGGCTGGGCTGGCGCTCGCCGAGGAGGCCGCCGCCGCCGCTACCGCTGCGAAAGCCATTGCCAACGACGAGCGCGTCGCGGCGCTGGAGGCTGAGGCAGGGTGCATCTGGGAACAGGTTCTCGACCGACCTATAATCGGGGATCCAAATCCGCGCGTCTGTATGACCATTCACCCAATGGGTCAGTCAGTAAGTCACTCTCTAATATCTGTGCGAGTACTTGTTCTCCGCGCGTCTGTATAAACATCTACCCTGTAAGTGAGTCAGTAAGTCATGCTCTGATATCAGTGCGAGTGCTTGTTCTCAATGTCCCTTCTGCGAGGTGACCCGCCTCTCCGCCGCCGCCGCCGACGTCCGCGCGCGATTGGAAGCCGAGTCCGGCAGCCTAGTCCAGGAGCGCAACGCCCGCGCCCAGTCGGACAGTCTGATCGGCACGTTGACGCAGCAGCTGGCCGATGCGGGGATCGCTGCTTCGGACCTGGAGGCCAATCTGTCCGCGCGACTCGCCGAGATGACGGAGCGCGTGGCCTCTCTGGAGGCGGAGCTCGCAACACAGTCAACGACCCGCTCCAAGGTACAGCCTGGATAATATTGCGAGCCGCTTCATCCGACGCAGTTTCAATTTTCGTTTCTTATCTCTAGCATGTGTAATGTGGCGAGCGTTTTCTGTAACACCCTAATCCAAGGATGTAGACCGACTGCGCGAGGAGATGGTGTCGTTGGAGGCGGACCGCGCGGACCAAGTCGCGACCATGGAGGACCAGGTAGCGGACCTCATGATGTCGTTGCGGACCAAGTCGACGGCATTGAGCGCCGCCAAGGATGCCACGACCGCAGCCGTGGCGGCGGGAGCCGCGGAGTTGGAGCCGCTGCTGGCGAAGGTGGCAGCGGCGGAGGCAGCGGCGGCTGCAGCGGAGTACGATGCAGCGGAGGAAGCCGACCGCCTAGCGGCTTCCGTCGCCGCGCTCGAGACCAAGCTCGCCACCACCAACGAGGCAGGAGCGTTCTTATGCACATGCACTGCACCGACGTTGAACCTCCTCCTTCTCCTTCTCCTCCTCCTCCTCCTCCTCCTCCTCCTCCTCCTCCT
>Ga0307488_10005201_pt1 | contig 10764 bp, 7 predicted proteins | sample SB02metaG_FD_202248 | JGI IMG/M metagenome (GOLD analysis project Ga0307488, IMG submission 202248) | Sea-ice brine microbial communities from Beaufort Sea near Barrow, Alaska, United States - SB 0.2 | ecosystem: Environmental > Aquatic > Marine > Coastal | place: USA: Alaska | collected 2017-05-06
TGTGTCGATTCCTACTGTCTGCAATTTGAATTTAGCGACACATTTTACAGCATTCATCGACTTTAATTCCAAATAAGTCGAACTTGTCACTTTAAAACATAAATAGAGAGCTGATACCCAACAATTTATTGACTTGAAGAGTATATTCAAAATTGCTGCCGATTAGAGAGCCTATGGCTGCAGCTATTATTTAACTTTTATACTGATAATAGGCTCTATCATATAGAACCATACGATTCTCAAACGAGGTATTAAACACTACGGCGGGCCTCAAACTTTAATCATAGATATTATTGGGAGATTGCCTTGATAGAATGACCACGCCTTATTCTTGCTTTTTGACCTCTTTTACTTTCGGGAATGTCCACGTTCCGTTTATCACTTCGGCTCTTGGTCGGTACATTCTTACGACATAATTCCAACCTTCTGAAAGTGGAATAAAATTAACACTGCTGGGATCACCGCCAAAATTTAAAGTGATAGATCCATCAGTATTTTTCTTAGCAGTACGATCGCCAAACCCATAAGAGTGGTATTCATTTTCATTAAAATACCCATTCTTATCATACATCGCCAGTGACCAGAAACCGTCTACAGGTACATCTTTTACGGTAAGTGAATAAGCTTTGTCAGCAGGCAAGTCGGGCTCAACCGTCGTCAGAAACGATTCGGTTTCAGGCAAGGTGCCAAAGCCGTAGGCAGACAAAATGAGTTGTTTTATTGGATCGACTTGTTCTTTTGTTCCTGCCGCTTTTGAATTATCGGTCAGGCCACTACCTAACTCGACTAACAACTTAGTGATGGTATCAAAACTTTCTTGATCGTATGCCGAGTGGGTATACATTTGATTTGAGTTGCTCTTGATTGACATGCTGTCTTGTAACGCGTGAGCAATGTCTAAATCGCCTTCAATCGATTCAAATACTAATGTCCGTACCAAAATCCATACAAAAGGTGTATCAAGTTCAGCAATACGGAGTTTGTGTTCCCCCGCACCGTGAAAAATCTTGTTTGTGAAGCCATCTTCGTTAACGACTTGTACCGATAGATAACGGTCTCCCATATCTGGAAGGTAAATACTTGCACCTTTGCTAATATCGACAATAGCAATACTGTATAAGGTGTCTCGGTTTAAGCGTCTACTACTTTTATTGTCAATACTAGCGACATTGCGTGCATGAAAAAAGGTATTCATTTCTCCCCCAGCACGAGCCAGGTATTTGTCAAATTGAATGGCGGTTTTGGCGGAAACATAGTTAAAAGCATTCACTTTAACCGCGGTTTCTTGTGCATGTGCGTGAAAGGAAAAACCCGCCAATAGGATGACGACTAGCCTTAGAATGCTGACTTGTATATTTAACATTACTACTCCTTGCTTTTATATATGGTTTTGACTGTTTGAGAGCCTGCTTCGGTTGGTTGTTCCTGCAATGCCTTCGGCAACCATTATCGACTGCCGTAAGGTTATTTTTTACTATTTAAAAAAACTCATAACTTATGCTTGCGCCGAAAGTACGAGGTTGATTTGGAAAGGCATTGATTGTGCCGGTTTGTAATACCCCCGGGAATGCTCCCAACAAGTACTCGTCATTGTTCAAGTTACGTACCCAAAGTTGCACACTGGTGCCATTTTCAAACATGACTGCTGCACTGGCATTGACGATTCACACCTCGCGGACTAACCCTGCACAAGCAGTGAGCCAGATTATCTACCAAGAGCAGCCCAAATCGTATGAAGGTTTAATGGATCTCTTAGATCTTTTCTCTCCACAAAGTAATTACGCCTAACGCTTGTCTACAATAGCGTCATAAGTAGCTCTACGTACTGCAGCTCCAAGCTCTACTCCCAATTTAACTGGGCTGGGGGATGCGGGAATGACTTGCGTAAAAATTAACTCCACTAACTCTTGCTCTGGATCTACCCAAAAGAGCGTATTCGCCCAGCCACCCCAGCTATACTCACCAACCGATCCAGAAGACTTGTCACTTTCTTTTCTAACAACGACACTGCCTCCAAAACCAAAACCAAAGTCAACGCCAGACCAAGGAAGAGATAATGCCAAAGTATCCGTGGAAACCGCCGCTGGTAAGTTATCTGACATCAGCATTTTGATACCAGAACTACTTATTAACTGCATGCCATTGCTTTTTCCACCATTCATGAGCATCAATGCAAAGCGCAAATAATCCCTGGGAGAACCTACCAATCCCGCACCGCCATTTTCCAAAGGAGGTTTTTCTAAATAATTTCCGCCGTAGTTACTTGGATCTATATTTGAAATGACTCCGTCGCTGCCCATTTCGTAAAGCTGTGCCAGTCTTTCTCTATTTTCTGGCGCTACGTAGAAGTCTGTATCCTGCATACCCAGCGGATCAAATAATCTCTCCTTTAAGAACGAGCGAAAAGATTTCCCGGAAACCACTTCAACAAGTCTCCCAAGCACCGTCATCGATTCCCCATAATTCCAAACAGTTCCTGGATGTGCCATTAGTGGAAGTTTCGCTAACCGTTTTACATGCGCTTCGGTGGTTTCAAACAGACGGTTGCCAACAGCAAAAACATCGGATTTCCTATAATCCTCTTGCACAATACTCGGCAACATGGAATAGGCGAGGCCTGATGTGTGGGTCAGGAGTTGTCTTATAGTAATATCGCCTTTCGCCGGAACAAGCCCTTCGGCAGTGCGAACGTTCATATTCGCAAATTCGGGAAGGTATTTTTTGATTGGGTCATCCAGGCCGATCAAACCATCGTCATTTAACATGACTATCGCTGCACTTGTGATAGGTTTTGTCATAGACATAAATCGAAATATGTTTTCCGGACCTATAGGTGTTTTTTTCTCGACATCCGCATACCCTTGAGAGTCCAAGTGTATAAGCTTGCCATAACGAGCCACCATCGTGACAACTCCTGGAACCCTGTTTTTATCAATCAGCTCCCGAACAATAGTATTGATTTTATTAAGCCCAATCTCCGACATGCCGACGCTGGCAGGCGTTGCCGACGGTAAAACTTGTTCGTCAGATTGAACAAAAGGGGCAAAAATAAACAAAAGGAAGAGCGAAATGAAGCGGCAACTGGGTAACATTTTTTTTGATTGATACATGTTATTTCCAAATAGATGAGGTTGAGTTTCTGACGAATTCAAACAATATTTCGAACTATATATTTCTATATACGCTCAATGCCACGTTCTCTTGTGGCAACCACATAAAACCTACCTCTGCGCTCTTGCACACGGAGGTAGGTCAACCATCAACGGGTTAATCGAAAAATTTGGTCAAGGTCATACCCCAAGTCCGCGGTGATCCGTATACTCGAAAGCCGTTACCCAAGGCTAACTGGTTACCCGCATTCGTGACGTACTCTTTGCCAGCAAGATTCTTTCCCCATACGCTTAGTTCTAAGTCATTTGGAAAATACACCATCAATCGAGTGTTGTAGACAGAGTATCCGTCTGACCCTGTTAATGGATCATTCACGGCGTTATGTTCAACCTTTGACTGATAATTACCATCCACAGAAATCTTCGCTGAATAGTCCTGGGTAACATTGAAAGCGTAGCTTATTTGCATATTGCCAGAAATTTTCGGCGCCTCAGGCTGTTCATTACCTTTTGCTATCAAGCCACCTGCTGAACCAAATGCTTCCAACTCTGAATTGAGCAAGCCGGCCCCAGCTACCACTGAAAGACCTTCAATAACAGTCGAATTCCAGCGGGCTTGGAGATCAAGGCCGTAGATAGTAGCACCATCAATGTTACTGAGGCGGTTAACGGGAACAGCACCCGACTGGTCGCTAATATAAGTTTGAATATCTTTATAATCATAGTAAAAAGAACTTGCCTCATAGCTCAAACCGTAGGTTTCTGCACGACCTTTGATGCCAATTTCATATGCCGTCAGAGTCTCGGAATCATAGGGGATCAATTGCTGGTTTGACGTGGCAACACCGGTGAAGAAACCGCCACTTTTAGTACCTTGCGATGCGCTGACATATACCAGCGTTTCGTCTTCAAGGGTCCAATTCAATCCCAGCTTCCAATCCACACTCGTGTCATCGATGCTATCGTTAACACTGGCGACTACAACAGGCCCCAAGCCTTGAGGTGTAAAAGAAAGGAAACTAGCCGGCGCCTCCGTTGCCAGATCTGATGTCGCGCCAATTATAGATTTATCTTCTTTTGATGCTCTTAAGCCGGTGATCAATGTCAATTGACTATTCAGCGGCCATTCAGCGTTGAAGAACAGAGCCTTTGAGGTTGACTCCTGATCGGCAGCAGTAAAGGTCGTTGTATTCAGCAACGCTTGCAGTTGCCCTGAGTAGGTGGTCTTTACTTCGTCACGAGCGTAAAAGACACCAACTTGCCAGAAAACACCATTTTTGTCCCCGGCGAGCCTTACTTCCTGAGAGAATTGCTTCACGTCATCGGTATTATCAAAATCAAGAATTTTCGCTGGACTTGCATCAACATCTGTACTGTAGCTACGATCAAAATCGATAGCGCCGGTCACAGATGTCAGCGTTGCAAAATCGAAGTCCACATCTACTTTAAGTGCTGAGTTGAATTGGTTAAGGTTGTAATCTGGACTAGTCGACCAATTACCTCGAAACGGATCATTATCCGTATCACTATAACCAAGGAAATTCGCGCACGCTGGTTGGCCTGGACAATCACTAGTAGTTGCAGTTGGTACCGCTCCGAAAAATTCAGCTGATCCCAGCTCACTTCTTGCTTGTTGTTTTTCCAACTTCAACAAAACACGTGTTCGGTCAGTGGGGAGCCAAAGCATCTGCGCACGCGCCATTTTGACGTCTCTTTGTCCGAAATTATTCCCGGTAGTGCCATTGGTCCAGTAGCCCTCACCCTGATCGATGCCTTTCACAGCAAACCGCACACCTAATGAATCTGACAGAGGCACATTGACCATTCCATCAACATCATAAGTATCGTAGTTTCCTGTTGTACCGCTAACGCGAGCACTGAAGTATTCCAAATCAGGTTTGGCGGTGACAATATTCAATGCTCCCGCCGTGGAATTCCGACCGTACATGGTTCCTTGCGGGCCCTTCAAAACCTCCATACGCTCAAGATCAAAGAAATCCGAACTCAACAGGGCCAATGAACTGAGTGATACCTCATCAATGTAAACGCCTGTTGCAGGGTTGTTGGCCGCATTGAAATCGTTGAGGCCTACACCTCGCACGGTAATAATTGGCATAAGCCCCGGCACGGCTTCCTTTACATTAGCATTGGCTGTAAAAAGGCCAATATCGGTTACTGAGTCTATGCGGCGATCCCGTATTTCTTCTTCATTTGCTACAGAGACGCTAATACTAACTTCTTGCAGTCCCTGTTGACGCTTCTGCGCCGTAACAACAATTACCTCCATTGCATTTTTAGCGATGGTCTTGTCAGTATTTTCAGCACCGTTTGCCCCACTTGTTGCAGCAATGGCAACCGCTGCAAAAATGAAATTATTGATTAATATTTTTTTCATACTTTCCCCCCAGGTTAACTATCCAGCGCCAAGCCCTTGTCAAATAGAAGATTTTGGGTAGGCGTAATGCGTCAATTATTGTTTGTTTTTAAAATCTACGTTTTAGACACTTTGGTATGTTTGAATATAAACAGGTAAAATTATAAATTGCAACTATATTCGACATTTGGGTATGTGTACCTTGCCTATTGATCAATGTATGATTCCCAATTACTAATGCTTCAATCTTCGGCCCATGTCTAAAAATATCCAAAAAACCAAACAATCTGTGTTTTCGAAAAAGCGCACAGTGAAACGGATTGAAATTCTGGATACCGCCGCCTGCCAAATGAATGAATTTGGTACAACTACTGTGAGCATCAACGGAATCGCACAATCCGTTGGCCTTTCGCGAAATGCACTATATTACTATTTTAAGGATCGAATGGAGCTCATAACCGCTTGTTATGAGAGGTCCGTAAGCGTATTAGCGGTGGAGTTAGAAGAAGCGATGCAGATTAGTGACAAAGCGACAGGACAGATTAGTTTCTTTTTACGACAAAAGCTCTTAAGCGATCAGCAGGAACAGGCCATATTGAGCGATTTGGATTCAGTTCCTGAACCACGGAAGTCTGAAATCCTTACTATCTATTATGCAAACGTTGCGAAGCTAGAGTTGATAATCCAGCAAGGCATAGATACTAACGAGCTCAAGAATGTCGATCCTGCAATTACCGCTCAAATTTTGCTTGGCTTGCTTAGCTGGACGCAACTTTGGAAAAAATGGCATGAGATAAATGAAAATATAGTTGAGGCAACTATCCAAACATTGCTAAAGGGTGTTTGCGCTGACCGAGATCGCCCTTTTAGCTGCCACATCAACGTACAAAATTTATTTGGAAGACAAATAAACCTATTTGATTCTGCAAGCCTCGGCGAAGCAAAACGTTTGCAGCTTCTAGGCGAAGCCGCGCTATTGTTCAATCAAAGAGGAATAGGATCAACTTCCCTGGATGACATAGCAGACCGTATCGGCGCCACAAAAGGTTCCATTTATCATTACTTTAAAGATAAACAATCTCTGGTTGATGCCTGTTATGAAAATTCCTTCGAACAATACGAACTCATCGCGAAAACGGCTCAAGAAATAAAGGGGCCCGGCGCCCATCGCTTTCTCACGATTCTGCATCTCAATTGTCAAGCCCAGGCATTACCAACCCCGCCACTTATAGTGCAGGCAGGTATATTGAATCTATCTAAAGACTACATCGAACGCTCACTCAAACTGGCAAAAATAGTCGACACTATTAAAATAGATGCTCTTAACGACGGAAGTTGCCGCGCTGATTTGACAACGCTTCAGCTAACAGCTGGCCTGATATTTTGGATTCCGAAATGGATAAAAGACAAGCCGGAAATTGATGGTTTACAGTTAGCCGACGCCATTTGCCAGATAACTTCGGGCGGCATTGTCAACACGAATTAACAGGACATCCGCTTTAATTAATTACGAAGCAACCTAAAACTTCAAGTCAGCAAAAGCGATGCTTTTGACTTACCCTCTACTCAAAGCTCGCTGATCATTGGATGAAGAATATCCGCATTTCATTACCTTAGATTACTTCACTTGAGCAATAACATTCATTCCAGCGGGTCGAAATACTTTACTTAATACCGATAATTTAGGGTCGGTATTACCCTTTTCGATATCTCGAAGGGTCTTTGCAGATAGGACAATAAATGCGGCATATTGAGTTTGTGACATTTGGTACAACTCGGTACGTATCCGTCGAGCGGCTTGCCCCAGCGTCAAGCCGCCGGTTAATAAACCATGATTAATGTCGGCCAATAAGGTTTTACGTTCTTGTGTTGTAAGGTTATGTAAATAGTCTTGTTGGAAATACTATTTTGGCGCATTGACGCCGTATTAGGGAGCGTCCATCTCATCACCCACTGTAACAAATCGATAAAGCATAATTAAATCAATACACTACGAAAATTAGTACTGCGGAGAAGCAGTGGCGAAGCCATTAAAACTCTCAGTCGGCAAAGCCGATGCTTTTGATCTACCCTCGACTCAAGGATCGCCGGTTATCAGGTGAATTTTACAGGTCAATCGCCATGGAAGGCGATTGAGTTTGCCATTGCCGGGAGCAAGTGCAAACGACCTGCAAAATTTGCCTGATAATCGGATGAAGAGCATTGCCCTCGAGCGGCCCTTTTTGCCTACTTTTTGCGGCTGTAGGTAAAAAGTAGGTTGGACGAATGGATTCGTTTAAAAAAGGCAAGGATGCCGTGTGCAAAGCACATAAGTGAAGGAAGTGAATACCTTACATGCCCACGCTTAGAGTTAACCCAGCACGCAGTGCTAACCAACAGCAAACTGCAGATCCAACTCACTCACCCCCAACCCACTCTTCTTCGTCACCTAGAATTAACAGGACATCTGTATTAATTAAAAACAAAGCAACCATAAACACTCAGTCGGCAAAGCCGATGCTCTTGACCTCCCCTCGACTCAAAGCTCGCCAATTATCATGTGAATTTAGTAGGGTGAAACTGGATTCTTTATAAGCACGGCTTCGCCCAGTTGAACAGCTCGACAGGGAAGTCGAGATTGTTACGCGGTAACCGAGTGCTGATCATCAGGGAAGTGTAATTGACCAATTTAAAGTGTTTGAATCTGGGGGCGAAAGAAGGTCTCAATCTCAGAAATAATTGGATGAAGAGCATTGCCTGCGAGCGGCATTTTTTGCTTACTTTATGCTGCTGTAGGCAAAAAGTAAGTTGGACGAAGGCGGCAGCCGCGCTGGATTCATTTGAAAACTGCATGGATGCAGGTGAACGCAGTGAATGCTTGAAAACCGCAGCGCATAAAACGGCATGTCCACAAAACTAAAAACGAGCCTAAACTCGTTTCTTTAATCTAGTAAATCATTCAACTCTCAACGATAACAACACATCTGAGGTCTCAGATGACGTAGATTTCCTTTTCCATCCATAATTGTCACCTAGGTGATAAACAACACGCCTAAATTTCAATACTCTATGACCATTACAATAAATCACTTGGCTTCACTTCAAGTCAATAATAAACCGGTTATCAATAGGAATTTAACATGAGAGAAGCACTAATTATTTCAACCGCTCGCACCCCCATTGGTAAAGCGTATCGCGGTGCCTTTAACATGACAACTGCCCCTACATTAGGCGGCCATGCCATAAAACATGCTGTAGAGCGTGCCGGCATCGACGGAGCTGAAGTTGAAGATGTCATCATGGGTTGTGCGATGCAACAAGGCACAACAGGACTCAATATTGGCCGTTTAGCGGCATTGGCAGGTGGGCTGCCGACGTCGGTGAGTGGCATGTCCATAGACCGTCAATGTTCGTCAGGCTTGATGTCGATTGCCACCGCAGCCAAGCAAATTGTCCATGATGGAATGCATGTCACAATAGGTGCTGGACTAGAGTCAATTTCTCTCGTGCAAAATGAACATGTAAATACTCACATGGCGGTGGATAACGCGCTCGCGAATATCCATAAAGATATTTATATGCCAATGTTACAAACGGCTGAAATCGTATCAGAACGTTACGGTATTAGCCGTGAACGCCAAGATGAATATGGTTTGTTAAGCCAACAAAGAACAGCCCAAGCTTATGCTGCAGGCTTTTATGACGCTGAACTGGCCCCCATGACCACCACCAAAGCAGTGATGAACAAAGAAACCAAAGAAGTCTCTTATGAACACGTCACTATTTCTGCAGATGAAGGGTTAAGAGCCACCACAATAGAAAGCCTGCAGGGCTTACGCACCGTTATCGATGGTGGCGTAATCACAGCGGGCAATGCTAGCCAACTATCTGACGGCGCATCGGCTTGCGTTTTAATGGAAGCTAAACTTGCACAGCAACGAGGATTAGAGCCGCTAGGGCGTTACGTAGGAATGACAGTAGCGGGGTGTCAACCTGACGAAATGGGTATTGGTCCAGTATTCGCGATCCCTAAATTACTCAAGCAACACGGTCTTAAAATTGACGATATCGGTTTATTTGAGTTAAACGAAGCGTTTGCGACTCAGGTACTTTATTGCGCAGATAAATTGGAGATCCCCATGGACAGATTGAATGTAAACGGTGGGGCTATTTCTATTGGCCATCCTTACGGAATGAGTGGGGCACGAATGACTGGCCATGCACTTATTGAAGGTAAACGCCGTGGGGCCAAATATGTGGTGATTACCATGTGTGTTGGCGGTGGTATGGGTGCAGTTGGGTTATTTGAAGTGCTCTAGGTACTTTAGGTAAACTAGGCAACCTAAATAATGTGAAATAATGGTCGGCGTATCACTGCTATTTTAGACGTGATTAACTGAGCATGCTTTTTTGTTTTTGATGCAGATGTTAAATAAGAGATACAAATCATGACTCATACATCACTTTTAAAGTTACTTTTCAACGCATTTTTGTTGGCTATCACTTTGCAGAGCTTGGGGGCCATAGCATCTCAAGAGCCGCTACCTTCTTGGCACAATACGCAAAGTAAGCAGACCATAATGGCTTTTGTAAAGGAGGTGACAAATCCAAACTCAGCTAATTTTGTTAAAAAAAGTGAGCGCATCGCCACATTTGATAACGACGGTACTTTATGGGCAGAACAACCCATCTATACCCAGTTACTTTTTGCTATTGAACGTATTGTTGCATTAGCGCCAAGTCACCCTGAATGGCAAAACACAGAGCCCTTTGCTTCATTGCTCAAAGGCGATATTCCCGGAGCCCTAACCCAAAGTAAAACAGCGGTAAATGATATTGTTATGGCGGCTAATACCGGTATGGATAATGAGACTTATTATGCCTGGTGTCGCAATGGATTAAAACAGCTAAACACCCCGTTACCCAACAACCATTTACTAACATGGTGTACCAACCTATGTTGGAACTGATCCGCTTGTTGCAGCAAAACGGGTTTAAAACCTATATCGTTTCAGGTGGTGGTATTGCGTTTATTCGAGCTTGGTCTGAATCGGTTTATGGCATTCCCCCAGAACAGATAATAGGCAGTACCGTAAAAAGAACCTACGCATTACACAATAATAAAATGGTGATTGTTCGTCACCCTGAAATGGGTTTCTATAACAACAACAGTAACAAAGTGATCGCCATAAATACCCACATTGGACGCCGTCCAATCGCTGCATTTGGTAACTCAGATGGCGACATGCAAATGTTAGAATACGTATCGAAAGGAAAAGGGGCTCGCCTTAGTATGTTGAT
>Ga0307488_10005202_pt1 | contig 10760 bp, 8 predicted proteins | sample SB02metaG_FD_202248 | JGI IMG/M metagenome (GOLD analysis project Ga0307488, IMG submission 202248) | Sea-ice brine microbial communities from Beaufort Sea near Barrow, Alaska, United States - SB 0.2 | ecosystem: Environmental > Aquatic > Marine > Coastal | place: USA: Alaska | collected 2017-05-06
GCCAAGAGGGTGCGGTGAAGGTCCAACTCTCATCATTTGACGACACTAAGCTCAGGCCTAAGCGAGTTAGAATATCGAGCACTTTTTGGTCATCAATCTTGTAAGCTAACAGAGATTCTAAACGCGCCTTGCGTAACGTTACCTCGTTTAAGCTGGGCAAATGTTCAGCTGAGACCTGTTCCACTATAGGGCCGGCCTCACCACCGACGATACTTTGCAGTAACATAGTGGCTCGATCCATGGCTTGACGTTGTTGATCGTAATCCACACCGCGCTCAAACCGATGGGATGCATCGGTGTGCAAACCGTAGCTGCGGGCTTTGCCAGCAATGCTGATGGGGTTGAAAAAGGCCGCTTCTAAGAATATATTATGCGTTGCTGCACTGACCCCAGTGTCGGCTCCACCCATGATACCCGCCATGCCTAATACACCTTCGCTATCAGCAATGACTAAGGTTTCATTGGTCAACTCAACTTTTTGACCATCAAGCAAGGTTAGGTGTTCACCCTGACCCGCCATACGCACAATAATGGAGCCGTTAACCTTGTCCAAATCATAAGCATGCATGGGCTGGCCCATTTCTAGCAAAATATAATTGGTCACGTCGACCACAGGATCGATACTGCGCAGATCGCAGCGGCGCAGCTTTTCTTGTAACCATAAGGGCGAGGTTTGGGTAATGTCGATGTTATTCAATACGCGACCCAAGAAGCGCGGGCAATGTTCTGCTGCATTGACTCTTACTGGAAAAATATCTTCAATTTGGGGAGCAAGTTCGGTGTGCTCTGGCGCCGTAATATCTAACGAATTGAGCACCCCCACTTCTCGTGCAAGGCCGGCAATACTTAAGCAATCACCACGGTTTGGCGTCAGGTCAACATCAATGATCTTGTCATTAAGATTGAGGTACTCGCGAATGTCTGCCCCCAGTGGTGCATCGACTGCCAATTCCATAATGCCATCGTTTTCGTCATTAATCTCTAGCTCGGCTGCTGAACACAACATGCCAAAAGAGTCTTCCTGACGCAGTTTAGCCTGCTTAATTTTAAAGTTGCCAGGCAAAACTGCCCCCACTGTGGCAAACGCCACTTTTATACCCACACGGGCATTGGGTGCACCACACACGACTTGCGTCTCTGTAGCACCATCACTAACCTGACATACACGAAGTTTATCTGCATTGGGGTGCTGTTCTGCACTCACGATTTGGCCAACAATTACGCCACTAAATTCGCCAGCGGCAGACTCTACACCGTCAACTTCTAACCCGGCTAAAGTTATCTGGGCTACCAATTCATCACTGCTAATTGATGGGTTAACCCATTCACGCAGCCACTGTTCACTAAATTTCATGTCTATCTCTCGATCAAAGATTAACTAAATTGGGCCAAAAAGCGCAGGTCATTTTCAAAGAACATGCGCAGGTCTTTCACACCATATCGCAGCATTGCCAGGCGTTCTACGCCCATACCAAAGGCAAAGCCGGTGTATTTTTCAGTGTCGATGCCTGAGTGTTCGAATACCTTAGGGTGAACCATGCCACAACCCAAGACTTCCAACCACTTTTGTTGCCCATCTTCTCCTTGATAACCAATATCCACTTCGATAGAAGGTTCGGTAAAAGGAAAGTACGAAGGGCGAAAACGCACTTGAAGGTCACGTTCAAAAAATACGTTAAGGAAGTTGTGCAAGATCCCTTTAAGGTCTGCAAAACTAATATTGTCATCCACCAACAGACCTTCTATCTGATGGAACATAGGTGAGTGGGTTTGGTCGGAATCACAACGATACACTCGACCTGGGCAAATGATACGGATCGGGGGTTGCTGCTTTTCCATGGTTCTTACTTGTACACCTGATGTGTGGGTACGGAGTAAGGTGCCATCACCAAAATAAAAAGTATCGTGCATGGCACGTGCCGGATGATGGGCAGGAATATTGAGGGCTTCGAAATTATGGTAATCGTCTTCGATTTCTGGGCCTTGAGCCACAGAAAAGCCAATTTGTGCGAAAAAGTTTTCAATGCGTTCGATGGTCATGGTCACTGGATGTAACCCACCATTAGTTTGGGCGCGTCCGGGCAAGGTCACGTCGATGCTTTCTACGGCCAACTGCTTACTAAGAGCATTAGCAGCCATCATTGTGCGTTTTATGGTGATGGCGTCTTGGACTTGCTGCTTGGCTTCATTAATCTTAGCACCTGCGGCAGGGCGCTCTTCAGCCGACAACTTGCCTAGGCTTTTAAGCTGTTGAGTCAACTCACCTTTTTTACCTAAGTACTGAACCCGAACTTGGTCAAGGGCTACTTCGTCTGCCGCTTGAGCCACGGCATCTAAGCCATCGGTGACCAGTTGCTTGAGGTGTTGCATATTCTTCTCCATCTAAAACAAGACAGGGGAAGAGCTTACACTCTTCCCCTGTTGCTAATCCTCGTGAGAGGATGCGAAGGTAGTTTAATCTATGCTAACCGAGGTTAGCCTTAGATCAACCAGCTTAAGCGAGTGCCGCTTTAGCCTTCTCTACGATCGCTGTGAATACCGCTTTGTCATGAATGGCTAGGTCTGCCAACACTTTACGGTCGATCTCGATTGAAGATCTCTTCAAACCAGAAATCAAACGGCTGTAAGATAACCCGTTCACACGCGCACCGGCGTTAATACGAGTAATCCATAGAGCACGGAACTGACGCTTACGTTGACGACGGTCGCGGTAGGCATATTGGCCAGCTTTGATGACGGCTTGCTTAGCAACACGGAATACACGGCTACGTGCACCGTAATAGCCTTTAGCCAGCTTGAGGATCTTCTTATGACGGCGGTGTGCTTGTACACCACGTTTTACGCGAGACATTATACTTTCTCCTTACCAGTGACTAATTAGATATACGGCAACATGCGCTTTACTAATGGCTTATCCGCAGCACTAATCTGCAGAGTGCCACGTAAATGACGCTTACGCTTGGTACTCTTTTTGGTCAAAATATGACTGGTGAAGGACTGACGGTGTTTAAAGCCGTTAGCAGTTTTCTTGAATCGTTTTGCAGCGCCGCTGCAAGATTTCATCTTAGGCATTACATTTACTCCACGCATTCGTTGATTGTTAATGAAGACGCAATTAAGAACCTAAACTCTTAAGTGGTCTCCCGATTGTAACTTTTAAGGGTTACTTTCTTTTCTTCGGTGCCAACACCATAGTCAATTGACGGCCTTCCATCTTTGGATATTGTTCTACTCCAGCGTATTCAGCCAAATCGACCTCTACACGCTTGAGTAACTCCATACCCAATTCTTGGTGTGCCATCTCACGACCACGGTAACGCAAGGTTACTTTCGTCTTGTCACCATTTTCTAGGAAACGGATCAGGTTGCGTAGTTTTACCTGATAATCTCCTACATCAGTCCCTGGACGGAACTTGATTTCTTTCACTTGCGTCTGCTTTTGCTTCTTTTTAGCAGCTGCTTTCTGTTTTTTTACTTCAAACACTTGCTTGCCATAGTCCATGATCTTACAGACCACAGGCTCAGCATCAGCTGCAATCTGAACCAGATCCAGCTTGGCAGCTTCTGCCATTATCAGTGCTTCAGCTACAGTAACAATGCCGACTTGTTCGCCGTCGGCACCGATGAGACGACACTCGGTCGCTTCAATGTGTTCGTTAATTGTTGGGCGTTTTGCTTTGCCCTTATTGTATTCCCGTTTAATTTCGGTATCTCCGTACTTGTTAACCTAATTAGGTCAGTAGCAGCTCCGCTTGCTGACCTGTTGCATGCATATGCGCAACGTAAATTTACGTTGCGCTACGGCCCAGCTTAGCGATATCTGCATTAAGCAAATCTGCAAAAGCGTGTAGGCTCATATTACCCAAATCTTCACCCGTACGAGTGCGTACTGTGACCGACTGAGTTTCAACTTCCTTATCACCAATGACTAGCAAATAAGGAACTTTAAGAATTGTGTGCTCGCGGATTTTAAAGCCTACCTTTTCGTTTCTCAAGTCCGCAGAGGCCCTAAAGCCCATTTTTGTCAACTTTTCTGCAACTTCTTTGCAAAAAGGTGCCTGTTTGTCGGTAATATTCAAAATTGACACTTGTTTAGGCGCCAACCAAGGCGGCATGGCACCGGCAAAGTTTTCAATCAAAATACCCAAGAAACGCTCAAATGAACCTAAAGTTGCTCGGTGTAACATCACTGGAACTTCACGATCACCCGCTTCGTTTACAAATTGTGCATCGAGGCGTCCGGGCATCGAAAAATCGACCTGAATGGTGCCACACTGCCAAACTCGGCCAAGGCAATCTTTCAAAGAAAATTCGATTTTAGGCCCATAAAAAGCACCTTCCCCTGGCAAAATATCAAAGGGCAATTGCTTGGCATTAAGGGCTTCTTCTAAAGCAGCCTCTGCACGATCCCAAACTTCATCAGACCCAACACGTTGTTCTGGGCGGGTCGAAAGTTTGAGGATTACATCGTCAAACCCAAAATCGCTGTAAACGTCATACAAAAAATCAATAAACCGAGCCACTTCATCCTGCATTTGGTTTTCAGAACAAAAAATATGACCATCGTCCTGAGTAAAGCTTCGTACCCGCATAATGCCATGCAGAGTACCTGAAGGTTCGTTGCGATGGCAAGAGCCAAACTCGGCCATGCGAATAGGCAATTCTTTGTAGCTTTTCAAACCTTGGTTAAAGATCTGAATATGACATGGGCAGTTCATTGGCTTGACGGCATAATCACGACTTTCTGAAGACGTGGTAAACATCATCTCAGAAAACTTATCCCAGTGACCAGAGCGCTCCCAAAGGCTACGATCAACCACTTGTGGGGTTTTTACTTCTTGATAGCCACCTTCATTCTGCCGTTCACGCATGTAACGCTCTACCACCTGATAGATGGTCCAACCATTGGGATGCCAAAACACCATGCCCGGCGCTTCTTCTTGGGTGTGAAACAAGTCTAGCTTTTTACCTAATTTACGGTGATCGCGCTTTTCGGCTTCTTCTAAGCGGTGTAAATAAGCCTTTAAATCTTTTTTGTCTGCCCAAGCAGTGCCATAAACGCGGGTTAGCATGGCGTTGTTAGAATCCCCACGCCAATAAGCACCTGCCACTTTCATTAACTTAAACGACTTAATATGGCCCGTAGATGGCACGTGGGGGCCACGACATAAATCTGTAAAACCACCTTGGCTGTAAAAAGATAAATCTTCTTCACCCGGAATACTGTCGATAATCTCTACTTTGTAGTCTTCGCCAAGGCCTTTAAAAAACTCAACGGCATCAACACGACTCATGATGCGACGCTCAACCTTAAGATTTTCCTTAGTCAAAGCTTTCATGCGGGCTTCGATTTTTACTAAATCTTCTGGTGTAAATGGACGTTCGTAGGCAAAATCATAGAAAAACCCATCCTCAATAACAGGACCGATTGTCACCTGTGCACCTGGGAATTCATCTTGCACTGCTTGGGCCATCATGTGAGCACATGAATGACGGATCACTTCGAGGCCTTGGGCATCCTTTGAAGTGACGATAGCAAGGTCTGTATCTTCGCTGATCATATAGCTGGTATCAACGAGCTCGCCAGACACCTTGCCAGCTACAGCAGCTTTAGCTAAGCCTGGGCCAATGTCAAAAGCCACATCATGGATTGATACAGGCGCATCAAAAGCGCGCTGACTACCATCAGGAAGTGTAATTACAGGCATTAAGGTTCCTTGTTCAGTGGTGACCCCTACCAAAGGCCACTTGGGATGAAACGCTGTTGTATTTGCCTTTGTATCAAACTGTATTCAATGAGGGCAACATGAGCGCTAAAAAATAAGGCGCTAATTTTACCCTCATTAAGCCGTAAGAACAAGCTCTTAACGCCTTTCTAGCAATCCTACCTATACCCAATAAAGCCACATTAAGCTTGACGCTCTAACAAAGCCATTGAGTATCGAATATGCTCTTGGGCCGCAACCTTAGCCCCATGGCTGTCTCGCATCATAACGGCTGCATGAATGGCTTGATGCTGCACAACCAGCGCCGCTGAGATTTCGGCAGACAGCCTTGCATCATGGCCTGCCGCCCTAAATAAAGTGCCATGAATGGCATTAAAAAAATGACGATAAAATAATTGACCCAAAGACACAATAATCAGGTTATGACAAGACTCTGCAATTAACATATGAAAGTTCAAGTCTGCCTTGGCTTTTTGAAGAGCAGTGCCTTTGGCTTGCATCATGGCCTTATACCCCGCATCTATCGCTGCCAATTCATCATCTGTTGCACGCTCGCATACATATTGTACTGCAGCGACTTCTAATACCAAGCGCATTTCCATTACGGACAGCTGTAACGCTACCGAATTAATCTCTACTCCAGACATAGGTTTGGTAAATTGCGCCTCAAACAAGTTATTCACATAACAACCCGACCCATGTCGAGTGGTTACTAACCCCTTCACTTCTAAACTGGTGATGGCTTCTCGTAAACAAGTACGAGACACATCAAAACTTTTCATCAGCGCCAACTGTCCAGGCAATTTATCACCTGGCAACCAACGACACTGCCGAATGCCATCTTCTATGGCCTGGCTAATTTGTTCAACTTTATTCATACCTAACACCCACACTACGGTCAGATCAATTTACCTTATTCTACAGCTCCCTACTAGAGCACAATCACTGGCAAGGGCATACTGTTAAAACACATGACCAGCCTGTCAATGGATTTATGGGCCAGTCAAACTATTGAGTGCACTTGTTAGTGCCTTAACACCAGATCATTAGCGAAGGAAAATTAACATGGATTCCCGTTACCCCTCTATTGAAATGCTAGCTGACCGCGCCAAACAACGCATGCCTGGCTTTGCCTATGACTACCTCACCGGGGGGTGTTTTTCCGACATCAACTTAACTCGGAATACCCAAGACATTCGAGACATTCAGCTGCGACCAAATTACTTACGCGACTTTAAAGGCGCCACACAAAGCACCACTCTATTTGGCAAAACCTACGACGCACCCTTCGGTATCGCGCCGGTTGGACTGCAGGGGCTTATGTGGCCCAAGTCCTGCGAAATTCTGGCTCAAGCTGCAAAACAGCACAACCTGCCCTTTTGCCTTAGTACCGTTGGAACAGCAAGTATTGAGACCATCTCTGAAATTACTGAAGGCGATTTCTGGTTTCAGCTTTATCACCCTACCGAGAACCAGTTGCGTGACAAACTGCTTGAGCGTGCCGCACAAGCAGGCTGTAAAACCCTGGTGTTACTGGCTGACACGCCCACTTTTGCCTACCGCCCCAAAGAAATTCGCAACGGTCTTTCGATTCCACCACAAATGACCCTGCGCAACATGTTACAAATTGCCAGCCACCCACGGTGGGCCTTAGCACAGCTTTTGGCAGGACAACCCGAATTTAAAACCATGAAACCATACATTCCCAATGGCCTCAACATGCAACACCTTGGCCTGTTTATGGACAAGACCTTTTCTGGGCGTTTGACAGCAGACAAAATCAAAGCCATTCGTGACCAATGGCAAGGCAATCTAGTCATCAAAGGCATCGTTAACCCAGAAGATGCAGAGATCGCCATTGGGCTAGGTGTTGACGGTTTGATTGTCTCAAACCATGGTGGTAGGCAACTGGACTCGGGAGAATCTACGATTAAGCCACTCACGGAGCTAGCCAAAAAATACAGTGACACAGTGACATTGATGATGGATGGTGGCATCCGCTCAGGCGCTGATATTGCATCGACCCTGGCCTCCGGGGCTAAGTTTACTTTCCTTGGGCGTGCGCCCATGTTTGGGGCTTGCGCCATGGGCGCAGAAGGCGGCAATCAAGCCTTAGAAATACTCAAACGTCAGCTGCAACAAATTATGGAGCAAGTGGGCTGTGAGAAAATTGAAGACTTCCCCATGCATTTAATTAAGTAACACAAATAAGTTGGCTTTTAGTTGACCTGTCATAGGCATAGGCTAAAAAAAATGGCATTTACCCTGACCATTTTAAAACCCACAAGGAACACGGCATTAAGCCGAAAAGACTATAATAGTTAATCGTTTTATTGCGGTTAACCCGTTAAAACAAGCCCAGCTGGCGCTCTGTAAGCTTGGCAAAACTGTCATTTAAGAAAGGTAAAATACCGTCGACTACTGGCTCAATTTGACGGTCGATGTAATGCTCGTAATCGTAGTTATTGGGCTTCATCTCTAAGGGTTCTGGGCCTGTGAGGGTAATCACGTACTCGATCCAGCCACCGTTGGCATAGGCCGACGGCAATTGATTTTTTAAGCGCCAAACTTCAGCTTTTCGAGCCGCTTGCACATGGGGTGGTACGTTTTTTTGGTACTCATCTAGGGGCCTGCGCAGGCGTTTTCGATACACCAACTTATGGTCCAACTGGCCGGCCCTTACCTGTTCCAATAAAGGCTTAATGAGGTCAACATAAGGCTGGTCATTAAACACCCGCTGATAAAGCTGCGCTTGCAGTTCTTTGGCCAGCTTGGTCCAGTCTGTGCGCACTTGCTCTAGGCCCTTGAAAAGCATTTTTTCTGCGCCATCTGGGGCAACTGTTACCCCTGCATAGCGCTTTTTACTACCTGTTTCTTGGCCTCTTATGGTGGGCATAACAAAGCGGCTAAAGTAGGTTTCAAACTCAATTTCCAAATAGCTTTTAAGGTTAAATTCAGTTTGCACATGATGCGTCCACCACTCATTTAACATCTGCGCTAATGCATTACCTTTGGCTTGAACCTCATCTAAAGCCATACTTTGGTCACCTAACCATACAAATACAGAATCTGTATCACCATAGATGACTTGCATGCCTTGTTGCTGAATAAGGTCTTTGGTTTGATTTAAGATGGCATGACCACGCAGTGTAATAGAACTGGCTAAACGTTGATCATAAAAACGACACACACTCGATCCTAAAACGCCATAACATGCGTTCATCACAATTTTTATCGACGTCGATAAGGGGGTGTTTTTGTTGGCTTTCGCCACGTCTCTTGCGGCCCATAAATCACCAATAATGTCTGGCAAAATACTTTGTTTACGACTAAATTGGGCGCCCTTATAGCCGTTTACCGCATCCTCCTCCTGTAACCCTTGAATTAAACCTAGAGGGTCAATTTTGAAGCTGCGAATAATACTCGGATACAGACTTTTGAAGTCTAACACCAACACGTTACGGTATAGGCCTGGCCTAGAGTCCATCACAAAACCACCAGGGCTATCACCCGCCTGACCCGAAGCAAAGGCTGGGGCAACGTAACCTTGACGGTGCAAGCGTGGCAAATATAAATGATCGAACGCTTGCGACGAACCGCCGATTCGATCCATCGGTAACCCAGTTAATCGAGCCCGTTCAATAAGAAAAGCCATTAGCTTGGCCTTAATAAAAATGTCCCACACTAGATGGCAATCTTCGAGGTTATATTTGACTAACGCGGCGGGGTCTTGTCGATACATGCGCTGAATTTCTTCACCACGGTCTTGTGGCTTGGTGATGTCTTTGCCCCGCCCTAGTAACTGCTGAGCTACATTTTCTAAGGCGAAGGATTCAAACTGCCAGGTTGCTGAGCGCATCACTTCAATACCATCTAAAGCCACACGCCCAGGCATATAGAGCTTGGCTGGACGGTTACCTTGCCCTGCACGCCAGCGAATTTCCTCACCCCCACGGCCTAACCGTAAACGCACACCCAACTCTCGCGCCCGAGCACACAAGATTTTAAAATCAAACTGCACTAAAGCCCAACCAATAATAGCATCAGGGTCGTAGTCTTTTACCCACTGGCTAAACTGTTTTAATAATTGCCTTTCATTACTACAAAGCTGAGTGTAATTCGGCAAGCATTGCGGCGTTTCAATGGTCATAGTGCTTGGCCAGTGCAACCAGACCTTTTTCACTGGTGTCTCCTGCTCCATGCCATAGATCGCAATACTATGGATAGTTTTACCATCCATAGTGGTTTCAATATCTAGGGAGAGGGTTTTTATAAGCGGAATGTAGTCACAGCTTTTTACTCTAGCATTGGCTAAAACACCCTCTGTAGCAGAACCATCTGCCACCAAACCCGCACTAATAAAGCGCTCCATTAAGTAGCGTTCTTGGGGCTGAATATCTTGCTCCATGAGGCTAATATGCGCTTCACGCAATACCCCACACACCTGCTGGAACAGTTTGTGGTTGGCCATATAAAGCGCCACAGCGGGCTCGCTTTGGAAGGTTTTCAGGTGTAACGATTGAAAGCGCCAACTAGTAGGGTCCAGCCCCATAGATTGGATCAACTCTTGGGTTTGTTTTTGCTGGGATAGTGGCAAAAAACACACTGCCTCTTGCTGTGTTTGCTGCAGACACACCGGGCCCTCATCAGTGGCTAACCAATAGGTCAGGTTGATACCTTGCTCAGTATCTTGGCTGTGACGAGATAGCACAAAACCTTTCATTGTTATTCTGGCCTATTTGGCTTGTATCACTTTTCGGGATGGGACCTAGCGCTCTTGGTGCATCAACCAGACCCAAGTCAGCTTAGCCATAGTTGGACCAAGGCAGAAGGGAAAACTGACCTACACCCTCGCAAAGGTCTTGTAAGCAATACACCCTAACGTTAACACATCCCTCTAACCATATTCAGCCATTCTCAGCCATTCTCAGCCATCCAAATAGGCTAAATTATATAGCGGCATGTGTTAACTGTGTGCTTGCTCTGCTTTGCATGATAACAGAAATATGATGACCCAGAGGTTGGAATCTAGCT
>Ga0307488_10005204_pt1 | contig 10758 bp, 11 predicted proteins | sample SB02metaG_FD_202248 | JGI IMG/M metagenome (GOLD analysis project Ga0307488, IMG submission 202248) | Sea-ice brine microbial communities from Beaufort Sea near Barrow, Alaska, United States - SB 0.2 | ecosystem: Environmental > Aquatic > Marine > Coastal | place: USA: Alaska | collected...
TTTTTTCTCCGCCTACACGAGCCGTTGGAAAATTGGCCTTTAATATATCTAGCTACATCTCTTCTAAATTCGACAATAAAGTAAATGTCGAATATCATTTTGTACCGACCAACAAATACTACAATAAACCTTGGGTGCGTTGCGTTGATGAAGAAGACAGAGTCTATATGTTACATAATTTGGTGAAATATATTAACACCACATATTCAGTTCCTTCCAATATTAAAGTTGTAGTAAATGAACAGGATATTAAATTTGGTAAAAAAGAAAAGGACCCAGGAACAACTATGAACAGTTTAGAATACTTTACTAGCAAGCAAAAGGAAAATGTATATTTAGCAAATAGTATTGAAAACATGATACAAATTGTAAAAGGAGGACGACAAAACTCGTTGAAATTGCTTTTCATGGTAAAATCAATATGTTATGATATTTATTCTGTCGAACTTATTGGAGTCAATCAATCTGACAATTATGTTTATAAAAGCATTCAGTTGCGCGAGTTATTGAAAGATGCTGACGGTGATTATCCCAAAGAAGTATCTCAATATTTCAAATCCAACAAGATTACTAAATCAATGATTGAAGAATATATTTCATCTAATAAAAAAGAATCTACATTCGAAGGAGTGAAAAAACTGATTATGGATAGAATTACGTTTGTACCAAAACATCTTGTACCTGAGGCTTATAGAGCCGCTGCTGGAAATCGCGTAAGAGAAGAACTAGATGTGTATTATTCTTCTCTGAAAAATATTCAGAATTTTACGACGCCTGGAATCGAAAAATATATTACCGACAAAGGTTTGTATGAACATTGTAAATCTAATTATGTTGATAAATTAATTAGCAGGAAATCTAGAAGTTCAAAGAGTTCAAATAGTTCAAAGAGTTCAAAGAGTTCAAAGAGTTCAAAAAAATCAAAGGGTTCAAAAATAAAGGTGAAAACAAGAAAGATAAAATCGAAATGAACGCCTATAGTCAGTAATTAAATTCCTAGTAAATGTGTAAAGTATTTGATAAAACCCATGAATCTGAAGAAAAAAGGAAGAATATACCAAATATAATACAAAGCGCGAAAAAATACAACAATGTAGCAGTAAGACTACGCAATATACTATCAAAAAGAAGACGGTAACGAAGGTTGTAACGAAGGTTGTAACGAAGGTTGTAACGAAGTAAAATACATTACATACGTTTTTATTGGTTGAAAATAATATAGAGATATTTTCATTTATTAATGAAAATATGAATAAACGGATACAACAACCGTGTTTAGATCCGAGAGGGGAATCCAAACCAGGATTAGATACTGACAAATATAGACACACGAACCAGTTTGATGAATATAATAATCTACTTTGGCCTAAACATAACCCATTCCACATACCACTTGTAAAATTACCATGTTTAGACTCTAGAGGGGAACAAATGGCAGGTATTGATACTAATAAAGATAGACACACTAGTCAGTTTGATGAATATAATACTCTACCTTGGCCTAAACATAACCCATTACACATACCACTTGTAAAATTACCATGTTTAGACCGCCGTGGGGAAGTAGTTACTACAGAATCTCCACAAAAATACGATTACAAAAACTTTTCATACCAAATGTATGAGCTTAATATATATGACCAAAATATGTACGACGATGACCAAAATATGTACGGCAATATAAATTATGACCAAAAAATGCGCGACAAAAAAATATATGACCAAAAACAAGAAGGTTTGAAATATACGATCAAAAACAAGAATGTTTGAAATATATGATCAATAATTATAATAATCTTAATATAGTTAATAGGAATTGAATGTTTAAAGTATTTGATAAAACTCACGAATCTGAAGAAAAAAATGAAGAATATACAGATGATGATTTACGAGTGAAATTAAGTAATGGACTAGGTAATGATGTAATCAACTACTTAAATTCACCATTTTTAGATAAAACATATGGTACCGCATCATATAGTGATGTACAAATAAGATCATTTATAAACTCAATATTTAGTCTTTTTTCAAAGGGAAACGTTTGTTTTTCAGCAGGAACTATTGTATTTAGTGATTTTGGGAAATTACTGTTTAATTTACTAACATATAACCAATTAAAAGTGGAAAATGGTATATATTTATGTAATAATCCTGGTAAAAACGTTCGTGGTAAAGATGTTACATCAAAACTAGTTACTGTAAAAAAAACGCATAAAACTCATAATAAAGTATTTACTTCTGGAAAAGGAGAAAATATCGCATGTCTTCCTACAAACGAAACAAAATTTGAAAGAAGTATTAATCCACCATTAGAAGGACTATGCGATGAACCAACTTCTCAAGATAAAAAAAGTGAGTCTAAAAGTGTTTTATTGTATTATCCATTTAAAGTTGAAGATGACAAACAATTATTGTTTTTTAAATTAGAACGAGATGAAATAATATCTAGTGGTCATGTTAAAAAAGCAATAGCAACCTATGCTGGAAATAGATTTGATTCCTATTTTCGCAATTCTAAGCCTGTTTTCGGAGTGAATGAAATACCAAACCAAGGTACAGATACAATTACAGGTTTTGATATGAGAAGAGAAGATAGAAGTCCTGATAAAAATCCGAATGAATGCAATTATTCAGAGTTTTTTAATCAAAAAGACGTTGATTTCTATAGAAATTATTATAAAATTTTAGGTATAACCAACCCATCTGACGAGGTAATACAAAATAATATTGCTGAACTAGAATGGTATAATACTAATATTCGAACTGGTTGTGAATTTTATGTTACGAGCTTTTTATTATTTGATATGTTAAAAATATTATTTGTTCCAAAACAATCAGTTACTTTGAAGCATTTGGGCGGAAATGGTAAATTTAGGTCAATTAAAAAAAGCAATAAAAATAAAAATAAAAAGGTGAAACGAAGTAGAAAAGTAAAACGAAATAGAAAAGTAAAACAAAGTAGAAAAATGAAACGAAGTAGAAAAATGAAAATGACTCGAAGGTGAAAATGACTCGAATGTGTAAATAAAAATATAATATAAATTAGTTGATTTTACTTATAATTTATATTTGACTCTTCATTATTTAATCTAATATTAGATTATATGACAGAACAAGTATTTATTTGTATTGCTATTTTAATATTTTTATATTTCCTTTATCAACAATATATTTTTCAAAAAAGCATCTTTTTCTCTCAAGAAGCATTTACTCCTCAGCAAGTACAAAATATAATACAACCTCCTGGCTCTTATAAAATTGGTACCGCAGACTCAAATTATATTAAAGATAAGCAAATATTGACTGTAAGTAACGGTTACACTGAAGAAATGATTAGTCATTTAAAACCCAGTAATCCTGAGGCGTTTGATCGCGAAACAACCGATACAATGGGAGACTTTCCTGGAGCAGAACAAGAAAAATATGCTTTACCAACAACTGAATTTGAATACCCAAACGATCATAAATTTACTGTAGATTACAAATGTCGCAAATCAGCTACAGGAATGTTTTCCGATTGTGGTGTTTATTCAGCCAACACTGCATGGACTGCTGATCCATACAAAGGATTAAATTGTCCATTATCAAATACTAAAACACCTGAAATACCTAGTGACATATTCCATAAACGTGAAACTGAATATGGAGAGCCTAGCAAATCAGGTATTAGCGGAATTGGTAACTCTATGTTACGATAAAGAATGTAGAAAATATTAAAAAAATAAATATATTTATAATTATATTTATTTTTAATCTGTAATATTAGTAAAAGTTACATTAGATATAACATTATTAACGAGCATACATTAGACCACAATTTCCACCAACAAATGTTATCACATTGTATCTCTCTTCAAATACAGTCATGTTGTAATTGTAATCATATAAGCGCCAATTTGGCTTATTTACACCTATAATTTCATTTGTTGAAGGATCACAAATGGTGTAAAACTGAGCTTCTTCGTCTAGTGGAGGACTATATGTCGTAAATTCCAACTGAATATCGCGAAATTTGCTCATATTCATAGCACCTGATGGTTGAAAGTCAAATGGATCGTTATGAATCGCAAAACTATAATTGTAGAGACCATCTGGAGCATTACCTGATGTTCTTACGTATTTTTCAATGTAATTATATACACCAGCATCCAATACATTTTCGCGATATTTTCCGTCTAATAAAATACCCATTTGCAATAAAATGTCTTTTTGATTTTGAGGATTAAAATCACCTGTAGTAAAATATCCAGTATGTTTTCCGTCAGCTGGATTATGACCAGGACCAATACCTGCCTGAGTAACAGCATTGCAATCCAATACCAAATTTCCAGACGGATCCGCAAAATCGACTTCCTGAGGCAGATAATTATAAGGCCAATTTGTGTAATTACTCCATTCATTTCTTAAATTAATATCATTTCGCTGAAATGTCATCATCCATGATGAAACCATTCCCATTGTATTTTCCATTTTCACTCGCTGACTACCGGTAACATTGAAAAACTTCCAATCATAGATAGATTTAAACAAGTATTTTTGTTCTCGTGCTGCAAATACTTTCGACTCTTCCTCGGACAAAAACCCATAAGTAGATACTAAATGAACATCCGCATTCCAATTTGTTCGTTTATCTTGATAGGATGATACCGTATTTAATGAAATATCAGGAGGAGGTTGTAAAAAACGATAAAACTGCTGTAACGGTTCGTTAAAATTGGGTTGAATGTAGGGATAATTATTTTGTTGGTCTGCTACATCGCGAATAACAATTAATTCTTGTATGGGTCTAAGTGTAATATTAATTTCCAATTCATTGTATTGTAGTGCTACTAAAGGAAATGCCATTTTCGCAGCCAACGTGAACCAAAAATTAATTGGAATATACAACTTCCGCGCTCTTATAGAGGGTTCCGGACCAACTGGATTGTCGGTATGATATGCATTTGGATAAGCATTTACGCGAGGACCAACGTTTCCAGGGTCATTTAATTCGGCTACATTACCACTCATGTTATCGTATAGTGCTTTTTTTACGGTTGTAAAATCGCGTTGGATCATCGCAAGTAGATATGCTCCTGAGTAACGATTTAGTGTCTGTCCGCCAACTACTATTTCCACTTCTTCAATCATTTGTGTTCCCAAATTATCAATCCATTTGAATTCATAAGGTGCCCAATTTCCACTACAATCTTGTGGTGGATAAATAGGACTCCATATAGTAGGTAGTTGAACGACTAAATAGGTATCTAGTAATAATTCCGCATATCGCTTCATTCTAAACGTAAATTTAGATGATTCTGTCAATCTGAGTGAGCGCTGACCATCGAAATCTAGGCGAAACTTTTGAAGACCGAAATTGGTGTATTTTTTATAGGTTGTCTTGAAAAAGGTCTTTGACGGATTTCCGTTTAAATATACATTTTGATTTCCATAGGCTACTATATTTAATAATCCTCCAGGCATAATACTTATATAATTATTATACATTATTTATTGTTTAACTTTTTATAAAATTACATAATAAAAGTGGCATAATCTAGCAATTATATATAATCATTCATTGTTAAAATATTTTTTCATCTACTATTATAAGTATGGAAAAATTAAAGAATGCGCATCAAATGTTTTCAAAAATGTTTAAAGAACAAAATAAAGCTGTCATGGTAAAATATATTGCTTATTTCATAATCGTTATTTTAATAATTGGTTTAGTCGCTTACACTGTTGATAAAATTCGTCTTAATAATAATAATTGCGATGCCCTAGGAAAAGTGTATTCAGCTTTCCCAAATATATCATCTATTAATCCGGATGATGCAGCCTATAGTTACAAACTGAGAGATTATTATATAAAAACCGCTTACAACTGTTGTTGTGGTGGTCAATTTAAAAACGATTATGTTAATATTTGTGCTTTAAAAACATGTATCGCTCAAGGTGCTCGTGTTTTGGATTTTGATATTTATTCCATTAACGATGAGCCTATTATAGCAGCTTCATCTGTAGATAACTATACAGTGAAGCAAACATACAATCAAATACATTTAGAAGAAGCATTACAAATAGTAAATAATTATGCATTTAGCGGTGGTTCTTGTCCCAACCCCAATGATCCATTGATATTACACTTTAGAATTTCCAGTAATAACGATAAAATGTATAAAAAAATGGCAGATACCATTTATAATACCATTCAATCTAGATTATTAGACAAAGAATATAGTTACCAATATGTCGGCAAAAACTTGGGTAGTGAAGACTTGAAATTATTCCTTGGAAAAATCATAATTTCGGTTGATCGTGCGAACCCTCTTTTTGAAAATACACCCCTAAAGGAATATGTAAATATTGCATCCAGTTCCATGTTTTTGCGATCTTTGCGTCATTATGATATTGTTAATACACCAAATTCCGATGAATTAATTGAATATAACAAGAAAAATATGACTCTAGCTATACCTGATTTAAGTGTTTATAACAATAACATGTCTGCTGTATTGAATTTTAACTATGGGTGTCAATGGGTTGGTATGAATTTCCAAAACTTTGATGATAAAATGCAGTATTATACAATGTTTTTCGACAAAGTTGGACATGCGTTTGTATTAAAACCTGAAAACTTGCGATTTATTCCAGTCACTATTCCGGATCCTACTCCGCAAAATCCAGAGAATTCTTTTACGACTCGTGATGTATCTACTGATTACTATTCATTTAGTGTATAAGTTCATAGATAAAATGATTTATCTATTCAAATATGTATAATAATTTTATGTCATTATTATATATATAATAATCCATGCCATCATGTAATAAACTAACATTGGAAGAAAAGGAAGTTGATATATTGAGAGATGCCATTGATATTGCTGAAAAGCGTAAAGGTAAGAAGACTGTAAGTGATCCTGATGTTAAAAAAATAATTTCTATATTGGAGGATTTTCTAAAGAAAAAACGATTAGTTTGTTATGGTGGAACTGCTATTAATAATATTCTTCCACTAGATGATCAGTTTTATAATAAAGACATTGAAATTCCGGATTACGATTTTTATAGTCCGACTTCTCTTGAAGACGCAAAAGAATTGGCAGATATTTATTATAACGAGGGGTTTCAAGAAGTGGAAGCAAAAGCTGGGGTTCATTATGGCACATATAAAGTATTTGTCAATTTTATTCCTGTAGCAGATATCACTTATTTAGAAAAATCGTTATTTAAACGTGTTCAAAAAGAAGCAATTCGTATATATGGTATATTGTATTGTCCTCCTAATTTTCTTCGCATGAATATGTATTTGGAATTGTCTCGTCCTGCTGGCGATACTAGTCGTTGGGAAAAAGTGCTAAAACGACTTATCTTATTAAATAAGAATTACCCATTAAGTGGTAAGCACTGTGACCCTAAATTGTTTCAACGAGAATTTGAACGTATTGACGCAAAGAAGGAGGAACAATTATATTACACAGTACGCGATTCTTTTATTGATCAAGGTTTGATTTTTTTTGGAGGGTATGCCAGTTTTCTTTATTCTACATATATGCCTACCAAGCAGAAGAAACTATTTCAAAAAACGCCGGATTTTGATGTATTGGCGGAAGAACCTGAAAAAGCGGCAGCTATATTGAAGGAGAGATTAGAAGATTTTGATTACAAAGATATTCAACTTATAAAACACGAGGGAATAGGAGAACTCATTGCGCCTCATTATGAAATAAAGGTGAAAATCAATAAAATAGAAGAAACAGTTGCTTTTATTTACAAACCACTAGCTTGTCATAGTTATAATATTATTAAAAAGGGGAAAAAAACAGTTCGTGTAGCAACGATTGATACCATGTTGAGTTTTTATTTTGCGTTTTTCTATAGCGACCGTGACTATTACGACGAAAATCGCATCTTATGTATGGCTCAGTATTTATTTGATGTACAACAGAAAAACAGACTACAGCAAAAGGGACTTTTAAAACGATTTAGTATTAATTGTTACGGAAAACAAGATACATTGGAAGAAATGAGAAACACCAAGGCGGAAAAATACAAGGAATTAAAGAACCAGAGAAACTCAAAAGAGTATGAATCGTGGTTTTTACGATATATTCCATTCGAAGAAAAAATGGAAAAAAAGGAAAAGAAGGAAGAGAAGGAAGATAATATTAAAAAAGGAAACAATAGTTCCAAACATGGTACAAAAAAACACAACAAGAAGAATAAACACAATAAGACGAAAACGAAAAGAAAAGGAAAGGGGGTATTTGGATTATTTTGATTCTTTTCTATATTGACTATTTTTGAATAATAAACATAAATATTATTCAAAAAATACATGTATCGACTATTCACTAATTATACGGTTAAGTACAACATTATATCTCTCCAAATATTTTTAAATACAGATATATGTTGTCTAATAAATGTGTCCTTTTTTAGACGTTCCGGTAATAAATCGTCTATATGTAATCCTAATCTAAAGATATATACAAGAATTATATATACTATTTCTCTCAATCTAAAAAATAATACATCAATCATGTTCCAATCGTTCACATAACTACATAGATTATTGGCGACGTTTTTCTCGAAAAACTGATGAGTGTCCATTAATCCTTCAAGTAATCGCGAGTAAATATTCTTTTCGTTCTTTATGAAAATCATATTTTTTATTTTATCTAGGCTTTGTAGATTCAAAAATAGAACCTTGCTACCATTATCTTTTGTTTTAAACATATATGGGAATGCACCATCAATACAACCATCATTATCTGTTGCCTTTCCTTCCATTAAATAAGGTACATAGAGAGATTTGATTATATTATCAATTAATTCAGCCTTATTTTTATATTTTTTCTTGACGATTTGTTCGCCTTTAATTGTGTCGAAATAGGTCAAGTAAAAACGATTATTTACAATCTGTACATCATCTTCACTAATAATTTCATTCATCGTTTTCTTAAATTTTACAATTACCTTTTTTAAATCTTGATGTTTTCTTAAATATTTGTAACAGTCATTACATATATCAATCGAAATATCCATTTTGTCTAATAAAAACAAGAGTCCTATGATAGCTCCTATACTACATCCGGATACCTTGTTTACTTTTATTTTGTTAGAGCGTTCTAATTCTTTTATATAAAACAAACTACCTAGCATATATACACCATTGAATGCTCCTCCATCTAATACTAAATCTATTTTTGTTGGTAAATGTTTTTCAGGAACATTCTCTATAAGAGTATTTATAAATGTTTGCAAAGCCATAATAATATATTATCTTACGTTTATAACATATTATTTTCTGCGAATAGCTACTCATTGTCTATTTACACCTTTGAATATACCAAATATATTTCTATATATTCTGTAAATGAACCAATGTTTTTGAAATAATATAATAAGCTATTCCGAAAAATAGACTGTTTATAATATACCCAGTCAAATTAGGATTGCCATCTTTATTAAAAAGGGAAGGTAATATAGCCAATACTTTGCTTTTAACAATAGGTAGTTGAAAGATAAAATACAATAGACCAATTATAATGGGTATCTGAAACTCGTCATACAATATTTCGAGTGAATCGCGTGAATTTTGATTTTTCACACGTCTAGCTAATATATCTTGCTCTGTATCTGTATTGTGAATATAATCGGATTGTTCTTGTTGAGGTACATAATTTGGTTTCACTTGATCATCCGCAAAATGAACTGTATTTGTTGGAATATCACGCGAAGGTAATGATGTGCCACCATTTGCACTGGCTTGTTGAATCCCACTAACTAATTCGTTCATCATTTTTTGCTCATGAATTTCACTAGAATCAATATTTGGACCAGGAACACCACCAGGAGCACCACCAAGAGCGCCACCAGGTGCACCACCACCAGGAGCACCAGCAGCGGAGATTCCATCGTTTGGGTCGTATGTACTCTGTTTATCAGTTGTTTGTAAAACAACATTTTGGCTACCACTACCAATAGCAGGATCACTTGGTAAATCAGCTAAACTTGTAGTATCAGACATATCTAATATAATGAAAAGATTGATAGATGAACAGAATTACGCAAAATTCACATTTTTTCTTCTTCCCTCACACCCATGAGATTCCATTTCATATTTAAAACAATTATCGCCATATTTATAAACTTTTTTCTTAATATCTTCTAAACTAGGAGCACTAAATTCAATACAATTGCGACCAATACAACCTTTTCTAAACAATGTGGCTAGACCCAGTCCTAAAAGCGTTGACATAATTATCTTTCCTGTTTCAGTACGAAATAGTTTTTCAAACGCCATTTATAATACCTATATTATAGTCGTACATAATTATTTATACGACGATAATCGTTATGATTGTTACATATAGAATGAATATAGTTGCTTCATTATTCATTGTTTATTTACCACCTATACTATCGACTATACCTGTAAAGGTATTTCTTCCGCATTATTAGAGCATTTTACTATGTTTTGTTTTAACTGAAAACAATTATCAACCTTGTCGCGAAACTGGAATAGATGATTATTATCGCCAGTAGGATATACGGTTATTTCTTTGGGTGGTGGGCTTGTTATATACACACACAGCAAACCAACTAGAAAACTTAAGAGAAATACGCGAAAATTTATGAGAAACATGATTTTTACTTATATTACTCATCGATTATATTTTAGTGGGCATACAATGTTTTACAATCTATTTTAGTAATCTAGTAATCACTATCGTATGATTCATTATTATTCTTACTTATCATCGCTCT